>Ga0193717_1002084_pt1 | contig 11760 bp, 8 predicted proteins | sample U2c2metaG_FD_145900 | JGI IMG/M metagenome (GOLD analysis project Ga0193717, IMG submission 145900) | Soil microbial communities from a riparian zone of the East river system, Colorado, United States - U2c2 | ecosystem: Environmental > Terrestrial > Soil > Riparian zone | place: USA: East River...
GTCCCCAATTGGCATAGATCCCGGGATAGTCGAGCGCCTGCTCCGGATTGAAGTGAACGTAGAAGGTGAAGCAGCGGTCGTCATCGATCGGCAGCCACATCTTGAACAAGCGCGATTCGTGCGGCCCGGTCGAGATATAGGCATAGAAGGGCGCGACCCATTCGGTGCGGCGGACATACCGGACCTTCGAGTCCGGCGTCGTGCGGACCGCCCCTACGCGCATCAGATGCGGCGTCTCCTCGCAATGGATGGCGGGCGCCCCATCGGACATCAGCAGCGAAATCGAATTCCAGCCGGCGCCCGCCCAGCTCTTGTCCTTCTCCAGCTCATAGTCGCGATGAAGGTAATTGGGATGGGCCGGATCGAGGTCACCCTCGACGCCCTGCAGATAGTTGCAGTCCTGGTACATCTTGACGACGAGACGTTGCGACGCCGGCAGGTCGAGCCAGGGATAGTTCGGGAACGGCGGTTGCAATTCTTTCGGTCCCATATAGGCCCAGACGACGCCTCCCGACTCGTGGACCGGATATGCCGGCTGGCACAGCTTGTATTTGAGGCGGCTCGTCGCCGGTTCCGCCGGCGTATCGACGACCGCGCCCGACTGATTCATCTTCCAGCCGTGATAAAGGCAGCGCAGACCGCCGATCTCGTTCCTGCCGTAGACCAGCGACGCACCACGGTGCGGACAGAATTCCTTGATGAGCCCGACGACGCCCGCGGGATCACGAAAGGCCACCAGCTTCTCTCCGAGGATGCCGACGCGCACGGGCGCACCGCCCGGCTCGGCGATCTCTTCCGACAAGGCGGCTGGAATCCAATAGCGACGGAAAAAACGTCCCAGAGGCACGTCCGGGCCGACCTGCGTCAGGAGATTGTTGTCTTCCGTGCTAAGCATCGCGCCACCTCATGCCGGACGAATAGTTGCATTATACAATTATTTTCCCGGAACCTTCAACCATTCGCGCATACCCGAAGTGCCTCGACCCTGCATCGGTTTGCGTGCAATACACAGCCGTTCCTGCGGTAAACGAGTGTAGTATCGATGGTGAGGAAAGCCCGCCATGACGCCTTTGATTCTGAAGCAAAAAACATGAACGACCGACAGGCTGGAGCCGACGAGATACTGCGCGGCCTCGAACATCGAACCACCTATCGCTTCTCGATGATCGCCGCGCGCCACACGCGGGCGTTCTCGACGCTGTATTCAGAGCGGTTCGGCCTCAACATGAACACTTGGAAGGTCCTCAGCGTCGTCGGTCATTTCGGCCCTCTTTCGGCGAACAAGACAGGAACCCATTCCAGCCTGGAACCGGACAAGGTCACCCGCGCCGTCGATGCGCTGGTCGAGCAAGGCTTCGTGCTCCGCCGTCAAGACGCCGTGGACCGCCGCCGGGTCGTGCTCTCCCTCTCCGTCAAAGGCAGGCGTGTCCACGATGAATTGAGCCGGATACGCGACGCGATCGAATATGAATTTCTGCGCGTGCTGGCGCCGGCCGAAATCGCCGCGCTCTACAGCATCGTCGACAAGCTCGAGGCCCGGGCGATCGAGCTGTTCAGCGACAAGAAGGCGTGGCGTGCCATCGTCGAGCGGCTGACGACGAAGCCAAAGCCGCCGCGAAAGCAAACACGCGGCCGGCGCGCGGCGGACTCCACACCACTACGGCAAAGCGCCTGAGACTTGCGGGATCACAGTTTCTGCGCCGGCAGGCGCGAGGCCATCTCTTTCTCGAGCGCTTTCGCGTCCAGGCGCAAAGCCGCATGCATGCCTTCCGCCATCGCCCCGGGGTAGACATCCTCGAGACCCTCGCGCAGCGCCTTGACGACGGCGTTGGCGAGCTGCGCCGGGGCAAGCTTGGGCGGCGGGACATGCGCGCTCATGCGCGTGTCGACGGCGCCCGGCAGGATGCTGCAGACTCGGACACCCCAGGGCGCCAGCTCGGCCCGCACCGCCTGCGTCAGGGAGAGCGCCGCCGCCTTGCTGGCGCAATAGGAACCGATCGCCGGCAGATTCACGTGACCCAGGATGGAAAGCAGGTTGACGATCACGCCCTGTCCGCGCTGGCGCATCGCCGGAGAGAAGGCGCGCATCATATTGAGAAGGCCGAAATAGTTGACCTCCATCTCCTGCCGCGCGTGCGACTCTTCTGTCATCGCCAGGACGCCGCTGTTGCCGTTGAAACCGGCGTTGTTGATCAGGATGTCCACCCGTCCCGCAAGCGACGCCGCGAGCGCCTCGACCGCTGCCTTGTCGGTCACGTCGACCTTGGTCTGCCCCGTTCCGGCGCTCGGACCGCCGACTTCGATCACCTCGGCGGCGCCGGCTTCCCGAAAGGCCGCCACGAGCGCGCGTCCGATTCCGCCGGCAGCGCCGGTGATCAGGACGACCTTGCCGGCGATTTCGCAATTGGGATCGGACATGACGTTGGCCTCCGCGGGAGTGCCGTTGGCCGGAATGGCAATGAATACCGCCTCACCGGCCCGATCGAGCCGGTTCACCAAACGCACGCGCCCGCCCGCATCGCCGCAACCCGCGGCGATGAAAACGAGCGCCACCGGCCCGGCATCGAGTTTGACCGAGCCCACCTGCAATGGCCGGTGTGCCTGGAAATAGGGGTCGGTGCTGTGATGGACCACGGTGCGCGCCAACAACGTGCCCATCGGCGGCACCGCGCGCCAGGCGAGCCGGTCGGCGTAGCAGCGCACACAGCGTTCACGCAACGGATACTGGACGGTGCCGCACTCTTCGCACACGGGCAGCTCGAAACGGCCGTGCGCCGCGGCGGCGGCGAGGCGTCGCGCCAACGGCCCGCGCGCTTTCGGCGGCAGGTCCGGATGGTCCGTCATTGCCCACGCCCCCGCGTCAGGATCGCGGCACTCGAACAGAGGCCGCGGTCGTAGTTGACCGTGCCGTAGCAGCTCACAAGCCCCACCTTCGCTTCCGCGACCGCTGCACCGAGATTTTCGCCGGTCAGCTGGCGCAATGCTTCGGTGAGCCCGAGGAGTCCCCCTGCGGCACCGGCCTGGCCCATCGCCAGCATGCCGCCGTTGGTGTTGAGCGGCAGGTCGCCGCCGACTGTCAGGTCGTGTTCGCGCACAAACCGCGCGCCTTCGCCTGGCGCACAGATCCCCAATGCCTCGAACTGGAGGAGAACGATGACGGGATAATCGTCATAGGCCTGGATGAAATCCAGGTCCTCGGGTCCCAGCCCTGCCTGCTCGTAGAGGCCGTCGCGGGCGGCATCAATGCCCACCGCCTCCTGCACCGGGCTCGCCGACACGCCGTCGTGGCGCTCGATGGCGGCCGCCACCCGCGCAAAAGGCAGCGATAGCGCGTTGGCGCGATCCTCCGTCATCACGAGAAAGCCCTCGGCGCCGTTGACGCGCATCACGCAGTCGAGAAGTCCCAGCGGATCGCTGATCGGCCGGGCGCCGAGATACTCCTCCATCGAAATGGGCGCACGCAGCACGGCCAAGGGAAAGCGCGAGCCGTTCCGGCGCTGGGCGACGCAGATGCGGCCGAAATCCTCCCGGGTGGCGCCATTCTTCCGCATGTAGTTCTGCGTGATCAGGGAGAAGACGGCGTTCGGGCCGCCCGCGCCGTACGGATAGACGTGATCTCGCGAAAAGCGCGAGAACATCGCGCCGATCCCGAAACCGGTCGGCGCCGTGTCGGCGGCGACGCAGGCCACGACCTCGGCGTCGCCCGCCTGTACCGCGCGCGCCGCGCGGCGCAAGGCGATGGCACCGGAGGCTCCGCCAAACGGCAAGTCGACCATGAAGCGCGTCGACAGGCCGAAATACTCCGAGATAGACGCGGTATTGTCGGGCGCCAGCCGATAACTCGCCAGTGTCAGGCCGTCGATATCCGTTTTGGCGAGGCCCGTGCGCCGCAGCAGCGCCTCGAACACCCCGCCGATATGCCATTGCACCTCATGTTCCGTCGTCCGCGCATAGCCGAAAGTCACCGGCGTGGTGACCGCAATGCCCGAATAGTCGTGCGGCGTCCTACTCATTGGGCACTCTCTGGCGACGTTTCCGGCTGCGCAGATCAATCGACTTCGGCGTGGCCACAAGGCTCGCCGTGAGCGTGCGCAGCTCGCCGCGCTGTATCTTCTGGGTCGCCGTCGTCGGCAGGCTCGCGACAAACGAAATCCAGCCGGGCGCCTTGTAGTAAGCAAGCTTCTCCATGGTCCAGTCGACAATAGCCTCGGCCGTCGCCGGCGTCGGCGCAGACTGCGGTGCGACCACGATGCAGGCCATCACTTCCTCGCCCCTCACCTCATCAGGCACCGCCGTGACAGCGACCTGCCGGATCGACGGATGCTGCTGCAGGATCGCCTCGACCTCCAGTGCGGAGATATTCTCGCCGCTGCGGCGGATCACGTTCTTCTTGCGGTCGACGAAATGCAGGCAGCCGTCCGGCCCGAAGCGCGCCACGTCACCGGTGTGCCACCAGCCATCCGCCCAGCCCGCCGCCGTGGCTTCCGGATCCTTGAGATAGCCCGAAAAGAAGCCCAGCCGCTTGTCGGGACCGGCATGACGAACCAGCATCTCCCCCGGCATACCATGCAGCACGTCCGATCCATCCTCACCCACGAGACGCAGCTCGACGGTCGGTGGCACCTTGCCGAAGCAGCGCGTGCCGACATGGCGGGGTTCCTCATCGGCGCCGATGGCGGCACCCGACCCCGTTTCCGTCATCGCCCAGCCCTCGATCAGGGGGATGCCGAAACGGCGCTCGAAGGCGGCATGGTGCGCCGGTTCGACATTCGCGCCGGTGCCGAATTGGATACCATGGTCGCGCTCGTTCCCGGTCTCCGGCAGACCCAGCAGAATGGCTGGCATGACGCCGAGATAGTGGACGCCGGTGGGCCGCGTGGCGGCGATGTCGGACCACCATGTCGTCGGGTGAAAGCGGTCGAGCTGGATGAGGCAGCTGCCCGACATGACGACGCCCATGGTCGAGCCTGCCATCGCGTTCATATGGAACATCGGCAACGGCGTCATGATGCGCGAGCGACCGGGCACGAGCTTGATCGGGCCGCGCCGATTGAGGTAACGCATGCCCATGCGCAGGAAATAGTCGTTGCTGAGGAGGCAGCCCTTCGGGCGCCCCGTCGTCCCGGAGGTATAAAGCAGCGCGCATTCCGTTTCGCGGCCCAGCGCCTGCGCCGACGGCGTGCTCGCGAGCCTGGGCAGAGCGCGAGGCACCTGGTCGTCGGAGACCACGCGGATGCCACGACCGGCGCTGTCCGCGGCGGCCTGGAGATCGCCGACGCGTGCGGCGATGGCGACGGCAAGCACCGCCTCGCTGTGTTCTAGGAGATACTCGAGCTCGGCGCTGCGATAGTCCGGATTGATGGGTACGACGCTGACCCCCAGCGCATTGAGGGCAAACCAGTGGAAGAAATACGCCGGCCGGTTCTCCAGGAGGATGGCGACGCGCTGGCCGGGCTGGAGACCGGCAGCCTGGTACGTGTCGCGGAGCGTGGCGATTTTCGCCAGCGCCTCGGCGTAGGTGTAGCGCAGTTCGCCCTCCGCATAGCTGCGGCAAGCGCTTGCCGGGATCACCAGAAACGCGTTCGAAGGGTATTTTTCCGCAGTCGCTTCGAACGCGGCGAAAACGGTTTCTGCCTCAAGCGACATCATTCAATTCCTCGGCCTCAAGCGGCTTCCAATCCTGTTGCAGCTCGTCCGGCGGCACGGCACGGATGAGCGCCCGCGTGTAGGGATGACGGGGCGCGTCAAAGACCTCGTCGGTGGCGCCCGACTCGACTACCTCGCCCCGGTGCATCACCAGCACACGGCTGCAGAGATAACGAACGACCGACAGGTCGTGGCTGATGAAAAGCAGCGAAATGTTCCTTTCCTCCCGAAGCCGGAGCAACAGGCCGAGAATCTGCGCCTGCACCGAAACGTCCAGCCCCGAGACGATCTCGTCGGCGACGAGAAACCGGGGCGCGACACAGAGCGCGCGGGCGATATTGACCCGCTGCTTCTGGCCGCCGCTGAGCTGGTGCGGATAGCGCGGCAGCAGGTCGCGCGACAATCCGGTCTCACGCGCCAATTCCTGCGCGCGCTGCCCTTTGTCGCTGCCGTTCCAGCCAAGCGTCGCTTCCAAGGCCTGGGTGACCAGATCGACCACACGGCGCCGCGGATTGAGCGCCGACTGCGGATCCTGGAACACCATCTGCGCCGTAGCGATCCGCCGCTTCCAGGCGGCACGGCCCGTTCCGGCGACATCGACGCCATCGAACAGGAGGCGGCCCGTGCTCGGGCGCTCGAGCCCCATGACGAGACGCGCCAGGGTGCTCTTGCCGCTGCCGCTTTCGCCGACCACGCCGACGAACTCGCCGGCCCGCAGCGACAGGTCGAGCGGCTTCACCGCCATTACGCTTTCCCGCCGTGCGCCGTACCAGCGTCGAGCGGCGGTGTATTCCTTCGATATGCCGGCGAGTTCGAGAAGCACCTTCGCATCCCTCGGTGCCGCGGGCGCCGGCGGCAAGGCAACGTCGTCGACGCGCTGCGCGCCGGCCTCGCAGCGCGGAGAGCAGCGCGCCCAATGCCCCGGCGCCACCTCCCGCAGGCGCTGCGGGCGGGTACGACAATCGGCATCAGCGACGGGGCAGCGTGACCCAAAGCGGCAGCCCGCTATGTCGGCCAGCGCGAGCAGTCCCGGCATATGATCAGGCAGCGAGGCAAGCTGATGACGCGGTCCGCCGAGCGGCGGATTTGCCCGTTGCAGCGCGCGTGTGTAGGGATGCCGCGGCGTGGCGAAGACCGTCCGGGCGTCGCCGCTTTCGACCACCTCGCCGGCATAGAGCACCAGGAGCTTGGTGCAGAGCCGGGCGGCGAGGCGAAGGTCGTGCGTGATGAAGACGATGCCGGTCCGATGCAGTCGGTTGAGATCGCGGATGAGCTCCACGATATGGGCCTGTGTGATGACGTCGAGCGCCGTCGTCGGCTCGTCGGCGACAAGAAGCGCGGGATTGCTGGCAAATGCCATGGCGATCAAGACTCGCTGGCACATCCCGCCCGATAGCTGAAACGCGTACTTGTCGAGGATCTCCGCCGGACGCGGCAGCCGCACCGACGCGAGTTGCGCCACGGCACGCTCCCGCTGTTGCGCCCGCGGCACGCCAAGCCGGGTCAGATGCTCGCTGAATTGATCGAAAATGGTGAGCACCGGATTGAGGCCGGTCAGTGGCTCCTGGGGGATGAAGGCGATCCGATCGCCCAGCAGTTCCCGCCGCCGTGCTGGCGTGGTCGCCAGCAGGTCCTCCTCGCCGAAGCGGAGCGTGCCCGCCGTCACGCCGAATCCATCGGGGAGGAGTTGGGAGATGACGCGCCCGATCATGCTCTTTCCGGCACCGGATTCACCCACGATGCCCAATATCTCACCAGGCTCGATCTCGAAGGAGACATCGCTCAGCACCTCGATCCGGCGCGCGCCCAGAGTCGTGGCCAAGGCAAGACCATTTGCACGCAAAAGGCTCATGCAAGGACGCTCCGCCGCGACGCCATCCTGGGATCCAGGACTCGCCGCAAGCCGTCACCGAGCAGGTTGAAGCCGAGAACGGAGAGGAATATCGCCAGCGCCGGAAAGATCAGCGGCGCGGCGTTCTCGTTGAGATAGACCCGCCCGTCGGCGATCATCACGCCCCAGGTCGGCACGTCGGCTTCGACCGAGACGCCGGTGAAGGACAGGATCGCCTCGACGATGACGGCAATGCCCATCTCGAGGCTGATGAGGGTGACGATCAGGGGAAACGTGTTGGGCAGGATCTCGCGGACGATGATCCGCAGATGGCCGAAGCCCAGCAGCCGCGCCGCCAGCACGAAATCGTGGCGGCCGATCGCCAGGACCTCGCTGCGCAGCACGCGGCAAAAGCGCGTCCAGCCGACGAGCACGATCCCCAGGACCACGCGGTCGACGCCGGCGCCGAAGGCGAGCAGCAGCACGAGCGCCAGGATCACCGGCGGGAAGGACATCCACACGTCGACCACGCGACCGATCACCCAATCGACCCAGCCGCGGAAATATCCGGCGACGACCGCCAGCGCCGTGCCGAGCAGCATGGCGAAGAACGACGCCACAATCGCGACATAGGAGGCGACACGCGCGCCGTAGAGCAGGCGGGACAACACGCAGCGGCCGAGATTGTCGGTCCCGAACGGATACTCGGCCTCTCCCCCCGGCAACCAGACCGGCGGCAGCAGGACCTGGATCAGGTCCTGGGCGTTGGGATCGTGCGGCGCCAGCCAGGGCGCCAGCAGGGCGACGGCGAACAACGTCCCGACCAGCGCGCCGCCGACCAGCACGCGCGGCGAGGAGCGCAGGGCGGCCAATTTGCTCATGCGGTCCGCAGCTTCGGATTCAATGCGAGATAACTGGCGTCGATCGCGAAATTCAGCACGAGCACGACAATGCAATAGGTCAGCACGATTCCCTGGATGAGCGGCAAATCCTGGTTCCGAACGGCGGTCACCATGAGGCTCCCCATGCCGGGCCAGGAGAAGATGATCTCCACCAGGAGAGTGCCGCCGAACATGAAGCCTGCCTGGACGCCGATGAGGCTGAGCGTCGGCAGAAGCGCGTTGCGCATCACGTGATGGAGCAGGATGCGACGCTCGCCGATGCCGCGCAGCCGCGCCAGCCGGACATACTCCTCGTTTCCGACATCGAACAGGCTCGACCGCAGGACTCTCATGATGCCGGGCGCAAAAGGCAAAGCAAGCGCCGCCACCGGCAGCACAAGATGCGACAGGACGTTGAGGAAGCCGTGGAAATTCCCGGCCGCCAGGGTATCGATGAGATAGAGGCCGGTCGTGGTGGGGACGCGGATCGAGGAGTCGATGCGTCCGATGAAAGGCAGCATCGGCACCCACACGCCGAGGCAGAGCACGAAGAGGAGCGCCCAGAGGAATTCCGGCAGCGACATCATGACCGTGCTGCCGACATCGGCGGCCGATTCGGCGAACCGTCCCCGCAGCGCATACATCACCAGGCCGCCGCCGACACCGAGCAACGTGCCGAGCGCAATGCCGCACAGGACCAGCTCGAGCGTGGCCGGCAGAGCGCTGGCAATCAGGCCGGTCACGCTCGTCCGCGCGCTGGTCGACAGGCCGAGATCGCCGCGCAGCGCACCACCCAGCCAGATCTCGTATTGCACCGGTATCGGCTTGTCGAAGCCGTAGGCGGCGCGCAGTTCCTCGACATCCTCCTTCGTCGCGTTCGGCGGGACCAGCATCGCGATGGGATCGGTCGGAAGCACGCGCAGGACGATGAACAGGACGATCGAGACCACGAAAAGCAATGGCAGGACGACGAGCAGGCGTCGCCAAAGAAGGCCGAGCAAGACCCAGATCACGCCCGATTCCAGTCCTCGAATATTAATTGCAGATTACAATGAAGTTGACACCCCTGCCGCTTTGCTGTCAACGCTTTACAGGCTCGGCCGAGATGGGATTTGCCCGCGATGAACCCAATGCGCAATGACAATCCGTTCAAGCTCGGGCTCTTCTCGACCAATGCCGAGGGCGGCCTCGCCTTCACCCGCGTCGAAGAGCGCTGGCGCGCCACCTGGCCCGACATCGCCGCGATGGCGCGCCTTGCCGACGATGCCGGCCTCGAGTTCATCCTGCCGATCGCCCGATGGAAGGGCTATGGCGGGGAGACCGACGTGCGCGGCGCCTCGTTCGAGACGCTGACCCATGGCGCTGCGCTCGCCGCCATCACCCGGCGCATCGGCATCTTTTCGACCGTGCACGTGCCGCTTGTCCACCCGGTGTTCGCCGCCAAAGCGCTGGCGACCATCGACCATGTGAGCAACGGGCGTGCCGGCCTCAATATCGTCTGCGGCTGGAACCAGGCCGAATTCGACATGTTCGGTCATCGCCAGACCGAGCATGACACGCGCTACGACCAGGGCTTCGAATGGTTCGAGATCATGCTGCGCATTTTCGCGGGCGGCGATGCCTTCGACTACAAGGGCGGATTCTACGATCTCAAAGGCGTGGTCGGCGCCCCACCGCCGATCCAGCTCCCGCGCCCCTTCACCATGTCGGCAGCCTTCTCCCCGGCCGGCCGGCGCTTCGCCGCCCAGACCAGCGACTTTCTGTTCACGCCGCTGCGCGAGCCGGAGAAGGCTGAAATGCATATTGCCGAGATCGGCGCGCTGGCGAAGGCGGCCAGCCGCGAGGTCGGCGTCTTCACCGCTTGCCACGTCGTCTGCCGCGAGACCGATGGCGAGGCCGAGGGCTATTACCGACACTATGCGGAGGATATGGCCGACGCGGACGCCGTCGACTTCCACATGGCCGCCAAGCAAGCGCACTACGGCGCGATAGATCCTGACGTCTTTCGCGTCGAAAGGCGGCGCTACGCCGGTGGCACGGGAACGCATGCGGTCATCGGCCGGCCCGAACGCGTGGCGGAGGCGCTGATTGCCATGCACGGGCTGGGCTTCGCCGGGACCAGCCTCTCCTTCGTCAACTTCAACGACGAGCTGCCTTTTTTCATCGATCGCGTGCTGCCGCTGCTGGAACAGGCCGGGTTGCGCCGGCCTGCCGGAGCGCTCGCATTGTGACCCGGCTGGCACCCGTTTTGCACCGCGCCTGGTAAGGGAGGACATCATGCCGTCCAGCTTCCGTTCAGCATTCGCCTCATGGCTTGTCGTACTGTCGTTCGTCGGCATCCTCGCCGCTGGCGCCGCAAACGCCGCCGGCGGAGACAGCCTCACCATCGCCTATCCGGCCGACGTGCCGAACTGGGATCCGCAGAACCAGACCAGCGGTCCTGCGATGTCGATCCTCAATTGCGTCTTCGACACGCCGCTCGGACAGACGCCCGACATGAAGCTGATCCCGCGGGCCATCGCCGAATGGCATTGGTCGGCGGACAAGATGGCGCTCGATGTCCGGATGCGCGACGACATGTACTTCCACAACGGCGACAAGGTCACCGCCAACGATCTGAAGTTCACCTTCGACCGCTACAAGAAGGAGACGCTGGCGCAGAGCGCCACGTACCGGCGCGTCAAGGAGGTCGTGGTGAAGTCCGACACCGAAGCCACCTTCATCCTGGCCGAACCCTTCGCGACGCTTCCAGCCCGGCTCTCGATCTTCGGCAGCGCCATCCTGCCGAAGGCTTATATCGAGAAAGTCGGCATGACGGAGTTCATGGCCCATCCCATCGGCTCGGGCCCCTACAGGATCGTCAGCTACAACCGTGACGCCCGTCTCGTGCTCGAGGCATTCGACAAGTATTGGGCCGGCCCGGCGCCCATCAAGAACGTGACGATCGAGATCGTGAAGGATCCCACCGCGCGCGTCGCTGCGATCGAGGCCAAGCGCATCGACCTCACCGTCGACGTGCCGATCAGGGCGATCACCCGGCTGGCGCAGGTCCAGGGCCTCACGGCCCAGGCGTTGCCCTACCCGGCCCAGCTTCAGCTCCTGATGATTTCAGAGCGCGGCGCCTTCAAGGACCAGAACGTCCGCCTCGCGGTGCACCATGCGATCGACAAGGCGGCGCTGTCGAAGGCGTTCTACAACGGCGTGGCCAAGCCGATCTCGGTACTGTCTCCGCCCGGCTTTCCCGGCGACACGCCGGGCTTCAACTTCGAGTTCAGCGAGGCCAAGGCCAAGGAGCTTCTGGCGAAATCGGGATTTTCGACCGCCAAGCCGGTCAAGATCGACTTCATGACCACCAACGGCGTCTATGCCAACGATTTCGACGTAGCGCGGGCCATCGTCCAG
>Ga0193717_1002085_pt1 | contig 11750 bp, 5 predicted proteins | sample U2c2metaG_FD_145900 | JGI IMG/M metagenome (GOLD analysis project Ga0193717, IMG submission 145900) | Soil microbial communities from a riparian zone of the East river system, Colorado, United States - U2c2 | ecosystem: Environmental > Terrestrial > Soil > Riparian zone | place: USA: East River...
TAATCTGCCGTCAATAATGTCAAATTTTGAATCGGGATGGACAGCGGCAATAACAGTTGTGGCCGTTACTTCCTTCAAAGTCATTTCAGACATACCGGGCCGCTCGTAGTTTACAGAAAGGTTTTGTATCCTTACTTGTTCACTGCCGTCTATAACCCATGTTATCATTTTTCCATGAAAAATAAATACCGAACCGTTTCCCTCTATCGTAAGGTTTTTCATTCCTTTCAGATATAAACCCACCCGCTGATTTTTTACCGGGAATTCAGCCTCCGAAGAAGTATTTGATATATAGTAATGGGTTTCGGCGGCGCTATCGGGCCAAAAATCGTATCTCCCTTTCGGAAAATTCAAAATAGCTTGACTTTGCTTTTTACTGGCTTCAATCGCCTTATTTACACTTTCAGTAGCATCGGCAAAGCTGTTAGGTCTAGCTCCGTATTGAGTTACATCAATGGTTTGCGCGCTTAGGCTTAAGCTGCAGTTTAATAATGTAAAGTATAAAAAAAAGGTCTTCATCGAATGGTTATTTAAGCTTAATACGGTTTGGTAGTACTAATTACAGGCTTCATCATTTCGTTTTTGGCAGGATTGGCGCCATTACGTCGCTATTCCGCGTTGTTCTACAAACCAACCGTTAGGTTTGCCTGCGTTGTGAACTTTTTTGTCGTTTTTATCAGTTGAAATTATTTTTTCGTACCCCGGTTTTTAAATATGATGCTATCTCTGTACTACGTAAAGTTACCGCCCGAAATGTACAAGCATGCCAACACACAAATCCATAAAAATTATTCATCACGGCTTTTGTTTTGATGACAGGATATACTGATGGTTAAGCATTTAATTTACCTGGTCATAGGTAAATTAAGCTGACGAAAATAGAAGTTTATTAGATAGCATACAATAAACTATATTTTTATTTTGATGATTTGGGTGGTGTTTGGTTAGCAATGTTGTTTTCTCATCCCAATGACTAAGCATAACGGAAACGCCTAAAGGAATGTGCTTAACTTCCTTGTGATTTGTAATTCTGAATAAGATGTTATAAGTGCCATCTGATTTGGCGCCCGTCTCATGTCTAAGACGGTTCTTAATTCTACCATAATGTTGAGATTATGGTCGTTACTCTGTACAAACCACTATAGGTTAATTGATCGATTTAGCGTTACCACCAAATAATAAAGCCCTCCAGCAATGCTGAAAGGCTTTTGTGACCCCTAAAGTACAGATGTCGAACACTTTTATTGAGGATGTAAAGAAAATAGTGGCTTTAAAAGAGAGCCGCAGCCGGCTCCAATGAGGGAAATAAGCACCCAACTGAATGTCGATCACCAATATCCGGGTAATCCACCAAACAGCAATAGCCAGCGCCACGGCCAAAAACCGGTTTGCTGTTTGGTTTGTCCTTTTGGCAAGCCAAAAAAACGGCAATAGTAGGCCCGATGAAGATCGTTGCAAAGAACGCAGCGTCATAAAGGGTGATATGGAACGTATATGGTTTCAAGTAATATGTTAACTGATACGGGCAATATAGATTTATTCATTTCGCAAACTCTTCACCGGGTTTGCCATACCAGCCCTAATGGTTCGGAAACTTAAGGTAAATAATCCTGTTAGCAGCATCCCTGCGCCGCTGATAACGAATACCCACCAGCTAATAGCTACGTGGTCAGCAAAGCTTTCCATCCATTTATTTACGGCGTACCATGCAATGGGCGTTACGATGACAAAAGCCAGTAAAATTAGCGATATCAATTCTGTTGATAGCAGGGTTACTATTTGAGCAACGCTTGCGCCAAATACTTTGCGTATGCCAATTTCCTTTGTTCGTTGATTGGTGGTGTAAATGGCAAGTCCTAACAGCCCGAGGCAACTGATCAATATCGAAAAACCTGTTGCCCAGGTGAGCAGGGTTGATGTGTGTTGTTCTTCGTCGTAAAACCTGGCTATTGTGTCATCATAAAAATTACAATCGAAATCATCGTCGGGATAAACCTTCTTCCACGCCTTTCCCATATTTGTAATGGCGGTTTTCCACTCATTACCACCTGCGGTTTCAGGTTTCAAACTAACATGGAATGTCATCATTGGCGGGTTGCCTAGGGTACCGGCCATTATAACTGATGGATAAATAGGCGAATGCAGCGACCGCTGATTAAAATCGGCAACTACGCCAATTATACTTACATTTCGGCCCCGGCCGCCACGATAGTTCAACTGCTTCCCTATAACATCCTGGGGGTTAGTAAATCCTAATAATTTAGCGTAAGTATTGTTAATGATGACGGCTTTCCCGGTGTCGGCCTGGCTTATGTTTCTGCCGGCAAGCAATTTTAGCTGGTATATGTGGATGTAGTTTTCATCAGCAGACTTTAATATCACTTCATCTGTTGTTATCTGTTTTTTCCCATCGGTGTAAGTACCGCGCAGCCTGTTATATACATCAGCCGAAGGCGGGTCCGTAGCCAAACTCACAAGGGCAACCTGGGGCATCGATTTAAACTCATTTAGCAGTACCTGGTTGCTGCTGGCCTTAGTGTTTTGCCAGGGTGTATTAATAACCAGGATGGCATCCTTTTTAAACCCAAGGTTTTTATGTAAAGCGTAATAAATTTGCTGGCTTACCAAAATGGTAGCCATTATAAGAAACTGGGCCACAACAAACTGCGAAACCATAAGCGACTTACGGAGCCACGCGTTTCGTGTTTTATTGCTATTGCCCTGCACCTGGTTTTTTAGCACGGATGCGGGCTTGTAACCCGATAATACGATTGCTGGATAAAAACCCGACAATATACTTATCACAATAGTTAAAATCAGCAGGAAGATTATTACATCCGGCTGTAGAATATTGGCATGGATATCGGGGGATATAACATCGGCAAACATTTTTAAAATAACTGGCGCAAGCAACACCGATATGCATACCGCAAAAAATGTTATAAAAAATGTTTCGCTTAAAAACTGGAATACTAATTGTATCCGGCTGCTACCCAAAGTTTTGCGGATCCCAATTTCTTTTGCCCTTTGGGCGGCCTGGGCCGTAGTTAAATTCACATAATTGATACATGCCAGCAACAACAAAAAGATAGCGATAGCCAATAACCCGTAAAGTTTTGTTTTGCTGGCCGGCGATGAGAAATTAAAAATATTGTAGTCGGGATTGAAGTGAATATCGTCCAATGGCTGCAAGGCCAGATCCACGTTGTCTGCAAACCCTTTTACTCCGGTACCCGGCGGATTACTTTTATTGAAAATGGTATTGATCTGTTTAACAAGCCCAGGTGCGGGGGTGCCCGGTGCGAGCTTTACAAAAACCTGCGATGCCGAAAGGATGTAATTCCAGGTGTTTATCCTTAAATCAGCAGCAAGGCGTTTGTTAGTTGTGGCCGTACTAATGGAGATAAAGTCATGAAAACTAAAGTCGGTATTTTCAGTAAGTGTTTCAACTACCCCGCTAACGGTTGTCTTAAGGGTATCGTAGGTAACTACTTTACCAATCATTTCATGATACGATGACGACGGGAAGTAAAGCCTGGCTTGCTGGGATGTTAGTACTACCTGGCCGGGCGCATCAAGCGCGTGTTGCGATGAGCCGGCAAGCCATACATAATTAAAAATTTTAAAATATTGCTGATCCGCAAGTGTTATCCTGTCCACATCTTTAAACCGCTTTAGTGCCTTTTTGTCTTTGTCGATATAGACAAAATGTGGTGACAAGGTGTATAGGGGCGTAATTTCCTCTATTCCTGTAGCCTGGCTTTTAATCGCCTCAGCCAGGGGGCCAGGTCCGCCACTCGAATAGTTTGTATTTCCCTGGAATGATATGTTCATTACAACGCGGTAAATCCGGTCGCTGTCCTTGTGAAATTTATCAAACGTAAAATCGTAGTGTACAATAAAGTAAATGACCAGAAAAGCACTTATACCGATGGATAAACCGATAATATTTATCAGTGTAAATAGCTTATGCCTCCAAAATCCGCGGAATGCAATTTTAAAATAAGTTTTAAACATACGACTGCCGGTTAATTTTTCATGTGCCCACCCCGGAGGGTTTACATGGCTCAATATTAGCGGCATCGGTTTGATAAAACCTCTCAAGTTATAAGATGGGAGAACTTTTTTTTGTTCGCTTTTATATTCCGCCGGGCTTTTGCCTGTCAGTTGTTTAAATATCCGGTGAAAGCTGCTTTGTGAATTAAAGCCTGACTCATACGCAAGACCAAGCAGCGTGATATGATCATAGGACGGGTCCTGCATTTTGAGCGCAACCTCACGAACGCGGTATTCATTGATAAAATCGTTGAAGCTTTTTTTGAAAACTGTATTAATAATTCGGGATACTTCATGAGTATGCAATCCAAGTTTTTCAGCAAGAGAGCTCAGGCTTAATTCCGCATCCCGGTAGTGCCCTTTTTCCTTTACTTCCATTTTTAACCAGGATCCTTTTTGCTTCAGATCTGCCGGTAATAATAGCTTTACAGTAGTATCCGTCTTCTCAGGAGTTTCTGCTTTTAAATGGCTCTTTGCAGCAATCCAAATGATCAGGGATATGAAAAGAAGGCACAAAGGAAAATAATGCTGTGCTCCTGATTTATCATGGTAATAAAAATAGTCAACAGCTGTAAACGGTATCCATAGTAACCATAGCATACCGAATGCGGTAAGGAAACGATCCAACCATAGTAACTCGTTGCGGTAACGGTCGCTCCCATTAAATTTTAACCGCCGGTAAAAGCTTCCTACCTGCCTGTGAGCCAGGTAAAGGTAAATTGTGACCGAAACAAACGCCAGCAATTGCAATACCGGATTCAGTTGCTGATAGGCCGGCGTTTCATAAGTAGCTGCACCGGTATTTATACTATCCCTAACTTCCAATGCCTGGGCACCCAATTCCAGCAGCAACGGACTAAAATGCAGCAGATCCTTAGACTGGAATTTATAATCAGGCCGAGTTATTTTAAGCACGTAAAAGAAAATAAGGGGGCCAAGAGCAAGCGAAAATTGCAGCGGCAGCCGGCTCCAATTAGTAATGTAAGTTGACAGCCCGATGTCGATGCCCAATATCCGGGCTATCCACAAAACAATCGTAACCATTGCCAGGGCCAAAAGCCGGTTTGCAGCCCGGTTTATCCTTTTGGTGAACCATAAAAGCAGGATAAAAGTGAGCCCGATAAAGATCGTACCAAAGAAAGCCAGGTCGTAGGTATTAATATGGAAAGTATATGTATCCATTTGAAATATTAAAACTCAATCGCTGTTACAAACTTATAACTTATTGATAATAAAAAATTATATAGAATAAATAGGTGCACTGTAACAAAACCGCACATTGAGCCGTTCAGTTTTGGATTGTGTAGCTGTTTCATAAAAGCCGATTTTTTGGAATGTTTATACCATCTGATCCCATTGGCTAAACTGGTGGGTGCGGAGATACTACTGACACATATTTACCATGAGCAAAAACAATTGCAGGAACTGGAAAAAACAATTAAACATTTTATGACCGATGTTTCTAACAAAGCCAATTATTCGCATATCTATTACCGCAGCTTAAAGAACAGCTATATGGAAACCGACCTGGGGCTGGTTGTGTGAGCATGGACAGGTAGATATGCTGGTGATGGTACACCGTCCGCATAGCTTTTTTTATAAGCTGCTGAAAAGTAGCGATTGCGAAAAAATGGCCGGCCATATCGCGGTGCCTTTACTGGTATTCCCGGCTGCCGAATAGTTGAAGCTAAGACTGTTTTAAATAAAAAATGACACCTTTAGCGGGTGTCATTTTTGTATGAGCTAATTATTTATAGATTCGGGTAAATGAGTGTGCCGTTAAGTTTTTGTTCAGAAGCGGTCAGTTCGTCGTGCCATGCCAGCATCAGGGTTGATGTCTGATCGGGTAATTCCATAAAAAGTTGTTTGTAATAGGCTATACCGATTTGCAGCTGATCTTTGAATTTAGTGAACTGCTTTATCTTTTTATCATTCAAATCCTTCAAATGTTTTTGCAGATCTGTCTGTAAATAATCAATATACAAGTTAAGCTCTTTAACAAACATGTGGGGCCTTTTAACCTGGGCCAGCAGATCAAGTTTACCATAGATGTGTTTTACCATTTCATCTAAAGAATATGTCCTGTTAAAATAAGCGAGGTTAGGGCCCGGGCAAACAGCTACCGCTTTATTTTCTTTAGGTTTGCTGATATTGTACTTAATATAGGTTGATGCGCACAGACCTTCGCAAAGGCATATTTTTTCAGTTATGGCGTCATATTGTTGCTGGTATTCTTCGGGGGCGAGGCTTGATGTTTGTAATTCATTGATCTTTAAACGTTGGTATTCCCTGGAGGCGGTGCAAATGGGTTGTACTGTAAATTCGGTATTCGTACAAAGGTATTTTTTGGTGCAGGGGCTGCCCGGCCTGCCGGCTTCAATCCGCGCTAATCTTTGGTTTTCGCTGCTGGCTTGTTTAAAGTTATTAAACAGAATACCTAACGGCGATGAAGCGCTCAGGTAATAATCCGATTCCTGTGCGCCTGATAGCAGCATGAGCGTTTCTTCATCTACATTTGTTGCTTCAGGAACTAAAAGGAATGGGCTGCCCCATCCGGTAGCATCTAACTGGTAGTGTTTCATTAAAAACTCGTTTTCTTCGGCTGTGCCAATACCTCCCTGCACGCTTAGCTTTTGTTTTGGAGAAGTATGAGATGTAATGCCTTTTTGAAGTATAGCCGCTTGGTATAATTGAAATAATTCGATGATCATGTCAGATCGTTTCTGTTTAAACTCTTCCAGTATTGGTCCCAACAGGTAACCTTCTGTGGCAAAAGCATGTCCGCCGCAATTTAATCCCGATTCTACCCGGAACTCAGATACCCACAGGCCCTTTTTTGCCAAAAATTTAGCCTGGATCAATGCCGACCGGAAATCGCTCACCTTTAAAATGATCTTTTTCTGTAGCTCTCCGTTTTTATCCGGAAAAAAAGCGTCGAAAGTTTCCAGGTAACTATACAATTTAGGATTCATTCCGGCAGATAAAATAACCGAAGAGCGAAGGTTGCTATCGGCAAACCCGCGCAAAGCGGTTTGCGCATCTGTATTTTCGTCCCCCAAATATTCTCCCGCTGCGCTAAAATTCATCCGGTCAACTTTAGACATGATGTTCACATCAATAGCACCCCTGGTCATCATCCGGCGCAGAATCTGTTGGAACAACGCTTTATTTTCGCCTTCCGGGTAATCCATCATCAGGTCGTAACCAGCCTTTAACTGTGAGCCCTCGGGTAACAGGTCAAAATAACGGAATATATCGCTGCCCGTTTCAAATGGCTGGTTGCGTAGGTAATCAAATTGTTTGTCCACCAAATCGGCCACCAGGTCAAGGTATGCCGTAATCCGCCTCGCGCGTGCATCATTTGCCGACTTTAGTATCGGCATAAATGGTCTTTCATTTTCTAACGAATGATATTCGCGCATGCGTTCTACCAGTTCATCGTCTACAATGGATAGTACGGAAGCTATGCCGTAACGTGCAACTTTAAGCGGGGTATCAATAGAATAACCCAATCCTAAAACGGGAATATGAAAAGTATGGCTCATGATAAATAACAATAGATGAGGAAACGGCTTTTATCAGTCGTTTCAATTTTCAAAGCTATGGGGTTCCCCTGCTTGTAAAACTGATGAAGATCATATTTTGAGGTATTAATGGTCACTCTTTACAGGCGCGGAACCCCGCAGCTTTGAGCATTAAAATTCAAAAGATGATCCAAAGCACCATCATGGAGAAAATTGCCTGCTACCATTGCGGCGATGATTGTTTAACAACGGCTTATGTTATGGAGGAAAAAAACTTCTGTTGTAATGGCTGTAAAACCGTTTTCGAAATATTGTCGGCCAGTAAAATGGCTAACTATTATAGTTATAATGACCATCCCGGGGCAACCAGGGCGCGTGTAGATAAACGCTTTGATTATTTAAGTTCGGCAGATATCATCAATGAACTGGTAGATTATGCTGATAGCCAGATTACCATAGTAACTTTTTTTATCCCGCATATCCATTGCAGTTCCTGTCTTTGGCTGCTGGAACAGCTGAACAGCATCAACCCCGCTATCCATTACAGCCGGGTTGATTTTTTAAAAAAGCAGTTGAATATCCGGTTTGATCATCAAAAGATCAGCTTACAGCAGGTGGTGGAGCTGTTATATGATGTAGGGTACGAACCACTCATCAGCTTGCAGGATATCATCAAAAAACAAAACGGGTTAAGCAAGGATAACCTGGTACAAAAGATAGCTGTTGCCGGATTTTGTTTTGGCAACGTGATGCTGCTGAGCTTTCCGGAGTATTTTGGGCTATCGGATTACGAAGCTACATTTAAACACTTTTTTGGCTGGCTGAACATCCTGTTTACCCTGCCAGTTGTTTTTTATAGTGGCCGTGGGTATTTTATCGCTGCCTGGCAAAATCTGAAGAAAAAAGTATTTGGTATTGATTTTCCGCTGGCATTGGGTATAGCCGTATTATTTATACGTACCTGTCTTGAAGTTATCACCCATAGCGGTGCCGGTTTTGCAGATACGCTTTGCGGGCTGGTTTTCTTTTTACTGATCGGTAAACTGGTACAGAAAAAAACATACCACCATATTTCTTTTGAGCGGGATTACCGCTCCTTTTTTCCCGTTGCTGTACATATTATAGAAGGTGAAATTGACAAGCCCATTCCGCTGGCCCAGTTACAAACGGGTCACCGGATGCTCATTCGCCATAACGAGATCATCCCTGCTGATGCTATTTTGTTGAAAGGAGAGGCCCTGATTGATTTTAGCTTTGTAACCGGCGAGAGTATACCAGTAAAGAAAACGCTGGGCGAGGTCATTTACGCAGGGGGCAGGCAAACCGGCGAGGCGATTGAACTGGAAGTGGTTAAACCCGTTTACCAGAGCTACCTTACCCAATTGTGGAACAATGAGGCATTTACCCGCAAAAAGGACAACCGCATGCAAACCTTTAACGAAAAGGTAAGCCGGTATTTTACCATTGTACTGCTGGCTTTCGCTTTTGGCTCCCTGCTTTTCTGGCTGCCAACAGATGTAAGGCGCGGCTTTGCCGCTTTCACAGCTGTATTGATAGTGGCTTGCCCGTGCGCGCTGGCTTTAAGTACGCCCTTTACCATGTCGGCGGCACTCTCCATATTCGACCGTAATTTCTTTTACCTTAAAAACGTGGCGGTGGTGGAGCAAATGGCAGCCATTGATACCATTGTTTTTGATAAGACAGGCACTATCACGATGGGAGGTAGCAAAGAGATTAAAATAGACGGACTTTTATCGGCAAAAGAGCAATTACTTATTTATAGCGCCTGTATCAATTCAACGCATCCCTTAAGCCGGATGATTTGCCAATACCTGGGTAACCAGCAACGCCTGGCGATTAGCAGGTATACCGAGATCCCTAACCTGGGTATCCTGGCAACCATTGACGGGCACCGATTACGCATAGGCAGCTCAAAATTGGTTTTAGGCTATAAAGAAATAGAAGACAGGGTAAGCAAAGTTTACCTGATGCTGGATGAGGAACTGCTTGGCTTTTTTGAATTTACGCATCAGTACCGGGATGGCATGGATAATATAGAAAATCTCGAACCAGCCTATCGTACGTTTTTGCTATCGGGCGATCAGGACCATGAGCGGGAAGAACTTATCGGTTTTTTTAAAACGCGGGATAGCATGCTTTTCAACCAGTCGCCGCAAAGCAAGCTGGACTTTGTACAGGCACTGCAACAGCAGGGCAGGCAGGTAATGATGATGGGCGACGGGCTTAACGATGCCGGGGCTTTAAAACAAAGCGATCTGGGCATTGCCATTACGGATGACGTGAATAACTTTTCGCCGGGCAGTGATGCCATTATGGATGGCAGATCCTTTCATAAACTGCCCGCATTTCTGCGGTTTTCTAAAGATACCGTTAACATTATCCGTTTTTCATTTTTGATATCGCTTACTTATAACCTTATCGGGCTCAGTTATGCTGTTACCGGCAGGCTTTCTCCATTAACAGCGGCAATTTTGATGCCTTTAAGTACGGTAACCATCATCTCTTTCACCAGCCTGGCTACACATTTTGCCGCCAGGAAAAGGAAACTGGCATGAGCATTATTTACTTCCTGATCGGTTGCAGTGTATTGCTGGCTCTGCTTTTTTTAGCCGCCTTTTTCTGGGCGCAGCGCAGCGGGCAAAATGATGACCTGTATACGCCATCTATGCGCATCCTGCTTGATGATGAAGAAAAACCACCCGCAGAAAAGTGACCGCTATCATTTATTAGGTCAATGCTTGTCATTCTTCACCAGCCCTGTGTCATCTAATTTTACCACATCATAAAAACAACTATGCAACCCGAAAAATTTTACTACGATAATAAGATAGTCCGCGATTTTGGTATTGCTACCGTGATCTGGGGAATAATAGGAATGACGGTAGGCCTCATCATCGCCATACAGTTGTATGCTCCCGGCATGAATATGAATAACCAGTACACCACCTATGGCCGCATCCGCCCGCTGCACACCAACGCGGTGATCTTTGCCTTTGTGGGTAATGCCATTTTTATGGGTGTTTATTATTCACTGCAACGTTTACTCAAGGCGCGTATGTACAGCGATTGGCTGAGCAAGATCCATTTCTGGGGCTGGCAGCTGATCATTCTATCCGCAGTGATCACCTTACCCCTGGGCTTCACCACCTCTCATGAATATGCCGAGTTGGAATGGCCTATTGATATCGCTATCACGCTCATATGGGTGGCATTTGGCGTAAATATGTTTGGTACAATATTTAAACGCCGCGAACGGCATCTGTATGTAGCCATCTGGTTTTATATCGCCACGTTTGTTACTATAGCAGTTTTGCACATCGTTAACTCTATGGAGCTACCTGTATCTGGCTGGAAAAGTTACTATATCTACGCAGGGGTACAGGACGCGCTGGTACAATGGTGGTATGGGCATAATGCCGTAGCTTTTTTCCTGACAACGCCTTATTTGGGTATGATGTATTACTTTCTGCCTAAAATGGCTAACCGGCCTATTTATTCGTACAAGTTAAGTATTCTGCATTTTTGGGCGCTTATATTTATTTATATATGGGCAGGCCCACACCATTTGTTATATACCACTTTACCGGGCTGGGCCCAATCGTTGGGTATAGCGTTTTCCATTATGCTGATAGCGCCAAGCTGGGGAGGTATGATCAATGGACTATTAACCCTGCGCGGCGCCTGGGATAAGGTACGTGATGACGTGGTATTGAAATTTATGGTAGTTGGCTTAACAGCCTACGGCATGGCCACTTTTGAAGGCCCCATGTTATCCCTGAAACAAGTAAATGGTTTTGCCCACTTTAGCGACTGGATCATCGCCCACGTACACGTAGGTGCATTAGGCTGGAATGGTTTTTTAACCTTCGCTATTCTGTATTGGGTTATTCCCCGCATCTATAAAACAGAATTGTTCTCAAAAAAACTATCGGCCTTCCATTTCTGGATAGGTACGCTGGGGATATTATTTTATGCTATCCCTCTGTATTGGGCGGGCTTTACCCAAAGCCTGATGCTGAAAGAATTTACACCAGAAGGGATGCTGAAATATCCTAACTTTCTGGAAACCACCCTACAGATCCTGCCCATGCACATGATGCGTTCTGCAGGTGGGGCCATGTACCTGCTGGGAGTTATTGTGATGGCCTA
>Ga0193717_1002087_pt1 | contig 11747 bp, 5 predicted proteins | sample U2c2metaG_FD_145900 | JGI IMG/M metagenome (GOLD analysis project Ga0193717, IMG submission 145900) | Soil microbial communities from a riparian zone of the East river system, Colorado, United States - U2c2 | ecosystem: Environmental > Terrestrial > Soil > Riparian zone | place: USA: East River...
ACAGACAGCCTTTGCCGGTCTTGTTGAATCCGCTGACGAGCATGTTGCTGAAGTGGCCGCCGGTGCCTTCCTTGAGATTGATGCCGTTGCCGCCGCCGTCGCCGTTGCCGATCAGCGTGACGTTGGACCAGCTTGGGATGGCGCGCGGCGTGGCGTCGTTGTTCGCGTTCTGGTTCGACGATTCGAAACCGTTGTCGTTGCCGAGCGAGGCCGATTCCGGCGCCCACTTGACGAACGCGTACTGCACCTTGCCGCTCCAGCCCTCGTCCCAGTCGAAGCCGTCGTCGCCGCCTTCGTACGAGATCAGGTATTTCGCGTTGGCGGTGCCGCCGAACCATTCGAAGCCGTCGTCGCCGCCGCGGTAGGACTGCAGATGCTCGAGCACCGTGCCGTCGCCGACCGACTGGAACGTAAACGCGTTCACTTCGCGGCCTTCGACGAAGATATAGCCGGCGTAGCGCACCTGCACGTAGCGCAGGCTGCCCGAGCTGTCGTGCGGGTTGTCGCCGCCGTAGCGCAGGTCGGGGTTGAACTCGCTGAAGCAATTGAACGGCGCGGTCGGGCACTTGTTGTTCGGCGCGTTGCCGGAGAGCACGACGCCGCCCCAGTCCTTCGGCGCGGGCGTTGCGTCAAGCCTGCCGTCATTCGGGCTGGTGAAGACGACCGGCGCGTACGGCGTGCCGTTGGCGATCAGCTTCGAACCCGGATTGACGTAAAGATAATCGGCAGTGTCACCGCGGCCGGTGATGAGCGTGCCCGGCTCGATCGTCAGCGTGGCGCTGTTGGCGTTGTCGCCGCCGACCTGGACCAGACCCTGCAATTCCCAGGTCGTGTCGTTGGTCAGCGTCCTGTCGCTGGTTATCGTGCCGGTGAGCACGCACGAGCGCGGCACGCTGCCGGCCGTCGTGCCGGCGGGACAGCCGGTGAACTTGCGCTTGTACGCGCAGTTCGGTGTGTCCGAGGTGACCAGATTCTGCAGCGGATTCAGCGTGAACTCGATCGGCTCGAAACCGGTGGCCGCTGCCGGGGTCACCGACACCTTCAATTCGGTGCAGCTATTGAACTCGAGGTCGACCGTGCCGAAGTCCTGCCGCGTCGGCTGCTCTGTCGGGCCAGCGTTGAACGATCCGTCAGCGAACGTAAACAGATCGGCACTCTTCTCGAACTCGAATTCGCCGAACAGCGGCGATGCGGTAACCCACATCGTGTGGCCGTCGTTGTCATACAGATAGCCGGAGATGAAAACGGTCTTCCTGCCGTCGGGCGCCGGTAGCACGTCGATCACCCAGCCGCGGTTTCTCGCGCCGCCGGTTTCGGACCAGCCGCCGTCGACGCCGTCGGTAACCGTGAACGCGGCGTGCGCGCTGCTCAGCATGAGGCCGCAGGCAATCAAGCCCGCAAGAGATTTGTTGCGCAAGTTCGTCATCGATAGTCCCCAGGACCAATGGAAGGAGACGCGCGCAGGCTTCCCCACCTGAACGCGCGGTGGACGACACCGTATGGAGCGCGCATGACGACTCCATCTCAGAAACATGTCCGATATGTTTCCGCACAGACGCCGTCTGTCACGATGCGCTGCGCGGCCGCCACTCGAGGCTCATCAGCACTTCGCGGCCCCTGCGGTACTCGCGAGTCGAAAGTCCGCCTTGCGTGTATTGCACTTTTGGGTCGAGCAGGTTGCGCAGGCGCAACGTCCAGCGCCAGTCGTTGGCGAAGCGCTGGCGGAGCTGGAAATCGAGCGAATTGAACGATTCCTCGTAGATATCGGGCTGTCCCTGCACGCCGACTTCGGAGATGCGCCGGCCGAACCGGTTGAACAGCACGGTCGACTCGATGCCGTGCTCGGGTCCGAGATAACCGAACTGCAGGTTGCCGACATAAGGCGACTGGCCCTGCATCGGCCGCGACAGATTCGTCTGGTAACCCGCGCTGACGGGATCGAGCTCGATGGTCGAGCGGATGCGCGCGTAATTGGCCGCGACGTAGAAGCGTTCCCAGTCGAAGCTGCTGCCTAGATGGCTGCCGATGAAGTCGAGGTTCTTGTAGACATCGATCTCGGCGCCGTAGTTGTGCGCGCTCATGGCATTGGCGAGACCGAGCAGCGGCGAGGACCCGGCCAGGCGCAGCTTCTCTATCGGATCGGTGAATTTTTTGTCGAACGCAGCCAGCGAGATGCTGTCTGTTTCCGAGAAGTAGTATTCCCAGCGCAGATCCAGGTTCCTCAGCTGCGTCGGCTTGAGCTGCGGGTTGCCGATCGTATCGATGTCCAGCTCGGGATCGGTGTACGGGGCGCTCGACAGCTCGCGGAAATCGGGGCGCGACAAGGTGCGGCTGAAACCGGCGCGGAACTGTGCGTTGTCGCTGTAGAGCCACGTAAACGAGGCCGCCGGCAGCCAGTCGCCGGACTTGTCCCGGGCGACGATCGGCGGCGCGGCCAGATCGACGATGCTGAAAGTAGTCACCTGCTGGTCGTTGTTCTCGTGCCGTGCGCCGAGCGCAAGCCGGTACTTGCCGCGGAAATTGAAGTCGGCATTGAAGAACGCGCCGGCGAGCTTCTGCTCGGCGAAATAATTGTCGGTCGCACGCGTCGTCTCGCGCAGCACGAAACCGTCCGGACCGATGTTGGCGGGGTCGAGGATCTGGCCGATCGGCTGCAGATAAAAATCGGGATTGTCGACGGGCAGCTGCGAGCCCGGTGCCAGCTGAAACGTGAACGTGCGGATCGACGAATCGCGGTCACGCGACGTGTGCGCTCCGCCCGCCGACAGATGCAGCGCGGAGCCGTCGCTGAAATCGAACGGCAGCATCGCCTTGAAGCTGAAGTCCTCCTGCTGGTCTTCGAGCTTGCCGAACGTCTGCGCGTTCGAGTCCGAACGATGCGAGAACTCGAGCGTGTCGGCACCGACGTAATCGTAGCGATAGCGGCGCGTGTTCGGCTCGTCGCGATCGGCGTTCGCGTCGGTGTACTGCCAATCGAATTCCAGATTGTGCAGCGGCGGCAACACGTGGTGTCCCTTGAGCTGCGTCGCGGCAAGCTGGTTCTCGACCCATTTCTGTTCGAAGAAACGCGAATCGACGCTGTCGACTGTGCCGTCGCTGATCCTTGCGCGGTCGTCGGTCTGGCGCAGCACCATCCGCGTCAGACCGATGTTGTGGTTCATGCCGATGTCGAGGCCGAGTCCGAGGAAAAGGCTTGCGTCGATCGAGCGCTGCGTGTCGTCGACGTCCTGTTGCGCGACCGGCGTAAGCCCGCTGTTGCTGGCGGCGTAGGTATTGCGCTTTTCGTAGACGGTGTCCCAGGACTGCTGGTATCGCGTCGCCGCGATTGCGCCGAGGCGCACGTCGTCGGTCAGCGAGAACGTATTGCCGATACCGAACGAGTATCCGGTATCCGGTCCGATGCGCTTGCCGTAGATGCCATATCCGCCGGATGCGAGATCGTGGCCGTATGCCTCGAGCTGCTGCGGAGTCGCGCCATCGGGATTCACCGGCGACTGCGGGCGCAGATAGTGTCCGTCGGCGGTGGCCCCGGCGAGAGAATCCGGCATCGCGCGTGCACCGTCGTCGTAGCCCATCCAGTCCCTGCCGCCGCCGCTGTAACGGAAGCCCTCCTCGCCGGTCGTACCGTCCGTGTAGCCGATCACGCCTTGCGCGCGTATGAAGAAATCACGCGGGATTTCGCTCGTGCGAAGCTGCACGGTGCCGCCGCCGAACTCGCCCGGCATGTCCGGCGAGTAGGATTTCTGCACGATCACGCCTTCGATGAGCTCGGTCGGGAACAGATCGAGCGGAACGACGCGGCGCGTGTAATCGGGACTCGGTATCGGCGCGCCATTGAGAAGAACGCTCGAATAGCGCTCGCCCAAACCGCGCACGTAGACATATTTGCCGTCGATCAGCGAGAGGCCGGTCACCCGGCGTAGCGTCGTCGCCACGTCGGAATCGCCGGTGCGCGCGATCTGCTCCGCGCCGATCGCTTCAGTGACGACGGCGGAACTGCGACGCTCGTCGACATACAGCGTCTGTCCGCCGCTCGTGTATGCGCCTCGCACGTTGATGCTGGACATCTCGACTGCATCGCCGGCCGGAGCTGTCGTCGCCTGCGCCTGCTCCGACGGCGAGACGGTTGCCGCCGGCGGCTCGTTCGCAGCGACATCGGTCGGCGCATTTCCACCGGGCTTTACGCTCGCATCACCACCGGTGACACCGGCTTGCGTTCCCTGCGCACCGCGACCGCCGCCGGAGCGGCTGTCGGCTTCCGATCCCTCGTTCAATTCCTCGTCGTCCGTTCCGACCGCTTGTGCATACGCGGAAGGCGCGTCGGAAAACGACATCGCGACGGCGACGGCAAGCGCAAGACGAGCAGGCAGTGCTGGCTGCATGGAGATTCCAAAGCGGAGGAAGGCGCGTAAATCGCGCTCAACCGATCACGCTAGCCGGGTCACACTACGGTGATGTGACGCTCGCACGTGCGCCCGCGAAAGACTCCGCGCGTTATCGGCATTGCCTCATAGGGTGGGCCTTGGCCCACCGCTCTCCTTCCGTCGGTGGGCCAAGGCCCACCCTATGAATGCAATGCACGACATTCCACGCCTGCCCGCAAGCGGCCACAACTCGACACCACGCCGTCGTTTCCGTGGCCGCACTCGCCCATCTGCCTGCGCTCTACTGTCACTGCGCGAACGGCCGTCCGAGGAAGCAGTCTGCAAGCGCACGGTCACCGCGCAAGCACTGGACTGCTTGCTCAGTCCACATCCATTCGCTGTAGGGGGCGACGTGTCCGACCGTGTGAAACAAGCTTCTCGCTCGTTGTCGAGCGTGAAGATCATCGTTCTTGGCGTGGTGGCTCTCGGCAGCTACGCGGTGTACCAGCATCCGCCGGCGCAGACCATCGGGCGGCAGGAAATCGGCATCCGTTCGAACCGGCTGACCGGATCGACGACGCAGATCGGTGAAGGCGCCGCCGTCGTGCTGCCAGGCTTGCAGGACCTGCGCATCTTCTCGTTGCAGGATCAGACCTATCGGCCGACGCGCAGCAGCAAGGCGGACGGCGAAGCGCCGTTCCAGTCGTCCGAGGGCCTTTCGATCGGTGTGGAGCTCAGTATCCGCTACGCGCTGGATCCCTCGAAGCTGACGACTGTTTCCGGACACCTGCCCGACGATATCAACGGCGAGCTCGTCGAGCCGCTGGTGCAGGGCGTCATCTACAAGGTGTTCACGCGCTACACCGTGCGCGAGATCTTCTCGACCAGGCGCCAGGAACTGCAGGACGTCATCGAAGCCGAACTGAAGCCGCTGATGGCCAACGAAGGCATCCGGCTGCGCAGCGTGATGATGGGCAACATCGATCTGCCGGCCGACTACCGCGCCGGCATGGACAGGCTGCTCGCGGTCGAGCTGGAGACCGAACAGATGCAGTACACGCTGCAGCTCAAGGAAAAGCAGGTCAAGGAATCCGAGCTGCAAGGCGAAGCCGAGAAAGTAAAACGCGAGAAAGCGGCCGAAGCGACCGCCAACGAACAGATCATCGCGGCCAGGGCGCAGGAAGAGGCAATGAAGCATGTGCTGCCGTTCAAGCAGAAGCAGATCGAGCAGCGCAAGCTCGAAGCCGAGGCCGACAAGACCTCGCGCATCCGCATGGCCGAGGGCACGGCGGAAGCACGCCGCATCGAAGCCGCGGGCGAAGCGGATTCGCGGCGCAAGCTGTCCGACGCGGACGTCTACCGGATGGAACAGCTCGGCAAAGTCGCCAGCACACAGCTCGAACGCGACGGCGCGCTGATCACCAGGCATCCGCTGCTGATCCAGAAGACGCTGGCCGACAAGCTGTCGGACAAGATATCGGTGATCATCGCGCCGCCGCCGGCGGATGGCGGATTCATCGGGTCGACGTTGCTGGGCGGTATGCAAGCGCAGCGCGTCGCGCAGGAAACGAGCGGTGCTGCCGGAGCATCGCCGTGATGACCTTTGCGACCGTGTTCGGATGGTCTCTAGGCCTCTGCATAGCATCGACCGCGGGCGCGGCGTCGCAAGTCACCGCGATCGTCACCCAGGATCAGGCACCTTTGCGCGCTTCGGCGCGCAGCTCTGCGCAACAGCAGGCCGTGCTCTGGCGCGGCGACAGCCTTGAGGTCCGCGGCAAGCGCATGGACTATCTGCAGGTCTACGATCACCGGCGCGAACGCGCCGGGTTCGTACGCGCCTCGCAAGTACGCATCCTTCCGCTGCGAGCGGAGGACGCGCCGGACCTTCTCGCCGTCGTGCGCTTCCTGCGCGACACGCCCGGGGCGGAGGCCTTGGGCATCGGCTATGCGGCGGCATACTTGAAGGCCGCGCCCGCCGACGCGATCGGTGCCGAGCCGTTCGATGCCATCGGCACGATGGCGGACCGCCTCGCACGCCGTGCCTCGTCGAACCAGAGCAAGGTCAACGATACGGTGATTGCGGCGCACCTGGAAGTCGCTGCGAGTTACGGCGTCGCTATTCGAAGCTTCGATCTCGACGGGCGCATGCAACTTTGCTACGACGGCGAGGCATTCCGTCGCGTGCTGGCACTGAACGCGACCGACGAGGAAAAGGCGCGCGCAGCACTGGCGCTGACGCGGCAGGAGTGCATCGATCCGGATATGACGCCGCTCGATCGCGGCAACTTCTACAACTGGCGTGCCGACGTGCTCGATCGCGCGCCGCGCGCGAACTTGCCGGAGTATCAGAAGAACCGCTTGCGCATGCGCAGCGCGGCGGTGTGGGCGGGCATCGCATTCCAGCGCACGCGACGCGGCGAGTCGGCATACGAGGCGGCGAACCGGGCGATGCAGGAACTCGCCGGCGTCAACAAGCGCGAGCTCGCCGATGAGGACTCAGCGGCGTACGGCGATGCCGCCGTTCGTGTCGGCGCGTCACGATGGGCCGCGGAAGCGCCGCTGCCGATGGCCGCAGGTCTGAAAATCGTCACCGCACCCGGCCAGCCGGGCCAAACGTGCATCAAGCTGGTGGACAGCAAACACGATGAGGCCGCGCCGCTGCTCCAGCGCTGTACGTTCGGCACGGTCTGGCCCAACTCCGCCCGCGCGAATGCGCAAGGAACTGCGCTCGCACTCGCTGTGCAACCGCTCGAGAGCTGGCGCGAAATGTGGGTGTTCCACAAGAGCGGCAGCGGCTGGCTCGTCGACGTTGCGCCGCCTGCGGGCGACACGCCCGAGGTCGGCTACATCGAGTTCGCCGGATGGGTGCCCGGCGGCAAGAAGATGCTCGCTGCGCGCGAAGCACGGATCGCCGGCAAGTTCACGCAGAGCTTCGAGGTCCTCGATCTGGAAACGCTGGCGGTGGAAAAGCATGCCGACAAACCGGCGTCGCTGAGCTTGTTCTATCGCTGGCAGGATCCTGCGTGGAAGAAGCAGACCTTGAGTCTGCGCTGATTGCGCAAGCCTCCGATCGCAAGAGGACGCCGTTAAGGGCCGGCAGCGTCATCGGATGCGACCGCCAGCTCGTCGATCGCAAGCGCGAGTTGCGCCTTCGCATCATCGAGCCGCTTCTGCTCGATCATGGTTGCGACCATGCCCACGCGCATTTCCGGTTCGATCGTCCGAGTGTCGCCAGCGATTCGCGTAGTCGAAGCGGCGTCCGTCGCAGCAAGTTCTCCGGCCACTAGCTCAAGCTGTACTTTTGCTTCGTCGATCCTGTCCAGCTCGATCAGAACTGCGACGAGACTCATGCGCGTTCTCGGCAGCATCGAATGACCGGCCGGAGATACGCGCGTGCCTACGACGACCGCCTCGCGCAACGCCGCCTCGGCGGCTCGCAAATCACCGAGACGCGCGTGTGCCAGGCCGAGCTTGCGCAATGCATTGGCGACGTCGCGATGCTCGTTGCCGAAGGCCGCCCGGCGCAGCCTCAGCGCCTCGCGAAATACACGTAATGCACCGTCGCCGTCGCCAGTGGCCAGCAGCGCATCGCCGAGACGGATCAGCGGGAAAGCGCGGTAGCTGTGCTGCGGTCCCAGCACTTGCCCGTATCCATCCGCGGCCTCCTGCGCAAGCGCGGCGGCTTCGTCGTTGCGTCCCTGGCTGAGACGTACCTGCGACAGCATGTCGAGGTCCTGCGAGAGCTTGGTCGATGGAGTTTCCCGCAGGTCGCGGTAACGCTGGATGCTCTGCACGAGCAGCGGTTCGGCAGCCAGGTAATCCCTTTTCATGACCATGACTTCGGCCAGATTGCTGGCCGGTATGAACGTTCGCGGATGATCCGCACCGTAGCGGTCGCGAAAGGCCGCCAGCGCGCGTTTGAAGGAGTGTTCGGCCGCGTTGTAGTCGCCTAGCGAACGTGTGATGAGTCCCGCGTTGTTCCATGCCATGCCGATCTGATAGGCATCGGATGTGCGCGCGCTTTCCAGCAGGTCGATCGCGTGGTGCTGCAGCGCGAGAGCCTGATCGAGCTTTCCCAGCCTTCGCGCGAGCTGCGCCTCCTGCGTACCGAGACTGCCTTCTTCCGCCTGGCGCTGTTCCGGATCCGAGATCAGGGCGAGACCGTCGCGCGCGAGCGCAAAATCTTTCGTCGCCGTGTCGTAATCGCCGAGGAAATAGGACGCTCGGCCATGCAGCGTGAGCGATTGCACGCCCTCCGGCATGCCGACGTTAAGGGAGGGTCCGTCCACGGCGATTGCGGACGAAAGGACCTCGTGTACGCGCTTGAACTCGCCCAGCTCCATGTAGACGCGCCCGATATCGAGCGCGACGGCCGCCGATTGCGCGGAATCATTCGATGCGCTGCGCATTCGCGCGGTTCCCCGCGCGAGCAGTTGATTGGCGGTCAGCTTTTCACCGCGGTCCTCGCCGGGATCGGACACCGTGAACAAACTGACCAGGAAATCGCTGGTCGCCCTGGCGCGCACCGCGGCGGCCCTGGCCTGGTCGCGCTCAGTCTCCACGCGATGAGCGGCGATCCAACCGGTGGACAGGAGCGCTGCGATGCCGATGGCGGCGATGGCCGAAGGAATCGCGTTCCTTTCGAGAAAACGCACAATCGGATAGCGGAAACCGCCGACCACCGATACCGGCCGGCGTTGGCGGACCGCAACGAGATCGGCGCGCAACGCGGCGACTGTCGGATATCGATGCGAAGGATCGTGTTCCGTCGCGTGCGCGACGATGGCCGCCAGCTCCGCAAGCAAGACCTTACGCATGTTCCGCGGCAACGTATCGCAGGGTTTGTCCAGCGGCAGGACTAGCACGCGCAGCAACAGTCCCAGCTGATACACGTCCGACGCGGTCGTGATCGCCTCGCCGGCGCGTTGCTCCGGACTGGCATACGTCGGCGTCATCGCGCGATCGCCGCTTCCCTCGGCGACGTCGCCCGACGTGGCGATACCGAAATCGAGCAAGCGTGGTCGTCCGTTCTCGTCGACGAGCAGATTGCCGGGCTTGATGTCGCGGTGAATCAGCTGTCGGCTATGCGCGTACGCAACCGCATCGCACACGGCTTCGAACAGCACGAGCCGCTCCGCCAACGGCAGACGTCGATGCCGCACATACGCGTCGATGCGCTCGCCGAACACCGGCTCCATCGCGAACCACAACCGGCCGCCGTCCATCTGGCCGCCATCGATCAGCTGCGCGATTGCCGGATGGCGCAGCTCGGCGAGGATCTGCCGTTCACGGCGGAACTGCTCGATCAGATTCTGGTTGAGCCGGACGATCTTCAGCGCGACCTGCTGCTCGAACTGGCCATCGGCGCGATCGGCCAGATAAACCATTGAACTGCCGCCGCGGCCAAGCAGCTTGCCGACCGACCAGTCGCCGATGCGGGTGCCGGGCAGCAGCGGTGGATCGTCGTTTGCGGCGCCGATCAGGCGCGAGAACAGGCGTCCGGTGAGGGCACCGCCGGGCGGCAGGATGCGATCGAGGTCTTGATCGCGCATGGTCAGGACGGTCCTGCCCGATGGCGCCGGCGCTGATCTGGATCGGAAGGAGCGGGGATGCGACCGCGTGCCGCCGCAGGCCGCAGCGCGTAACTCGTAGGGTCCCGTCGTTCCACGCCGCCCCCTTCCGCGGGCAGCACTGACTTCCTTATCGATCGGCCCGCGAAATCCGCTGCGCCGTGGCCCCGGAATGCGAAAATCACACCCGCCTGATGCGCACGCCACTGCTTGCGTAAAAGAGTATCACCAGCAGCGGGATGGCATCGGATCATCGCGTCGGTCGGATGGACGGTCGTATTCCGCTTTTCGCCGAAAAACGGGCTCCGGCGGACGCCATGCTGCTGCCGGCAGCCATTCCTTATGATTTAGGTACGGAAACCGCTGCTCCGATCCGCCAGATGCGCGGACTTTGCATGCCCACGAAAATCCCTTACAATTCCGCGCTTTCCGTCATCCCCGATCGATTCCGAGGCGTACCATGAAAGTGCTTTCGTCCCTCAAGTCCGCGAAAAAGCGGCATCGTGACTGCAAGGTCGTACGCCGTCGCGGCAAGGTTTTCGTGATCTGCAAGAGCAATCCGCTTTCAAGGCGCGCCAGCGCTGAGCGCATCGCGAATTCGCCGTCCGCAGGGCCGCTCGATGCGGCCCTTCGTTTTATGGGCGGCCGGCAGACGCCGCAGCTGCCACGGCCGTCATGGAACTGGCCGCAGCCTTCTGCTACAAGGATTCCATTCTTGCCAGTCTGGACAGGAGCTTGAGCCATGAAGTTGAAGTTCGTTCTCGGCAGTGCACCCCTGATCGCCGCGGGCTTGCTGCTCGCTTCCGTCGTCCATGCCGACACGTTCGACGTGCGTCAGAACGCACGCCAGAGCAGCAACGCCGGCCTGCCGGGTCGCGGCATGTCGATGGCGCAGGTCGAGCAGCGCTACGGCGCGCCGGTCGACAAGCTGCCGACCGCCGGCGGCGATGCCCCGCGCCATCCGCCGATCAATCGCTGGCGCTACAACGGCTACACCGTGTATTTCGAGCGCAATCGCGTGATCCACAGCGTGGTCGACTCGAGCGCGGCGCCTCCTACTTCCTGAGTCGATGAGCCGCATTCGCTTTCGCCTGCCGGCGGAGTGGGAGCCGCAGGCCGGGGTGATCATTGCCTGGCCTCACGAGGCCACGGACTGGGCCCCGCGCCTGGCCCAGCTGGACGACGCGTACGTCGGGCTGGCGAGCGCGATCGCGCGGTTCGAACCGCTGGTCGTCTGCGTCGCCGACGTTTCGGTGCGCGAGCACGTCGCGCGCAAGCTCGGCGAAGCGGATGTCGCCGAGGAACGCGTGCGCTTCGTCGAAGTCGAATACGACGATACCTGGCTGCGCGATTCCGGGCCCATCACGCTGACCAACAGTGTCGATTTCCGCCTGCTGGATTTCCGCTTCACCGGCTGGGGCGGCAAATTCGAAGCGACTCGCGACGACCGCCTGATCGAAACGCTGATCGAGCGCTGCTTGTTCCGCGTCGCCGCGCACCAGCGCATCGACTGGGCGCTCGAAGGCGGTGCCATCGAGTCCGACGGCGCGGGCACGATCCTGACCACGTGGCGCTGCCTGCATCAGCGCCATCCGCGCATGTCGCGCGAGGAAATGACGCGGCTGCTGACGGAATCGCTGGGCGCGGATCGCGTGCTCTGGCTCGAGCATGGCTATCTCGAAGGCGACGACACCGACGCGCACATCGACACGCTGGCGCGCTTCGCGCCCGACGGCGCGATCGTGTTCCAGGCCTGCGACGACCCGTCTGACCCGCATTACGCCGAGCTTGGGCGCATGAGCGAGGAGCTGGC
>Ga0193717_1002088_pt1 | contig 11742 bp, 10 predicted proteins | sample U2c2metaG_FD_145900 | JGI IMG/M metagenome (GOLD analysis project Ga0193717, IMG submission 145900) | Soil microbial communities from a riparian zone of the East river system, Colorado, United States - U2c2 | ecosystem: Environmental > Terrestrial > Soil > Riparian zone | place: USA: East River...
CTGGTCGACGACTACGGCATCGGCGCGCTCTCGCCGAGCGAGGAGTACGCACACGACCAGGCGATCGTCGAGTTCCGCACGTCCCGGATGAAGAGCAACGCTCCGCTGAGCGGCCCGATCGCACTGGGAAATGTCTTCGTCACGGCAAGCAACTGCGGGATCGTGTCGAACGAACGCTACGTCGTGCGGTACGCGCTGATGAACACCACCGACCTGCACGCGCTGGACGGCCGCGTGATGTGGGTGCTCGCCTACGACAAGACGGCCTGCACCACCATGTTCTTCGCGGTGGGCGCCGGACAGCACAGCCTGCCGTTCCTCGACCGGATGAACAACCACACGGCCGGGCTGGTCTTCTCCGTGATGCACCACAGCTTCGCCAAGATGCTCAAGGTGGCCGAGAAGAGCGGTGGCATGAAGCGCCTCACCGACGGAGTCTCCGAGTTCGCGCTGTCCAAGGAGCAGCTACTCGCCGAAGGCGACAAGGACCTCGGTCGCCGTCGCGGGATGGCCGGGGCATTCGACGGGTTCAGCCGGATGGTCGCCCTGATGCGTCAGATGGGTGGCATGGACGTGGTCGACGTCCCCCCGAGCCCCGAGACCGGCGATCAGGACGGGTTGGCGCTGGTCGCGCCGAAGGATCTGTAGAACGCGTGCACCGGCGTCGCGGTCGCGACGCCGGTGCCGTCATACCGCTCAGAAACGGCCCGCGAACAGCAGTTCCGCCACGTGCGTGATCGTCTCTTTGCCGGTGTCGTAGCCGCCCTCGCCGCGGAGGTTGTTCATGACCGCCAGCGTGTAGCGTTCGCCGTCGCCCACGAAGCCGACCGTGTTCATCACCCAGCCGCCCTCTTCTTCTGACCAGCCGTTCTTGTTGCCGGGCCGCGCGGCGGGGCCGGCGCCCCACACGCCCCACTGCTGGTTCGGGTCGACGGAGCGCATCTCGCCAAGGATGTAGCTTCGCTCGTCGCCGGGCAGCTCGGTCAGCACGTAGTGGATCAGCCGGTCCAGGTCCTCCGGCGTGCACTTCTGGAAACCCCAGTACGGGTAGTAGTTCGTGTAGCCCTTCTGCGGCTGCAGCGACGTCAACCCGTACGCGGGGAAGTGGTTGTTGTACGTCATATGGTCGTCGCCGGCATAGCGGAACCACAGCGTGTCCGCGGCGTTGTCATCCGAGCTGTGGAGCATGGCCTTGATCAGGCCGCGGTCCTCGGACGTGAGGGTGATCTCACCGGACCTGTTGCGGTTGAAGAGATCCACGACCATCGCGAGCTTGATGGTCGACGCGGTCCACGTCAGGTCGGCGGAGTGGTCGTTGTGCCACACGGCGCCGGTCTGCTGGTCGTGCAGGACCACGCCCGCGGTGCCGGGCCGCGAGTCCAGGTACGCCTGCACCGCGCCGAAGCGGCGCTGGAAGTCGCAGTCGAAGCCGGAGTCGGGCAGCGGGCAGTCCTCTTCGGTGGCGGGTGGCGGCGCGGGTGCGGTGGTCGTCGTGGTGGGCACCGGCACCGACGAGGTGGGTGCGGGAGCCGACGACGACCGGTCGGACAGCCGCGCCGTCGCGAGATGAGTGGCCGGCGAGCCGCAGCCGGCAACGCCGATGGCGGCCGCCGCGACAGTCGCGGCGGCCGCCAGTAACCGGCGTCGAGAGATCAAATCTTCTTGCTCGGGTCGTTCTGGGACTTCGCGACGGCGGTGCCGGCCTCGGTCTCACCCGACTCCAGCTCCGCGCCGTGGCCGTGCTGCGCGGCACGGGCCTTGGCCAGCGCGGCCGTCTCCGCCGGCGGGTCGGGCCGCAGCAGCGACCCGGCGACCGGCTCGCCGGCCATGCCCAGCTTGTTCATCTTCTTCGGCACCGGCGCGCCCTGGTACTCGAGCGGGATCGGGTGGCCGTGCTCGTCCACCGGGCCGAGCGGCTGGTGGACCTCGATGAACTCGCCGTGCGGCAGCCGCTTGATGATGCCGGTCTCGACACCGTGCTCCAGCACCAACCGGTCGGACCGCTGCAGCCCGAGACACAGGCGGTACGTGATCGCGTACGCCAGCGGCGGCAGCACCAGCAACCCGATGCGGCCCATCCACGTGGTCGCGTTCAGCGAGATGTCGAACTTGTCGGCGAGCACATCGTTCGCGGCGGACAGCAGCGACACCATGAAGTAGGTGATCGCCATGACGCCGAGGCTGGTGCGCACCGGCACGTCCCGAGGTCGCTGCAGCAGGTTGTGATGCGCGTAGTCCTTTGTGAACTTCCGTTCTATCCATGGATAGACGGCGGCGATGCCGGTGAGCATCGGCAGCCCGGCCATGAAGGGGAAGAACGCGGCGGGAATCGTGTAGTTCCCGAGGTAGACCTCCCACGCGGGCCACAGTCGGACCAGACCGTCGGTCCACGCCATATACCAGTCCGGCACGGTGCCCGAGGACACCTGCGCCGCCGAGAACGGCCCGAAGTTCCACACCGGGTTGATCTGGAACAGACCACCGAGCAGCGCGGTGACGCCGATGACCACGGCCGTGAAACCACCGGCCTTGAGGGCGAACGTCGGCATGATGCGAACGCCGACGACGTTGGTCTCCTTGCGCCGCACACCAGGGAACTGAGTGTGCTTCTGATACCACACCAGACCGACGTGCACGCCGATCAACGCCAGCAGAATGCCCGGGATCAACAGGATGTGCAGCGTGTAGAGACGTGGGATGACCTCGTTGCCGGGGAACTCGCTACCGAACAGCAACCAGTTCGCCCACGTACCGATCACCGGGATCGACATCGTCAGACCGGAGGTGATCCGCAGTCCGGCGCCCGAGAGCAGGTCGTCCGGCAGCGAGTAACCGAACAGACCCTCAAGGCAGCCCAGCATGAAGATCAGGATGCCGATGATCCAGTTGATCTCACGCGGCTTGCGGAACGCCCCGGTGAAGAACGTGCGGAACATGTGCACCGTCAGCGACAGCATGAACAGCAACGCCGACCAGTGGTGCACCTGACGCACGAACAACCCACCACGTACATCGAACGTGATGTACAACGTGGACTCGTACGCCCGCGACATCTCCAGGCCACGCAGGTTCGCGAACGACCCCTGGTAGGTGACCTCGGCCATCGACGGGTCGAAGAACAGCCCGAGGTACGTGCCGGACAGCAGCAGCACGATGAAGCTGTACAACGCGATCTCGCCGAGCAGGAACGACCAGTGCGTCGGGAAGACCTTGTTGAGCTGCCGCCGCATACCACCGGCCAGGTGGTACCGGTCGTCGGCCCACTTCGCCGCTCCGCCGGCCGCGCGCAGTACGACGTTGTCCGGCTTCGTCGGCGTGGTGATACCGCTCATGATTTCCGCTCCCAATACGCGGGGCCGATCGGTTCGATGAAGTCACCGGTCGAGATGAAGTACCCGGTCTCCTCGTCCACCGTGATCGGCAGCTGCGCGAGCTTGCGGGTGGCCGGGCCGAAGACCGGCTTCGCGTACTGCAGCGCGTCGAACTGGGACTGGTGACATGGACACAGAATACGGTTGCTGCGCTGCTCGTAAAGCGAGGTCGGGCAGCCGACGTGGCTGCAGATCTTCGTGTAGGCGTAGTAGTCGCCGTAGTTGAAGTCTTCCTGGCCCTCGTGCTTGACCACCCTGGCCGCGTCCTGCGGGCGCAGCCGGATCAGCATCACGGGGCTGTCGCCGCGCTTGAAGACCTTGATCAGCGCCTCGTGGTCCTCGCGCTCCGACTCCCGGAACGGGAACACCGTCTCCATGGAGCCTGCGTCGAGGTCCTCCGGCCGCACCAGCGAGATCTCCTCCGCGTGCCCGGTGGCCCTGCGCAGGAAGACCTTCTCGTCCTTGCTGGTGTGCAGCCACGGCGTGTGCAGCAGGCCGTCCTTGTTGGCCGACTGGGCGTGCGGGTTGCGCAGCAGGCTGCCGAGCGGCAGCGCGGTGAGCGCGAGTCCGAGCACGCCGCCACCGAACGCGAGCGACCGCTTGATCAGCGGCCGGCGGGCGATCGTGCTGCGGTTACCGGCGTCGGCCAGGTTGGCGAGGATCGTGGCCTTGTCGAGCTCGTTCGAGCCGCCGTCGTGCCGCTGCTGGATCGCGACCTCGTGCGGGACGAACCGCCGCGTGTAGGTCAGCACGCCGATGCCGACGCAGAGGATCGCGAGCCCCAGCGTGAGGCCGATGACCGGCGTGTACAGCGAGTACATGACGTGGCCCGGCTCGTTGTACGCCTTGTACTTGGCCGGCCAGAAGATGAACGCGGCGACGAACGCCAGGCCGGTCAGCCCGGACATCGCGAACCAGAACGCGACCTGGCGCTCCGCCCGCTTCTCCGCCCTGGTGCCCTTGACCGGCCACGGGTCCGGGTACTCGACCAGCTCGACCCCGTCGAGCTTGTTGCCGAGCTCGACCAACTGGTCCCGGTCCATCTGACCGAGCTCTTCGTCGCTCGGCAGGTCCTCCGGCTTGTCCGTGCTCATGCTTTGGCCCCGATCCACAACGTGACGCCGAGCAAGGCGACGATCCCCACGACAAACGCGATGAAGCCCTCCGACTGCGGACCGAGACCGCCGATCGGACTACCACCCGGGTTGTTGTTGCCGTCCGTCACCGACTTGACGTAAGCGATGATGTCCTTCTTCTCCTCCGGCGTGAGCTGGCGCTCGGAGAATCGCGGCATGTTCTGCGGGCCGGACAGCATGGCCGCGTACATGGCCGCCTCGTCGACGCCGTCCAGCGCGGGCGCCGACTTGCCGGAGGACAGCGCGCCACCCCGGCCGGTGAAGTTGTGGCAGGACGCACAGTTGAAGCGGAACAGCTCGCCACCGCGCGCCGGGTCCTCGCCCCGCAGCGCCTCGCCGCGCTCCTTCGGCATCTCGGCGCCACCGCCGTTGTCCTGGATGTACGCCGAGACCTGGTCGACCTGCTCCGGGGTGAGCACCGCGGGCTTCTTCTTGGCCTGGGCGCCCTGCACGACGGCCGGCATGCGGCCGGTGGAGGTCTGGAAGTAGACCGCCGCCTCGCCGATGCCGATGAGGCTCGGCCCCCGGTCCTCCACGCCCTCGAGGTTGGCCCCGTGGCAGCTGATGCAGGTGTTGTTGAAGATCTTCTCGCCCTCGCGCACCATGACCGGGTCCTGCTGGGCCTGCGCGGTCTGCGGCTCAGGCACGAGCACGCTGTACAGCGCGCCGACGCCGATCAGCGCGATGCCCAGCGCCAGCAGACCCGCGATGCGGCGCTGGAGCTTGGTGCGTGCCCTGAGTTTCTTGGTCATTGTGCGGCAACCTCTGATGTCAGTTCGGACCAGGCGGTTCGGCGGCTTGGTCGCGTCACTTCACGAAGTAGATCACGGAGAACAGACCGATCCAGACGATGTCCACGAAGTGCCAGTAGTACGACACGACGATGGCCGACGTGGCCTGGGCCGGCGTGAACTTGCTCATCTTGGTGCGCATGAGCAGGTACACGAACGCGATGAGTCCGCCGGTCACGTGCAGGCCGTGGAACCCGGTGGTCAGGTAGAACACGGTGCCGTACGCCGACGAGGGGATGGTGGTGCCCTCCGCGATCAGCGAGCGGTACTCGTTGGCCTGGCCGAGCACGAAGATGATGCCCATCACCAAGGTCACCGTGTACCAACGCCGCAACCCGAACACGTCGCCCCGCTCCGCCGCGAACACACCCAGCTGACAGGTGATGGACGAGGCGACGAGCACAACCGTGACAACGAGTGCGTATGGCACGTCGAGCTCGGTCGGCGGCGGCGGCCACTCGCCAGGGTTCTGTGCCCTGACCGTGAAGTACATGGCGAAGAGGCCGGCGAAGAACATCAGCTCGCTGGCCAACCAGACGATCGTGCCGACGCTGACCATGTTCGGGCGGTTCAGCGAATGCACACGCTGGCTGATGGAGGGCGCTGCTGTCGTCACGCGGGCATTATGTCGTGCCGGGGGGCGGCTCAGCCGATCGGGTCCACGGCGCGTCGGTGGTTTCGAGAGATCATCGAGTCGGCACCGTGTGAGGACCGGGCACCTGCAGCTGATCACGGTGTGCCGGATAGCATCGCGGTGTCCGGACCTGTCCTATTTCATCCGCCGGAGGCACCGTCATGAGTTCGCCGCTGAAGATCCTGGTGTTCAGTCACCGCCCGGAGGTTCGGGAGAGGATCGTCACAGCCGTCGGGCGGCGGCCCGCGGCCGACATCGGCCGGGTGGTCTACCACGAGTCGGCCACCATCTCCGATGTGTTGATGGAGATGGACGGCGGCACCGTCGACCTGGCGATTCTCGACGGCGAGGCCCAGCCGACCGGCGGCATCGGCCTGTGCCGGCAGCTCAAGAACGAGATCGACGACTGTCCCCCGATCGTGATCGCCATCCGGCGCAAGGACGACCGTTGGCTCGCGACCTGGTCGCAGGCCGACGCGGTGCTCGTGCACCCGCTCGACCCGCTGACCGCCGCCGAGACGGTCGCCGACGTGCTGCGCAACCAGCACCTGCCCGTCGTCCATGGCTGAGTCGGCGCAGACCTGGCCCGGCCTGCTCAGCAGGCTCGTCGCGCACACGGACCTCACGGTCGACGACACGTCGTGGGCCATGAACGAGATCATGTCCGGCAACGCGACCGGGTCCCAGATCGGCGCGTTCGCGGTCGCCCTGCGCTCGAAGGGCGAGACGGCCGCCGAGGTCGCCGGGCTCGCCTCGGTGATGCTCGCCCACTCCAAGCGCGTCGAGCTGGACTTTCCCGCCGTCGACGTGGTCGGCACCGGCGGCGACCAGTCCGGCACGGTGAACATCTCCACGATGAGCGCACTGGTGACCGCGGCCGCCGGTGTGCCGGTGGTCAAGCACGGGAACCGGGCCGCGTCGTCGCGCTGCGGTGCGGCCGACGTGCTGGAGTCGCTCGGGGTCGTGCTCGAGCTGTCGCCCGAGCAGGTCGCGACCTGTGTTCGAGAGATCGGCATCGGGTTCTGTTTCGCGCCGGCGTTCCACCCGGCGTTCCGGCATGTCGGGCCGACCAGGTCGCAGCTCGGCATTCCCACGGCGTTCAACATCCTCGGACCGCTGACCAACCCGGCGCAGCCAACGTCCGCGCTGGTGGGGTGCGCGAACGCGCGCCTGGCGCCGGTCGTGGCGGAGGTGCTCGCGGCGCGCGGCTTCTCGGTGCTGGTCGTCCGAGGTGACGACGGTCTCGACGAGATCACCACCACGACCACGACGTCGGCGTGGGTGGCGTCCGGCGGTGTCGTGCGGGAGACCACCATCGACCCGGTCTCGGTCGGCGTCGCCCCGGTGTCACCGGAGGATCTGCGCGGCGGCGACGCGGCCGTGAACGCGGCGGTCCTGCGTGCCCTGGTGGCCGGCGACCCGGGCCCGGTCCGCGAGACGGTGTTGCTGAACGCGGCCGGCGCGATCGCGGCGTTCCGCGACCTGTCGGGCGATCTCACGACGGCGCTGCGAGCGGGCCTCGAGGAAGCGGCGGCGGCGGTGGACTCCGGCCGCGCGGCGGTGCTGCTGGACCGCTGGACAGAGCTGACCAACTCGCTGAGCAAAGCCCCGCTGGCGAACGCCTGAGCTGGCCTCCGGCCCCCGTTTTCCAGGCTACGGCAGGGCACCGACAGTCCAGGCGCGCCGGGACGCGGTTGTCCACAGGCGTTCCGGTTGTCCACAGCGACCCCGGCGACGCCTGTTTCTGTCGGTGGTAGCCGGTAGCGTGGTTCGAGGGGGCCAGCGGCCACGCCAGGGTTCGGTCAACGTCGTGGCTGCTGATGTGCGGTGGCCACCCCGGTGCGGTGGCCGCGTCCCGGGACCACGGCCCGATGCCGGCCGCGAACGGCACCTTTGGGACATCGGTCATGCCGTGAAAGGCGCGTTGAGGGCAGCCGGTGCCCTGAATGCGCCTTTCACGGCATGACGCCTGTCCCGAACACGCCTTTCACAGCGCGGAACGGACTTCGACACAGCCCTGTCAGAACCCACGCGACCCTATCTACCCATCGGCTCGCAAACCCCGCGACCTGTGGACAACCGCGTTCGCCGCAGCCGTCGTTGTCGGTGGTCACCGGTAGGCTGGAAAACGGGGGGCCGGGGGCCAAGCGGCCTGGTCAGGGCCGCCGCCCAACCGCGTCACCGACCTGGGCGGGCCGCCCATGCGCTGGCGTCAGTCGCACCGGCTTCGACACACACGAAAGGCCGGCCCCGCGTACGGGACCGGCCTTTGCTGAAGCTGAAGTTTGCTCAGTCTGTCGCGTTCGGGCGGGTGTGGTACTCGAAGACGAGACCGCCTATCGCACCGAGCACGAGAACCAGCGCGACCACCAGCAGCCACACCTGCCAGAACGCCAGCGACAGCGCCGCGAGCCCGGCCGACGCGGCGATCGCCACCGGCCAGTAGCTGCCCGCGGAGAAGAAGCCGATCTCGCCAGCACCGTCGCTGATCTCGGCGTCCGGGTTGTCCTCCGGACGCCGTTCAACGCGGCGGGCGATGAAGTGGAAGTACGAGCCGATGATCAGCGAGAGCCCACCGGACAGGATGAGTCCGACGGTGCCGACCGCCTCCTTGGCCCACACGCCGTACACCACGGCGGCGAGGAAGAAGAACGCCGTCGTCACGTCGAAGACCCTGGCCTCGACCTTCATCAGTGCACCCTCTCCGAATCCGAAGTCACTTCGACGACGTCCGCGCCGTGCGGTCGCTGTTGAACGGGGACGTGGTCACCGCGGTCGGCGAACACAGCTCACCGCACGACGGGTCGTCCTTCCCGAGCTGCGTCAGCGCCTCGGCCGCCGTGTACGGCTTGTCGGTGTCCTCGTTGGTCGACACCCGCAGCCGCATGTAGTCGTCGAACCGCTCCGGGCTCAGCGCGCGGACCTCGAAGTTCATGCCCGAGTGGTACGTGCCGCACAGCTCGGCGCACCGCCCGACGAACGAGCCCTCGCGGTCGATCGAGTTCTGGAACGTGTTGTCCTGCTGGTTCTTCTCCGGGTACGGGAAGACGTCCCGCTTGAAGTTGAACTCCGGCACGAAGAACGAGTGGATGACGTCGCGCGCCCGCAGGGATCTCGGTCGTGCTGCCGGTGGTGGACACCAGCTCGCCGTCCGAGGTGCGCGGCACCATCTTGCGACCGTCGGCGGTCACGTACTCGTCGTACGTGAACTGCCAGTTCCACTGGAACGCGAGAACCTCGACGTTGACGTCGACGTTCTCCTTCGGTTCCTCGGCGAGCACGAAGTTCTGTGTCGTCACCGTGAAGTAGAACAGGATCACCACGATGATCGACGGCACGCCGGTGTAGATGAACTCGAGGAAGTGGTTGTACTGGAACTGCCTCGGTAGCGTGTCGCCCTTCTTGCGGTGCGCGATCACCGGCCACAGGATCAGCGCCCACATGATCACACCGATGATCAGCGACGCGACCACCGACCACGTCCAGAAGTCACGCATCCGCGCGGCCTGCGGAGTGACCGCCTGCGGCCACCCGAAGCGGAGCACCTCGCTGCCAGAGCACCCGGTCGCGGTGACGGCGACCAGCCCGACGAGGCCACCGATGGTGGTCAGCCGCGTTGCCCGCGTGCGCCCCGTATTGCCCACTGCGCGACCCCTCCTTGGAAGACCAGTGATCCAGACGGGAGCGTAGCCCAGAGGCCGAGGCCACACCGCTTAGGGGCTGGCGTGTCCGGTGCCGCCATACTGGCTTCCGACAAGCACTCGACAGGAGAGGTTGTGCCGGAGACGTGTGCGGTCTGCTTGGCGTGGTCTGCCCAACTGAATCGGAAGCCAGCGCGACCAGGGACGCGGTCGCGGCCGCCATGCGCTGCCAGCGGCACCGGGGCCCCGACGAGATCGGGACGTGGGCGGGCGATGAGGTGGTGTTCGGCTTCAACCGACTGTCGATCATCGACGTCGACCACTCCCACCAGCCGTTGCACTGGAGTCCGGACGACGCCCAGGAGCGCTACACGCTGCTGTTCAACGGCGAGATCTACAACTATCTCGAGCTGCGCCAGGAGCTGATCGAGAAGCACGGCGCCACCATGCGCACACACGGGGACGGCGAGGTCATCGTCGCCCTGTACCACTACCTCGGGCCGGAGGCGGTCTCGAAGCTGCGCGGCATGTTCGCGTTCCTCATCTGGGACTGGCGCCAGCACCGCGTGTTCGGCGCGCGGGACCCGTTCGGCATCAAGCCGTTGTTCTATTCGGTTGGCCCCGGCGGGGTCGCGTTCTCGAGTGAGAAGAAGTCGCTCCTCGAGTTGGCGCCCCGGTTGCACGTTCCCCAGACCCTCGACCGGACCGCGCTGCAGCACTACCTGACGCTGCAGTACGTCCCGGAGCCGGAGACCCTGCACCGCGAGGTCCGGCGGATCGAGTCGGGCACCTCGTTCACCGTCTCGCCCGGCGGCCGGCTGCGCACCGAGCGGTACTTCTTCCACACGTTCCGTCCGACGCCGGTCCGCGGCGCCGAGCAGAAGCTGTACGACGAGATCGCGGACGTGATGCGCGACTCGGTCGCCAAGCACATGCGTGCCGACGTGACCGTCGGGTCGTTCCTGTCCGGCGGCATCGACTCGACGGCCATCGCGGCGCTCGCCCGTGAGCACAACCCGAACCTGGTGACATTCACCTCGGGTTTCGAGCGCGAGGGCTACTCGGAGGTCGACGTCGCCGCGGAGTCGGCCGCCGCCATCGGCGTGAAGCATGTGGTCAAGAACGTGTCGCCGGAGGAGATGATGGAGGCGCTGCCGCTCATCGTCTGGTACCTCGACGACCCGGTGGCCGACCCGGCGCTGGTGCCGCTGTGGTTCATCGCCAGGGAGGCGAGACGCCACGTGAAGGTCGTCCTGTCCGGCGAGGGCGCGGACGAGCTGTTCGGCGGCTACACCATCTATCGGGAGCCCATCTCGCTCGCGGCCTTCGAGAAGGTCCCCGGCGCGCTGCGCAAGGCGATGGGCTCGCTGTCGACGAAGATCCCCGAGGGCACCAGGGGCAAGGACCTGCTCCGCCGCGGCGCGCTCTCGTTGGAGCAGCGCTACTACGGCAACGCCAGAATCTTCCGCGACGACCAGTTGCAGTCGGTGCTGCGGACCTTCGATCCGGCTGTCAGCCACATGGACGTCACGGCCGGTCCGTACCGCGAGTCGGAGAACTGGGACCCGGTGACCCGCATGCAGCACGTTGACCTGTTCACGTGGCTGCGCGGGGACATCCTGGTCAAGGCGGACAAGGTGACCATGGCGAACTCGCTGGAGCTGCGGGTGCCGTTCCTGGACGCCGAGGTCTTCAAGGTGGCGGCGAAGATCCCCACCGAGGAGAAGATCACCAAGGAGACGACCAAGTACGCGCTGCGCCAGGCGCTGCGCCAGATCGTCCCCGCCCACGTGCTCAACCGCCGCAAGCTGGGCTTCCCGGTGCCGATCCGCCACTGGCTCAAGGACGAGATGTACGACTGGGCACGCCAGATCGTCCTCAAGTCCCAGACCGACGAGGAGATCGACAAGAACGCGGTGCTGCGGCTCCTGGAGGAGCACCGCGCGGGGACCCTCGACCACAGCCGACGCATCTGGGCGCTGCTCGTGTACATGCTGTGGCACGGAATCTTCATCGAGCGCAGCATCCACCCGAGAATCCCGGAACCGCACTACCCGGTGAAGCTCTAGTGTCCCGCGCCGGAAATTCGGTGCGTAAGTCGGTGGATCCAGGTTTCTGCTGGCAAGGCGCCGATCCTCCCTCGTACCGGGTTGTACTTGGGTGGATCGG
>Ga0193717_1002089_pt1 | contig 11737 bp, 17 predicted proteins | sample U2c2metaG_FD_145900 | JGI IMG/M metagenome (GOLD analysis project Ga0193717, IMG submission 145900) | Soil microbial communities from a riparian zone of the East river system, Colorado, United States - U2c2 | ecosystem: Environmental > Terrestrial > Soil > Riparian zone | place: USA: East River...
GATCCATCCGATCCGCTTGCGCAAGATATCAGCCTGTCATCGCGCCTCACCGTTGCCGGCAGCAAGCTGGTTTTCGAGGACATGGACAGTGCTTTGGGCGGCTCGCGAATACGCGGGCGCGTTGCGCTTAACCTCGGCGCCGAGAAGTCCGTGGACGGCGAGGTCGGAATGGATGCGCTCGATCTGGCGCCGGCATTCGGCCTTGCGATCGGCGCGGCGGGGAGCGACATGAGCGAACCGCTCGGCCGCGGGCTGCTGCAAGGCTGGCGCGGTCGTCTTGCGTTTCAGGCATTGCGCGGCACGCTGCCCGGCGGAGGCGAGTTGCGGCCGGTCAGCGGTATCATCAAGGGCGACGGCCAGTCGTTGACATTCGACAATCTCAAGGGAGCGATAGGCGGCGGCGAGGCGACGGCGGATATCGAGGCGAAACAGACGCCGAGCGGCGTCGCGTTGAACGCGCGGCTTCAATTCTCGGGCGTCGATGGCGCTACTCTGCGTTACCGCGCGCTGGCGATGCCCACGGGTCGCGCCTCGATGCAGATGACGCTGGCAAGCCAGGGCCGCAGCGCCTCCGCGCTGGCCGGCGCCCTGTCCGGCAGCGGATCGCTGACGCTCGAGTCGGCGCGCATTGCCGGCCTCGATCCGCGGGCGTTCGAGGTTGCGATTCGTGCCACCGACAATGGCCAGGCGACCGATGACGTCAAACTTCGGCAGATCGTCGAATCCGCGCTGTCAGCCGGCGCGCTCGCCGTCGCGTCGGCGCAAATCCCGTTCAATATCAAGGATGGGCGGTTGCGCGTCGGCGCCACAACGCTCGATGGCGAGGGTGCGCGCGCCATTGTGTCGGGCGGTTACGATATAGCCGCCGACCAAACCGATATTCGCACGGCTCTCGCTTCGACCACCGCCGGTTCCGCGACCACTCGTCCGGAAATTCAGATCTTTGCCGTAGGATCGCCCGATGCGCTCAATCGCAGCGTCGATGTCGCGGCGCTGTCGTCATGGCTGGCGGTAAGGGCGATCGACCGCGAAACCCGCCGGCTGGATTCGATCGAGCGCGGCGAGGTGCCGCCGCCGGCACTGCCCGCATCGATTCCGCCGCCCGCGATGGCGGCGCCGCCCGCTGAAGCGCCGCCGGCCGTGAAACTTCCCGACCTGCCGATTTCCGAAATTCCAGTTCCCGGCCGCGGTCCGCGCCGACTTGCGCCGAAACCGCGGGTGAGCGCTCCGCCACTTGTGCCGCTACCCTCCAACGCCCCCGTTGTCAGTCAGCAGCTTGCGCCGTTGCCGCCGCCGATTGAAATCCGGCCCGCGCCCGGTCCAGCGGCAAAGCCCAAACCGCGGCCGCCGCTGGTGCTGACGCCGCCCGTCCAGACCGCACCGCGATAGGGATTCTAGGGCATTGAATGTAGAGAAAGCTGATAATGCCGAAGTTCGCCTTTCGCGAGATACGACTGGAAGAGTCGGGCCATCCGCATGACGGTTGGCAAATCCGAGGCCAGCAGATATCTCCGCTTTCCCGCGAGTATAGGTTGCACTATTCTGGGAGTTGAAATGGGGCAATTTATCTTACACCGATGTTGATCGCTCGTTTGCACCGCTTGCTGCGCGACGTGCGGCGCGAGGGAGGAGAATCGTTTTCCGGCATCGGCGTTGTGGTCAGCGCATTTCCTGGTGATCTACCGATTGTGCCGCTTCGGCCAGCCAGCGTCCTGCACGATCGACGATCGACGCTTGAGTCGCTCGTGACGATCTCCCATGCCTCGAACGAGTTTCACGACGGCTTCCACATCCTCTCACCAGCGCTCGATGTGATGATGGTCTCAGTGTATTTTTCTCCCCCCATAGTTCCAGGACTAGATACCGACCCGCTTCGCCGGCTCGGCGGCCGATATATGGCCGCTCTCTTCGGATCAACGCTGCCGAGCGTGCTCGCTGCCGGCGTAGCCAGCCCCAACTATGGTGTAGCCGTGTTCCAGCGCGGCCGGGAGGTTAAGGCTGAGCCATGACTACAGAAGGACAGGCAAGCGGGAAGAACGGTCAGCCAGATGGGAAGCCTGGAATTCCTGTCACCTCGGCGTTTCCTGATATCAGCGGCGAGTGGACGATGGACATTCACTGGCAACGCGGCGACGGCAATGGAATTGTCGCCGCGACCGCAATTATCCGACAAGAGGCGGCCAGAATAAATATGGAGGTGCATTCCGCCGGATCGGATTCACACACGCTTATCGCTCAACCTGGTCTCGAAGGGTCCGGCAGCCCGGTCCTCTATTATATGTTCGAAGTCGAACCAAAAACATTGGGCTCTGATGCAGATGGTCCCTACAAAGGGGCCGCAGTTCTCCGTTTCTACTCTGACAACGACGAACTGCGTGGAAACTATTGGACTAGTCAATTATCCAGAGGGCATTTTAACCTTCGACGAAAGACAAGATTTCGCAAAGAGGATGCAGTGAACGAGACAGTTGATGTCGTTTTGATCACCGCGATTTCGGAGGAATTTGAGGCCGCAAAGAAGGTATTTTCCGTCACACCTACCGATGGCGATGGGGTGAGAGAATGGAGTGATCGCGGATCGCTTTCAAATGCGCCTCATCTAACCGGCACCTTTCATGTCGGTGGTAAGCCACTTTTCCGCATGGCTCTTGCTGAGCCCACCAGAATGGGCGCCATTAGGACTGGACGGCTCGCGACCGTTTTGGTGGAGCGCCTTCAGCCCAAATGCTTGGTGATGTGTGGAGTGTGTGCTGGGAACCCTGGCGACCTCGCGCTGGGCGATATCGTAGTTTCCGAGCTTGCCTACCAATACGACGAGGGAAAGCTTGAACAAGATGGTTTTCTCGGCGATCACCGACAGTCGCCGATATCGCAAAATTGGCTCACCGCAGCGAAGGCGTTGAATGCCAAGGACCTACCGAGCTACGGTAGCCCCAATCCTAGCGACGCCAGATACTGGTTACTGGAGCGGCTGTATAGGGGCGATGATCCACAAAAACACTCCGCTCGGTCGCGCTACTTCGCCACAGGAGAGTGGCGGAGGACGATAAGAGAAATCGAAGAGGAGGGTTTGGTAAAAATTGATGGGGAATCGCTCCGGTTGACCGATAAGGGCACGAAGGAAGTGCAACGTTCCATACTAATGGAAGTGGATCCGCCGGAGGCACTTCCCATAGCGATCAAGACGGGACCCATCGCAAGTGGCAACATAGTCGTCAAAGACGGTATCACTTGGGAAAAGCTTAAGAAAATGGGTGTACGATCTGTCTTAGGTCTCGAGATGGAGGCGGCCGCAATCGGGGAGATCGCACGCGGTTGTGGCGTCGCGGAATGGATCGTCATCAAGGGTGTGATGGACCATGCCGATCCAAGGAAAAACGACCTCGGCCGAAGCTCTCCGCGCATTCCTGATCAGCCGTCTCACGGAAGCGACGCAGGTTACAGAATCCAGCAGAGACTTGGGCGATCCGTCAACCGCAGAGCCGTCAAGCCGTTGGTATCCTCGCACACCGAATGGAAAATTCTTTGAGGAGCTAGGTGTCGCGCTCAATGAAAATGCGTCCAAGTTTAAGGGCATCTTTGATCTAGCGCTTTTTAAGGCAAACGAAGCCTATGTCGTCGCTGAGCAAGCGTATGGAGTAGCGGATGATGTGCGCGCTGCTCTGGGCGGTACAATCAGAAAAGCACACAGAGGAAAGCTTGGTAAGGTTCCAAAAATACTGAGAGCTAATACAAGCGAAGGTGTAAGGCCTGTGATTGCAAAGATATGGAACAGCCATGACGAGTACCTCGGGGAGGCTGCCGGCGATGAAGCCGACGGTCTTGGCGTCGTCCGAGTGTATTTCATATCGGCGGATGACACCCCGAGCTTGCAGTCCTCCTATGCCGGCCGGCATGAAGGAGGGCAGTACGGTCCAATCGGAGTTTACACCTTTCCCGATCAGGGACAATTCGCGGGACTATGGATTGGTGGGCATCCGAGCTTCGGTTATCGCGAGTACATGGGTGAGCGCGGCAAACTCAGGTGCGACTTCTATCTCGGTCAGATGGAGGCCGAGCCGCACCATTTGCAACCGCAGTGGCGGCCGCACGGCGAGGGGATCGCGGTGGATGCGGTCTCGCGACGAGTGCGCTGTGGTCAGCTTGCGAAGGGTACCTTCAAAATAATCTCTGCTGAGTTTGATTTCTAACAGCCACGGAACGAGAAGTGCTTCTCAATGTCGATGCGTAGCGTCGAGCTGCTGGTGGCCAGTGCAAAAAAGTTTCTGGCGCGTGCTGAATTCCGTATTCAGCTTGATGAGTTGGGGCACTCGCTTACGTCTCAATCGCAAACGACAAGGCAACGATGCGGGCCGCTGTAGAGGGACAGAATGCATACCGTGATTATGTCTGGTGCCCGATGGGGCGCGCGGCATGGGATGGTCGCACGTGTCGACCAATTCTGAACAATTGGAAAGGCGACCTGCAGCCACTGCTGTTGGAGGCCGGCTTTGCACGGCGGGATGCCGAGTACCTGCCGTTGGCAATCGAGAGCCTCGGCCGGTTGGCCAGCCGGATCGGCTGGTGATCGCTAGCCGAATGCGAAAATCTGAGCCGGCATTGGCTACTGTCTGTATTGACTCACGGTTATAGGTATATTACTATAATGCAGTGAAAGATTTATTGCGCTCGCTCAAGCCCACGATTTTTGTGGGCTCCAGCCGGAAGGATCTGCAGGCATTCCCTGCGGCCGTTCGCGGCGAGATCGGGCAGGCCCTTTTTGAAGCGCAGCTTGGGGACCATCCGCGTCACGCGAAACCCCTCAAGGGTTTTAGCGGGGTCCTCGAAATTCGCGACAATTTCGACGGCGATACGTACCGGGCCGTCTACACCGTGCGATTTGAGGGCGTCCTGTACGTCCTGCACGCTTTTCAGAAAAAATCGACGAGCGGGATCGCCACCCCGCAGCGACACATTGAACTGGTCAGGCAGCGACTCAAGGACGCCGAGACCATTCACAAAGCAACGAAAGGAGACGGATGATGGCTATTAGGAAGAAGCTGCCTGCCCACGAAAAGGGCTCCGGTAACATTTTCGCTGATCTCGGCCTGCCTAATGCCGAAGAACATCAGCTCAAAGCTGCGCTGGTGGTGCAGCTCAAGCGCCTTATCGCCGAATGCGAACTGACACAAACGGCAGCCGCTAAATTGATCGAAATTAAGCAACCCGACCTGTCGAAGCTGCTTAGGGGCGATCTAAAACTGGTTTCGGTAGAGAAGCTGATGCGGATGCTGACCGCGTTCGCCCAGGACGTGGAAATCACGCTTAAGCCTCACCGTAAACGGGGGGAGCCTGGGCGGGTCATATTCATTCCGATCGCGACTTGATATGGGAGCAGTTAGCTCCTGTTTATCAGCAATCGCGTAAATACGGCAATCCGCCAAGGCATCGTCATCCCTCAGTCGCCGAAGATATCGGCACCTGGCTTCCTGTGATCGCAGCCGAGTCTAGAAACCGATCATGATTGCGCCTTACCGCCGCGGCCGGCATCGCGCGGCTGCGGAAATAATCCAGCACGAACAGCCGGATCGCGGACGACAGGTTGCCCTGCTGGCGGTCGCTGTCGAAGTGTTGACTTTATGCGCGCGCATAGGCCCCGCTTATTAGCCTTTGAAAACAATGCCTTGTGCTGCAATTTTCTCTGATTCTACTGCCGCCTTAATGGATTTTCAGGGCAAGGAATGTTATATTTAGCCGCGAGGATGAGCCATGGCCGAACGCTCTGAAACAGTGACCCAGAACTCAACCGCAGCCTATATCCGTGGGCTCGCGGCGCAGCATCAAGTCACCTATGTCCAGACCCAATCCGATGTGCTCGCCCAGCACATGACGCGGCTGGCGGATGACGCGGTTCAGCCTGACGAGATCGAATGCATGCTGTTTGCCTTGCACCGTGCCGGTCATCTCGACCGCCGTCAGCTTGTCCAGCTTCAGGTGCAGTACCTGCGTGACGCTAAGCTGTGACCTTCGATCCATTCGGCGATTTCGCGACCGAAGGCTATTTGCGCAATTTCGATAAAGAGAAAGACCTCGCGATCGTCAAGCGCGCGGAAAACGCGTCATTCACGACCGGTCTCGACGAGGCCTTTGCAGCCCTCGCTAAGGCCAAGCTGCTCGGATACGACGATGTGCTCAAGACGCATGGCATCCTGTTCGGCGCGGTGTATCCCTGGGCCGGGCAGGATCGCACGTGAACCGCGCCAAAGCTGGCCGTCAAGAAGGGGCCGGTCATTTTCGCGAACGCGCCGGATATCCGCGCCGCGGTCGAGTTCGCCTTACGCAAAGGCCAGGACAAGGCGTACATGAAGGCCAAACCCGGCGAGATCATGGGTTATCTTGCCTTCGGGCATCCGTTTCTCGACGGCAATGGCCGCACCATCATGACGGTGCACTCCGTGCTCGCGCAGCGTGCGGGCTTCAGCATCGACTGGTCGGCAACGACGAAGGACGCCTATCTCGATGCGCTCACGCGGGAAATCGAAAACCCTCCGAAAGGTTATCGCGACGCCTATCTGAAGCCGTTCATGCGCGGTCCGATCGCGTATGAGCAGCTCGCCACGGCGATTGTGCAGGCGCCGGGATTGGATGGCAGCGTACAAGACGCCGCGCTCAACGAGGTTCTCGGCACCACCGAGGAACCGGCGATCAAGGCGCAATACGAGGCCATGCTTGTGAAGCGAAAGAAAACCTAAGTCTGTCTAGGCGCCGCGCTCGCGCATGCGCCGTGATGCGAGGTTCATTTTTTATCCGTTGCGCAGAACTTCCTCTGTTCTCCTGTTTGTTTTTCTAGGTGTTTTGCTGGGGTCGTCGGCATATGCTCGGTCCATGACAAAACTGCTTGAACACGCGGTTGAGACCGTGCGCAGTCTTCCGGCCGAGGTGCAGGACGACCTTGCGCGCACCCTGCTTCAGCTTGCTGGAACAGACCAGCCGGTCATCCGCTTGACCGCCGAGGAGCGCGCCGAGCTGGCGGAGGCCGACGCCGAGATCGCCCGGGGCGAGCTGGCGACGGATGCCGAAATAAAGGCTCTCTGGGCCAAGCCGGTTTCGTGAAGCTCCGCTTCACTAAACGCGCGGTCCGGCAGATAGAAGAAATCATCGACGCCATCGCGCTGGAATCGCCGCAGGGCGCCCGGCGCGTCCGCGAGCGGATTCAGAGCATCGCGACTCTCCTCATCGAGCATCCGCATACCAACGGGCGGCGACTGGACGAGAAACCGATTATGATTGCGCTTTATCCGTCGCAGCCGGCATCGCGCGGCTCCTGAAATATTCCAGCACGAACAGCCGGATCGCGGAGGACAGGTTGCCCTGCTGGCGGTTGCTGTCGATCTCACCCACCAGTTCGGACAACGTCATGTCGCGAAGGCCCGAGATTTCCTTCATGCCGTTCCAGAACGCTTCTTCAAGGCTGACGCTGGTCTTGTGGCCGGCGACCACGATGGACCGTTTCACGACCGGCGATTTCATGACGCGTCCTCGCCATCGATGCGATGTTGGTCCAGTACATCGTTTGCACGGCTTGCGCGTTGCTGGTCCAGAGTCCGCTCGGATTTGGTGCGGCCATAGCGCGCGCGATTGGCTTCGGCCTGTTTCGCCGATTGATCCCGCGCAATGCGCTTCTTGAATCGGTTGAGATTGACCAGATCCCCCATGATCGTCCCCATCATTCTTGCAACCGGTAATACGTGGCGACTTCAAACCCGCACCGACTTTCGCGCGGGGTTCTCGTCAACTCGGTTGCCATCGGGGAAAATCCTCGTCGTAAAGGCTTTAAGAAACATCCCGCTTTGCGAAAGCGGCTTATTTTTGCTCTACCACGACAAAATGCAACGACGGTAGATGGTCAATCTAATTCTTTTAGGCAGGTATAAATTATAACTATTTCGCCGCACCGTTATCTCAATAAAAATTGAGTGTGCAAGCCGTCATCCGGGGTGTGTCATTTTGTCCGGCTGCACCAGCCTGTCAAATTCCGAAGCCGTGACAAACCCCTGTCCCACAGCCTCTTCTTTCAATGTGGTGCCTCGCGCATGGGCCGATTTTGCGACCTTGGCGGCATTGTCATAGCCTATCTTCGGCGCCAGCGCGGTGACCAGCATCAACGAGCGCTCCATCAATTCCCTTATGCGTTTTTCATCGGCGCGGATGCCGTTGACGCAATGCACGGTAAACGAGCGTGCGACATCGGCAAGCAATTGTATGGAATGCATCATACAATATGCCAGCACCGGCTTGTAGACGTTGAGCTCAAAGTGGCCCTGGCTGCCGGCGACGGTAATGGTGGTGTGATTACCGAACACCTGGCAGCAGACCATGGTCATGGCTTCGCTTTGGGTCGGGTTGACCTTGCCTGGCATGATCGACGAGCCGGGCTCATTCTCGGGCAGGATCAGTTCGCCGAGGCCCGAGCGCGGGCCGGAACCCAGCAGCCGGATATCGTTGGCGATCTTGAACAGGCCGGTGGCGGCCGAATTGACCGCACCGTGCACGAACACGTAAGCGTCATTGGAGGCCAGTGCCTCGAACTTGTTCCGCGCGCTGGTGAAGGGAAGTTTGGTGATCGCGACCACATGTCTCGCAAACAGCTTTGCGAATCTCGGCTTCGAATTGAGGCCGGTGCCGACGGCGGTGCCGCCCTGCGCCAGCGGATAAAGATCCTTCACCGCCACGCGCAGCCGCGCGATCCCGCTCTCGACCTGCGCGGCGTAACCGGAAAACTCCTGGCCGAGCGTTAGCGGCGTTGCATCCTGGGTGTGGGTGCGCCCGATTTTTACGATATTTGCGAATTGCTTTTCTTTTTTGCGCAAGGCGGCGTGAAGCTCGCTCAGGGCCGGAATGAGATCGGCGGTGATCCGCTCGGCCGCGGCGATGTGCATCGCGGTGGGAAACGAGTCATTCGACGACTGGCTCATATTGACGTGGTCGTTGGGATGAATCGGTTTCTTGGTTCCGGGTTCGCCGCCAAGCATTTCACTGGCGCGGTTCGCAATCACCTCGTTGAGGTTCATGTTGGTTTGCGTGCCGGAGCCGGTTTGCCAGACCACCAGCGGGAAGTGATCGTCGAGTTTGCCGTCGATCACCTCGCGCGCGGCACGAGCGATGGCGTCGGCGCGGCGGCGGTCGAGCAGGCCGAGTTCGCGATTCGTTTGCGCCGCTGCGAGCTTGACGATTGCAAGGGCGCGGACGACAGCCATCGGCATCCGGTCGCTGCCGATCCGGAAATTCTGCCGTGAACGCTCGGTCTGCGCGCCCCAGTAGCGGTCGGCGGCGACCTCGATCGGTCCGAAGCTGTCGGTTTCGGTGCGGGTCGCCTTGGTCGTGCTGGTGGAACGCGAAGCTTTGGATGATGGAACCATGATCCTGTCCAGTGCGATGACCGTGCTCAATATGGCAGCGGTCCATGCGTCCAGCCACGCATCCGCGGCAAGACGCGTTCACCTTATATGGAAGCGCGGATTATTTCTTGCGGAAGCGATCCAGCCGCACCACTTCGGCGCCTTCGCTGGACTTGGCCGGCTCGTCCTGACGTTCGGGAGCAGGGGCTGCAGCGGGCGGCGAGGGGACGGTCAGCTCCGACGGAGCCGCCACTGCCGGCAGGTTGGCCGCGGGCGCCTCGGCCGCGGAATCCGAAGGATCGAACTGCAGGCCGAACTGCACCGACGGATCGAAGAAGCTCTTGATGGAGTTGAAGGGAACCACCAGACGCTCGGGAATCCCGCCGAACGACAGCCCGACCTCGAACCGATCCTCGGTGACGACCAGATCCCAGAACTGATGCTGGAGGATCACCGTCATCTCTTCCGGATATTGCGCCAGCAGCCGCGGCGATAATTTCACGCCCTCGGCGGTGGACAGGAAGGTAATGAAGAAATGATGCTCACCCGGCAACCCGTGCTCGGCGGCGTCGGTCAGCACGCGGCGCAATACTCCGCGCAACGCGTCGCGCGCCAGAACGTCGTATCGAATATGGTCGGTCGCCATCGCTTGGTCCCGTCGCGTTTTGGTGCCACGCGCGCTGTTACGGCCTTTGCCGTGGCCGACTCGCGCTATCCGCCATGCTACCCCGGCTACGGGCTGCGGTCAGCAGGTGTTCCGGCCGATCGTGGAGATTCTACCCGGAAGCCAACCTGCGGGCGGGCAAAAAAGAGAAGTGGAGGCTTCTGTTGCCAGGTGCCTCCGAACCCCGCCAAACGGAGCTTAACCCGTCAGGACTTTAGACTTGGTTTTTCAAACCGCTTACGCGGCCTGAGCAACCGGAGCATAGTTGTCGTTTGCAACTATTGCATAGCCCGATAACGGCGGAACCATACCGAGAAAAAGCGAGCCCTTTACGCCCTCGTCGATGCTATTTCGCCCCCGCCGAAGCCCGCCTGTGTCTGTCGGGATTGTGTCCTGACGGGCTTTGGTGGAGGCGCCGGGTACCGCCCCCGGGTCCGAATGGTTTATTACGACGGCCATTTATTTCCATAGCCGGCGAACCGGCACTCTCAATATAGGGTGCAAAGATTGAGAAAAATAGAGCCCGATCAGGGCATTTAGTCACGGAACAGCGCGTAGGCGCGAAATGCCGGAAAATCGGTTGGCCTCGCGCACGCCTTCGTTCTAAATCTCGGTCATGCCTCCGGATTCGCCTCCCGCAGCTATCCCCGCGCCCGACATCCAGGCACCGGCGGAGCCGCCCGGCCTTCTTCAACTGTTCCTGGCCTTCGCCAAAATATCGCTTTCCGGCTTCGGCGGGGTTCTGGTGTTCGCCCGGCGCGCCATCGTCGAGAAATACCGCTGGATGACGGCGGACGAGTTCAACGAGACCTACGCCCTCTGCCACTTCCTGCCGGGCCCCAACATCTGCAATCTCTCGGTGGTTTTCGGTGCCCGTATAAGAGGCATTCCCGGGAGTTTTGCGGCATTTACGGGTCTGGTCGGCCCGCCGGTTATCATTGTCTCTGCTTTGGCGATGATTTATGCGCGGTACGGTGAAATTCCGGCGCTGCAGCGAACGCTTGCGGGGGTTTCTTGCGCAGCGGTCGGGCTTGTCATCGGCGTCGCGGCCCGAATGATGGGACCACTCGTGAGGCGGCGCGATCCCGTCGCCATCGGCTTCCTGATCGCGGTATTTGTGGCGATCGGCCTGCTCCGATTGCCGTTGCCGCCGGTTCTGCTCGCCGCAATACCCCTGAGCATCGCCATCACTTATGCGATGCGGAGGAAGGTCGCGCCATGAACGGCGGTCTCGGCGACATCTGGACCCTGGCATGGACCTTCGGCTTGCTGTCGCTGTTCTGCTTCGGCAATTCCCGAAATGCACCGCATCGCGGTCGATCTCCACCACTGGATGACGGATGCGCAATTCGCAGACGCCTTTGCGATTTCGCAATTGTCGCCGGGTCCGAACATCCTGATCGTCACGCTGATCGGATATCAGGTCGCGGGCGTCACCGGCGGGCTGGTGGCGACGCTGGCAATGTGCGGTCCGACGGCGGTCATGGCCTATAACGTCAGCCGCCTCCTGCATCGCTCCAGTGACTCGAAATGGCCTGCCATCATCCAGGCGGCGCTGGTTCCGCTATCGATCGGGCTGATGTCCGCGAGCGCGCTGGTGCTGGCGCAGGCCGTGGACCGCACCTGGCTCGCGGTCGTCCTGACCATAAGTGCGGCGATTTTGACACTAGCAACCCGCGTTAATCCGTTATGGCTA
>Ga0193717_1002090_pt1 | contig 11735 bp, 12 predicted proteins | sample U2c2metaG_FD_145900 | JGI IMG/M metagenome (GOLD analysis project Ga0193717, IMG submission 145900) | Soil microbial communities from a riparian zone of the East river system, Colorado, United States - U2c2 | ecosystem: Environmental > Terrestrial > Soil > Riparian zone | place: USA: East River...
CACATTACACTACCTTTAGTGGACGCTCTGGGTGGTTCGAAAGCAGCATTCGCTTTTCATGACTGCTGCACTGCGTTTAGAGCTCCGTGCACAAGGTATCCACGTGTGTCTGTTTGAGCCCGGCGCAATCATTACACCAATCTACTGTCATAGATTTCCTGCTATTTCGTCGTCTCGCATTTCGTCCTTCGAAAACAATGCCGTATACACTGCATCACGAAGCGTAAATGACTTATGTTTCGCGTTGTGCGCTTAAAGATCATCAGCTATGTTCGTGATCGCTGCAATGCCACTCTTCCCCAACACGGTCGCAGCCTGAGCTTGCGCCACTCTCCACGCAGGTGCAGCTTTATGCAACAGAGCCTTGCCGGACCTCGTCAGGACGATAGGTCTTCTTCGTCCATCTGCTTCTTGCTCCATTTCTTCAACCCACCCTTCGGAGAGTAGGAGTTGGAGATTTCGACTTAGCGTCGATCGCTCCTGATAGTTGTACCGCCCAATCTCCGCGCGGCTGGCGGCTCTCAGTCTGCAGATAACAACAAGCAATGTGAACTGAGGGGCATTGATTCCAAAAGGTCGAAGCTCGTTATCGTAAATTCCAGTGATAACTCGAGAAATTCGGCGCGTTCGCGTAACTAGGCAGTTACTTGAAATCTCATGGATCACATCATCCTGGTGATCCGAGCTCGTCGTTTTGATCATACGGATATGATGATGTAGATACAACATGTTGTCAAACATCGCTTGCGCCAGATTCAGATCAAATAGCTTGTAGAAGAGTCAACTTTCCTGATGTTCTGCAGGAGGCTTTCCCGTCGTGATCAATTAGGGGAGTAGAGGCGGTATGAATCCTCCAAATTCCCGTTCGATGATCTCGGCAAACGGATTGGGGTCAGGTCCTCGTACATCGGCGGCCAACGCCGCCACCGAGCCGCCAGAGGAACCGCCCGGTGTGCGGCTAAGATCCCCTGGATTATTCGTCGATCCGTAGATGGAGTTGTAGCTTTGGAGATGATCGCTCAATGCAAAGGGAACGTTAGTCTTACCAAGAACCACAGCACCGGCCGCCTTTACTCGGTCGACGACTACAGCATCTTCTGTGGCCGTGTGATCCTTGAACGGTGGAATGCCCCATGTAGTGGGTAAGCCGGCGACATTGAACGATTCCTTAACTGTCATCGGGACGCCAAGAAGCGGCCGCAGGTCTCCGCGTCCACGTTCCCACGTCTGCAGCACGCGCAGCAGCGAGCGCCCGCTCGAAATCAGGCACACAGATTGCATTGATATCTATGTCATGACGTTCTATCCGCTCAATTGCGGTTTGTGTGAGTTCCACAGACGAAGCATTTTCGTGTTGCCATTGCGACGATCAGCTCGGTTGCTGTGGCGTACGTCAAATCTGATGCGGTCACTGCGCGTCTCCTATCCATTACTGTGCTGAACCCACCCCTTTTGTGCCCGGAAAAGCGACTCAGCGTTTTTTCGTTTCGCCTTTGGTCGGCGCCTGGGTTAGATCAGCGTTCAGGTCAAATCGCGACGACAATAGACTGAAAGCTGCCGCCTACTGTCGCTTGCGGCGGTCGTGCTCGCTACGGCGGTGTATTGGCACCTATTAACGTAACGGCTCTGATCATTCGGAACACCCAGACATAGCGTGGTTCATTTTCAACCAACCGGAATGTCATGTTGGGCCTTTGTCAACATTCGAAAGTGCACATCGACAGTAAATACAAGTTGGACGTCGCTGAGTTGGGGCGTTGCATTGGAGCGAAGGCGCAGATACATTACTCCACTCCTACAATCGTTGCAATTTGGCGAAAAGGGACAACCGTCAAAATCCACATGCGTAGCAAGCCGTTGGATGTGTTTTTTGCGACGCTTCCCAACCGGAACTCCTTGCGGGTTCTTGGTGCGCCATCACCCGTTCTCACGTTCTAAGGCTGATGCATGTTCATGGATGAAGTCCCGAAGACACATCGGCCGCTTCCCAGTCAAACGGGCGAACTGGTCAGTCATTCGGTCATAGCGCCCTTCCCTGTGCAGTTCTCCCATCGTGGATAGGTGATCGAGCACATGCTCGGACAAACCGCTTTTGCCCATGTCTTCATGCCAAAGGCCCGGAGGCACATCAACATACTTAATAGTGCGCCCAAGCACATCACTAACCTCATCTGCATAGAAGGTCATGTTTTCCGATTGTGGACCCGTCAACTCGATTGTGGTCCCTATATGGAGTTGGGGATCTTCCAAGATGACAGACAGCGCCAGCGCCACGTCTCGCGCTGCAATTGGAGACGTCTTTCCCAAACCAAATGGGACTCGAATCTCGTTAAAGTTCTTTATGCTATGAGCTGAAAACTTTAGGAAGAATCCGTCCATAAACATGGTCGGTCTGACGTGAACAACCGGCAGCCCCGACCAGTTTAACGTCTGTTCTGCTAACCAGTGAAGTTTGTGTTGAGGACTGCTTGTCGTTTCCGTGATACTCATCTGCGAGACAGTCAACTGCGACATGTTCACGAATGCTTCAATGCCATGATGCTTGGCGACCGCTGCAACATTTACCGTTGCAGCCAGATATTCAGGCGACACAGTCATACTGAAATACAACGAGCCGCATCCCTCGATAGCGCGGTGCATGTCAGAGAGGCTAAGCAGATCGCCAACCACTATCTCTGCTCCCAACAAACGGAGGGATTCAGATCGTTCATCTTCACGCCGAACCATCGCTCGTATTTGCTTTCCTCTCTTAAGCAACAATCGCGTTAAGGTGTTACCAACTCCTCCGATATTTCCGCTTGCTCCTGTGATCAAGATGGGCTTCAAACCTGTCATACCTAATATCCTTTCTTCCAAGCGATGTTGGACTCTATCTCCCGAAAGAGCAACCTCCTACACCCCGCCCTCACGGCCCAACTCTTATACGAACGCACAAACAACACAGTGCTCTCTGGACACCATGTTGCATATACACCATAATACACTTATGCTCATCAAACGCGGTACTTTCAATTCAGCGAAGTTTAGTTTTCCTTACTGCTTGCTTACTCTGACGCGACTAAAGGCTTTAGATACACCTATAAGTTCGTTACCGAGCTGAATGACTAGGACATCGATCATATCTATGAAGATGTTGTGCGATGAAGAGTGTCAGTCCATCGCTTTTGTCATTTATCGCCACCTAAGGAAAGCCGTTGATACACCTATTCGGGTGCTGGAGCTTCAACACTCACATCCGCGGCGCAAGCTTTTACCTTTGTTAACTCGTTGATGCTTCCTTGAACCATGGCCAAACTTAGATGTTGTGCCCACGACATAGTCGTGTAGGCAGGCACTCTCACAAACAGGGCGCATAAAGACGCCTCAACCTGTCACATAATCTCTTCGAATGTTCGAAGATGAGGAGCGAATTTTGACGATGGCAAAAACATTGTTTCATCCTGAGTTCATCCAGGATCCCTATCCCACCTACCGAGAGTTTCAGGCAGCAGGTAGTATTCATGAGCTCGATTGAGGCAACCGGAAGCTATGGACAGTTTTCAACTATGAAGATTGCCTTTTGGCACTAAAGGATCAGAGGCTGTCTGCTAAACGTGTATCGGCCTTACTCGCGGTCTTTTCGGAAGAAGATCGTGCACAGTTTTCCGAATTGACTCGCATGTTGTCCCTTTGGCTCCTCTTCATGGATGCTCCAGAACATTCCCGCCTTCGGCTATCGAGCTTTTACGCCCTCAGGTAAATGCTATTGTCGATCGCGTTATAGACTCCATCGGCAATGCTTCCGAAATTGATATCATGTCAACGATTGCACACCCGTTGCCCGTAATCGTCATAGGGGAACTCTTGGGCGGGGCGGAGACAACGTACCGTCAACTTTGTGAGTGGTCGGATGCGATTGCCCAGTTTTTCGGAAACCCAAGAAGCACTATAGTTCAGACTGCTGCCGCGCAAGATGCAGTTTTTAACCTTACCGAGCATTTTCGTCAGATTGTCGCGAAGAGGCGCCGGGACAAAGGAAGTGATCTGATCAGCCTTCTGCTCGACATCGAGGCGGATGGAGAGGTACTCAGTGAAGATGAACTTTACGCCCAGTGCACTATGCTTCTGTTCGCGGGACACGAAACCACTCGAAATCTAATAGGAAACGGAATCTATAGCCTGCTTCAGCATCCGTATCAGCGCGAAACACTCCGTCAGGATCCTGACCTGATCAGAAGCAGCGTGGAAGAACTGCTGCGCTATGAAAGCCCTGTGCAATATCTGGCGCGCACTGCCAAAGAGGAGATCGAGATTTGTGGTGTGCGGATAGAACCGGGCAACACGATTATGATCATGCTGGCCGCGGCTAATCGCGATCCAGATCGATTCGAAAATCCGGATCGTCTCGATTTGAGGCGCGTAAATAATCCGCATCTCGCGTTTGGCGGTGGACCGCACTTCTGTATCGGCAATCAGCTAGCCCGGCTTCAGGGCCAGACTTCTATTCTCAGAATGGTTCAGAAGTTTCCTGGAATGCAACTGACTAATGAGACTCCTTCGCGGGTAGCAAATAACGCGTTTCGGGGGTTTAAGGCTCTTCCAATTTATCTCTGAATATTGCTTCTGATCGATGGCTTCCTCATCGACAATGCAATGTCACTCTTCTGGGCTTGCTGGGCGAACCCCGCACAGCAAGCCGTCTTGCCCAAACAGCTTATCCCCATTAAGACATCTTCGATCCGTATTGGATCACTGGCTGCGAAGGATCATTCACGTGTGTTGACCTGTTAGTGCTCAGCACTACCTCTTGTAAGTATCTAGTACAAGATTGACGCGGGATACTGAGAAAGCCTTTCGCGAAGGACCGAATGGACCAGTCTTGATGTGGATTATGGACCTTTGTCGTCTTCTAAATACAGTTTAATGTCGTTCGTGGGGAGATAGGCCCTGTGAGGGGCGAGATCAAATAGATACTATCAACTCAGAATTCGTTGGCGGTGCCGCCTCAGGGCGGCCAATACACAATGGCACCGATTCTTCCAACTCAGATTGAAGATAAGGCCCTAACGTATATCGGAAGCCTGCGCTAATGCACGGTGCTTTCAGAACTATCTTGGAGAAACACAATGCGTTTTTTTATTCCCATGCGTCGATCATTGGTCGTAGTGTCGCTTTTGAGCGCACTCATCTTCAACACGCCCGTAACAACTGCCCAGGCGGTAGGTCCTACTACTGATTCCTCATCAAAGGCGGAGACGATCGAATGGGTGTTCCGAGTTCGTTACGGTTTTCATGACGAGTGGTTTCGAATCTTCCGGAAATATCAGGTCGCCATACTCGAGCGACAGAAGCAGCTTGGCTACGTCAAGGATTACTCCATCTGGTCTCCTGGTTTGCACACAAGTGAAGACTCTCGGTGGGACTATCGTATCGTGGTCACACGCACATCACACGATGCTCCGTCCGGACAATCTGAATCTGATCTGGCCAAACAACTGTTTCCTGATCAACAAGCATTTCGTCGTGAGGAAGAACGGCGATGGGACCTAACCACTAATCACTGGGATCTACCAATCTACCAAGTTAGACCTTAATCGACTTTTATGGTGCTTCCGAGTCGAGTGGGCCTATCTCTTTGTATGCCTCACCGTCCCACTAGCGAACAGACAAGGTACCGCGTACCAGGTTTGGGATGGAGATGTTTGGTCACGGAGAACCCGACCCCTCCTCGTGCGAGAGGAGGGCGGGACCTTGTCATTTCGCGAGGTGCATCTTGCACTTGGGCTCAACAACAAGCTGGACAGCCAGTACCGGCATGACAAATTGCAAGAAGCGATTGTCGGAAGAAAGTTACGGTCGTCTTGTTTGAGAGATTCATTGCGGACTGTCAGATGCCAATCCAATCTTTGAAGGAACTGGTACATTCTGTCGAAAGCTGGCGTTCCCTATCAGACGGAAACAGCCACAGCGCAATCACCTCAACCCGGCCGAAGCAAAATCCTGGTCCATGTCGTCCCAGATCTCCCCCACCACTCGCTGGGCTGATTCAAACGCGCCCTGCATCCAGCCATGCCAGCGTGACGTATGCTCTCCTGCAAATAGAACTCGACCCTCCCTGCGTGCTCCTGCCGCAATGAAGCTGAGCTGGCCAGGACCGAACAACGGAAGGGCGCCTTGCTGCCAAGGGTCGAGGCGCCAGCTCTTGGATCGCGCCGCCTCAAAGTGTTCTCGCGATCCGGGGAACAAAACTTCGGCCTCCGCAAGCGTCGTCTGCACCCGTGCCTCCTCGTCCATCTCGTCGAGCTTTACCGCATTGCGAAAGACCTCGCTCCGTATCAATCCACGTTCCTGGGCGGAGCCGAGCCCCAGCGCGGAGAAACGGTCCGACATCAAATCATCGGCCTGAGCGCTCCCACTCTGCCCTCGCGATCTCCAGAACTGCTCCCGCATCTGGAGAAAGACCTTATGCACGGGAGCATAATTCAGATTCCGGACCACATGTTGTTTTTCAGGTGAAAGGCGGGCCTCGACGAACAGGTTCCTCGAAACCGAAAACGGAAGAGCGGACACCACGTAGTCGCCTCGAACTGTCTCGCATTCGCCGCCGCGCTCAATCACTGCCCAGGCACTCCGATCGTCCTGCCCGATGCTGAGAATGCGGCATCCAAAGCGAACGGTTCCCCCCAGCTTTTCAGCCAGCGCAGCCGGAAGCTGATCGTTGCCACCACGAATGTGGAAATAATTCTTCAATGCCTGTCCATTGAGCATGACCGTAAGCAGCAGAGCGTAACTAACGGATGTGTTCGTACTCGGCATCATGAGCTCAATGGCCTCGGAAGAAAGACCCTGTTTCGCCAAATACTCCTGAATTGTGAAGCGATCCAAAGCCAGAATCGATTCTGGAATCTGTCTTGCGTCTTCGCTCCCAATCAACTGCGCCAGTGGGCCGGCCAGATATTGCTTCAACAAACCCGAGCGGCCGAGGCGGCGCTCCTCGGGGCTCAATTTGAAGGGCCAATCCGGTTCCGAACCCTTCCCCACAACGTAGTTGTGCCCTCGTACGCGAACGACCTCCGCGAGGTCGCCGCCGGTGAGAACCTCCAGCTGTAGTCCGAACTCACGTACGTAGGATAGCGTCAACTCGTGAGTATCCGGAATGCGGGTCGCTCCGGCTTCAGCCGTGAGCCCCGGATATAGACCCTCGCGAAGAGTTTGAACTCTGCCTCCCACCCGTCCCTGGCCTTCAAGAACAACAACCTGAAAACCGCGCTTCTTCAACTCATAGGCGCAGGATAGGCCTGCCAGCCCACCACCCGCGATAATCACCTTCTGTTGAGACGGCACAACTGGAGTGAGTGAGGCTGCAGAAAGAGAAGCAGCACGAGTTAGACCCGCGGCCGTTGCCGATGTTAGAAAGCTCCGCCGATTCATCATCCCCTCACACTCACTCTTTCGTCTAACATGCGAAACCGCGACCCGACATCTCGTGAAGCAACACCGATGGATTGGAGGGATTTCGCTGACTGCGAGAATTTCGGGGTTCCGTGCCTTGTCGGGATCCACAAGATTTATCGATTTGAAGCGCTTTAGCAATCTCCCGCACCGTCGGCAGCGTGGTATCTTCCTGCGCCATCAATGAGCTTGCTGTGATCAGGGCGCTCGCTATGAAAAATCTCAGTACCCTGATCGCTTTTGCGTTTTGTATGAGTTTGAATACCAGTTAGTTCTCATGTTTATTTCTCGTCACATCTCCAACTTTAGCCTGCTTTGAATTATCAAACTGGTCCATATTGCACAGGGTTAGTGGTCCACTCTGGGCAAAGAAAATAACAATCAAAAAATAGGGAGACCACCTAGCTTACAATCCGGCTGCGTGAGACTACCGTCGGAAGAAGAGCATAGGGCGCGTTAGACTCAGCTCATTTACACCTAATAATCTCTCGGTGTGAATTACCAAACTCAGGAAGGCGGAGCTGATCGGAATGATCCAAAACGCTTCCAAAGTGGTGTTCCCACAAGCGTGCCCCGAGGTTACCAGAGCGATCCAAGGACGACCCAACCGTGAGCCATTTCAGAAGGGTCGGATGTAAACCGGCATCGAACAGTGCGAAGCCTGCGGCAAGAGCGCAGGTGTCCGCTTGGACGCCGCAAACCAATATACGATCCATTCGCATACCTCGAAGATATTCGATAGCGGCCGGCGGCGGGAGATAGCCATGTTTTATGTAAACGCGGTCGGCGGGTATGAGAGTCTCGTCAGCTTTTCCGGGTTTCCATCGCAGCTGTCCTTCAAACGGCGTCACTGATTCATCATGCCTCTCGACGGTGGCCACGCTGGGGAGTAAGACGCTCAATTCTCTGATCCCATGCAGAATTTCCATCGGTACAGGGAAGCTAGGCTGAACATCCACGATGAGGAGGGCTTGTTTCATGATGCCTTCTGCGACTTTCACGTTTATCGCGGCAGAATGCCGCGCTAGTTGCCAATAAACTTCAGTCCGAGAATCCCCGTAACGATCAGCCCCAGGCAAGCTAGCCTGCTTAAAGCGGCCGACTCCCCAAACAGCACGATGCCCAGCCCTACTGTACCCACCGCGCCAATTCCGGTCCATACTGCGTACGCCGTACCCAGCGGCAGACTCCGCGTCGCAACCCCTACCAGGCCCAGGCTCAGCACAATCATGATCGCAGTCGCTACCGACGGCCACAGCCGAGTAAATCCTTCCGAGTATTTCAGCCCGATCGAAAATCCTGTCTCAAACACACCCGCAATCACAAGGATCGCCCAGGCATACGGTTTCATTGTTTTCTCCTTGAACTTCGTCTTACAGACTTGCCTGTCTTCGGACTGCCTTTACTGCGTCCGCAAAACACTTCTTACTGCGTCGGAAAGCCTTGTCGTAGGCCTGCCTATGAGCCCGCTGAGATCACGAGACGTGCTATCCAGGTCGCCCAGATTTGCCCTTGTATCCGCATCGATAATCACATCGACGGTCATGTGTGGCAGTCCGAAACCTAGCAGGGTGATCGCATAATCCTCGGCGGATAGGTCCTGGTAGGGAATATCTCGACCAATTTGCTTCGATACTTCGGAAGCGAGCTCAGCCATCGAAAAAGATAGGTCTCCAGCTAACTCGTATGTCGTGCTTCTTGAAACGGGCTGCGTGAGGACAGCAACCGCAGCCGCGGCGTAGTCGGCGCGTGATGCCGATGCAAATCTCCCGTCGCCGGAGCTTCCGATGAGTGCACCGTGCTCTACAGCGTTTCCAAGTACCGATGTGTGATTCTCCAAATACCAGCCGTTTCGAAGAATCACGAACGGCAGACCGGAAACCCGGATATACTCCTCCGTCTGTTTATGTTCTCGAGCGAGGAAGAGCCCCGAAGTGTTAGCGCGAAGCAGACTGGTATAAACCAGCAACTCCGCTCCCGCTTCCTTCGCCGCGTCGATTACTGCTCTGTGGAGCTTGAATCTCTGACTGACTTCGGCAACCGAAATGAGCAGGACTCTCTTAGCACCATGAAACGCGGTACCTATGGTTTCCGGGCGAGTGTAGTCAGCTTCACGCACCTGCACACCAAGTGTTGCAAAGTGGGAAGCTTTCTCGGGATTGCGCACGGCTGCAATGATCTGATTTGCAGGCACTCGCTCGATGAGTCCCTCAATTACGAGTTGACCTAAAAGTCCATTTGCTCCGGTGACTGCGATCATTGTGTCCTTTCAGACGATTAGGAAATTCCGTATCGTTTGGGATGCCGCATTTCGGTTAACAGTGCCGCAATCGGCCGAATTATGCGAAAACGTTCTAAACGAACGAGCTGAACTTAGCTCCGCGTCATGGATGTCGATTCAATGTCTACCTTGAGGAGGGGTGCGATGCTCGCACCCTTCTTGATTCACTTGATGAGCCATTCCAGTCTCCGGGGAGCAAAGTCAAGCTCTCGCCTCGCCTTCGCGTTCGAAGCCGCGCTCAACCTCGTCTGGTAGTAAACCGCATCTTCTCCAGCAACCTCTTGCGCCAGTTCCGCAGTGATGAACGGCGGAGCCGGAGCGCCAATGAAACTGGCAAACCTGGGCAGCCAAACACTCACGGTCGAGGGATCATCGTCCACGACAACATATTTACCCGGATTTGCAGTAAGAGCTGCCACCGTTGCGTGCGCCGCATCTTCGATATGAACAAACGACCATTTCGCTTCGCCCCCTTCAATCACTGGAAACTGCTGCTGGCGAACCTGATCCGTCGTCCCGCCGTCCGGGGCATACCAGGTGTTCGGCCCATAAAAAAATCCGTATCGCAACACGACGCCCTCAATCGACGATTCCAGCACTCTCTGCTCCAGATGTGCATACATTTGTGCATAGCCAGCGATGAGCGGGCTTGCATTCACAGCAAACGGCGAACTCTCATTTGCCAAGGCACCCTCGGCCTCAAGAAAGAATCCACTCGACTGCTGGATGTAACGGCGGACACCGCATGCGAGAGCAGCCCGGTGCAGAATGCCTCCGCCCTCTATGCGCAATTTTTTGTCACGTTCCGCATACGAAGGAAGCTCTGATGGAGCCTTCGGAATCAATGTCAGTTCATCGATTACCACCTCCGCATTCGAGGCCCGCAGCGCCGCCTCCACAGCACCTTTATCAAACGCATTCGCAATCGCAACCTCCACGCCATACTCTTGAAGTCTCTTCGCCCCAGCCTCGGAGTGCGTCATTCCCGCCACCGTGTGGCCTTTGCGAATCAACTCCGCTATCAGCGGCTGACCGATCGCTCCACTCGCTCCTGCAACAAATACTTTCATCACTCTCTCCTCTTTATTTCGCCGGAACGTGAGACGGCACTCGTTGTTTTTCACAGTAATTTGTAAGCTTCGTTGGGCTCCCATTGCAACCCGCGGCGTGCACATCTTCCGGACTCTTGTAAAACCGTCCCATCTGGTCTAAGAGCGCTACTTGCTTCCAGGCCGATACTCACCCGGCACCATGCGGAATGTGATCGCAAGCCGGTTCCACCCATTGATCGTGATGATCGCCAGCGTAAGGTTCACCAACTCTTCCTCGGAAAAGTTCGATTTGGCTTTTTCATAGACAGCGTCGGGAACATGTCCTTCCCTGACTAAAGTGACGGCTTCCGTCAGCGCCAGCGCCACACGCTCGCGTTCGGTAAAGAACGGTGTCTCCTCCCATGCCGAGAGTGCATAGAGCCGCTGCTCTGTCTCACCGTCCGCACGCGCATCCTTCGAGTGCATGTCGAGGCAGTACGCGCATCCGTTGATCTGCGACGCACGCATCTTCACCAGTTGAAGTAGAGCAGGCTCAAGTCTGGATTGCTTGCGAACAAACATCTCCAGCCCAAGCATGGCCTGATACGCGCTCGGGGATACCTTCTGTGCTTCTAATCGTGCTTGCATTGTTCTACCTCCTGCAAATAAACACTCGGGGGCCCAACAGCTGCTGGATGGCGGATTCCGGCTGAGGCAGGTCATGACTTGCGATCAACGATCGGTGAACGGAGGAATGGTTTGTCGAGACAGCAACTCATCCACACTGAATGGGAAGCTTTCGCGGCTTGCGAGAAGCAAGGCCCCTCCTATTCCAGTGAGGACCGCAAAATTCAGGGGTGCCTTGATCCCTAATGCAAGCGTCATTGACACTCCGAACGTCAATAAGAGAAGTCCACTTAGCAGAGCGGCAACGCGTGTGCGCCAGCCGACTAGGAGAAGAAGACCGAAAACAATTTCTGCGGCAGTGGCGA
>Ga0193717_1002091_pt1 | contig 11733 bp, 10 predicted proteins | sample U2c2metaG_FD_145900 | JGI IMG/M metagenome (GOLD analysis project Ga0193717, IMG submission 145900) | Soil microbial communities from a riparian zone of the East river system, Colorado, United States - U2c2 | ecosystem: Environmental > Terrestrial > Soil > Riparian zone | place: USA: East River...
CTCGTCGTGCGTCAGCGGCTTGGCGCCGATCACGTCCTTCGATTCGCGCAGCAGCTCGGCCGCGGATTCGGCGGTCTTGTCGGTCTGCACCGGCGCATACAGCATGAAAGGTCTCTGGCCGAGCGCATTGGTCAGGAAACTGAAAGCGCCGTAGGCCCAGTGTTTGTCCTCGCGCAGATTCATGTTGAGGCGCGAAGTGAAGCTGCCGCCGAAGGCGCCGTTCATGGTCTGGATCTCGAGATCGTTCTTGGCCTTCGTCGACGGCGCAACGACGCCGGCAAGGATCAGCGACTGCTGCGCGCCGGGTTTGTCCATCAGATAGACGCGCGGCTTCTTCGGTGTCGCCACCGTCGCGATGTTCTTCTTCTTCAGCGGCGTCGCCGCTCCTTTCCAGTCGCCGAACACCTTGTCGAGCTGCGGAATGATCGCCGCCAGCGTCGTGTCGCCGGCGATCAGGATCTTCGCGTTGTCGGGCCGCAGGTAGTCGCCGACGTAGGCGCGCAGGTCCTTCGCGCTCAATGCGGTGATCGCCTGCTCGGTGCCCGAGCCGGTGAACGGGATCGCATACGCGTGCCCGTCGCCGTACAGCAGCGGCGGCAGCGTGCGCAGCGCCAGGCCGCGCGGTTGCGTCTTCTCCTGCGCGATGCGCGCGAGCCACTGCCCGCGGATGCGCGCGATGTCCTCGTCGCGGAACGCGGAATTGCGCACGATGTCCGCGTACAGCGCGAGCGAGGGCTCGATCTGCGAGGACAGCGCGCTGAGACTCACACTCGAGGTATCGAGCCCCGAGCCCGCGCTGATCTGCGCGCCGAGACGTTCCGCGCGCCGCGCGATTTCCAGCGAATCGAGCTCGGTCGTGCCCTCGTCGAGCATCGCCATCGTGAACGCCGACGTGCCCAGACCGTGCCCCTGGTCGGACGCATAGCCGGCGTCGAACAGCAGCTGCATCTGCACGACCGGAATCGTGTGACGCTCGGCCAGGATCACCTCGATGCCGTTCTTGAGTTTGCCGCGCTCGAAGTTCGGGAAGCTCAGATCCGGGAACTTCGCGACGGCGGGCACGCCCTTGTCGCGCGCGACGGCGGACTTGGCGACACTGTAGTCGCGCGCCGGCGGGGTAACCGCTGCCGGACGGCCTTCGGCGGCGGCGCGACCTTCCGCTTCCGCCTCGTCGGCGACATCGGTATTCGATCCTTCGGCTGCAGGCGTCACGGTCAGCGTGTAATCGCCTTTTGCGATCCATTTGTTCGCCGCAGCGAGCACGCTTTCGCGCGTGGCCGACTCGATGCGCTGCAGGTCGGTCCTGTACGCACCGGGATCGCCGCGATAGACCTGGCCTTCGGCGAGGATCGACGCCTTGCCGTTGACGCGCTCGAGAGCGCGGATGAAGCCGGCACGCGCATTGACCTTGACGCGCGCGAGCTCGTCGTCGCTCGGACCGTCCTTGAGGAATCGTGCCCATTCCTCGGCGATCGCGGCTTCGACCTTGGCCGGATCGACGCCGTGCTTGACGTCGGCCTGCAGCTGCAGCATCGACGCCAGCGAGAACGATTGCACGTCGACGGAGACGTCGTCGGCGAGCTTGTCCTTGTAGACCAGACGCTCGTACAGACGCGAGGTCTTGCCGCCGCCGAGCACCGCCGCGGCGAGCTCGAGCTGCGCTTCGTCCGCATCGCCGAGCCACGGTACGTTCCACTCGCGGTGGATGCGCGTCTGCGCGACGTGATCTTCCATCGTGTCGCGCGTGGATTCGGTGCGCGGCGCGGTCCATGGCTGCTGGCGCGGCACCGGCGGGCCGGCGGGAATATCGCCGAAATATTCGAGCATCTTCGCCTTGGCGACGTCGGGCGTGATGTCGCCGACCAGCGCGACGGTGACGTTGGCGGCGCCGTAGTTGGCGCTGAACCATTGCTTGACGTCGGCGAGCGATGCCGCGTCGAGATCCTTCATTGAGCCGATCGTGTCGTGGTGGTACGGATGGTTCGCCGGGAACGCGTTGGCGACCATGCGCTCGTCGACGCGGCCGTACGGCTGGTTCTCGCCCTGGCGCTTCTCGTTCTGCACCACGCCGCGCTGCTCGTCGAGCTCCTTCTGGCCGATCGCGCCGAGCAGGTGGCCCATGCGATCCGATTCCATCCACAGCGTCATGTCGAGCGCGGTGGTCGGCACGGTCTCGTAGTAGTTCGTGCGGTCAAACCATGTCGTGCCGTTCTGGTCGGTCGCACCAGCCAGTTCGAACGGACGGAAGAATTCGTCCTTGTGGTTTTCCGAGCCCTGGAACATCAGATGCTCGAACAGATGCGCGAAGCCGGTCTTGCCCTTCGGCTCGTCGGCCGAACCGATGTGATACCAGACGCTGACCGCGACGACCGGCGCCTTGTGATCCTCGCTGACGATCACGGTCAAGCCGTTCGGCAGCGTGAAGCGCGTGAACGGGATGTCGATCGTGTCGGGCGCGGCGGCGCCGGCGCCCGTGGCGAGGCCGCAGGTCAGCAGGGTGGCGGCGATGCCGCGGGCGAACTGCTTGCGCATGAAATCTCCTGATACTTGAATAAACTTCGTCATGAATAAAACTTCGTCATGAATAAACTTCGTCATCCCGGCGAAAGCCGGGACCCGGTGCCTTGGCTTGCTGAGGAAGGCACTGGGTCCCGGCTTTCGCCGGGATGACGAGAACATGGGGGCGATGCCTGCGTTCTCAGGGCACCTATCCGATACCTCAGGCTAAACCGCTCCCGCCAAAGCGCGCAACGGACGTAGGTAACGGACTCGCAGTAGACTCGATGCCGGCCCGATAGTTTCCCGCGGAGAACACATGCAGGCTCTGGTGACAGGCGCCAACCGCGGGCTCGGCCTCGAAATGACGCGCCAGTTGCTCGCGCGCGGCGACCGCGTCGTCGCCGCCTGCCGCCAGCCGGGACGGGCGCTCGATCTGACGCGACTGGCGGGCGCGTATCCGGGTCGCCTGCACGTGATGCCGCTCGAGCTGCCCGCAGCGCGTTCGATCGCCGAGCTGGTGCGCGAAGTCGAAGCACTCGATCTCGCCATCGACCTGTTGATCAACAACGCGGGGCTGCTGGTCAATGGCGAACGCTTCGGCGGCATCGAGGGCAAGGCGCTGAGCGACAGTTTCGCCGCCAATGCCGAAGGTCCGTTCCTGCTCACCCAGGCGCTGGCGCCGCAACTTTCCGAGCCGGCGAAAGTCGTCAATCTGTCGACCGGCCTCGGCTCGATCACGCGCACCGATTCGCTGTACAGCCCGAGCTATGCGATCAGCAAGGCGGCGTTGAACATGGCGACGAAGCTGCTGAGCATTGCGCTGCGCGATGCGGGCGTCACCGTCATCGCGCTGAGTCCGGGCTGGGTGCGCACCGACATGGGCGGCTCGGGTGCGCCGCTCGCGCCGGAGCAATCCATCGCCTCGATGCTGCGCGTGATCGATAGTCTCAAGATGAGCAATAGTGGACAATTTCTAACGGAGACCGGCGAGACGATGCCCTGGTAACGCCATCGATCGTGGTCTTACGCCGGAGCGGAAATACCGCCCGTTCCGGCACAGTTGCAACAGGGGAGAAGGGAAATGTGGAAGATCGTCGCAGGCTTGGCCTGCATGCTGGCGTTGGCTGCCTGCAGCACCACCAAGGTCGGACTCAAGTACGACAATCCTCAAAGTCCGAACAAAGTCACCGCATCGGCGTCGACAGCGCCGGTCATGGTCGGCAGCTTCGTCGATCAGCGCGGCGAGCCTTCGAACTGGCTCGGCGCCATTCGCGGCGGCTACGGAAATCCGCTCAAGAACATCGAATCCGAGCAGACGGTCTCGCTGCTGGTGCAGACCGCGTTCGTCGACGGGCTGCGCGCGCGAGGCGTGCAGGATTCGTCGTCGGCGCCGATGCAGATTGCCGGCGTGATCCGCCAGCTCGACTGCAACCAGATGGCGCGGCGCGAAGCCAATGTCGAGATCGAGATTTCCGTGATCGATGCGGCGACCGGCCAATCGAGTTTCAGCCGTTCGTATTCGTCGGCGAACGTGGAAGGTTCGCTGTTGAGCCTCAAGGTCGGCGTGTTCGCCTCCGTCGAAGACCTGCGCGCGCTGACCGAGAGAACCTTGCGTGAAACGGTGGACAAGGCGCTCGACGACTCCGCGCTGCGCACCGCCCTGCGGCTTTGAACGGAGTCGTGCCCATGCGGAAATCGATGTGGTTGGCGACGGCCTTGTGCACGCTCGGTGCGGGCGTTGCCGCACACGCCGACGAGATCGGCCTCGACGTACTCCTCGCCGACGGCTTCGAGATCGCGCCCGCCACCGTGTTCCGCATCGGCTCGGTGGCGCTGCGCGATCCGCACCTGTTCTCCACGGTCGTCTTCCTGTGCGTCGACAGCACCGACCTGGTCAACGGGGAGTTCCAGCAGCAGCTGGACGCCGACGAGGACGCCGACGGCTTCTACGATGCCAGCGCATTGGCCGTGTTCCGCCCGCTGGATGCGAGCGGACGGCCCGGCGTGCTGGAAAGCCAGGCCGGCATCTGCACGACCGAATCGCCGCCGCAATGCGCGCCCGCCGGCGATCCGCCGATCGCGCGCTGGTATGCCGCATTCGACCTGAGTCCACCGATGGTCTGCCTCGGTGCCTTGCCCGACACGACGAGCGGCTACAGCCCGCCGGTTCCGGAGCCGGGCGCAACGTGTTTCACCACGACCGCGGTCGATACGACCTTCGCGCTCGGCAAGCTTTCGATACCGCTGTGGGACACGCAATACGCGGCGCCCTTCCCGGCGACGACGGGATCGACCGGCGGCGGACTGTTGCGCGGCTTCCTGCGCGAAACCGACGCCGATCAGATCGTGCTCGACATCGGCGGCCAGAACATCGCGCTGTCCTCGCTGCTGCCCGACGGCACCGGCAGCTGCGCGACGAACGTCGCGCACGGCAAGGACAGCGAGCGCGGCGCGGCGGGCTGGTGGATGTACCTCGAATACCGTCTCGATGCGGTGTCCGCGGGTGGCTTTTGAGGCAGCGAATCGGCTAGTTTCCGTTTCCGGTGGGCACTAGCACCGACGGAGCCCGAAAATCATGCGTACACCCGTGTTGATTGCCATCGCCGCCGTGGCCGGCTTCGCTTTGGCCTGGCTGCTGCTGACGCGCGTGCCGCCGCCGCCGGCCCCGGCCGCGCGCCCGATAGCCGCTGCGCCGGCGAGCCGGCCCGCGCCGGTCGCGACGGCTCCTGTCGCACCGCCGCCGCCACAAGCCGCACGGGTCGAAACCAAGCCTCCACCGCCGCCGCCCGCTGCAGTGGAGCCGCCGAAGCCTGCCGAAACCACGAAAGCGGTCGCTGCGACGACCGACGGGAGCGCGGATCCCACCGCGCCCGAACCCGAGCCGGCGGCCGACGAGGAGGAACCGGCAGAGGAGGACACCGGCCCGCCTGCGATCGATGCCGACCGCGCCGCCGACCTGCTGGCCGACCTGATCGCGCGTCAGGAAGCGGCGGCAAGCGAAAACGAAGCGGCGGCCGGCACCGCGCAGCCCTGGCAGACATTCGACAAGGAACAGGCCGATCCCACCTGGTCCGAGCCGACTACGGCGCAGATCGAGGCCGCGCTCGATCAATGGCTGTCAGCGCTGCCGGAGGAAATCCAGGCGCACATCGCCGTGGTCCACATCGAGTGCCGCGCCACCCTGTGCCAGATCCTCGCGGCGGACAACGACATCGAAACGCAGAACGAACGCGCGCAGGCAGGGCAGGAATGGCAGCAGGCGGTCGCGTCGCTGCCGAGCCAGGCGTGGTGGAACGAGCTCGGTTTCGTCGATCTGAGCACGCAGGTGGTCACGACCGACGAGCAAACGCTCTACATGACCTACCTGCGGCGCGAAGTGAAGCCGGCGGCGGAGTAGTCGCAGCGATCGATCGCTACGCTGCGCGCGCGAACGCTGCCACCTCGTCGAGAAACCGCTGCACCTGACGCTGCGACCAGCCGATACATCCAGGTCGGGAACGGCCGGCTCGGCCACGCGTGACAGGAAAAACCGCTCCGTCCAGTTTCGGGTCATTGCCGGCGGCCTGGCGGGTGCGCTGTTTGCGCTGATTGGGGATGTCGTCCACATATGCTGCGGTGATTCGCGGCAGAGCGACAGGAATCACAGCCAAAAACCGGACCTACCGCGTCCACTCGAGCCGAATTGGCGGACAGTGGACATCCGCGGACGCCGTTTTTTCATACCCATGACTTATGGCATAGAAACCTAAATCATTGTTTATGCATCTGAGCAGGAGTACGGGGCGGTTTTGCGGCGTTGGCACAGCGCTTGCGAAGACCTAGGGCGACTGGAGCGCAGCAGGAGAAAGCCATGAACATACGCATGCAACTCATACGGGCAAGCGCGGCGCTGGTGATCATCGGCGGCATCGCAACCGCCGAGACCTTGTCTCCGACGGCGACTCAGCCCGATTGTCCGTTCGCGAAAGCAGCCAAGCCGCAGCGCATCCTGCTGCTCGATCCGATCCAGAAGCATCCGACCTGGATCGATGCGCGCATCGAGGCGCCGGTCGACGCGATTCTGCACAAGACGGTCGACTCGACGAGCGATGGTGCGTCGTTCGGCGTGGTGACTTCGTAAGGAACCACAGGCCGCGAACAACGCTCGCGTTGTTCGTGGACCGCATGTGCGCGCGATGCGATTCGCGCGCGACAGGTTTGCGCTAGACCTGCGCTCCGCAACGGAGCGCATCGCGCACATGTGCTGCGTGCAACCGATGCGCGCTTTGCGAAACCTTCCTCTCTCGCGCATGCGTGTGCGTGTATCGGCGCGCGGAATCGTCGTGCGCGGCCATGACTTTTGTCATTTCTGCAATTCGCCCGCGGACACTCGCGTACGTCCGCAACGTTGTCCGCTGCAACGCCATGACTTCCGGACTAGCAACCTAAATGCCTGATCGCGCATCTATATCAACGCAAGCAACGCAAGCCGACCACATGGCACGCCGCTTGCTCAACACCGATCAGAAGAAATGCTCGCAGGAGAACGTCATGAAAAACCGCCCATCCCTGATCCGCGCCGCGATCACTGTCGTACTCGCGGGCAGCGCCTTCGTTGCAGCACACGCGGCGGATATCGAAACCACGATGACCGTCGATGCACAGGAGCCGCTGAGCGCGACACTGATGCCGACCGTCAGCGTCGACGCCGATTCGACGATGCGCGTGGCCGACACCGCGCCGCTGCAGGTAACGCTGATGCCGACCGTGTATGTCACTGCGCGCGCGAATCCGGAGTTCGCCGCCACGATGCTGCCGACCGTGCGGGTGACGGCGTGGATCGAACCGGCGCAGATGCCGGTCACGACCATGCACATCGTCAATGCCGAGAACGCCGTGCTGGATCTTCCGGTCGTCGAAGACGAGTCGTCGTCGCGCATCGAAAAGCCGCTGGCTTTGCGCGCACACGCGATGCCTCGATAATGGCCGGGTGCATGTCGTTCTGTTCCAGCCGGAGATACCGCCGAACACCGGCAATGTAATTCGCCTGTGCGCGAATACCGGTGCGGCGCTGCATCTGGTCAGGCCGCTCGGTTTCGAGCTCGACGATGCCAAGCTGCGGCGCGCCGGGCTCGACTATCACGAATACGCGCGCGTGTCGGTGCACGCGGGCCTCGCCGAATTCATCGCCGCGGTGGCACCCGCGCGGCTGCTGGCGGTATCGACACGCGGCCGCACGCGCTACGACAGCGTTGCCTACCAGGACGGCGATGCGCTGCTGTTCGGACCGGAAACGCGCGGACTGCCGCAGGAGATCATCGACGGCCTGCCGGAACAGCAGCGCCTGCGCCTGCCGATGCGGCCTGGCAACCGCAGCCTCAATCTGTCCAATGCGGTTGCGGTGATCGTGTTCGAGGCGTGGCGGCAGCTGGGGTTTGCGGGTAGCGAGTTCTGAGCGCGCTGCGCTTTGCGCGCTTACTCGATGAAGCAGCGCGTGCTGGTCACACACACCTACCTCGTCGTCCCGGCTTTCGCCGGGATGACGAGGTTGAGGTTACGCAGGCTGCGGATATTCCGGCTTCTGCTCACGCGACAACAACGCACGCATCGCCTCCGCCGGCGTCAGCTCCTCGCGCAGCACGCGCTGCACGTTCGCCGTAATCGGAAGCTCGACCCGGTGCCGCGTCGCGAGCTGCATCACGGTGTCGACCGTCTGCACGCTCTCGATGACCTGGCCGATCTCGGCTACCGCCTGCTGCAAAGGCACGCCGCGGCCGAGCGCAAGTCCGAGGCGGCGGTTGCGCGAGAGATCGCCGGTGCAGGTGAGGACGAGATCGCCGAGTCCGGCAAGACCCATCAGTGTCTCCGCACGCGCGCCGAGCGCGCCGCCGAGACGCAGCATTTCGTTGAGCCCGCGCGTGATCAAACCGGCGCGCGCATTCAAACCGAGCTGCATGCCGTCGGCGACGCCGGTGGCGACCGCGAGCACGTTCTTCATTGCGCCGCCGAGCTCCGCGCCGAGCACGTCGTTGCCGGTGTAGGCGCGGAACAACGGCGAGTGCAGCATCTGCGCGATGCCGCGCGCGAACGCGGCGTCAGCGGAATGCACGGTGACCGCGGTCGGCAGTCCGTTGGCGACCTCGCGCGCGAACGACGGACCGGTGACCACGGCGGCGGCGTGACGTGGCAGGCGCTCGCCGACGAGCTCGTGCAGGAAGCGCCCCGATGCGGGATCGAAACCCTTGGTGGCCCAGGCGACGCCGGCGTCGGCCGCGATCCATGGCGCGGCCGCGTCGATCAGTTCGGCGAATGCATGGCTCGGCACCGCGACCAGCACCGTGCCCGCATCGCGCACGGTCGGCTCCAGCGCGCCCGAGAGCTGCAGCGCATCCGGAAACGCGAGATCAGGAAGATAGCGCGCGTTGCGGCGCGCCGTGGCCATGTCGACGACCACCTGCGGCGTGCGACCCCACAAGGTGGTCGGCACGCCGTTGCGCGCCAGCAGCACGGCGAGTGCCGTACCCCAGGAGCCGGCGCCGAGAACCGCGACCGGCAGCGCGCTGGTCATCGCGGGGAAGCTGGTGCGTCAGGCGATGACGCCGGCATCCTGACCTGCGGCGTCGGCACGACGACGCTGCTGGTCGGCGTACAGCGCATCGAAATTGATCGGCTGCAGGAAGAACGGCGGGAAGCCGCCATTCTGGACGAGATCGGATACGACCTGACGCGCGTACGGGAACAGCACATTCGGGCAATACGTCGCCAGCACCGCGTCGCGACCCTGCGTATCGAACCCGGACAGACCGAAGATACCGGCCTGGTGGACTTCGGCGAGATAGGCGGTCTTGTCTTCGATCTTGCAGGTCGCGGTGACGCTGAGCACGACCTCGAACGAGGCCTCGCCAAGCTGGGTCACGCGCTGCGACAGGTTGAGCTCGACGTTCGGCTGCGTGCCCTGCGTCTGGAAGATCTGCGGGGCGCCCGGCGCCTCGAACGAGACATCCTTGACGTAGATTTTCTGCAGGCTGAGCTGCGCCTGTGCCTGTTGCGACTGGCCGTTCGCCGCGCCGTTGGTTGTCTCTGCCATGATCTACTGCTCGTTCGTAAGGGAAAAGGGGTCGGATTATTCCACGTAGAGGCGGTCGGCGCACCCGCCGCGATCGCGCAAACGGCGAATGAGGCGGCCGGTCATGAAGCTCAGCTGCGCCCTTTCGCCAGCGGCAAATGCGCCTCGGTCCAGGCGGCGAGCCCGCCCTCGAGCCAGTAGGCCTTGGTGAAGCCCGCCTTGACCAGACGCTGCGCGGCCTTTGCGGAGATCTGCCCGTTCTTGTCATAGATCGCGATCGGCAAGTCCTTGGCCTTGGCCAGCTCCTTGCTCTCGGGATCGAACTGGCTCATCACCACGTTGCGCGCGCCGGGAATATGGCCTTTCTCGAAATCCTGCAGGCTGGATACATCGATCAGCAGCGCGTTCTCGCGATTGATCAGGTGGGTGAGGCCGGCCGGCGTCAGCGCCTTGAAGCCGCGCATGAAACGCTGCCCTTCGGTCACGATCAACGCGGTGAGCACGCCGATGAGTCCGAGCGTGAGGTAGAGATGATTGCCCAGGAACTCGGGCAGACGGTGCACGAAGTCTGACATGAAGGATCGCGGTGATCGCGCGGCAGGCGCGGGCGCGGATTATCGCGGAGCCGGGCGGGCGTGGCAAAACACGCGTCGCGTTCGCGTCGGGACAGGGTGGGCCTTGGCCCACCGAACGCCACGGTGGGCCAAGGCCCACCCTATGAAGCCAGCGCCAGCGCCTCGTTGAAGTCGCGCGCGAACCGTAACGTGTCGCCGTCCTCGACCACTCCCATCTGCGCAAGAATCCGCCGCGGCTGCTCGCGCAGGCCGGACAGGATCACGGTCGTTCCGCGGCGCCGACAGCGCTCGATCATCTGCCGCAGTGCGGTCACGCCCGAGGCGTCGATCAGCGGCACCAGACGCAGACGCAGGATGAACACGCGCGGCGCTTTCGGAAACTGGTTCAGCACATCGTCGAGCCGGTCGGCGACGGCGAAGAACAGCGGACCGGAGATCTGGAATACCTCGACCCCCGACGGCAGCTGCGCACGTTGATCGGGTTGCGCCGGGCGGTCGGAATCGGCGATGTCCTCGTCGAGCAGCGACACGTTCGATTCCATCGCGACGACCTCGGCCATGCGGTGCATGAACAGGAACGCCGCGAGCACGATGCCGACCTCGATCGCCACGGTGAGATCGAACACGACGGTCAGCGCGAACGTCAGCAGCAGCACGACGCGATCGCCGACCGGTCCGCTCATCAGATGGCGAAAGCTTTCGATCTCGGCCATGTTCCAGGCGACGATCACCAGGATCGCCGCCAGCGCCGCCAGCGGCACGTAGCTCATCAGCGGCGCGAGAACCAGCATGAACAGCAGCAGGAACAGCGCATGCACGATGCCGGCGACCGGCGAGCGCGCGCCGGCGCGCACGTTGGTCGCGGTGCGTGCGAGCGCGCCGGTCGCCGGCAGCCCGCCGAACAGCGCCGATCCGATATTGCCGAAGCCCTGCGCGACCAGCTCGCAATTGGAGCGGTGGCGCCCGCCGATCATGCCGTCGGCGACCACCGCGGACAGCAGCGATTCGACGCCGGCCAGAAACGCGATCGTGAACGAGCTCGGGAACAGTTCGATCGTGCGCTCGAACGGGATATGCGGAATGCTGAAGCTGGGCAATGTCGCCGGAATGCCGCCGAAGCGCGTGCCGATCGTTTCCACCGGCACGTTGAAAAGCGCAACCGCGAGCGCGCCGACAACCACCGCGATCAGGAATCCCGGCACAGCGGGCCAATACCGGCGCAGCACCATGATCACGGCCAGCGAGGCCGCCGCGAGCAAGGCCGCAGCGGCCGACGCGCTCGGCAGATGCTGCGCAATCATCGACCAGCGCGCGAGGAACTCGGCCGGCACTTTTTCGATCGGCAGCCCGAGCAGATCCTTGACCTGGCTCGAAAAGATGCTGACCGCAATGCCGGCGGTGAAGCCGGTGATGACCGGCTTCGGGATGTATTTCATCAGCGTGCCGACGCGCAGGATGCCGGCGGCGATCAGCATCAGGCCGGCGAGCAGCGTGCACAGGATCAGGCCGCCGTAGCCGAACTTGTCGATCACGTTGAACACGACCGGCACGAACGCCGCGGTCGGACCGCCGATCTGCACGCGCGAACCGCCGAGCAGCGAAATCAGGAAGCCG
>Ga0193717_1002092_pt1 | contig 11733 bp, 9 predicted proteins | sample U2c2metaG_FD_145900 | JGI IMG/M metagenome (GOLD analysis project Ga0193717, IMG submission 145900) | Soil microbial communities from a riparian zone of the East river system, Colorado, United States - U2c2 | ecosystem: Environmental > Terrestrial > Soil > Riparian zone | place: USA: East River...
CCAACGTGACCTATGCTGCGATGGATCCGTTCTTCGCCATGGTGCGCTTCCTCCAGTCCCAGATGGCGCCTCCGGTTTCGAATAACTGGGGGTTCATCAACAATCCGAAGTTCGACGAACTGGTGAAGAAGGCGCGCCAGACTTTCGATCCGGCGGAACGGGATGCTGCGCTGGCTGAACTGCACGCGGCGTCGGTCGACGATGCGGCGTTTCTCTACGTTGCGCACGACGTGGGGCCTCGTGCCTTGAGTCCGAAAGTGAAGGGCCTCGTGCAGGCAAAAAGCTGGTTCGTGGACTTTTCGCCGGTGTCGATTCAGTAACTTCGCCGTCACCGGCTTCCGATTGCGTCAATCGTAACGCGCTGGACTGTCCAACCATAACCGCATCGTCGCCTGCCTCGCAAAGACAGGCAACGATGCCGGTATCATTCGCCGACTGAGGGTGATCTGTGTTTTCTTACGTCGCTCGACGCATCGTCTATGTCGTTCCCGTCGTGATCAGCGTCGCGCTGGTCTGCTTCCTGCTGGTTCACATCACGCCCGGCGATCCGCTGGTCGCGATCCTGCCCGCCGATGCGTCGCAGGAACTGGCGAACCAGTTGCGCGTCGCCTATGGTTTCGACCGTCCCCTCCCCGTCCAGTTTGGACTCTGGTTGTGGAAAGCGGTCAACGGCGATCTCGGCACATCGATCGCGACGGGACGGCCCGTGTTAGCCGAGGTCATGCGCGCCGTTGGCAATACCGTGATGCTTGCCATCGCGGCGGCGATGATCGGATTTTCCCTCGGACTGTTCTTCGGATTGATCGCCGGCTACTTCCGCAACACGTGGATCGATAAAGTCGCGACCTCGATCGCCATCGCCGGTGTCTCTGTGCCGCACTACTGGCTCGGCATGGTCCTCGTCATTATTTTCTCGGTGCAACTGAACTGGCTGCCCGCCGTCGGCGCGGGACCGGGCGGTTCCGGCTCGTGGGCCTGGGACTGGGAGCACGTCCGCTATCTCGTTCTGCCTGCAATCACCACGTCCGTGATCCCTATGGGCATCGTTACGCGCACCGTGCGAGCATTGACGGGCGATATCCTCTCGCAGGATTTTGTCGAAGCGCTGCGTGCCAAAGGCTTGCGCGAAACTCACGTGTTCCGTCACGTCATCAAGAATGCAGCTCCAACCGCCCTGGCCGTGATGGGCTTGCAACTCGGCTACATGCTCGGCGGATCGATCCTGATCGAAACGGTGTTCTCGTGGCCTGGCTCCGGCCTGTTGCTCAACTCAGCGATCTTTCAGCGCGATCTGCCGCTGCTGCAAGGCACAATCCTGGTGCTCGCGCTGTTCTTCGTGTTCCTGAATCTGATGGTCGATATCGCGCAGGCTTCGATCGATCCGCGCATCAAGCGGAGCTAGGCCGATGAGTACGATGACAGATACAGCTTTACAGGCCGCGCCAGCCAGCAAGGCGCGCGGCTATTGGGCGACGGTTGGCCGGCGCATTGTTCGCGACAAAGTCAGCATGGTCTGCGCTTTCGTTCTGATCGCGATATTTCTGTCGGCCATCGTGGCGCCGTGGCTTGGCCTCGCCGATCCCTATCAGGGTTCGATGATACGCCGCCTGCGCGTCATCGGTACCGCGGGCTATCCGCTTGGAACCGACGAACTCGGCCGCGATATGCTCGCGCGCCTGATCTATGGCGGCCGCCTGTCGCTGCTGATCGGCATCCTGCCGGTCGTCCTCGCCTTCATCATCGGGACATCACTCGGTCTCGTTGCCGGATACGTTGGCGGCAAGATCAACACCGCGATCATGCGCACCGTCGATGTGTTTTACGCGTTTCCTTCGGTGTTGCTGGCCATCGCAATTTCCGGCGCGCTGGGTGCGGGCATCGTCAATTCCATCGTCTCACTGACGATCGTGTTCATCCCCCAGATTACGCGCGTCGCGGAGAGTGTGACCACCGGCGTGCGAAACATGGACTTCGTTGAAGCGGCGCGAGCCTCTGGTGCTGACGCCTTCACGATCATGCGTGTGCACATGCTCGGCAACGTGCTCGGATCGATTTTCGTCTACGCCACCGGCTTGATTTCAGTCTCGATGATTCTCGCGGCCGGGCTGTCGTTCCTCGGCCTCGGCACGAAACCGCCCGAGCCGGAATGGGGATTGATGCTCAACACGTTGCGTACCGCCATCTATGTGAACCCGTGGGTCGCGGCGCTTCCGGGCGTGATGATCTTCGCGGTCTCGATCTGCTTCAATCTGCTGAGCGACGGTATGCGCAGCGCGATGGATATCCGGAATTAATGTGATGACCGAAACAGTGCAATCCATCGATATGCTCGATCCGATCGAAGATCGTGGCGGCGTTGCTCAACCGCTGCTGCAGGTGACGGGGTTGACCAAGCATTTCCCGGTGCGCGGCGGCCTGTTCAGCAAAGGCAAGACGGTGCGCGCCGTTGACAACGTGACGTTTTCCATCGCCAAGGGTGAGACGGTGGGAATCGTCGGCGAATCCGGCTGCGGCAAGTCCACCACCGCGCGGCTGCTGATGCATCTGATGACGCGCGATGCGGGCGAGTTCATCTATGACGGCATGCTGGTCGGACGCGCCTTGTCGCTGCGCGAACTACGCCGCGCCATGCAGATGGTTTTTCAGGACAGTTATGCCTCGCTCAATCCCCGGCTGACCATCGAAGAGTCGATTGCATTCGGCCCGAAGGTTCATGGAATGGACGATGCCGCTGCGCGGTCACTCGCGCAGGAATTGCTCGGCAAGGTCGGATTGCGTCCCGAAATCTTCGCCAATCGCTATCCGCACGAAATCTCCGGCGGTCAGCGCCAGCGGGTGAATATTGCACGTGCACTGGCGCTCTCGCCGCGCCTTGTCATTCTCGACGAAGCTGTATCCGCGCTCGACAAGTCGGTCGAGGCGCAGGTGCTCAATCTCCTGGTCGATCTCAAGCGCGAGTTCGGGCTGACATATCTTTTCATCAGCCACGATCTGAATGTGGTCCGCTACATCTCCGACCGCGTGCTGGTGATGTATCTCGGCGAGGTCGTCGAGCTCGGTCCGGTTGACGAGGTGTGGGATGCTCCCGCGCACCCGTATACGCGCGCTCTGCTGGCGGCGATGCCGTCCTCCGATCCCGACAAGCGCACTGAAACGCCGCCCATTACAGGCGACCCGCCCAACCCGATCGATCCGCCGTCCGGCTGCCGGTTTCACACCCGTTGTCCGTTTGCAGAGCCGCTATGTTCGGAAGCCGGGCCGAAGCTGACGGACATCGATAAGATGGGGCATCAAGTGGCCTGCTACATGTCCATTCCGGGCTCGGGCCATAGCCGCGCTCCGCAGGCAGGGACGTAATCTTATGACCGCAAGACCAACAGCCGACGAGATCAGAGCGATGGCGAATGTTGCCGGCGTGCCGGTGACCGACGACGTCGCGGCACGCATCGCCAATTCCATCGGACCCGCATTCGACGGCTTCGCGCCGTTAGCGGGCACGCTGCCGTTCGACCTTGAGCCTGCGACATTTGTCGCCGTCCAACTCGGCAAGGATGGCAAATGAACGATCAGGGTCCGATCACTGCCACAGAACCGGCACTGATGTCGCTGGCCGGCGTCGCCAAGGCGATCGCGGACAAGCGCATCTCATCCCGCGAAGCCACGCAATCGTGCCTGAACCGGATCAAGCAATGGGAGCCCGGCCTCAACGCGTTCATGGCGATCGAAGCCGATGATGCGCTGAAGGCCGCCGATGCCGCCGACGCGATGCTTGCTGCGGGAAAAACGCTGGGGCCGCTGCACGGCGTGCCGCTCGCCCACAAGGATATGTATTACGAGGCTGGAAAGGTTGTGACCTGCGGTTCGATCATCCGCCGCGACTGGGTTGCGACCACCACATCGACCGCTCTGCAACGCCTGAAGGACGCCGGTACCATCCGCACCGGCTCATTGCACATGGCGGAATTCGCCTATGGTCCAACGGGACACAACGCGCATTACGGCGCGGTGCACAATCCATGGGGTTTCGATCATATCACCGGTGGTTCATCCTCCGGGTCCGGTGCGGCCGTCGCTGCACGTTTGACGTTTGCAGCTCTCGGCTCGGATACCGGCGGTTCGATCCGGATGCCGGCGCATTTCTGCGGCGTCACCGGATTGAAGACCACCGTCGGCCGCGTCAGCCGCGCCGGAGCGATGCCGCTGTCCCAATCGCTCGATACCGTCGGGCCTCTCGCCCGCACGGCCGAGGATTGCGCACTGCTGCTCAGCCTGATGGCCGGCGCCGACGCTGACGACCCTACCGCGATTGATGGAGAAGTTCCGGACTACATGGCTGCGCTCAACGCTCCCATGACTGGGCTGACCATCGGCGTCCCGAAGGCGTTTTATGTCGATGACCTCGATCCCGATGTGGCGCGCGTCCTTGAAGAGACTGTCGCCGTCCTCAAGCAGGAAGGCGCTCGGATCGTTGCCGTGGACCTGCCGGACCAACGCCAACTCACGGCGGCGTGCCAGCTTGTTCTCGCCGTCGAGGCCGCAGCATTTCACAAGGCGTGGATGATCGAGCGGCCGCAGGATTACAGCGCGCAGGTTCTGATGCGCCTGCAAAACGGCTTGGCGATTCCGGCGATTTCTTATCTGGAAACGATGCGCTGGCGGGGCTCCGCGCTCGCGGCCCACCTCGCCGCGACAGCAGGCGTCGATGCGGTAATCGCGCCTGTTGCGCCCGTCCCGGCTCCGACCATCGCTGACAGCGATGTCGGCAACAAGCCCGGCGCGGAAGCGGTGATCCAGAATCTCACGCGCTTCACCCGGCCCATCAACTATCTCGGCCTGCCGTCGCTGGCGATCCCGGCGGGATTTGCACGCAATGGCTTGCCGATCGGGCTGCAACTGGTGGGTCGGCCGTTCGATGAGGCGACGCTTCTCCGCATCGGCGCGGGATTTCAACGCGCCACGGATTTCCACACCAAGGTTCCGGAGTTGCAATGAGCAATCTCGTCGAGGTTCGTGATCTCAACGTCCGCTTCACCGGCGAACGCACCGTCTATGCGGTGAACGGCATCGACCTCACGCTCGGTGAAGGTGAGGTCGTCGGGCTGCTCGGCGAATCCGGCTCGGGCAAGAGCGTCACGCTGCGCGCGCTGATGCGTCTGCTACCGAAGAAGCGCGCCATGATCACCGGCAGCGTTCATGTCGCCGGACGCGACGTGCTGGCGCTGAACGATGAGGAGCTCTCTGCATTCCGCGGTCAAACCGTCTCGATGATTTTCCAGGAGCCTGCGCTGGCGCTCGATCCGGTCTACACCATCGGCGAGCAGATCGCGGAAAGCGTGATGCGCCACGAAGGCAAGAGCCACATCGATGCAATGGCACGCGCGCTGGAGATGCTCGAGGTGGTGCGCATTCCTTCTGCCAAGCGCCGTCTAGATGCCTACCCGCATGAAATGTCCGGCGGCATGCGCCAGCGCGCCATGATCGCTCTCGCTCTCGCCTGCAAGCCGAAAATTCTTCTTGCCGACGAGCCGACCACGGCGCTCGATGCCACCGTGCAAATCCAGATCCTGCTGCTGTTGCGCGAACTGCAGCGCGAGTTTGGCATGTCGGTGATCTTCGTCACCCACGACATCGGCGTCGCCAATGAGATCTGCGATCGCGTCGCGGTTATGTATGCCGGGCAGATCGTCGAAACCGGAACCACGAGCCAGATCGTGAAGGGGCCGATTCACCCCTATCCGCGTGGACTCCTCGCATCCACAGTACATGGCGCCAAACGCGGCGCGCGGCTGGAAACCATCCCCGGCACACCACCCTCGCTCGACAAGGCGCCGGTCAACTGTTCGTTCGCGCCGCGTTGCAGCTTCACGCAATCCCGCTGCTTGGAGGCTCTGCCACCCAACGTACAGGTCGGAGCGGGCCGCGTCGCGCGGTGTATTCTCGCGGAACAGACTCCACAGCCAGCGTAGGCACCTTTAGCTACCAAATTCGGTTTCCGGGACCGGTATTTCAACGCTTCCCGGGAAAAGCCTGCGTACCAGGATGTAAAAGATCGGCGTGAAGATCAGGCCGAACAGCGTGACGCCGAGCATCCCGAAGAAGACGGCGACGCCCACCGCCTGCCTCATTTCCGAGCCGGAGCCGGACGAAATCACCAGCGGCAACACACCGAGAATAAAGGCGAAGGACGTCATCAGGATCGGTCGAAGCCGCAGACGGCATGCTTCGATCACGGCGTCGAGCTGGTCTCGTCCCTCATGCTCAATGTCGCGGGCGAACTCAACGATCAGGATCGCATTCTTCGCAGCCAGCCCCACCAGAACAACGAACCCGATCTGCGTGAGAATATTGATGTCCTGCCCCATGATGCGGACGCCGATGGTGGCTGCAAGCAGGCACATCGGCACGATCAGGATGACAGCAAAGGGAAGCGTCCAGCTTCCATATTGTGCGGCCAGCACCAGGAAAACGAACAGCACGCAGATCGGAAATACATAGAGACCGGAACTGCCGCCCGTCACCTGCTGATAGGACAGGTCGGTCCATTCGAACGTAAAGCCGCTCGGCAGCGTCTCCTGCGCAAGCTGTCGCATCGTATCGATCGCGGTGGCGGAACTCGTGCCCGGCAGGGTATCACCCTGCACTTCCGACGCCGGATAGAGATTGTAGCGGGCCACGCGGTCAGGTCCGGCCACGTCGCGGAAACTCACGACATTGCCGAGCAGCACCATATCGCCAGCCGTGTTGCGCGTGCGCAGCCGCGCGAGATCGGCGGTCTCCTTGCGGAACGGCAAGTCTGCCTGGGCCGTCACATGATAGGTGCGGCCAAGAATATTGAAGTCGTTGACGTAGGACGATCCGAAATAGGTCTCGATTGCGTCGGTCACGTTCTGAACCGGCACGCTGAGCATCTGCGCCTTCTGGCGGTCGATATCGACGAAGACCTGCGGCGTGTTTGCGCTGAATGGAGAAAACACCGCCGTTAGCCCCTGAGCCCTGCGGGCAGCGTTGACCAATTCATCGGTCGCCGCAGCCAGCAAATCTGCACCCCTGCCCTGGGTGTCCAGAACCCGCATGGCAAAACCGCCGCCGGTGCCAATGCCTGGCACAGCGGGCGGGGGCACGACGATCACGATCGCGCCTTCAATGCTGGACAATCGCTTACGCAACTCGGCCGTGATGGCGATCGATGTGATCCCCTTCTTGGCGCGCTCCTCTGGATCATCGAACACAGGAAATAACGCGGCAGCATTGCTGGCCAACGTTCGCGTCGCGCCGTTAAAGCCGGCAAAGGACGGCACGCGAACGACGCCGGGAACGTCGAGCGCAATGCGTTCGATCTCGCGGACGACCTCCGTGGTGCGGCTCAGGGACGAAGCTCCCGGCAATTGCACCACAACGATGACATAGCCGCGATCCTGCGCCGGAATGAATCCCTGCGGCGTGGTGTAAAGCAGCCAGCCCGCAGAGCCGATCAGAACCGCGTAGAGGAGCAGCATGAGCGCCGAGTGCCTGATCACGAAGTTCGCAGCGTTGCCGTAGCCATGCGACAACCGGTCGAATGTCCGGTTGAAGGCCCCGGTCGCCGCTTCCCAGCCGCGCGCGACGAAATTCCAGCTCGCGGGTGACGTCTTTTCGTGATGCGGTTGCAGAATAAGCGAGGCCAGCGCCGGTGATAGCGTCAGCGAGCAGAAGCAAGAAATCGCAGTGGCCACCGCGATAGTGATCGCAAATTGCTGGAAGAACTGCCCGGAGATACCGCCGAGAAACGCGGTGGGCACGAACACGGCGCAAAGCACCAATGCGATCGAGACCAGCGCGCCGCCGACCTCTTGCATCGTGAGCAGCGCCGCATCGCGCCGGCTCTTCCCTTCGGCCAGATGCCGCTCGACATTCTCAACCACGACAATGGCGTCATCCACCACGATGCCCACCGCCAGCACCAGTCCGAACAAGGTGAGGTTGTTGATCGAGAACCCGAGCGCCGCCATCACCGCGAAAGTGCCGACCAGCGAGACGGGAATAGCCAGGATCGGAATGATCGCCGGCCGCCAGCCCTGCAGGAACACCAGCACGACGATGACGACCAGCAACATCGCCTCGTAGATGGTCTTGATCAACTCGTTGACGGATTGCGCGATAAATTCGGTCGGGTTGTAGCCGATATTGTATTCGAGTCCCTTGGGGAATTCGGTCTTCAGCCGCGCCATAGTGTCGGACACACCCTTGGCGGTCCCGAGCGCGTTGGAGCCGGGACGCTGGGAGACCGCTAGACCGATGGCCGGCTTCTTCAGCAAGAAACTGTTGGTGGTGTAAGCCAGCGCCCCGAGTTCGATGCGTGCTACATCGCGCAACCGGACAGTGCGGCCTTCGGTGCCGGCTTTGATGACGATATTCTCGAATTGGGAAATGTCTTTCAAACGGCCCGTGAAGGTGAGATTTGGCGTAAAGGCCCGGTCCGATATCGGCGGCTCGGCAATCTGTCCGCCGGTGATCTGCAAGTTCTGCGCACGTACGGCGGTGACCACGTCGCCCGCGGTCAGGCCGAGCGTGGCGATCTTGTCGGGATCGAGCCATAGCCGCATCGAATAGTCACGCGCGCCGAAGATCGTGATGTCGCCGACGCCATCGAGCCGCAGCAACTGATCGCGGACCTGCCGGAGCGCATAGTTGGAAATGTAGAGCTGGTCGTAAGTATCGTCAGGCGACAGCATGAACACGACCATCAGCAGGTCAGGACTGTTCTTGCGAGTGACGACGCCGTTGCGCTGCACCTCTTCCGGAAGCCGCGGCTGCGCAATCGCGACGCGGTTCTGAACCAGCACCTGCGCCTTGTCGAGATCGGTGCCCAGCTTGAACGTGACGGTAATGGTCAACTGGCCGCTGGAGGTAGCCTGGCTGTAAAGATACAGCATGTCCTCGACGCCGTTGATTTCCTGTTCGATCGGCGTTGCCACCGTATCCGAGACCGTTTGCGCCGAAGCGCCCGGATACTGCGTGGTGATGACGACGGTCGGCGGCGCGACCTGCGGATATTCAGCGACGGGAAGCGTGGTATAGGCGATCGCGCCGACAATAAGCACCACGATGGACAACACCATTGCCAGAATTGGCTGGTTGATAGAGAGACGGCCGAGATTCATGGCTTGCTCCCGCCGCTGGCATTCGCCGCGTGCGGCGTGACTTTCGCCCCGACCCGCGCACGCTGCAATCCATCGACGATGACTCTATCATCCGCCTTCAGGCCTTCCCGGATAACCCGCAGGCCGTCGTCCAGCGGGCCGAGCGTGACCGGCTTCATCTCCACCGTGTTGTCGTCCTTGACAGTAAACACGATCTTGCGCGACTGGTCGGTCGCAATGGCCGTATCCGGCAGCAGCAACGCTTCATAAGGGGCGCTGCCGAGTACACGAACGCGGGCGAACTGGCCCGGCAAGATCGAAAGGTCCTGGTTCGGCACCAGCCCGCGGCCGCGCAAAGTGCCGGTGCCGACATCGAGCCGGTTATCGAGGAAGTCTACCGCGCCCTCGCGCGATGGCTTGGTCTCGCCGGAAAGCATGATCTGCACCGGGTTCGCCGTGTCGCGCGAACTCGGTCGCTTGCCCTCGAACCAAAGCCTGTTGTTCTTGAGATAGATCGATTCATCCATATCGAAATAAACGTGAATCGGATCCAGCGAAACGATCGAGGTCAGCAGCGTCGCTCCGCTCTCGCTGCCCTGCACCAGGTTACCGACGGTGATCAGATGACGGCTGATGCGGCCGTCGATCGGCGCTCTCACCTTGGTAAATTCGACATCGAGATCGGCGCGTTGTAGTGCGCCTTCCGCCTGCAATACGGAGGCCTGAGCTGACTCAAGCTGCTGGCGCCGCTGATCGACGATGGTCTCGGCGACGGCCTGGGTCTTGATCAATTGCTGGGCGCGTTCAAGTTCACGTTCCGCCAGGACAACTCTCGCCTTGGCATCGGCCAATTGCCCCCGCGCCTGCTCGGCGACGGCTTCATATTGACGGGGATCGATCACGTAGAGAAGGTCGCCGGTCTTGACCATGGCGCCGTCCTTGAACTCCACGCTTGTCACGAAACCGGTGACGCGGGCGCGAATCTGCACCTGCTCGATGGCGTCAAAGCGTCCGGTGAATTCATCCCAATCCGTCACTGTCCGCTTGGTCGGCTGTGCGACCGTCACAGGAGGCGCACTCGCGGCCGGCTGCTGGGCCGGCTTCTCGCAACCGGTCAGAAAAGAGGCGACCGCAACCACAGCGAGTGTCGAGAGCGGCTTCTTTTGAATCGAGATGAAACGCCCTGAAATGTCGGAAACGACTTGCCAGCCCATCGTCAACCCCCGAATACTTCAAACTAATCTTAGACACTCACCTGAGTGCAAGGTTACCGGGCGTTTGACGAGAACGCCAGCATCATGAAGCTGATGCCACGCACCTCTGCGAAACAGCTTTTCTTTGTCATGAGTTGAAAATGGGTATTGGGGGAATGACCGGGGCCGTTGGCAATTGCCGCTGTCATGTGGCGGCTGGGCCGGCGCCGCTATCGGCCATCGACGGGACCCAAGTTTCCGGGGCTAAGAGGCCCGCGCGCCGATGATTGGCGCGCGGAGCATCATCGATCGTTGGAGTTATTCCGCACTGCTGACCAGCCGCACCCGCGGGGCTCCAGCGTCCGTCAGCTTCTGATAAGCCGCGAGATAGTCCAGAGCCATGCGCCGCGCTGTGAACCGCTCCTCAAATCGTTTGCGGACTAACGCGCGATCCATCTGCGACAGTCGATCGACGATCGCGACGGCGCTGAGTTCATCCTCCACGACAAAACCCGTGACGCCTTCGTCAATGATCTCCGGCACCGATCCGCGATTGAAGGCGATGACTGGAGCTCCGCAGGCCATTGCCTCAATCATGACGAGTCCGAACGGTTCGGGCCAGTTGATCGGCAGCAGCAGCCCGAGCGCGCCGCTGAGAAATCTGGATTTTTCATGATCACCGATCTCGCCGATGTATTCGACAAGCGGATGATCCATCAGCGGCCGAATGACTTCGTCATAATAGTCCTGGTCAGCACGATCCACCTTCGCTGCGATCTTGAGCGGCATGCCGCATCGAATAGCGATCCTGATGGCAGTATCCACTCCCTTCTCCGGGGCTATGCGGCCAAGCACGGCCAGATAGCTCGGGGTTACCGGCTGCGGCGTCAGAAGCTTTTCCGGGATGCCGTGATGGATCGTGCGCAACCAGTTGGCCTGCGGCACCGGCCGCCGCTGCGCGTTCGATATCGAAATCACCGGAATCGAGGAAAACGTATTGAACACCGGCTGGTGCTCCGGCAAATCGAGCCTGCCGTGCAAGGTCGTCAGAAATGGTGTCGGCTGGCGAGCGAACAGTGAGAACGGATAGTAGTCGAGATGAAAATGCAGGAAGTCGAATTCCTCATCGTCGCATTTCCGTCGGACTCGTTCGAGCATCACCATGTGCAGGGCATTGGCATCGCGAACCGAGCCGTCGAGGCGCAGGGCTTTCGGCCATGTTGCATCGAGCTTCGCCGAGGTGTGGGAGTCTCCGCTGGCGAATAACGTAACGTCATGCCCGAGAGAAACCAATTCCTCCGTCAGCCAGTGCACGACGCGTTCGGTCCCCCCATAAAGCTTGGGTGGAACCGCCTCGGTTAACGGAGCAACCTGCGCAATTCGCATTGACTCGCCTCCTGTCGTGCACGGTGAAAATCGCT
>Ga0193717_1002093_pt1 | contig 11730 bp, 16 predicted proteins | sample U2c2metaG_FD_145900 | JGI IMG/M metagenome (GOLD analysis project Ga0193717, IMG submission 145900) | Soil microbial communities from a riparian zone of the East river system, Colorado, United States - U2c2 | ecosystem: Environmental > Terrestrial > Soil > Riparian zone | place: USA: East River...
CCTAACCCCGGTACGATCAGGGTGGGTTTTGAAGTGACTGTCCCGGCCAAATCAAAAGCCTCTATAGTCGTGTCACTGATGCCTTCGTGGCCAACTAAAAATTAGGATCAAAATTGAAATAGATCGGGTTCGACAGTCCAACCATATTACCGCTGAGCGCCATCGATCCGGGAACCTGCGGATAGGGTGTGGCGGGTCCTTCGACTGTCACGCGATAATAGGTCCGGACGATGTTGGCGGGCGTATCGGTAAACTCGACCATTGGCTTTTTGCCTGGGGTCGTGAAGACATTGAAGTCGTTGCCATTCTTTACCACACGGATAGTATAGGTCGAATCCGCAACGGTATTTCCAGTTAGCTGAACGCGGAACTTTACGGGCTTTCCTGTCGACTTTGAGTTGTCTCCCATCATCAGATCCATCTTGCCGTCCTGGTCGAGATCGGCATAGAACTCCACGCGTGGAGCGAATGGATTCGCCGTGACGCAGACCCGGCCATTCGTAAGTGCGTCTACGACCGCCTGGGCAGTTCTCGAAGTCGCAAAAACCCAGGTCGTCGGAGTTCCGACATAATTGGCCCTTGCCTGGTAGCTGTTCTTTGTCGCTTTATCGGGCGTCTCGGGCACTCCATGATGCGCATCGCTTCCGCCTCTGCCGGTCAGCTTGCGACCCGAGGAGAGCATATCGTCCCAGATCATTATGGCGTTGGCATTCTTTGACCAGATGGCGGAATTCCATACCTCGATGGAATTGACCATATCATAGGAATACCCGAAATGATCCTTTCCACTCGGATGGTTAGCCGAAAGATGTATTCCCAGCTCCTTCTTTATAGCACCGACCACGACGTCGCGCTGGTCCCTGACATCATATAATCTTTGGTGATCATACGGTCTGGCCGAGAAAACATTACCATGGCCGCGGGTCGTGGTCCATTCGGCGCCATACAGAAGCAGGAGAGAATCCGACTTGAACTCGGGGTCAGCCCAGGTATTGTGCGCCACATCCCCTTCTACGTGGTTATCGTGGTCGGTGATACAGATATAATCCATACCGACGGCCCTTGAAAAAGAGAGGATCTTTGCGACGGGATTGTTCGAGGATTCTTTGCTGTGACGGGAGTGGACGTGGAGTTCACCCTTCAGCCAGACACCTTCGGAAAGGGGGGCGATGGGAGGCAGCGGGCCGAGCTCTGCCGGCGCCCAGGGGTTGGTGTGGACCGGCTGGGCCGACGCCCCACCCTGGCTTTGAGCGGAACCTTGCGCCGACGCAGAACTCTGAGCCGCTGCGCGGTTGCTCAGGCTATCCATTATAAATAATAATAATGCGATATAGAAAATATTCGTGGACCTCTTAAGCTCGGGTGTGACCATTGAATGTGTTTCTAAAAAAGACGGAGATAAGGGCATTGAGGCCTACGTGCTAATATTAGGAAATTGTTACCTAATTTTTTACCTTGTCAGCCGGCCGCTATAACCCCACCGGCCAGATGAAAATCATGCAAACATTCAAAATTGCTGAATCCTCTTACAAAAAGATCAGAAAAAGATTGTATATCGCAACTGCTATCTCCATAGTTGTTGGATGTTTTATAGCCATGCTAACCACGAGTCACGGGAGCATAGGTTTCAATGTCAGCTCATTAAGCTTTATGATCCCATACCTGGCAGTGGTCATCGGTCTTAGTTTCTTCAGCGTATTCAGGAGACAAAAGAAAATACTTCATACGTATTCCGTGACCATATCAGACACAGGGATCACCCAGGAACAGGCAAGTGTCCCATCTCTTACCATCAGCTTCATGGAAATAAAAGAGATCGTAAAAACAAAAAGAGGCGCCTTTATCATCAAGGGGCTACAGCGGAGGGACATCATCCTTATACCCTACGGGATCGAAAATAAGGACGAACTCGAAACCCGCCTGGCGGAACTGGCTCCGATCAGCTCAAAAAGCCAGGACCCTATCTACCAGCACTATCGCTCGTTCCTCAGTATAGGCGCATTTGTTATGCTGCTGTGCGCCAATGCCGTCACGAACAAGGTCCTCGCAGGCATCGCCGGCGTCCTGTCGATCGGGTTGTATATCTGGGCGTTCTATGAGATACAGACGAACAATAACATTTCGGACGGCAGGAAAAAACGTAGCTATCTCTATTTTTTATATATTATCCTGGTCCTTGCTACAATGTATACGAAGCTGGTCGGATTTGGATATTGACGCCAGCGCTTTTCAATGCCCTTTTTATTGCAGTTCGCGGACGTTCACATTCATCCCTGCCAATTCCTTCACTTTCAGTGCAAACTCCTTCTGCATCTGTGGACTCATGTTTTTCACACGGGCAGTGGCATGAGTGGCCCCGGGCACCAAAAACCGTTTTGAGTTGACCTTATCCGAAACAATGATTCCCGCCGCTGTCCAGGCATCGATACCCCCATAGATATAGACGATATTGTTCCCGTCTGAGGTAAGCCATTGAGAGACCTTTTCATTCAACGTCGGATCGAATGCCCTCACCGTCACGCCCTTCGGCGGAAAAGTAGCCGACGGGTTCTCCCCGTTAAAGTAATGGAGGTATTTTGCAAAAGGCTTTATATCATACCCGTAATAGCCGCTCTGGGTAGCCGCCTGGTAATAATGTGTCTCGAATAATTTTATCCCTTCATCGGAAAAGGCGGCGATGTCAGAGATCTTCATCAGATAGGTAATATAGTCGTCCAGCGATTTGCCGGTGGGGATGCTATCACATTCACCATGATACTGCCAGAACGCAAACGGATATTCAAGTACTGCATACTCAAAGGACTTGCCGATGCTGCCGGTATAGCTCAAGTGTAAATGCGCCCCTTCTGCATACCATTTCAATTTCTCTACTGCCTCCTTCTCGTGCTGCAGCAGAAACACCTGTGCCTGGAATATTTTTGCGCGGCATTCTGCTGTACCAGCCGTATCGAAAAAATGATAAAGCCGCACGTCTTCCAGCGCATTATCCAGCGGTGCAACGTAGGGCACGGACAGGTCTACGTCTTTCGGATAAAAATACTTATAGTACAGCGTCGTCTCACCGCCTTTGCTGATGCCCGTGCTGATCCATTTTCCCGTATAAACATTTCTGAAAAGCTGATTTATCGCATGCAGGTCTGCCGTCGCCTGTTCAATAGTAAGATACTCCCATGGCAGAGGGTCAGGTATGGACTTCCCATAAAACCGGTACTCGACATTAATATCGTTGGCATCGAGCATTTTCTCTACTTCATTCCTGCTGGTATCCAGCCAATACCCCTGTGTTTCGATCACCGTGGCATTGCTTAAACCCTTATGCAGCAGCGTGGCATGCTGATAAAAATAACCCTTCTCAGGATGCTGATGATCCAACGGCTGTCTGATGGTAAGCTCATATTTCAGGTATCTATCGGATGGCCCGGAGATCTTTTTAAAAGACAGGTTTGGTAAGTCATACAGCTTTCTTTCCAAAGCGGCCTCTTCGGTCTGGGCAATGGCATGGGTCACGGAAAGAGTGAATAATAAGATGAGCCATATTTTCATTTTGAGCCATTTATAGATAAGCCCAAATTTACCAATCCCTGTGTTTGGCCTATGCGCATATCTTCACCTCTTTTTGCTTACATATTACCCCTATAATATTCAATGCTGGTCGAGCCCATTTTTATGACCTATGCGGTCGCCTTATCAAAGCCTACTTTGTCTCGAAAGACCTGAGGCGAAACACCCACTTTTTTCTTGAAATAACGGCTAAACAGGATTTGTTAAGGGCCTTTGTCGAGATGTGGAGGAGCTCGCCATAATCGCCGGGGCTATGCAGGGTTTTGAAATTTGTCTCAATGGCGTTTTGCAGATACTCCAGGGTCAGGGGCATTTTTGAAACCTGGACATCCCTGCCCTGGCGTTGCTCGATCTTTGTCCTGCTTGCTTGAAAAGACTGTCATCCTTAAATCGGGTAATGCTAAGCGCCATCTCCCTGGTCTGAGGATCAAGTATCGTAAATGATTGCTGCGACATCATCGACAAAGGTAATAATTGTCCATGCAAAAACCTCTTTTGTCCATGGGCCGCTGGCAGATCGTTTCGGATTTTTGTGTAATAAAAAAAATACATCATGGAAACAAAACGCACAAAGTTCCCCACCCCACCCTGGGACATGGAGATAGCCGCCGAACGACTGGTATTTGAAGAAGCCGCCTGGAATTCACATGATCCGGAAAAGATCCTGGAAGGATACACTGACAATGTCGAAATGCGCGATGGCATAAATTTCATCAAAGGCAGGGACGAACTAAAGCAATTCCTGCAACGTAAATTCCAGGAACAACTGGACTATACGTTGAAGCTGGATCTTTGGGGAGCACTAAAAGGGCGGATGGCCGTGAAATTCGAAGCCGAATGGCATGATGCTTCAGGTCAATGGTACAGAAGTTACGGCGTAGAGGTATTTCAATTCAATGATGATGGATATGCGGAGAGGCGTTTTGCGAGTCAGGAAGCATTGCCCCGGCTTATTTAGCTGCCATAGCCTTCTCGCTGCTATTCCAGATGTCGCGGAAGATCTTCCATTTGCCATCGTCTTTTTTCCAGATCACGATGTAGTTCCCTTTGTCGATCGCCTTTGATCCGTCCCCCATTTCAAACTTACCTTCTTCGACGAGTTCGTCCGGCCCTCCGTAAACTTCACCCGTATTTAATTTCATAGTCTTTACTCCCATCTTGGGTATACCGGTGATCATGCTACCAACTCCTTTTCTGTCGCATGGGTCCATATTGGGGGGGAAGGCTTTTGCATCGACATGATACAAAGCAGCAATAGCAGCGGAATCGCCCTTGACAAAGGATTGTTCAAACTGTTGGTTTGCGGCGATGATCTCAGATTTGGCGGCCGGGAGATCAAACACTGTAGCAGTGGTGTTCTCCGGGGCAGTGTTGCAGGCTATAAGAATAGTCAGGGATGAAATGACAGCAAGCTTTTTCATATCGTTTTGGTGTTTTAGACTTATAAGATAAGCCTTTTTTTCCTATGCCAGAAATAGTAGGATAAAACTCCCGGAATAATCCACGCGAGCATGGTCAGCATCAGGGGATCAAATTTGCCGGATAAAGCTATCCCCGAATAGATCGCACCGGTAAGATCAAAAAACAATCCGGCATAGGCCCACTCTTTGATCCTGTTCAAACCCGGGATCAGGATCGCAATGGAACCAATGATTTTCGCGATACTGATGAACTGAATAAAATAGATCGGGTAGCCAAGCACGTCGTGCATAAATTTGATGGTGTCTGCGGTCGGCTGTAGGCCTCCGGCGGCGGAGAACACCATCAATGCTGCAAAAAGAATGGTGAAGACCCAGTAGAGGATCGTGATTGTTCTTGGTTTCATTTTTTACTATTTGTCACTTTTTGTTTGAAAATTTATCATCCAGTTTATATCATACTTGTCTGTGAAAGAACCAAAGTAAGCACCAAAGAACATATCCTGCAATGGCATGTCGATAGTACCGCCAGCCGAAAGCTGGTCAAAGATCCTTTTGGCCTCCTCCCTTGATTCGGGCTCCACGCTGATATGCATATTGTTGCCCCGTATAAGTTCAAATCCCATTTCTTTGGGAGCATCTGTTCCCATCAGTATATGATTGCCGGTGATCGGCAATTCCACGTGCAGCACCATCTTCTTTACCGCTTCCGCGACAGGCGGATGATTGCCATCTGCCGGGATATCGCCAAACCGCCGGATCCCATCACCGGCAAACCGGGTTTTAAAAACAGATTGATAAAACAGGAAAGCCTCTTCCGTGTTACCAGGGAAATTGAGATAGGTACAAACTCTCGTTGCATTATCTTTCTTATACTCGCTTCTTAGTTTGAATTGGGATTCAAGATACTGATCAAGATTTTCAAGTGACTTTGTAAAGCCCTCCTTAAAGCCCATTTGAATGCTCTTTTCAAGGTCTGAAAGACTTTGGTATACCAATGAAATGCTGACCGTGGTTGTATCATCATCCCCGTGAAACTCATTAGAGAATTGGGAAGTGGGGAATTCGGCATTGATATTCCCGTGTTCATCGGAGAATGCATCCGAACCCGAAAAACGCTGCCTTACTTCAATTTTTTGGTAACCGGTCCTGCACCAGTGCGCGATATTCTCGGGAGAGATCATTGCATAAAGCCAAACCCCACCTTCCCTGAAGTCCATCGACTTTGTCTTTGTCCGGAAAGGTTTTGGCGCAAACCACTGATCCAGCAGTTCTGGCTTCGTCCAGGCGTCCCAAACCAGCGGAAGTTCTGCAGCGAACTCCCGTTTTACGTTGATGGTGTTTTTTTCCTTATTTACGGAAAAATCAAAAAACAAATTCGGTTTCATTTTCTAGCTTTTTTGATTGTAGATAATAAATTGTCGAGTTGACTAAACCTGTTCTCCCATATCTTTCTAAACTGATCCAGCCACTTGTCGATCTCTTTCATTTTGTCAAGCTGGAGCTGATAATAGATCTCTCTGCCTTGCTGGTCCTTTATCAGAAGTTCGCACTCCGACAAAATACGTAAATGCTTGGATATCGATTGCCTGGTCATATCAAAATGTTCGGCAATGGCATTTGGCGTCATTGCCTGCAAGGCAATAAGTGCGATGATAGCCCGCCTTGTGGGGTCTGCGATGGCTTGAAAAATGTCACGTCTCATTTATCTGAAATTTTAAATAGGAAGCCGAATGGTTGCAAATATATGCGCAGCCAATCGGTTTCCCAAATTTATTTTTTCCCTACATCCATTTTCTCCTGAACTTCGCCTTGATATATGCCGGTTTCGGTCTAAAACTACAAAAGAATGCGAACGCTCTTATTAACCGCTTTTCTGACAACCACTCTGTTAGCAACGAAAGCACAAAACTCACCAAAAATGCAAGCAACCCAGCAGGATTCATCTGCCATCACCCAGGCATTGGAGAATATCTACTATAAAGGTATCTATGAAGGTAATGTTGATCTCCTGAAAAATATTTACTATCCCGGAACCTTATTGTTCGGGGATGTAAAGGGACAGCCGTATGCCAAAACGCTTGAACAATACCTGGATGGCGTCAAGAATCGGCAAAGCCCGAAGGACTCCGGCAAACCCTTCGAAGGGAAGACGATCTCCGTGGCGGTGATCAACTCGATAGCCACTGTCAAGGCGCACGTTAAGATGTACGATTTTGAATACGATGAGTTCCTTTCATTTCATAAGTTCGACAACAAGTGGTTGATCGTCAACAAAATGATCACTGACATTGCCAAATAGATCTCAACGCGCCGCAGCAGCCATGATCAACGATCCTCCATCCAACTGAGAAAGGCATGTGATTTTTCCTTATTGACAAGCAGCTTTTCCGGAGTCTCAACCGTCAGGGTGACAAGCATCTTTCGCAGGAAATAAGGTTCTACCTGTTTGATCCCCTTAAAATTTACGAGGTATTGGCGATTCACGCGAAAGAACTGCTTCGGGGACACAAGGCTCTCGATCTGATCAAGAGATTGATTGAGGTCAAATCGCTGTTTGTCGAAGCACACGATCGAAGTAAGACCATTGTGAATATAAAAGAAGGCGATGTTCTCTGTTGGCACAGTCGTATACTTCTGATGCTTAAAGACCAGAAAGCTGTTCTTCCCCGCAGGGGGACTCAGTTTTGAAAGAAGGTCGCCAAGGTCGGGCATTACCTTTTGCTGGAAGAAGTTCTTAAGCTCATCGACCTTCCTGAAAGCTTCCTGGATGTCGGACTTTGAGAAAGGCTTGAGTACATAGTCAACCCCATTGCTTTTAAACGCCTCCAACGAATATTCGTCGTACGCCGTGCAAAATATAACAGGGCAATTGATTCTGACGGCTTTGAAGATCTCAAAGCCAAGGCCGTCCGCCAGCTGAATATCCATGAAGATCAGGTCGGGCTGCGTCCCATCGCGCAATGCTTTTACCGAACTCTCGACGCTTTGATGCCGTCCGATTATCTGCGAGCCCGGTTTTAGGGACAGGATAATGTTCTCAAGTGATTGAGCGGTCTTCAGCTCGTCTTCAATTATGATGATATTCATAGATGAGAGGGAGTTTGATTTGAAATACATTATTGTCGCTGACGATATCAATTTGTTTGCCATGCAAATGGCCGTAACGCAAGCGTGCTTGTAAAAGTAAAACCATCTTCGAATCGCGCTTTCTGAAGAAAGATATAAGCTTTAATGATCTCCATCTCCTCGCTGACATGGATCAGATCGAGTTTGCGGCTTTCGAGTGTATAGCGATAAAAATTGGAGAGCTTCAGAATAAAGTCGACTGCTTCTTTGTCTCCGCTTTCAACCATTGCCTTTAAAGTATTGAGGCTATTGAAGAGAAAATGCGGATTGACCTGTTGCTTCAGCGATTCGTATTGCGCACCCAGGTTGTCGTTGCTGATCCGTTCCAATTGCATGTTGACATGCTGGTTCTCGTAGTGCTGCTGTAGCAGATGAAGAAACATATAAAACACCAGGTTGATGAGGATGCCCCGCACTTCGACCATCAGCATTACCGGCCCGAAATTGATATGGGAAAGGATCAGCTGTTGAATCCAGGCCAGTCCCAGCATGACGGCAAGCCCGACTACCAGGCTGATCAGAAGCCTGGAATAAGACAGCCCTTGTGTTCGGGGCCGATCGGCCTGGCGCGACAGCATAAAAATATTGAAATACCACATCAGTAAGGAAAACGCGGTGGTGATACCTGCGTTGACAGCCGCCTCTGCAATAAGGAATTGGGACTCGGCAATCTGTGGTATCGAGGATAAAAGCCCCAGAAAGATAGAGCTGGTCCAGATAATAGCCGGTGATATCTTAAAGCCTGGTTCTTTCATTACCAGCAAATTTATTGATATTATTCCTTCAATATTTTCTTTATCCGGGTGCGATGGCTTTTCCCCCATTTGATCATCTCGAGGATGATATCGCTAAAGGAATAACAATAGTCGGTGACGGAATATTCGACGATCCCGGGCGTATCGGGGTCCGCCGTCCGCCGGATGATCTCGTTGGCTTCCAGCTCTTTCAGCTCGCGTGAAAGCATCCTCGGGCTGATCCCCGGTATGCTGCGTTCGATATCCATAAACCGCCTGTGCCCATTACAAAGGGAATTGATGATCGGCAGCTTCCACTTTCCGCCGATGACATAAATAGTATCCTGCAAGGCCTGCACTTCCTGCTTTGGATTGCGCGGGCTGCCGAGGACCTCTTTCACCATTTTGGCTCTTTTTCTGTCTTGCATAATAATATGAAATTGTTGTAGCCCTATACTCTGTGATAGTGGTTACAAATGTATAGTGATTTGAAAATACTTTTGTAAAAAAAATGACAATGGAAGAGTTAAAAGGAAAAACAGCACTGGTAACAGGCGGAAACAGCGGGATCGGCTATGCCGCCGCAAAAGAATTAAAGGCACAGGGCGCCGAAGTGATGATTACGGGCAGAAGAAAAGAGGCCGTGGACAAGGCGGCAGCGGAACTCGGGGTTGCCGGTTTTTTAGCCGATCAGGGCCAGGTCAGCGCTATAGAAGCTCTCGCGTCACAGGTCAGGGAAAAATACGGAAAGCTCGATATCCTGTTTATAAATGCCGGCATAGTGGAACTGGGGACGATCGAAAACGCAACGGAAAAGTCCTTTGACAACGTCATGGACATAAATTTCAAAGGAGCCTATTTCACGCTTAGTAAATTTATCCCGCTCTTAAATGACGGCGCATCCGTGGTATTCCTTTCGTCCAATACCGCAAGTCTTCTATCTACTCCTCCAGCAAAGCCGCGCTGAATTCCGTGATGAAGATCGCCGCCGTTGAGCTGGCTCCCAGAAAGATCCGTGTCAATAGTATTAGCCCTGGTCCGATCGAGACGGAGATAATGAATAAGGTCGGCTTCGATGAGACCCAACTGAAAGAGGTCAAGGAATGGATGGTCGGTCGGATACCATTAAAAAAAATAGGCGACGCCGCAGATGTCGGCAAGATGGTCGCTTATTTTTGCGGAGAAGCATCCAGCTTTATCACAGGCGCCGAGATAATAATGGATGGGGGGATGAGTCTTTGACTATGACGGACCCGGGAGAGGTGATAACCATCGGAAGGCCTTGCGGACGAAATGTATATGCTGTTCGAGGGAGCGCTGATAGCGAATAAAGTCTACGACGAGGGATCGCGCATTGCTTAGTTGCCGGAAATATCATAAAAGAGGGTCCTGGGGGGTGTTATCTCCGCCGTAGGATTGCGATAGGTTATGCTGCTTCCCTGCGTTTTCGGGCCCTGGTTACCATGGATTTTACTGAACCATTTGGCAGCGGGAAAAAGGGTTGTAAATGCTTTAATCAGACCATTCATAAGAGCCGATTTAGATGGGGCCCTCAAATATCCAACTCTCCGGGCCCCAATCATCGTCGCACTGTTCCAAAAAAAGAAAAATATTGAAATGCCCGCCTTTACACTAGAGACAAACACCTAAAAAAGAGGAAGGACTAATTCTCCCTCCGTCTCAGCACCGGCCATCCATTGATCCAGCTGATCTTCTCAATACGCAGCTTCGACCTGCCGCCGTCTGCCGCATCATAACCATGGAAAACCAAATAGTCTACGCCGTCGAAGCTCACCGTCGCACTATGTCCGGCCCCATTCCATTCCTTGTCCCCCTCCACTACGAGAGATCCACCGCCCAGGTTCATTGGCACACCGTCCCTATCCACATAGGGGCCCCGCACCTGCTGTGATCTTCCGACCATGACCTTATAGGTGCTTTTTTCACCACGGCAACAATAATCAAACGATACAAAGAGATAAAAGTAGTCGTCCTTCCTGAAAATAAAGGGTCCTTCTATTGCCGCATCTCCTGCCACCGAGTCGGGCAGTACGGGATTCCTGTTCCGGCTGGCCACTGTGTACCATTCCTGTGGATCCGCTACGGAAGTCCCGTCTGCGGACAGCCGCACCAACTTGATGCCATGCCAGAAAGAACCAAACGCCAGCCAGGGTATGTCCCGCTGGTCCCTTACCAGGTTCGGATCGATGGCGTTCCACAGATCCCGGCCCGGGACCGACTGTATAACCTTTCCATGATCCTGCCATTTGAAGTCAGGCGAGGAAGGGTTGAGGGTCTTATTCGTAGCCACCCCGATACAGGAAGTATTCTTTCCAAAGGCAGACACCGAATAATATAAATAATACAGACCGTTGTGGAAGCTGATATCGGGAGCCCAGGTATGTCCGCGGTAACCGGGTATGGCCTTTACGGCCCACTGCGGCGCCTCGGCGAACACGGGCTTTTCTTTTTTCCAGGTGGCCCTGTCCTTTGAAGAATACACCGTTATCCCAAACCCGGTGCAGAAAAGATAATAGGTGCTATCCTGCCGGATCAGGACAGGGTCGTGTACAGGAGTCTGGCGTGTCGGCGAGAGCGTATCGGTCCGCTGCGCGAACAAGGCGGGTCGGAGGGCCAGCAAACAGATGAGGACGCTGATCGTTTTCAAAGCTTAAATTTCAATATGGTGAAGGAATATGGGCTTGCGTCAATCACTAGCTTTCCATTTTTTACTTCGACCCCTTCATCCAAAGGCCTCACAGCCGGCGCATCGCCAATGGTATTCACCGCTGCTGTTTCATCACTCCGCAAAACGGTTAGGGTGGCTTTGCCTGTAAGCTTTCCAGCCCCTTCGATATTCAAGGGTATCGTCTGCGCCTTCGCTGAAA
>Ga0193717_1002094_pt1 | contig 11726 bp, 6 predicted proteins | sample U2c2metaG_FD_145900 | JGI IMG/M metagenome (GOLD analysis project Ga0193717, IMG submission 145900) | Soil microbial communities from a riparian zone of the East river system, Colorado, United States - U2c2 | ecosystem: Environmental > Terrestrial > Soil > Riparian zone | place: USA: East River...
CGATTCCTGTCGGCGCAAGCGACACCCGAGGGCGCGATCGAACTGGCGGAGGCGATGGTCGGGCGCCGCATGTCCGGAGAGCCGCTGCTGCCTGCCGCCAACACCGGAATCCGCGGAGTCGGTCCCGACTCGGAGGAGCGGCGGCTGAACGAGTTCACCTTCGACGCTGACCCCGACGGTTTGCACTGCCCGCTGGGCGCGCACATCCGCCGCGCCAATCCCCGCAACGGCGACATGCCGGGCGGCCGGCAGGGGCCGATTCACCAGCTCTTGCGACTGCTGGGTTTGGTCCGCGAACCTCCGGCCAGCGACGTCGTCGCCGCCAGCCGCTTCCATCGCATCTTGCGCCGCGGCCGGCCATACGGCGCTGTCATCGACAGAACCAAAGCGCCAACACCAGGCGAGTCGCCGCTGTCCAGCGGGCTCTATTTCATCTGCCTCAATGCCAACATCGCCCGGCAATTCGAATTCATCCAGAACGCCTGGCTGCAGAGCCCCAAATTCGGCGGCCTGGACAGCGAGCGCGATCCGCTAATCGGCAATCGCCAGCCGCGTGCCGACGGCGCGGCGGCGGATAGTTTTACCTTGCCGACCGATGGGCCCGCCCGTCGCATCGCGGGCCTTCCGTCGTTCGTGGCGATGAAGGGCGGCGCTTATTTCTTCCTGCCGGGCTTGCGGGCACTTCGGTTCCTGGCAACGCTGCCCTAAACGCTGCCGCTCTGGTCGAACGTCTCCTCGCCGGTCGGTTCGATGTGGGGCGTGCCGTTCATCTCCTGGCGCAATCTCGATAACTCGAGATAGATCGCCCGGCGCGCGCGGTTCTGGTTACCCAGGGGCCGGTGTCCCGGCACCGCATGCCACGGGTTGTAGGAGAGGCGCTTGGCGAAGGCCAGTTGCGCGACGCTATCGAAATTCTGTTGCGGCAAGACGAGCGTCGCCACACGGATCGAAGGCGACAGTCGCTCCGGCCAGCGGATTGACGCATCCTCGATCGGCATGCGCCTGGGATCCGTCTGCAGCTGGATGCGGAACTCGAATGCGCTCTCGCCCTGCCGAAGCGTCGCCGCCATGGTATGCCGCAAATAATCATCCGGCGGCCGGCCCGGCAAATTTGGCACGCGGCTCCTCGCGCCGCCGATCGGGCGCAGCGAGTAGCGCATCGCCTGCCCCTCACCCAGAAGGTAGGGCACGCAGCTCCAATACTCCGTCTCGAGCGGGCTGGTCTGCGTGCGCGCCCACAATCCCTGCATGACGCCGTCGAGCAAATGCGAATCGCGCGGATTGATGAAGTAGAAGAGCGGCAGCTCGCGGCCAATCCATTGCTGCAGCTTCACGTTTTCGACGACGTTGGGCGTGGTGAAAGTGGGCGTGCTGATGCCGGTGAAATCCTGGGTGAAGCGCTCGTCGTCCATGAGCTTGGGACCTGGCACGCCCATCAGTTTGATTCCAAAGCTCAACACGCCGACATCATCGATGTCAGGCGGAGGCGCCGGCCCCGGCCCGGCGAAGCGCACCCAGGCCGGGAACTCCGACGGCGTGGCAAAGACTCCATGCCGCAAGGCAACCGGCAGGTCAGGCTCGACGATAAAGCGGCCGCGCACTACGCCGTGCGTCTTGGTATTGCCGGCGCGTTCGTACATGCCGGGACGATAGAGGATGCGGCTGTAGTCGCTCATCGAGGCGATGATCGATCGTACGCACTCCTCCTCTCCGGGCAGAACCCGCTCGTGCACGGGCAAGTCCGATGCCGCCTCGTGGACGAGGCGGAGCAACGCCTGGGCAAGAGCGCCCAGAGGCTCGCGCAGCAGCGCGTCGACGGTCGGCCGAAAGAAGGGGTCGATGCGGCGCTCCAGCGCAACCAGCCGGACGAGGCCATCGTGCAGGCGCTTCCAGCTCACCGCCCGCGCCTCGCCTCGGCCAGTATGACGTCGGCCGCCTTCTCGGCGACGACGTACACGGCGCTGGCAATGAAGAAGCCGGGAATACGCGGGAAAATCGAGGCGTCGACGATTCTAAGTCCGTCCGTGCCATGCACGCGAAAATCACTGCCCAGTACGCCGGCCGCCTCGCGCGGACCGATGGCGCAGCTGCACGAGGCATGGTGCCCCCAGGCATTGTTGCGCACATAGTCGACGAGTTCATCGTCATTCTGCACGGCCTTGCCTGGCTGCTCCTCCTCGACAATCAAGCCCTCCGCCATCAGCGGCGCTGCCAAGCGGCGGACAAAGCGAATGCCTTCCACCACGGCCCTGAGATCGGCGCCGCTGGCGTCGCTGCCTTCCTCAAAATAGCGAAAGTCGACCAGCGGCATGTCGCGCGGATCGGCCGACCGCAGCGTCACCGTGCCGGCGCGGTTCTCGGTGTGCGCTTTCAGGACAGCCCAGGTGAGCGTATCGCTGCGACCGTTGATCTGCCGGGAATAGCCTGGGAAATAGCCCGCGAAGTCGGCAAGCAGCGCCATGCAGAAGAGATCCGGAAGCAGCTTGTCGGGCGTCGATCGCCGTACCACGCCCAACGCCGCGCCGTTGGAAATGTACATGCCTGTGCGCCCCGTCGACCACTGCTGATAGAGCGCATCGCCGCGCTCGAACCGTGCGCCGTGCATGACGCGCCATGGCCGATTCATGCGGTTGACGACGCCGACCTCGTAGCGGTCCTGCAGATTCTGGCCGACACCCGCTAGCTCCACGCGCTGTGCGATGCCGTGCGGCGCGAGCGCGGCGCGTGGGCCGATACCGGAGAGCATGAGGAGCTGCGGTGTGTTGAAGGCGCCGGCCGCCAGGATGACGCCACGCCGCGCCCGGATCTCCTGCCGCTCACCCACCGTATCGCTCGGGGTGGGATGCGCCCGATACAGCCTCCGACCCTTCAGGATTTCGACGCCAGTCGCGCGGTTTGCATCGTCCAGGAGCACGCGTGTCACAAGCGCGTCAAGCTCGACGACGAGCGACTGCGGCCGTGCGCGGGCAACCTCGAGCAACCGCTCGCGCGCGCCTCTCCGCTGGTGTCCCATGGTGGAAAGCGGCGTGTAGAACAGCCCTTCGGCACCGCGCGGCACCATGCGCCGATCGTTGGGATCGGCGTGACCTCGGAACAAGCGTCTCAACGCCTGTTCCGGCCGCGCACCGGCCCCGATCGCCGCCAGCGCCGAGGTAAGAACGGACAGCAGCAACACGTCGTCGCCGAACATCTCCCGCGGCACGGCGCGCTCGGTATTGAGCCAGCCGCCCCAGCCATGCGCCGTCCAGTCCAGGCCGAGCTTGGAGAGCCACCGCCAGATCGGTCGATGCTGGCAGTTCTCGACGCGCTGGAAGTAACGCCGCATGCGCGCGGCCTGCCAACTTCGATCACCCGTGAGAGTCGAGATGCCGTTCCAATCCGCGTCGTGCGGCGCCATGAAAATCATAGCGTTGTGCGCCGTGCAGCCGCCGAGCGTGCCGGCGCGGGGATAGAACACGCCATCAGGACCAGCCTTGGGATCGAGAGCTTGCTGCCCAGGGTCCGAATAATGACGCACGAAATAATCCCAGCTCATCGCCGGATTTTCCGAGGCGAAGGGATGAAAGGCCGGCACGTCGTAGTCATCGGGCATGCGCGCGTCCGACCGGGCGTCGCCGCCCGCCTCCAACACCAGCACTTTCATGCCCCCTTCTGCCAAGCGTGCGGCAACAGTGCCGCCGCCGGCGCCGGAGCCAACGACGATATAGTCCCATTCCGACTCGCTCATGCAAACGTCAGAAGGTCTTGAGGAACTCGATGAGCGCGCGCTTGTCTTCGTCGCTGAGCGCCGGCTCGGTGCCGAAGGTTTTTTCGTCGTCGCTGAGCCCCTGAACGTCATTGAAGGTTGCCGTTCCGAAATAGTGGCCACGGTTGACCTCAAAGTCGGGGCACTTGTTGAGGCTCAGCATCGTCTTCACCTGGTTGGCGAACAGTGCGCGCAGCTGCTCGTCGGTGGCGTCGGCCGGCATCGCCTTGAGGTCGGCCTTGAGTCCAACCAGCAGCGCCACGATCCGAGCGACGTGCTGCGCCTTGAGCCCAGGATCGTCGGTCTCCGAGAGCGGCTGGATGTTGGCCAGCAGATTGACCGGCACACCGGCCGGAATTGGTCCGATCGTGATGTCGCCGCCTTCGGAGAACAGCCAAGGCAGCCAGTGGTGCAGCGTGCCCTGCAGCGGCGTCAGTATGTCGGGCACGTAGCCCTTGGGAATGGTGACCGTGCTGCGTGCCGTGGTGCGGTCGATGACGCCCACGCCTTTACTGCCCAGCAGCGTGTCGCGCTCACGCTTCTCCGGCCACAGCATCTGCTCGATCGAGGCGTTGAATACCCGGATCCGGGCATCGACTGACGGATCCTGGTCGAAAGGTCCCACCGTGTTGTTCAGCAGGAAGGGCGCTGTCGACCACAGGCTGACGAGCGAGGGCGGCCGTGTGTAGCCACGCCCGCCGGCCGGCATCGCATAGGGTTTGCTTTCGCCGGTGAACGGGTCGTGGACCGTTATGGTGCCGACCGATGGCAGATGCTTGTAGGACTGCGAGGAAAAGTTGTCCCAGATATTGCCGCCGAGCGCATTGGTCGCCAGCGGACTGCAGGCGTTGGTGCGTAGCAGGGTTACCGGCACGCGGAACTCGGTCGAAAGGTAGTTGTTCTCCAGGAAGTCCGGTTGGCGCACGATCTCGACCATCTTCTGCTTGAAGTCGTCGGCCTTGGTCCGCACCCAGTACCGCTTGAAGCACTCCATATAGCCCGGGCCGTTGCAGGCGGAGAAATCGATCGCTGGCGGCGCCGGTGGCAGCTTGCTGGAATGGCAACGCGCGCAGGTCTCGGCGAATACGACCTTGCCGCGGTCGAGCAGCGCTTCATCGGTGCTCAGATACTTCTCACCACCGGGTGCATCCTTCAGCCGGTCCGGCCGGGCGGCCTTGAGAAAGAAAAGAGCCGTCGCCGGCGTACCGAGCTCGGTTGCCTGCCAGTAGCTGGAATTCTTCTGCGCCACGGCGATCTCGATGGGGGAGATCGGCTTACCACCAGCCACAGGATTAAAGTGCCGTAGCCACTCCTCGCTGAACAGGCCGATGTTCAGATAGACACGGTTGAGAGCCCCCAGCGCGCCGACCGAATCGGATCCGTCCTTCAACACGCGCGGCGTGAAGACCGTATCGGGTTTCTCGAAGAACCGGGTCAAGGGACCGCTTTGGACGAAATCGTTAAACTGCTTGTTGTGGAGTTCGCCGCCGGCCAACGTCTCGCGTCCTCCACGCAGGCTCTCCTCGAGGCGCGGCCCAAGCGTATAGATCGCATTCATGGTGCGCGGATTGTTGATGTTGTCCGTGGAGACCAGCGAAGTGTCCATCGCGCCAGGGCGATAGGTGTGCACGAGCTGGTACATAAAATTCTCTTTGCGCGCGTCCGGGATGAACAGCCGATCGACCCACATATACTGCGCGCCGACAGTCGAGCTGAGGTTGCTCCACTCGGGTCGGGCGGCATTGGCCGGCGGTTTGCTGGGACTCGGGCCGACATGGCAGAAGCCACAGGACATGCCGACCCTGTAGGGCCGCACAAGGTCCTTGGAGTTGTAGTAGTCGGGATCGTTGTAGTACTTCTCGGCGTCCCACTTCTTGGAAGCCGCCTCGTCAAAGTCGGGATTGGGGAAGAGCCTCAGGCCCACGACGCCAGTCGGTTCGCCGTAATATGAACCGACGGGCACAGTCTTGCCGCGCGCGCCGATCTGCACGCCGGGATATTTCTTGGCGTCGGCGAAGGGATCGGCCGGGCAGTCGGTGCGGCGGCTGTCCAGCCACAGGCCGTAGCGCTTCGAATCCGGCCCGGCCGGCTTGTCGAAACAAGGCTCGTTGACGATGCCGAGCCAGCTCCATCGCGTGTCGTGGCTGAATTTCTGGCTGGGATGCGAGGTCACGATCTTCAGCAAGTCGAAGGCGCCGAAGGTTGAAGCGGTCAGGCCATCCCAGAACCGGTCGTTGCCGCCGGTCCATACGAGCCACATATTGCGGCCCTTGAGTTCGTCGGCCGTCAGCGCGACGCCGCCATCCATGTCGTGGAAGTAGTCCTCGCCTGCGTGTGGAAATGTGCTCGCACCGCGGCCCGCAAGCATCGCCTCATCGAGGACGGGACCCGAGTCAGACCGCGAGTTGTACCAAATTCCGGCCAGTACGACGCACGAGAGAAGAACCAGACATCCGACTACAAAGCGTGATTTCGTCATGGCCCCCTCTTGCTTTTGCGTCGGTGCGTCGCGCGAGTTCACCCTTTGAGACGTAGGATGGGATGCGCACTTCCCACGGCGAGACTATATAAGCGGTATTTTGCCCTGCAAAGACTTCTCTGCTCTCAAGATTGGCACGATCGGTTCTCATAGCGTGGAAATCTCGGATAGCGCCCACACTCTTCTGAAAGGTTGTATGAGAATCGGGAACTACCCTCCGATATCCAGCCTTTCTCTCACTATTCGTTTCCAACGACAGCGATGACGCAAGGCCGACGCCGAATAACTCGGCGCTCGTTCATAACCAATCTACATTGAGACCAACGTCACGGTGTGCTGCGCGAACTGCACCCGGACTACCTGGATTTGGCCAAGACAAGCGGATGGCGGGCCTGCCCTCGGAACGGTTCGCCATGCTATCGACCGCCCTAGGCTCCGCCAGTCGCTGCGCCTCGATCAGGGGCGCTCTTCGTCACCGATATCGCCGAACTTGCTATTCGGTATCGCAAGAGACTCATGCTTTGCCGATCGCTTGACCAACGTTGGTCACCAGCCTGTCGACGACCTGAAAGAAAATATCAATGCTGAAGCCGACGAGGAAAGCCACGCCAAATGATGACATGTTCGAAAAGACTTGATCTGATCCCTTTTGCAACGAAGGTGCCCAGAACCAGACGACGATAATGCCGGCGAATGCGCCCAAGAAAACTCGGTAAGTCGTGTGCATCCAAGACGGATCGGGAATGTTCGGATCAAGAAAGCGTCTCATGTAGAAAATGACGGATCCCAGCATTCCGTATAACGCCGGCAAATACCAAAAGGCGATGCTGTTAAGCGCCTCGCGTAGTCTGAAGATAGTATCATACAGAGGAACAGGAGCGCGCGGGTCTGCGCGCGGAAGTCCGATCATATTAACGAATATTGTCAGATTTGAAAAGAAGGCGTCAATTACGTCTGTGTCGCTTGTCATGGGCTGAGGGGAAAGTATTTTCGATTTACTGCCATCGTCGAGTCCGATCCCTACGCCTGTTGCGCTATAGCTCTTGGCGCGTTCTTGGATCACCGCCAGCGCTGCAGCGGTCGCCGGGTCGCTGTTCGTGGTCGAGCCCGACATCCATCGTGCTACCGCAATCATATTCTGCTGCAACCGCACAAAGATGGCCGCCTCTTCCGTCACCTGGGGCGCTAGCGAAATGGACGCTTCCAGTTTCTCGTACGTGCTTTGTAGATCGAAGAGATTCTTGTAAAAAACTTCTGTAGCAAGTTCGCGATGCCCGTTTTCCAGCGCGTCACGCATGTCGCCTTCGTTCTTCCGGAACAAGTTGAAAAGCCTTGTCGTTTGCTCCTGAGCGTGAACGGTTTGCAACTCGACCAATGTCGCATGCACGACAGACACACGATTGTATAGCAGCGTCATATATGCCGTAAGGCACATCAATGCGATGGCGAACACCCCCGCTAAAATCACGCCCCAGCTCGTTCGTTTCGTAACGAAAGGACTCCAGCCGGAGCGCAGGTCTCTTATTGTGATTGGCGCGATATCGCCGATGGCGGCGTTCAGTGATTTCCGAAGTGCAGCCAGCGCTCCCAAATCGACACTGCCCGAATTGCGGGAGGCCTTCACTTGATCGAGGTTTGAAAGGATCGTGGCGTCCCTTAGACGCCCCAAGCGCACAGCGACCGCCACTACCTGTTCGGCATCCTGCACCAATTCCTCGTCAACGTCTGGCAATTTTTCGCTCATCCGAGCACGCCTGCTACCCAGCCGCGAGGACTTGGACAACTGCAAGTCTCTCCTACCTTGCCAGCCCGTGGCGCCCAGCACCAAAACGTCTGCGTGTAGCAAACCGTTCCTGGATAGTGCGGCGGTGGCGCTTGTGCCATGGCTTCAGTGGTCACCCAAAGAAGGCTACAGAGAGCACACGAAATGGCAAAAAAGAGCAGTTTCATTCTGGGCTCCGCTGTCGGGACTTTCACTTCGAGTGAAATGTTAAATCCGGCGGCCATCGACCACAACTGTCACGACAGAAAAAAATCAGTCCCATAAACCGCGGTTGGATGGCGGCGGGATCTGGTTTGGTCATTCAAGGCCGATTTTGAACCTAAACATGGCCCCGAGCCGAACGCGCTTCGCGTGCTCTTTCGCGTGTTCGTCGAACCCTCGTAATCAAACAGGAACCGCCTGTTCCAATCAGTGAAGAGCCTTGTCAGCTTGGCAAAAATTCGGAGCTAAAAAGCTGCGTTCGGATACTCTCACGTCCGCCCAACTCCACAAACACCAACAGGGATCAAAAGGTCCTGCATGACCTGTTCATTGGTGAGTGGAAAAATACGACCGCACGTTGCACGCGTTCTGGCCGGTCGTCGACACCTCGATTGGACGGTTGACCGCAGGGCCGATCCGCCTTGACCGAAGAAGTACTCCCTTGCATACGCTTTTCTTGGGCAATGAGAGGGTTAGGATGGATGAAAGTCGCGATTCTTCGATCGATTGTACTTTTTCCGGTTTGCCCCTCGCACTCAGCTGTGCGGCTCAAGCCCAAGAGCTCAAGGTCTGCGAGAGAGCGCAGAGCCGTGCTCGGACGTGCAACAGACACCTGAGAGTCAGCAGATCCGCTCGCGCTACTATCCGGTCAAAAGTTACGCGATCTGCTCAGATGAGCGGCCTTGGGCCTACTTCCTCGATAAGCCCTGCATCATCGACAAGAACAATCCGGAAGCAACCGCGTGCAAGTGTGACTCGGTGAGAAATCTGGGTGCCTATGTCATCGTGACGAGTAACTACACTCCGGCAACATATATGACGGGTATCATCTCGCCGGCGATCGTTCCACAGGTGGGCCGAGCCACTGAGGCGCTCAAGAAGGCCAAAGTGTTGCTCCCGTTCTCAATCCAAGTCTTGAACTAATAGCGTCGTCGATAGGTATCTCGGACTTAAGATATGACTTGCGGAGCAAGCCCAGCAGACGCCTGCCCTCCCATCTAGGTGGAACCCGGAACTGTTGGCTAGCTTTCCTTTGACAGGATTCCCACACGGGCTAGTGGCCAGGCAGCTACCTCGACGCAGGATGTCTACGGGGCGTGGCAGCTCAGATCCTCCCACCGCTTCGTCGCTGACCACGGTGTCGCGCGCTAATGGGCGGGCTACGGGATGCACTGCCACACCCTGGGATCTTCGCGTTCAAGCCTCTGCCGCCCAGCTTTGGTCAGTATCAAGCCTGTGACATGGTCGAGGCGAACAAGCTTTATCGCGAGCAACAGGTCCTTGTGTTCGCTCGGTATTGTGTCGACTAATCCGCTAGTCATGCGGTGCAAAGAGATAAGCTCAGTCGCGCTTAAGGCCGCATTAGAATTTCGCTGCGGCACGATAAAATCCCCTTATCGAGATTGTAGAGGCCAAGCTTGTGAACAGTCATCCACGCTTCGCGCAGAGCAGCACACAGGACGTGCGAATTTGCAATAACTGCACAGGTAGCGAACACGCCACCCACGTTCCGCCCTCCCTTCTGCACGCCCAGGGCGTCGAGGTTATACGGCTAGCGCTAGAAAAATCCTTCGAAATCATCAGGCGCATCATTCCAACCGAACTGCGTTTGGCAATAATCAGATGCTAAGTCGGAATAACGCTGGCCAGACGGCAATATCTCGACGAAGACCTCAGCGTCGTCCTTCCAATCGCCTTTGCCCGAATAGCGCTCGATGTCCTTGCCGAAGCCACAGCGACCGCAGTGTGCCATGAACTGGTAGTTAATCTCGCCAGCGCGCCGAGGGCCATTTATTCGGTTGTCCCAACGCCGGCGGAGATCGCAGAGGTCGCGGACCGCGAGCTGACCCACGGTGTGGCAATTCTGTGGCCTGGCTTAGATTGTGCAGGCGACCGTATCGGCGTCACATTTCCAGGTGAACTTGTTGGCTCAAGTTTTGGATATCAGTTGAAAATTCGCTCTGGCGACCGCTTTTTTTTGCAACCATTTCGAACCGCCCGAGTTTATCGACTGAGGCAGGGACATCGCATAGAGGCTGGCGCGCCTGCGAAGGCCTTGGGGGAGACAGCTTGTTGTCAAAATACTTCCTCTGCTGCGCGCTTTTATTGACGTCCGCCTGTGAACCTCTCCGCAGCGCGCGTGAGGATTTGGCACGTCTGTCGTCCTCGTCCCTTTCCACAAACCAAAATCGTTCTTCGCTTTCCACAAACAAAAATCGTTCTTCTGTGCATGTACCGCCTGTTCCGGCGCGCCGGGACGCCGACAAGGCAGATAGTAAGACCGAGGGCCTCGCCTCGCCCGAGGTCGCCGCAGCTGAACCGATCAATCTCGCCGGCAAGAGCGAACATGATATTCGTGCGCTGCTTGGCCCACCAACAACGGAGGAGAACAATGCGCCAGGAAAAACCTGGCGTTACCGAGACGGGCGATGCTCGCTGGACGTCCAACTCTATCCTGACGTCAAGACGCACCAGTATGGAACCCTTGAATACGAGGTGAAGAGCGATGACAATACAAATGAAGGAAAGCGTCTCTGTCTGGGACAATTCCAATCACGCAACCAAGCCAAACGCGAGTAGCGACGCCGCCGCCCGGGCCCGCCTGCTCTTCGTAGATGACGACGACGCCTACCGTGAAGCAGCAGGCGCCGAACTTGTCGATCACGGCTTCTCCGTCGAAAGCTTCTCGGACGGTGCATCGATGATGAATTCGATCTCGGCCGGCCTCAGCGCCGATGTCATCGTGCTCGACTGGAGCCTGCCCGCGACACCGGGGATTGACCTGCTGCCGCAACTACGGCGACGGGGTGTCGTGCTGCCTGTCGTTTTCCTCACCGGCCGCGCGACACCTGCAAACGAGAATCTGGCGTTCGACAAGGGCGCACTCGACTTCGTCGATAAGGCGCGCGGCGTGCCGATCCTGGCCAAGCGGTTGCGTCTGATCCTCGAATCGAGCAAACGCCCGCAGGAACTCGAAGCCGAGGAGATCCTGCAGAGGGGACGGCTCGTGCTGAAGCCCAGGGTGGGCCGTGCCTACTGGAACGACGTCGACCTCAACCTGACGTTGACGGAGTTCAACATCGTCAAGCTTCTGGCCTCAAGCGTCGGCGACTACGTCACCTATCGCGCCGTCTACGACTGCATGCACCATGTCGGTTTCATCGCGGGGAGCGGCGAACATGGCTACCGAACAAACGTCCGCTCCTGTATCAAGCGGATTCGCAACAAATTCCGCGAAAGTGATTCGACTTTCGCCGAAATTGAGAACTTCCCGTCGTTCGGATACCGCTGGGGCAGAGCCAGCAAGTACACAGGCTAGCAACTGGAGCCACGCGACGCGCCGGATCGGCGCGTCGCTAACGCTCAAACTGGTGGCTCTGGTCGGCATCTTCGTCGCTCTGCCGATCGTTCTTTACGGGCAGTTCGAGAGCGCCGACCGGCAGACGCGTGAGCTAGTGACCCGGGCCATTCAGGACCGCAGCACGCTGATCGCCCGCGCGCTGGCGCCGGTGCTTAGT
>Ga0193717_1002096_pt1 | contig 11720 bp, 11 predicted proteins | sample U2c2metaG_FD_145900 | JGI IMG/M metagenome (GOLD analysis project Ga0193717, IMG submission 145900) | Soil microbial communities from a riparian zone of the East river system, Colorado, United States - U2c2 | ecosystem: Environmental > Terrestrial > Soil > Riparian zone | place: USA: East River...
CTTTGCACTGCCTGCAGCCATTGGCGCTAAGTTTGGCGCGCAGGACCGCACCGTAGTTGCTATTATTGGCGACGGCGGTTTCCAGATGACCTGCCAGGAACTGGGTACAATTATGCAAAGCGGTATCGATGTAAAGATCATCATCCTGAACAACCGTTTCCTGGGTATGGTTAGGCAATGGCAGGAATTGTTTAATGAGCGCCGCTACTCTTTTGTGGATATCCAGAGCCCTGACTTTGTTGCAGTTGCGGCAGCATACCGCATCCCCGGCAAATGTATCAATGACCGTAAGGATCTTCCGGCAGCATTAAATGAAATGCTGAGCAACAAAGGCTCGTTCCTTTTAGAGGTAATGGTAACCAAGGAGAACAATGTGTTCCCGATGGTACCGCAAGGATGTAGTGTAAGCGAGATCAGGCTTAAATAAGGAGCCCTTAAATTTTAACAAAATCAGTCATGAGCAATCAAGATACAGAGAAACAGGAATTTAATATCACGGTTTATACCGAAAACCAGATTGGTTTATTAAGCCGGATAGCTATTATATTTACACGCCGTAAGATCAATATCGACAGCCTGAATACTTCTCCGTCAGAGATAGAGAGTATTCACCGCTTTAATATTGTGATCAACGAATCGGAAGAGGTGGTACGCAAACTTACCCGCCAGATAGAAAAACAGGTGGAAGTATTAAAAGTGTATTATCATACCAACGCAGATGTGATTTGGCAGGAATTAGCGTTATATAAAGTATCAACAGATGTTATTGCCGAAAAGGTAAGTGTTGAGCGCCTGCTGCGCGAAAATGGTGCACGTGTGGTTGTACTGCGTAAAGATTACACGGTATTTGAAACCACCGGCCACCGCGAGGAAACCGATAACCTGATCAGCATATTGCAGCCTTTTGGCCTTATTGAATTTGTACGCAGCGCACGTGTGGCTATTATTAAAGATAGCGACGGCTTTAACCGCAAACTGCGCGAATTTGAAAGGCTTGAACCAGGCGAGGATGTAATTGAAAACGAATACCTGAACCAGGGGGCAAAAGTATTTACGATGTAGGGAAAGGGCCAAAGGCTGAAAGGTTAAAGCCGAAAGCCGTGAATCCCAAATCAGTGAAATCAAATAATAAACTTAAATAAATCGGTGAAATCATTGAAAATGGTGAGATCATCAAAATCAATAAAATAAAAAAACAATGGCAAAATTAAATTTCGGCGGCACTGAAGAAAATGTAGTAACCCGCGAGGAGTTCCCTTTATCAAAAGCTCAGGAAGTATTAAAAGACGAAGTTGTAGCAGTAATTGGCTATGGCGTTCAAGGTCCGGGTCAGGCATTAAACCAAAAAGACAATGGCATCAATGTAATTGTTGGTCAGCGTAAAGGCACCAAAACATGGGACAAAGCTGTAAGTGACGGCTTTGTACCCGGCGAAACTCTTTTTGAAATTGAAGAAGCTTTGGAAAGAGGAACTGTAATTTGCTACTTATTAAGCGATGCAGCCCAGATTGCCTTATGGCCAACTGTTAAAAAACACTTAACTCCGGGTAAAGCATTATACTTTTCACACGGTTTTGGTATCACTTTTAACGAGCAAACCGGCATCGTCCCTCCAGCTGATGTTGACGTATTTTTGGTTGCTCCTAAAGGATCAGGTACTTCATTACGCCGTATGTTTTTACAAGGCCGTGGCCTAAACTCCAGCTACGCAATTTTCCAGGATGCAACAGGTAAAGCATTTGATCGTGTTATTGCTTTAGGTATTGCTGTTGGTAGCGGTTATTTATTCGAAACCAACTTCAAAAAAGAAGTATATAGTGATTTGACTGGCGAGCGTGGTACACTGATGGGTTGTATCCAGGGTATTTTTGCAGCTCAGTACGATGTATTGCGCGCTAATGGCCACTCACCATCTGAGGCGTTTAACGAAACTGTTGAAGAGTTAACCCAATCATTAATGCCTTTAGTCGCTGAGAATGGTATGGACTGGATGTATGCTAATTGTTCAACTACAGCACAACGCGGTGCTTTGGATTGGTGGAAAAAATTCCGTGATGCCACTAAACCGGTATTTGAAGAACTGTACAAAAGCGTTGCAACAGGCGTTGAGTCACAAAAATCAATCGATTCAAACAGCAAAGCTGATTACCGCGAAAAATTAGATGCTGAATTAAAAGAATTACGCGAAAGTGAAATATGGCAGGCAGGTAAAACTGTACGCAGCTTACGCCCTGAAAACCAGGTTGTAGAAGCGTAAGTTTAGTATCAAGTAGTTAGTATCAAGTAGCAGGATTTCTAATCTGTACCAGTACTAACTACTTGATATTAAAATATAACTACTTGTATTTGTATTAAGACATACTCATTGCTTGATACTTGATACTAACTACTTGATACTTTAAAAAACATGGGACAAACATTATTTGATAAAATTTGGGATGCGCACGTCGTCAGTAGCAACGAGGGTTTTCCTGATATTTTATACATCGACACACATTTCATACACGAGGTAACCAGTCCGCAGGCATTTGATGGTTTGCGCACAAGGGGTTTACCGGTTTTCAGGCCCAAACAAACAGTGGCCACTGCCGATCATAACGTTCCTACAATTGATCAGCACCTCCCCATAAAAGAAGAACTTTCCCGCTACCAGGTTGATATGCTCACCAAAAACTGTGCAGAATTTGGTATTGAGCTATATGGTTTGGGTCACCCTTTCCAGGGTATAGTGCATGTGATAGGGCCCGAACTGGGCATTACCCGTCCCGGAGGTACTTATGTTTGCGGCGATAGCCATACTTCAACGCACGGCGCCTTTGGTGCTATAGCGTTTGGTATAGGTACATCACAGGTAGAGCAGGTAATGGCTACCCAGTGTTTACTGCAATCGCGCCCCAAGAGAATGAAGATCGAGGTGAACGGCAAACTGCAAAAAGGCGTTGGCGCTAAGGACATCATTCTTTACATCATTTCAAAGATCTCGGCCGCCGGCGGTACTGGTTATGCTGTGGAATATGCGGGTGATACCATCCGTTCATTAAGTATGGAAGGCCGCATGACCATCTGTAACATGAGTATTGAAATGGGTGCACGCTGTGGTTTGATCGCCCCTGACGAAACCACTTTTGAATACGTAAAAGGCCGCGAATTTGCTCCTAAAGGCGAAGAGTGGGATAAAGCATTAGCTTACTGGAAAACTTTATACGCTGATGCTGATGCTCAGTTTGATGAAGTATTATCCTTTAAAGCCGAAGATATTGAGCCAATGATCACCTACGGAACAAATCCGGGTATGGGCATCGGTGTTACACAACACGTTCCCGAAACTGCTTCGTTTGAAACCAAAGAACAGGGATCATACAAAAAAGCCCTTGATTATATGGGCCTGCATGATGACGAACAATTATTAGGCAAGCCTATTGATTATGTTTTCATCGGCAGTTGTACCAACTCGCGTATTGAAGACCTGCGCCAGGTGGCCGAATTTGTAAAAGGCAAACACAAGGCAGATAACGTTACCGTATGGGTAGTTCCGGGATCAAAACAGGTACAGGAACAAGCCATTCGCGAGGGACTGGACAAAATATTTAACGAGGCAGGGTTCCCGCTTCGCGAACCAGGATGCAGTGCATGTTTGGGGATGAACGAGGACAAGATACCTGCAGGTAAATATTGCGTATCCACCTCCAACCGTAATTTTGAAGGTCGCCAGGGACCAAACTCCCGCACCTTTTTGGCCAGCCCGCTAACGGCGGCAGCATCGGCAATTACCGGTAAGGTAACGGATATAAGGGAATTTTTGAAAGAGAAAGAATTAGTCAGCTAATACTAATATGTCACGAGCGTAGCGTGGCAATCTCATCGTGCATGTTCGACACCTGTCCTATGAGATTGCTTCGTTCCTAGCAATGACAAAAAGAAAATATTATGGCAACCAAAATATTTAAACATATACAAACCAGCGTGGTGCCCTTGCCTATCGAGAATATCGATACGGATCAGATCATCCCGGCTCGTTTTTTAAAGGCCACTACCCGCGATGGCTTTGGCAATAACCTGTTTCGCGACTGGCGTTTTGATGGGGACAATAATCCTAAAGCGGATTTTGTACTTAACAATCCAAACTTCAGCGGTAAAATACTGGTGGCCGGCAAAAACTTTGGTTGCGGCAGCAGTCGTGAGCACGCTGCCTGGGCCATTGCCGATTATGGTTTTGATGCCGTTGTAAGCAGTTTTTTTGCTGATATATTTAAAGGCAACGCCCTTAACAATGGTCTGCTGCCTGTACAGGTAAGCGATGATTTTTTAAAGAAGATCTTCGATGCTGTTGATGCTGATGAGCACGCGGTGGTAGAAATTGACCTGGTTGATCAGTTCATTAAAATTGTAACCACAGGCGAACAGGAAACATTTGAGGTTAACCCTTACAAAAAAGCCTGCATGACCAATGGTTATGATGATATTGACTACATCCTGAGCAAAAAGGAATTAATTGAAGAGTTTGAAGGCAAGTAATTAACCAAGCGTCATTGCAAGGTACGAAGCAATCCCCTACTTACAGAGCCGTTCTGTATAGCCTGGAGATTGCTTGGCAATCCGGCAATGACGAACTGAATTGAAATGGGAATTAAAAAACACATATTAGTAATACCCGGTGATGGCATCGGTACCGAAGTAACAACCTGGGGTAAGGCAGTACTGGAAAAAATTGGTCAGGATTTTGGCCATGAGTTCAGTTTTGACGAAGCCCTGATGGGCCATGCAGGTATTGAAGCTACCGGCAATCCGCTGCCGGATGAAACTTTGGCTAAAGCAAAAGCCAGTGATGCCATTTTATTTGGCGCTATTGGTCACATCAAATATGATAATGATCCATCGGCTAAAGTACGCCCGGAGCAGGGTTTGTTAAAAATACGTAAGGAACTTGGCCTGTATGCCAACCTGCGCCCTATCATGCTTTTTGATGAGCTGCTGGATGCATCAAGCCTAAAACCGGAGATATTGAAAGGAACCGACATTCTTTTCTTCCGGGAACTGACCGGTGATGTTTACTTCGGCGAGAAAAAACGCAGTGAGGATCGCAATACCGCATCTGACCTGATGATCTATTCCCGTTACGAGGTAGAGCGCATTGCCGTAAAAGCATATGAAGCGGCTATGGTACGCAGCAAAAGATTATGCTCTGTTGATAAAGCGAACGTGCTGGAAACTTCACGCCTGTGGCGCGAGGTGGTTCAGGAAATTGCTAAACAATATCCTGAAGTTGAAACCGAGCACATGTTTATCGATAATGCAGCCATGCAGCTGGTTAAAAACCCTAAAAAGTTTGATGTGGTGTTAACCGCTAACCTTTTTGGTGATATTTTAACTGATGAAGCATCGCAGATCGCGGGCTCAATGGGTATGCTGGCATCCGCATCAATTGGTGATGGTACCGGTTTCTTTGAGCCTATCCACGGTTCGGCGCATGATATTGCCGGGCAGGATAAAGCCAATCCGCTGGCATCTATATTATCAGTGGCACTCATGCTGGAAATTAGTTTCGGACTGAAGGAAGAAGCTAAACTGATCACATCGGCCATTGATAAAGCGTTGAAAGATGGTTATCGCACCGGCGATATTGCTGATGTTAATACCGATAAAAGCAAAATTTTAGGCACCAGAGCCATGGGGCAAAAAGTGCTGGAATACTTATAAGCCCCTCCCAAACCCTCCCCCGGTAGGGAGGGCTTAAGAATGGGGATAAATTTAAAAAACAAAAAATATCCCCTACCGGGGGAGATTTAGAGGGGGCATATTATGAAATGGAATCCTGATCTGTACGACCAAAACCACGCCTTTGTATTTCAATACGGTGAGGATGTGCTGGAATTACTGGATGTTAAAGCCGGTGAATATATTCTTGATCTGGGTTGCGGTACGGGCCATTTAACACAGCAGATACAAAGCAAAGGGGCCAAAGTAAAAGGCACTGACCTATCGCCTGATATGATTGCCCAGGCTAAGGAAAAGTATCCTGAAATTGACTTCGCTGTTGAAAATGCTGCCGACTTTTTTACAGATACGCCGTATGATGCCGTGTTTTCGAACGCGGCCCTACACTGGATACTGGATCAGAACGGGATGATGCGCAGCGTATACAACAGTCTTAAACATGGCGGCCGTTTTGTGGCCGAAATGGGCGGCAAGGGCAACGTTGCCCGCTTAATTGAAGCCACCCAACTGGTGTTGCAAAACCACGGTTACCATGTGCAAGCCGATGCCCAGATATGGTATTTCCCGTCGATAGGTGAGTATGCTACTAAGTTAGAGGAGCATGGGTTTAAGGTAAGTTACGCCATTCATTATGATCGTAAAACACCATTGCAGGAAGGCGATCAAGGTGTAGCCAAGTGGGTAACCATGTTTGGCGCGCAATACCTGGAAGGTATCTCCGAAGATGAAAAGCAACAGATATTAACAGAAATAACCAACAAGCTAGAACCACACTATAACGAAGGCGGCCAATGGTATGCCGATTATAAAAGGTTAAGGTTTATAGCTGTAAAGGAATAATTTAAGTAGCAAGTAATTAGTATCAAGACTTTTTAGCTGTTTTGATTGGAGATATCTACAGATAACGAAATGAATTGAGTAAAAGTAAACGAATCGGTCTTGATACCTGATACGCGCTACTTGATACTAACACATAATTAAAAACTAAAGAGATATGTTACACGATCCCAACCGCGTTTATGTTTTTGATACCACGCTTCGCGATGGCGAGCAGGTACCGGGTTGCCAGTTAACAACCCCCGAAAAGATTGAGATAGCAAAAGAACTGGAACTGCTGGGCGTGGATATTATTGAAGCAGGCTTCCCGGTTTCAAGTCCGGGCGATTTTAACAGTGTTGTTGAAATTTCAAAGGCGGTGAAAAATCCAACCGTTTGCGCGCTTACCCGTGCTACCAAAGGCGATATTGATGCTGCTATCGAATCATTAAAATATGCCAAACACCCACGTATCCATACAGGTATAGGCTCGTCTGATATGCATATCAAGCATAAATTTAACAGCACCCGCGAAGAGATACTGGAACGAGCCGTTGAAGCGGTTAAATATGCCAAACGTGCCGTTGAGGATATTGAATTTTATGCCGAAGATGCCGGCCGTGCCGACGTTGTGTTTTTAGCGCAGATGGTTGAAGCGGTAATTGCTGCCGGCGCCACTGTCGTAAATATTCCGGATACTAATGGTTATTGTCTGCCTGATCAGTATGGCAGCAAGATCAAATTTTTGAAAGAGAACGTAAAAAATATTGATAAGGCTATTATCTCTGTGCATTGCCATAATGACTTGGGCCTGGCTACTGCCAACTCTATTGCAGGTTTACAGAACGGCGCCCGCCAAATTGAGGGTACTATTAACGGTATTGGTGAGCGTGCAGGCAATACTTCTATTGAGGAGGTTGTCATGATCCTGAAAACACACCAGGTACTGGGTCTGCATACCAACATCAACTCTAAAAACTTTTATGAGCTTAGCCGCATGATCAGCACACAAATGCGTATGCCGGTGCAGCCCAATAAAGCCATAGTAGGCAGCAATGCCTTTGCACACAGTTCAGGTATCCATCAGGATGGTTTCCTGAAAAACCGTGAGAACTATGAGATCATACGTCCTGAGGATGTAGGTTTCCCGAGCGCCAGTATTGTACTTACCGCCCGCAGCGGCAGGCACGCGCTTAAATTTCACCTGGAGCGCCTGGGCTACAATTTGGATAAAGAAGAACTGGCCGAAGTATATAACAGCTTTTTAACCCTCGCTGATGTTAAGCTTGACATCAACGACGATGACCTGTTAGGTTTGGTAGCACACAAGCTGGTAAAAAATTAATAATGGAAACTGATACTAAGAACCAGCTTGATTTTGAGTCGGCTTATGAACGTCTTAAGGGTGTTGTTAAGCGTACCCCACTGGAATATAATGCCGGTTTATCGGCCAAATACGATTGTAAGATATATTTAAAACGTGAGGACCTGCAAATTGTACGTTCGTACAAACTGCGTGGCGCTTACAATATGATCAGCCAGCTAACTGCCGAACAGCTGAGCCGCGGCGTGGTTTGCGCCAGCGCGGGCAACCATGCGCAGGGCGTGGCTTTTAGTTGTAATGCATTAGGTACTAAGGGTGTGATTTTTATGCCCGAAATAACCCCGAAACAAAAAGTTACCCAGACAGAAATGCATGGCCACGGAAGTGTAGAGTTGGTTTTAACCGGCGATACTTTTGACGATTGCCTGCGTGAGGCCCTTGCTTATACTGAAGCACATGAAATGACGTTTATACCGCCGTTTGATAACTATCGTATTATTGAAGGCCAGGGAACCGTTGGTGTGGAGATACTGCAGGACCTGCCCGATGCAGAAGCTGTAATTATGCCAATAGGTGGCGGCGGACTGGCAGCGGGAGCTGGAACTTATTTAAAGCAGCAGGTACCGGGTATTTATCTGATAGGCGTTGAACCCGAAGGAGCCCCATCCATGCTCAAGGCACTGGAACAGGGCGAACCCATCACGTTGCCCGAAATTGACCGCTTTGTTGATGGTGCTGCCGTAAAACGTGTTGGTGCATTAACCTATGATATTTGCCGTGATGTGCTTGACGATATGCTGCTGGTACCCGAAGGAAAGGTTTGTACCACCATATTAAAATTATATAACGAAGATGCTATTGTAGTTGAACCTGCCGGCGCATTATCGGTAGCGGTACTTGATGCCTGCAAGGACAAAATAAAGGGCAAAAAGGTAGTTTGTATAGTAAGCGGTGGTAATAATGATATTGCCCGAATGCAGGAGATCAAAGAAAAATCTTTACTGTATGAAGGCCTTAAGCATTACTTTATTGTGCGCTTTCCGCAGCGTCCGGGTGCTTTAAAGCTGTTTGTAAATAACGTGCTGGGGCCGCATGACGATATAACCCGTTTTGAATTTATCAAGAAAAGCGAAAAAGAAAACGGACCTGCCCTGGTAGGTATCGAACTAAAATCGGCTGATGATTATCCTGCCTTGTTAAAACGCATGATAGCACACCGCTTTAACGTTATTGAGCTCAATAAAGACCGGACTTTGTTTGAATACCTGGTGTAATTAACTTCTTCTCACATAATTGATCAAGCCTAAGTCTTTTAATAAAAGCCTTAGGCTTTTTTATTTTTTTATTAAACCTCTAATCTATGACAATGTCATACGCATAATATCCATCATAAATAATTCATAATATAGCGTTAAACTTTAATAAATGAAAAAAATCAGGCAATGATATATAAATTTACTATTTTATAAATGTTATGTGCCTTTGTTATAATAAAGCAAATTTAAGAAGTACACATCATGGAACACGTCATTAAAAATACTGGTTCTGAATCGAAAAAATTTTCTAATCCTATCATTCAAATGATAGAAGATAAAAAGAGAATTATTCAGGCCATTAAAAATGGCGAAAGCTTGTCTACGCTAAAAGGAATTAAAATTGTCTCTCCTTTATAGTTTTGAAACTAACGAAGATGGTTCATATAGTTTCACTTCAGATCAAGGAAATAGTTTTTTAATATACTTTTCAGAAAGCCCGATGCCGGATGACGAAGGCAACACTCATATAATTTATAATTTAGGATTTAGCAGAGATGGAGATCATTCTTGCATCCCATTTTCATCTAAATATGATGAGGGGATAAGACGTACCAATGCCACTATAGTTGAAGATTTCACCGAAAACCAAAAGAAATTGGAGAACAGTTATCTGCGTTTATATATTCGTCCCCCCCTCAAGCACAGATCATCATGTAATAAATCATGGTGATCTGTGTTATTGATAAATTTATCTAACGAAAGGCTTCAAAGCTGTTTTAATACTCCAGCCACTTCCCTACCCTTACCGCAACCTTATCACCCTCGGTATATTTACCGGATTCTTCGTTTACTACCCGCAGCAGGGTACCGTTTTGTTCCAGTATCAGGTCTTCATAAAATCCTTTAAATAATACCTGTCTTACCACCCAGTTTTTTGTTTTGGTGATCAGTTTTAGCTTTATCCATTCGGGATATATTACCGCGTGTTCCTTAATAATACTGATGCCGCAAAGCTTGCCTTCGGCGGCGGTAAGGATATTGCAGTTGCTCAGCAATTGCGCTGTATAAAGGTTTTGCGGATATTGGTACAAAGCTTTTGGGGTTCCCTGTTCTATTATTTCTCCTTGTTTCAGTACGATCAGCTCATCGGCCATAGAGAGCACTTCGGCAGGGTCATGCGACACCATGATCACGGTAAGGCCAATTTCCTTTACTATCTGCCTGATATCGTGCTGCAGGCCTTCCCTAAAAGAAGTATCCACCTGGTTAAAGGGTTCATCCAGCAATAAAACCTGCGGACGGGTTATAATAGCACGGGCAATAGCCACACGCTGCTTTTCGCCACCGCTCAGGTCGGCCACGCGTTTATCGGTCATGGCGGCCATGTTAAGCTGTTTTAATACCTGCTCAGTTTTTTGCTGTTTGGCGTTCAGGTCGGTTGCGGGCAGCATGGCAGCCACGTTATCCCACACCTTGGCAAACAGGTTAAGGTCGTCAGTATGCTGGGTAACCATTTTCATGGCATCATGACCGGGGATCAGTTTTTCTTCAGGCCCCCAAATACGCTCGCCCTTAAACTCAACCACACCTTCATCCGGCGAAAGCAAGCCATACAACAAACGTAATAAAGTACTTTTCCCGCTACCGCTTTCGCCAATAATGGCGGTTATTTTGCCGGGTTGTATAACAATATCTGTTTTTTTAACGCCGCCCTGGTGTTTGCCCGGATATATTTTACTTACTGCAATAGCCTGCAAAAAAGGAGTATCTGACATGGATGGCAAAGATACAAAATTGTTTAAAGCGCCATTTTCATTTTGTGAATGATGATTTAGCTGGCTTGTTTAGATTTAGCTGGCTCATTTGTTAATACTCGTGGCAATGTTATTTTAAACTCTGCATATTCAAATTCTTTTGTATTAATATCAATACTTCCGCTATAACCGTTCACAATAATATCATAGCTAAGTGATAAGCCTAAACCTGTACCCTCGCCTGCTGGCTTGGTAGTAAAAAAAGGTTGCATGATCTTATCCTTTATAGCAAGTGGTATGCCGTTGCCATTGTCTCTTACGGTAACCACAGCTAAATCGCCCTTGATTTCAGTTCTTACCTCAACTGTTGGTTTATAATTTTCGACATTGGTTTTTTGCTTTTGATTTACAGCATAAAAGGCATTATTAAATAAATTGAGCATTACTCTTCCTATATCCTGCTGCACACCATTTACGATGATCTTTTCAGCAGTAAAACCGGTAACTATCTCAGAAGTAAACGCTTGGTCTTTGGCCCGCATGCCGTGATAGGATAATCTTAAAAACTCTTCGGCCAAAGTATTAATATTTACAGGCTGCCGCTCGCCGGCGCTGTTTCTGCTATGTTCAAGCATGCCTTTAACTATGCTGTCGGCCCGTTTACCATGATGCTGAATTTTATTCAAATTTTTCTCCAGGTCATCAGCTATGGCTATAGCATCTTCTGTATTTCCATTTTTGAGTTCCTCTTTTAATTCATTGGTAAGTTCGGCACTTACCTCAGAGAAATTATTAACAAAATTCAGCGGATTTTGGATCTCGTGGGCAATACCCGCGGTAAGCTGACCAAGGGAG
>Ga0193717_1002097_pt1 | contig 11720 bp, 9 predicted proteins | sample U2c2metaG_FD_145900 | JGI IMG/M metagenome (GOLD analysis project Ga0193717, IMG submission 145900) | Soil microbial communities from a riparian zone of the East river system, Colorado, United States - U2c2 | ecosystem: Environmental > Terrestrial > Soil > Riparian zone | place: USA: East River...
CTGCTGCACAAACTAATTTGCAAAATCTTGCCAACTCATTACAAAAAAATGCAAATACCAATATCTTAATTGTTGGCCATACTGATGATACCGGTTCTGATTCACACAATATGGATCTGTCTGTTAGAAGGGCCGAATCCGTAAAATCATATATCGTTGCAGGTAATGTTAGCGCATCGCGTTTAACAACCAGCGGTAAAGGCGAAGCCGAACCAATTGCAGATAATACAACTACTGCTGGTCGTTCACAAAATCGCAGGGTTGAAATCGTTATTGTTGCTAACGATCAAATGAAACAACAAGCTAAACAAGCTGCCCAATAATAACCATATAATAAAAAGATCAAGTTAATTTTAAAAAAACCTGGCCGCGAGGGCCGGGTTTTTTTGTTGCCCTATTTTTTCCTTTCATATGGTTATTAATAATATACAAAAACAATTTGTAATCAACAAGTTAATCAGTTATTTTTGTGATATGATGAAAAGATCAGGAGCTTTATTATTGACTATGCTGTACACCGTTACAGTGCTGGGCTTTGCTCTTAATCTGCATTATTGTGGCACGCAGATAGCTTCGGTTAATATTGATTCGCCTGCCGCTAGTTGCAAAGCGGTTCAGAATTGCGGCAAAATGAAATGCTGCAAAGACAAGCAACTACAGATCAAAGTAAAGGACGTGCACCAGGCCGAACCTATTTCGATCCTGTCAAAACTGTTTGGTTTTGATATCCAACGTTTGTCTTTTACCGGCTTTTTCTCCCCGTTACAACAGTCATCAGTTAATTCATCATTTGAACGCGCACCACCTGACAAACCCTGGCAAAATATAGCCACATTTATAAAAAACTGCATTTTTCGCATTTGATAAACATTAATTGCCCGTATAATACGCGGTAAAATTGCCGCCAGTTTATTTCCAACAATTAATAAAAAAATCAAATGAAAACGATCAAGATATTCATCATCCTGTTTGCCCTTACCGTTACGGCGGCAAAGGCCCAGTTCACCAAAGCCGAATTACAGGTTAGCGGCCTAACCTGCGCCCTTTGCGCTAAATCAACAGAAAAAGCACTGCGTTCCCTTCCTTTTGTAAGCGACATTAAAACCGACCTGATGCATAATTTATACCTCATCACCTTTAAAGATGATGTACCTGTAAAATTTGAGCAGATCAGTAAAAAAGTACAGGGTTCGGGGTTTTCGGTAAATAGCCTTAAAGCCACCTTTAATTTTGACAACACTAAAATTGCCGATAATTATTTCAGCTACGCGGGCGATACCTACAGGCTACTGAACGCCACTGACAAAACATTTACCGGCAGTATGAGCTTCACTATAGTCGACAACGGCTTTGCTCCAAAATCGGTTTCAAAAAAATATCTTGGCCAGCTTACTGATACAACCCCGGCAAGCGGCCGTGTTTATCATTTAGCCATATAAGTCTTCATTAAAGATTATTATGAAGAAAATCTTATGGGCTATTTGCCTCATGGCTATGACGCGCCCGGTGTTTTCCCAGGAGTTGTATGTAAATACAGAGCCTGCCAGCAATATGGCCACCGGCTCCCTGGGCCTCCGTATGGAGAACCAGGGATTTTTTAAACCCACTTATAAAAACCGCAGCACTTTTGAGGCCATGTATGGCGTTAACCGGCATTTAATGGTACACAGCTCATTGTATGTTTCGGATTATTACTTCAACAACCAGCATTTTGAAGGAGGCAGCGTGTACGCCAAGTACCGTTTTTTATCGATAGATACGGTACAAAAGCATTTTCGGGGGGCCTTTTTTGTAAAAGCATCAAGTATTAACAACCCGCTACCTAACCAGGAAATAACGCTCGAAGGCGATAACTCAGGTGTGCAAAGCGGCGTAGTATTCACGCAGCTCTTACATAAATTAGCGCTATCTGCTTCGGCAAGTTACCTGCGCGCCTTTGATAACAGGGGTGGTTATGCCCTGCCCCAATCACAAGCCAAAAATGCTGCAGCCTATACATTATCGGCCGGGTACCTGCTGTTACCAAAAAATTATCGTGACTACCAGCAGGTAAATGTTAACCTGTATGTGGAGCTACTGGGCAAAACCAATCCGGGCAGGGGCCAAAGCTACCTTGACGCGGCGCCTGCTGTGCAGTTTATTTTTAACAGCGTTTGCAGGCTTGACCTGTCATATCGTAGCCCGGTTTATGATAACATGGTACGCAACAGCAAAAACATGTACCTGCTCAGGCTGGAGTATAACTTTTTTAATCTCTAAAGAGACAGGTTAGGGTTAAAACATAAAAAGCCCCGTTCCGGTTGTCCGGAACAGGGCTTTTTATGTTTAGCTTTTTATAACTTATTTAAGTGTAAAACCTGTTTTACCCATCGTACCACCATCGGCATAAAGCAATACAGTGTAAGTACCTTTTTGAAAAGGAAGATTAGGATTTAACCAATCAATAGTGTATTGGGTACCATCATCTTTAAAATCAATTGATGTTTTATAAGTATACTGCAAGTCCTGGCTATCAGCATTAAATGTTCCGCCATCGGCAGGAGTTATCAGGTTACCCGTTGGATCAATAATACGTACATAAATATCATGCAGACTTTTTTCTGCTATGCTGTTGCCGGCAACGGTAAAGTTGATCTTTATTTTTTTAGCAGGACCAGCACGGGTTACATCAACCTCTTTACCACTGCCTTTAATTTTATAAGCCACTACATTCGCCATAGCCAGCTTAAGCGCCTGCGCCACCTTTACCTTGGCATCAAGGTCCTGGTTTTGTTTGGTCAGGGTATCGGCCTTTTTAGCAACCGTAGCCAGACTGGTTTTCAAGGTATCTCTTTCTGTGGTGAGCGATACATTTTGCTTTTTCAATTCTTCAATATCAGCTGTGTATTTAGTTACAAAGTACCTCAACTGTTTTACATCCTCTTCGGCTTTCACCAGTTCGGCCCTGGTCAGTTTTCCTTTAGCCAATTGAGATCTTAATACCTTTATTTTTACTCTTAATGAATCGTTCTTGGCCTGCATTTCTGTCGACATCCTGGCTTTACCAGCGTTCACCTGCTCAATTTGTGATTCAAGGCTATCCAGTTCAGTTTGCAAGCGTGTTTGCTCATCATGCTGGTACACAATTTTAGTATCTGATTTGTTTTTTTGCAAATACAAATACACATCAGTACCTAGTAAAGCCAATACCACCACAATGAGGAAATAAATGACATTCGAGTTTTTCTTAGATGGTTGACCGGATTGATTTTCCATAGCAATTAAATGTTTAATGTTTTAATACAGTTAAAAAGCAAAGCTGTTTTAAAAAAATGCAGCTATTTAACTATTAAGTTTAATTTATAAGTGTATTCCATTAAATTGGTATTTTCAGCTACCTGCGTTTTACCTTTATTGGTATTTATGTCCAACGATATTAAACGTTGAAACACTAAAAATATGATTTTAAAAGGAATTACGGGTAAATAATTATGTTAGGCAATTGTTAAAATTAAACACAATATGCCAAAATCACAATAAACCTGCAAATTTTATACCTCATAATAAAACTGCTACGTTATGAGTTTATATCTTTGCAGCTTTTAATTAATTCTTATTAATGCATATATTCCGCCATTTTATACTCTTGCTTATACCCCTGTTTACAATTGTAACGGTTAATGCACAGCCGGCTGAACCTACTACTACTGAACCTGTTCTGGTTAAAACCCAACCCAAACGCGAGTTTAGGGGCGTATGGATAGCTACCGTAGTAAATATTGACTGGCCAAGCAGCATGAAACTAACAACCGACAGGCAAAAACAGGAGTTGCTGGATATATTAAACTCGCATCAGGAAACCGGTATCAACGCCATAATGCTGCAGGTAAGGCCTGCTGCAGATGCTTTTTATGCCAAAAGCCGCGAGCCCTGGTCAAAATATTTAACGGGTAAACAAGGTCAGGGACCAAATCCGGCTTATGATCCGCTGGAGTTTGCCATAACGGAGGCTCATAAACGCGGCATGGAACTGCATGCCTGGTTTAACCCTTACCGTGCAACCTTTGATGGCAATTTTGGAGCATTAAGCCCACAGCACATCACCAAAATAAAACCTGAATGGTTTTTTACTTACGGTGGTATCAAAACCTTTAATCCCGGCCTGCCCGAAGTACGCGATTATATTGTACAGGTAATACTCGATGTCGTTGACAATTATGATGTAGATGGTATACACATGGATGATTATTTTTATCCATACCCCATTGCCGGACAAAAAATAAATGATGAGGAAACCTTTAAGCAATATGGCGATGGGTATGATAATATAAAAGACTGGCGCCGCCACAATGTTGACCTGCTGATACAAATGATTGGCGATAGCATACATGCCCACAACCCCGATATTAAGTTTGGCATTAGTCCGTTTGGGATATGGGCCAATAAGTTTCAAAATGATGAAGGCTCTGAAACCAATGGTGGCTCATCCTATTATGAAAACTACGCGGATACACGCAAATGGATAAAAGAGGGCTGGATAGATTATATAAATCCGCAGCTTTATTGGCCAATAGGTAACCGATCCGCTGATTTTGAAAAACTGTTGGATTGGTGGAGCAATAATACTTACGGCAGGCATTTGTATATAGGACAGGCCGCCTACCGTATTAATGAACGAAAAACAGTGGCTTTTAAAAACCCCTCGCAATTGCCCGATCAAATCAATATGATGCGTGATAACCCAAGGGTGCAGGGCAGTGTTTACTTCAGTTCCAACTCGCTAACCAGCAATCCGCTTGGTTTTACCGATTCGCTTCGTGATAATTATTATCGCTATCCGGCATTGCCGCCAGTTATGCTTTGGCGCGATTCTATTCCGCCAAATGTACCCAGGGATTTGACTGCAAAGTCCGTACTGAGCCATGTACAATTAAAATGGACCATCCCCACGCTGGCCAAAGACGAGCAACCCGTTTATGGCTATGTGATTTACCGGTTTAACGATGGCGATAAAATAAACATCGACGATCCTAAAAACATACTGCGCATTCAGTATAACACCAATTTAACTTTTGACGATAGTGCCGTACAAAATGGTAAAACCTATCTGTATGTAATAACCGCCCTCGACAGGTTAAAGAATGAAAGTGACCGGTCTCCAACCATTGCAGTAACGGTGCATTAATTAGCTGTTCATCACCGAGCCGCAGTTGATATCAATAGTTTGCCCGGTTATGGATCGCTGGCTCAACAGGTAAGCTACCAAACCGGCTATTTCTTCGGGCTGGCTCATGCGCTTTAGCGGTACGCTTCGCATAGCTATTTCATAAAACTCCTGTTTGCTGATACCAATTCCATCGGCAATGCCTTGTAAACCCTCCTGTGACATATCGGTATCAACCCAACCAGGGCAAATGGCATTCACCAGTATATTTTCCGGAGCAAACTGCACTGCCCATGAGCGCATTAAACCCAGCAATCCGGCTTTTGAAGCGCAATATGCCGAATAGTTAGCAACACCCAGCCGTGCCAATACAGATGAGGTGATCAGGATATGTTTTTCGTTGGCGGCCTTTTGCAGCGCGGGCAAAAATGTATTTACAAAATTGTAGGTGCCGGTAAGGTTGGTATTGATAATATCTGTCCAGCGGTCATCATTGCCCCAATAGTTTTCGCCACCCATGCCGGAGTTGGCCACCAGGCCATTTACAGGAACATCGCCCAATTGTATAAATGCTTCGTCCAAACTTTCTTTACTTCGGATGTCGGCAATTAATAAACTATGCCCTCCAGCGGGTAAGCTTGCTAACGTTTGCTGTAGTTTAGCCTCATTGCGACCCAGCAAAATACAGGTGTTGCCATCATGGGTCAGTTTTTGTGCTATAGCTTTGCCAATACCACTCCCGGCACCGCTTATAATATATGTGTTCGTCATTTTTTAAAGTTCGATGAGTTGTTTTTCTTTCAGGCGGTTAAGGTAAATATCAATTTCCGTATCGCCCATGCCGTATATTTTTTCCGAATCCCAAAAGGCCGTAAATATGGCCGAGCGGGTTTTAGCGCCATTATTATAAATATCCACCAGCTTTTGTTCAATGTAACTTAAGCCTGCCGCATTGGTTTCCAGTCTTTTTAAATGTGCCTGCAAAGCGGGTTTAAGTAAAGGCACCCCGCCCCAGAATGAATTTTCATTAAGCCATTTTTCCAGTTCGGCAGCATCACCCTCTACATATAGTTGCCAGGCTTCGGTGGCCAGTTCAAATTCCCATTCGTTAAGCCGTTCGCGGTCATCGTACAGTTCTTCAAACTGCTCGCCATTCAATTCGCCCAGACCCCGGGCATTATCAAACTGAACGCAATCGGCAAGGCAAATGAGGTAAATAGCAGGCGCCGACATATCCGTTTTCTGTGTAAGCATCTGCAACACCCCAAGCATATTTACCTGGCAATGCAAGTCGAACTCAAACCACAGGTTGATCTCGGTATAGGCACTATTTAGCTTTCCCAATTCATCTATCACTTTATGCTGATAAACTTCCGGCGTCTCCTTAAATGTTTTGGTGATCCATTTAGAACGCGCACTCCAGAAACCACCGGATAAAATATTTTCCTGCAGCGGGCCTTCAGAGAGTACCTCCCGCCACACCAGTACATCGCCGTCAAGACCGGTTTCATTAAAGCCCGATAGCGCGGAGTCACCATTCAAAATATGCAATATGTTACTCATAGGATTATCGTAATTAATAGCAAAACAACGGCTTTAATTGTTGAATGAATATCAATTATGAAAATAAATTTAAGAAAACATCGCATTATTTAGTTTGATGCAGGGTATCGCTCCTGAACTTAATGATACTGGCTTTAATATATACCCTGATATCATAATCGGTCATCTTTTTGATAACCTCAATTGCAGGGCGGTATTTATCCATAAAACGCAGCAGGGGTTCATCTTTAAGTCCTGTAAGTTCTGTTACCAGGTCCTCACTAAAACGGCTGTCAATATATCTGTTCCGCTCATCTCTGATCAGTACTTTTTTAAACTTATACTCCCTGCTGTGTTTATAGGTTAGTGCCTTGATGAATTGGGAGGGCACAATGGTTATCCCCGCTATAGGTAAAGGACCGGGAGCCTGGGCTACAACTATAATATCTTTAAGCTTAGGCGCCGAAACATTAAAATCCTTAGCGAACATTCTACGGTTATTTAATGAATCTTTTACCCTATCCCGTTTTCCGGTTACGTGTACTACGTCTAGCGCTATAATAGCTTCATCCAAAGCGATCTGTACATTTTTATCTGTTGATGGATTGATGGGCAGCACATAGCGCTTATAACCCTGCATTCTTACTTTAATAGTATCATTAGGTTTAATCGTATTAACGGTAAACTCCCCCTGCAAACCGCTGATGGCAGTTGACCTGGATGAGCTGACCCAGGCCCCGGTAACAGGCTGACCTGTTTTCTTATCGGTTACAACGCCACTTATCGTTTGCCCGTATGAGCTTAAACAATTACAGATCATGAACAGGATAAGCAGGCAGCGCATAGTTTAAGGTGATTTGATGATCAAACCATTACAAACATACCTACCTGTTAAGGCTTATGGAATTGGTTTAACGTTTTTTAACTTAGTTTTAAAACGATCATTTTATCCCTTTAAGAACCAATAAAAAAAAACCGCCTTACAGCGGGGCTTAACACATACTAACTATTTATAACTGAACAAAAAGCCTGTATAAATTTGCCTGAACATTAAGAGCAACCCATGGAGTTGCCACAGTTAAGGCATTTGTAGCATGTACCCGAACGTATGGTGGTATGCCCGCATACGTTACAGCTTGGGGCGTCGCTTTGAACACCCATGCTCAGATCAACCGACAGGCCCTGTCTTTTGCTGCTGTTAAAACTGTTGGTTGCTGCCGGTTTATTTACGGGTTGGTACACATTACTTTCGTCGGTATTAAAATCCTCATCACCCATTTGCGGATTACCTAATATCCCGTTTTTATCGGTAATGATGTGTACCAGATCGGTACGGTCCTGGTATTCGTAGCCCAGCATCCTGAAAATATAATCGATGATACTGGTCGCGCTTTTTATATTGGCATGCCCTACCACCATACCAGCGGGTTCAAAGCGGGTAAAGGTAAACTTCTCTACATACTCTTCCAGCGGCACACCATACTGCAAGCCAACCGAAACGGCTATGGCAAAGCAGTTCATGAGTGATCGGAAGGTGGCGCCCTCTTTGTGCATATCCACAAATATTTCGCCTAAAGTACCATCTTCATATTCGCCCGTACGCACAAATACGGTTTGCCCATCTATACTGGCTTTTTGGGTAAACCCACGACGTTTAAACGGCAAATTCTTTTTTTCTACCACACGTGATAGCTGGCGCATAAAGTTGGTATCTTTTGATTTTTCCATGATGGCCATGGCAGCTTCAATCACCTGTTCAGGTGTAAGGTCGCTTAGTTTTACGTTGGCGGCTTCTCCCAATACCTCCTCTACGGTTTCAAGTTTTTCGTCGGCTTCTTCTTTCGCATCCGATTTGGTCGACAACGGTTGCGATAGTTTACACCCATCGCGGTAAAGCGCGTTGGCCTTTAAACCTAAAGCCCATGACAGCTCATAGCAGTCCTTGATCTCATCAACCTTAGCCTCATTAGGCAGGTTGATGGTTTTTGATATGGCGCCGGAAAGGAAGGGTTGTGCGGCGGCCATCATTTTAATATGCCCATGCGCGTGTATATAACGTTCGCCTTTGGCGCCGCATTTGTTGGCGCAATCAAATATGGGGTAATGTACTTCTTTTAAATATGGCGCACCCTCAATGGTCATGGTTCCGCATATATACTCGTTGGCTTCGGCAATTTGCTTTTTGCTGAAACCCAAAGCACGCAGTACATTAAAATCGGGTGCGTTGTATTGCTCGGCGGTAATACCCAGGCGTTTCAGGCATTCCTCGCCTAACGACCATATATTAAAGGCGAAACTGATCTCAAATGCCGATACCAGGCCCTTATCCAGTTTTTCCAGCTCATCATCAGTAAAACCTTTGGCCTTTAAACTATCGGTGTTAACGTGTGGCGCCCCTTTTAAACTGGCAGCTCCTTTGGCATAATTTACAATAGCGGTAACCTCATGCTCGCGGTAGCCCAGGTTTCTTAATGCCTCGGGCACGGCCTGGTTAATGATCTTGAAGTAGCCTCCACCAGATAGTTTTTTGAACTTTACCAATGCAAAATCGGGTTCAATGCCGGTTGTATCACAATCCATTACCAGGCCTATAGTGCCCGTTGGGGCAATAACCGTGGTTTGGGCATTGCGATAGCCATGCTTTTCGCCCATTTCAACAGCCTTGTCCCAGGCGTTGCAGGCTGCGGACAGCAAATAATCAGGGCAATATTTAGGGTCGATGCCGGGAGGGGTTATCTCCAAATTTTCATAATTTTCGGTAGAGTTATAAGCAGCATAGCGGTGGTTGCGCATTACCCTGAGCATATGCTGTTTATTTTCATTGTATTTACGGAACGTTCCCAACTCGCGGGCCATTTCGGCCGATGTTGCGTAAGCTGTACCGGTCATGATAGCGGTAATAGCGCCGCCTATAGCGCGGGCCTTATCGCTGTCATACGGGATGCCGTTCACCATAAGCGCCGAACCTAAGTTGGCATAACCCAAACCTAAAGTGCGGTAGTCATAGGATAACTGCGCCACTTCTTTTGATGGGAACTGTGCCATTAATACGGAAATCTCCAGCACAATGGTCCACATGCGGCAGGCATGTTCAAAGCCCTTTACATCAAACACGCGGGTTTGCGGGTCAAAAAAATGCGCAAGGTTAATAGATGCCAGGTTGCATGCCGTATTATCCAAAAACATATACTCCGAGCACGGGTTTGATGCATTGATGCGACCACCTTCGGGGCAGGTATGCCACTCGTTGATGGTGCTGTCAAACTGTACGCCGGGATCGGCACAGGCCCAGGCTGCAAAGGCTATATCGTCCCATAGTTTTTGTGATGGGATGGCTTTGGTGGTTTTGCCACTGATGCGGCTTGTTAATTCCCAGGGCTTACCTGATTTTAAGGCATGGAAAAAGCGGTTAGGGATCCGTACCGAATTATTGGAGTTTTGGCCCGATACGGTGCGGTAAGCTTCGCCCTCATAATCTGATGAATATCCGGCGGCTATCAGCGCGGCAACTTTCTTTTCTTCCTCTACCTTCCAATTTACAAAACCTTCTATCTCGGGATGGTCAAGATCAAGGCAAACCATTTTGGCCGCCCTGCGGGTAGTACCGCCAGATTTGATAGCTCCTGCCGCACGGTCGCCAATTTTCAGGAACGACATCAGGCCTGAGGAATAACCACCGCCCGCGAGCTTTTCCGTTTCGCCGCGGATCTTTGAAAAGTTTGTACCCACGCCTGATCCGTATTTAAAGATCCGGGCTTCGCGCACCCAAAGGTCCATGATACCGCCCTCGTTCACCAGGTCGTCATCAACTGAAAGGATAAAGCAGGCATGTGGCTGCGGGCGCTCATAAGCCGATGTTGATTTGCTTAATACTTCGGCAACAGGGTCAACAAAATAATGACCCTGCGGCTTGCCGGTAATGCCATAAGAGGTATGCAGGCCGGTATTGAACCATTGCGGCGAGTTTGGTGCCGCCAGCTGCCCAACAATGGTATAAACTATTTCGTCATAAAATATATCGGCATCCTTTGGTGTAGCAAAGTAGCCGTAACGTACGCCCCAGTCTTTCCAGCAATTGGCCATGCGGTGAGCAACCTGCTTGATGCTTTTTTCTGATCCGCTTGTGCCATCGGGTTGTGGCACCCCGGCCTTGCGGAAGTATTTTTGTGCCAGTATATCAGTCGCCACCTGCGACCATGAGGCCGGCACTTCTACATCATTCATTTCAAACACCGCATCACCGGATGGATTACGGATCACCGACGACCGTTTTTCGTACTTAAACAAATCAAATACATTAATGCCTTCTTTGCTGAAATAGCGGGCTGTTTTGAGCCCCTTCGCCCCACCTGCACCGGGTGTTTTTCGAGTTATGTTTTTGGCCATAGTATAATAGATATAGTGATGTATAAGTAGTGTTTAAAAACATTAGGGGTGTTTTACTCAAATCTATTATTATCGAAATTATCATACTATTCAGAGTTTTCCACATGTGTCAGTTAATAGGCCACTGCGCTGTATATTGATTTTTAATTGTCTTATTTTCAAATAATTACCATGTTAATAATTAAAATTTTCAGGATTTTGTGCCGGTTTTTATAGCCCTGACCTTTAGGTCGGGGTAAAAGGGCAGCATATTTCTGGCTTTAGCCAAACAGCCCTTCAGGCTGGAGCCAGGAATATAACTTATTTTATCCCCGTGCTAAAACACAGGGCAATGAATTTGTAAGTTTAATACATAACTTAGTCTTTATTATTAACCAAGCCTTATTCAGCTCCATTTTATAATGACGCCATTAACTGAAATAAAAGCTACGGTAAAGTCGGGGAGCGAACCGCTTACCTATCATCATCAAAAATTAAACTTCACCTTGCTTGACTTTTGGCGGTGGAGCGTATCTGATATTTTAAGCAATGCAACCCGAGGGCGCGCCCTGCTGAATTTATAGTGGCAACCGCGACAGATATTGATATAAATACAGTTAGAGATGAATGGGGAGCATATGACCTTCTTACACCAGAAGGCATAAAACTT
>Ga0193717_1002098_pt1 | contig 11718 bp, 9 predicted proteins | sample U2c2metaG_FD_145900 | JGI IMG/M metagenome (GOLD analysis project Ga0193717, IMG submission 145900) | Soil microbial communities from a riparian zone of the East river system, Colorado, United States - U2c2 | ecosystem: Environmental > Terrestrial > Soil > Riparian zone | place: USA: East River...
GGCCGGGGCGGGTGAGGCCGTCGTCGGCGGCGCCGCGGCTCAGCACGACGTCTGATGTGGCCTTTAGCGCGTCGGCGCCGCGTTCGCCCGACGGGTTCTCGGTCAGGTCGAACAGCCGGAGTTGCGGCGTGAGCTGCATGAGCGTCGGCAGGAACTCGGCCTTGTCGACCTTCCAGCCGTCGGCACCCTTGACGAACCGGAACCGCGCCGCAGCGCCTTCCTCGGTCGAGCCGCGCGGGTCGGAGTGCTTGGCGACGCTGTTGCCGAGCCCGTAGGCGACCCACTTCCCGTTGACCTCCTCGAACGGCTGCACCACATGCGCGTGGTGACCGATGATGAGGTCGATGTTCTTGTCGGCCAAGAGCTTCTTCGCCTGCTGCTCCTGGTCCTTGGTGATCTCGTGCTGGTACTCGGTGCCCCAGTGCAGGCTCGCGATGACGACCTCGGCACCCGCCGCCTTTGCCGCTTCGGCGTCCTTGATGACGTCGTCGACGACGATCCGGTTCGCCAGGTACGGCTTGCCCTTCGGCACCTCGATGCCGTTGAAGCCGAACGAGAACGACACCTGCGCGACCTTCACGCCCTTGACGTCCATGATCAACGGCGTCGCGGCTTCCTTCGCCGTGCGCGCGGAGCCGGTGTGCTTGATACCCGCTTCGTCGAGCTTGTCGAGCGTTCGCGTGATCCCGGCTTCGCCCTGGTCAAGCGTGTGGTTGGACGACGTCGAGCAGGTGTCGTACCCGGTGTCCTTGATCGCGTCGGCGACCTCGGGCGGCGCGCTGAACGACGGGTAGCCGCTGTACGGGCCGCCCTTCTTGGCGAGCGGCGTCTCGAGATGGCAGATGGCCAGGTCGGCGCCCGAGATCAGCGGCTTGACCCCGGCCAGCAACGGGCGGTAGTCGTACTCGCCCTGGCCGCTGGTCTTCGCGTCCTCGGCTGCCTGGTCGGTGATCGCGGGGTGGATCAGCACGTCCCCGGTCGCGACCACGGTGAACGAGCCGTCCGGCGCGGCCGAGCTCGTCGGCACCGGCGGAGCAGACGGCGCCGGCTGCTGCTGAACGGGAGCGCTCGAGCAGGCGGTGGCCAGCAACGCCGTGGCGGACAGGACCGCGACCCTCGTGGAAAGCCTCATAATTCCGGCATCCTGCCCTAACGGCGTCCACCGTTCGAGATCGCCCCGGCACCCCCGCGGACGACCTATGCTCGAAAGCGATGACTACCACGACGTTGCCCCTGATCGACATCTCCCGGTTCCGGGCTCCGGGCGCAGACCGTGCGGAGTTCCTCGCCGAGCTCAGACACGCCGCTCACGACGTCGGCTTCTTCTACGTCGTCGGCCACGGTGTCCCCGAAGAGCTGATGACAGGCATTTTCGACGTCGCCCGGCGGTTCTTCGAGCTGCCGCTGGACCAGCGGCTGGCGATCGAAAACCTCAACTCGCCCCAGTTCCGCGGCTACACCCGCGTCGGCACCGAGCACACCGCCGGCGCGCCGGACTGGCGCGAGCAGATCGACATCGGCCCCGAACGCGCGGCCAGGCAACTCCAACCCGGCGACCCGGCGTGGACGCGGCTGATCGGCCCCAACCAGTGGCCAGCCCAGCTCCCCGAGCTACGCGAAACCACGCTGGCCTGGCAGGCCGAAGCACTGCGCGTCAGCCGCGAAGTGCTGCGCGCGCTCTCCGCCGCGCTCGGCCAGCCCGAGGACTACTTCGACCGCTGGTTCGACGCCGAGGCGTCCACGCACGTGAAGATCGTGCAGTACCCCGGCCGCGCCACCGAGGATTCCGAGCAGGGCGTGGGCGTCCACAAGGACTACGGCTACCTCGCCCTGTTGCAGCAGGACGACGTCGGCGGCCTGCAGGTCCAGGCCGAGGATGGCAGCTGGATCGACGCGACGCCGGTGCCGGGCGCCTTCGTGTTCAACATCGGCGAGATGCTGGAGATCGCAACCCAGGGCTATCTGACCGCGACGCGGCACCGGGTGATCAGCCCGCCAACCGGGGTCAAGCGGCTGTCCGTGCCGTTCTTCCTCGGCCCGCGGCTCGACGCCGTCGTCGAGCCGCTGCAGCTGCCGCCCGAACTGGCCGCCGCGTCGCGCGGGGTCAGTGCGGACAAAGACAATCCGCTGCTCGCGGCGTTCGGGGAGAACGCCGTGGTCGGCTGGCTGCGTTCGCATCCACGAGTCGCCGCACGCTGGTGGCCTGATCTATGACGCGCCGGTCCTTCGAAACGCGGCAGATCCATGCCGGTGCCCAACCGGACCCGGCGACCGGTGCCCGCGCGACACCGATTTACCAGACCAGCTCGTACGTCTTCACCAGCGCCGAGCACGCGGCGGACGCGTTCGCCCTGCGCGATCTGGAGTCGCACGCCTACACGCGACTGTCCAATCCGACCAGCATGGTCGTCGAGGAACGCTTGGCGGACCTCGAAGACGGACTCGCCGCGGTGGCTGTCGCGAGTGGACAAGCGGCGTCGGCCTTGGCGTTGCTGAACATCGCGCGCGTCGGTGACCACATCGTCTCGGCGGCGACGTTGTACGGCGGCACGTATAACCTGTTCGCGTACACCTTCGCGGACATGGGCATCACCGTCGACTTCGTGACCGAGCCGGACGATCCGGCGGCTTGGCGGACGGCACTGCGCCCCAATACCAAGGCCGTCTACGCCGAGTCCGTCGGAAACCCGAGCGGCGCGGTGCTCGACATCGCCATGGTCGCCGCGATCGCCCACGAAGCCGGGGTGCCGCTCGTCGTGGACAACACCGTCCCGACGCCGTACCTCCTGCGCCCGCTCGATCATGGCGCGGACATCGTGGTCCACTCGACCACGAAGTTCCTTTCGGGACACGGAAACGGGATCGGCGGAGTCGTCATCGACGGCGGCGGTTTCGACTTCCAGGACCAACCTGAGCGGTGGCCGCAGCTGAACCAACCGGACCCGAGCTATCACGGCCTGGTGTTCGGCGAGGAGTTCGGCAACCTCGGATACGCCTTGCGGCTAAGGACAAAACTGGTCCGCGATCTGGGTCCGGCGGTCTCGCCTTTCAACAGTTTCCTGCTACTGCAAGGCATCGAGACGCTGTCGCTGCGGATGGAGCGGCATGTCTCCAACGCCCAGGCCATCGCGGAATGGCTGGACGCACAACCCCAAGTCGAGCACGTGCACTACGCCGGACTACCCGAAAACCCTTGGTACAAAGCAGGAAAACAGTACCTACCGGACGGTGTCGGCGCGGTGCTGGCGTTCGAGCTGGCCACTTTGGACGCTGGACGGCGATTCGTTGACGGCGTGAAACTGTTCAGCCATCTCGCGAATATCGGGGACGTGCGCAGCCTGGTGATCCACCCCGCGTCCACCACCCACGCCCAGCTCGACGAGGCCCAGCAGCGCGCGAGCGGCGTCACGCCGGGCCTGATCCGGCTTTCGGTCGGGCTCGAAGGCGTCACGGATCTGATCGCCGATCTCGCGCGAGGATTGGAGAACGCCAGTGCCTGAGTTCGCCGGGAGTATCGGGAAGATCCACTACGGCCGCTGGGAGCCGGAGGATCCGACGTCGCTCGTCGTGTTCTACCACGGCCTCGGCGAGCACATCGGTTCCTACGAGCCGTTCACGAAAGCCTTGAACGCGGCGGGAATCGCGGTGTGGGCGTCCGACCACTTAGGACACGGGCGCAGCGAGGGCGAGCGGGTGCTCGTCGAACGCATCGACGACCTGATCGACGACGCCGCGCACCTGCTCGAACTGGCCCGCGCCGAGCATCCGGATCTGCCGTTCGCGCTGATCGGTCACTCGCTCGGTTCGGCCGTGGTCACGCTGCTCGTCGCGGAACGGCTGCTCCCGGCCGGGATCCGGCCCACCGGGCTGGTGCTCACCGGTTCGTCGCTGGTCCCGCGCGTACCGGAGGACGGCCCAGGCCTCGAAGCGGCGATACAGCCCGGCGTCGACCCGATGGACTTCCGCAAGGACCCCGGCGAGCTGACGCGCAACACCGAGTACGCGCAGCAGATCCGCGACGATCCCCTGACCTGGCAAGGCGGCCTGCGCTTCCCGACCCTGCGGGCGCTGGTGGACGGGTTCATCCGGCAGGCGAAGGTCGTCGAGTCGAAGTCGCTCACCCTGCCTGTGCTGCTCATCCACGGCGAGGAAGACGACCTCGCACCGGCCGGTGGAGCGCGCCGGGCCGCCGAGCGTCTGCCCGACGGGCGCGTGGTGGTCTTCCCGCTGGACCGGCACAACATCCTCAACGAGCTCGACCGCGACGACGTCTACCGCGTGCTGCTGGAGTTCCTGGCACACTTGCCCGCATGACTGCCGGTGCCTTCAACGCGCTCACCGACGTACCGGGAATCCGCGTCGGCCACGCCACCCGTATCGGCGACGGCGCGCTGACCGGCACCACCTGCGTGCTCGTGCCGCCCGGCTCGGTGTGCGCGGTGGACGGACGCGGCGGTGCGCCGAGCACGCGGGAGACGGCGGCGCTCGACCCGCGTTACGGCGTGCGGCATCCCGACGCGATCGTCCTGACCGGCGGCAGCTCGTACGGATTGTCCACGGCGCACGGTGTGCTGGACGCGCTGGAGTCCGAAGTGGAACCATTGGTTCCCGCGGCCGCGTTGTTCGATTTGGGCCGTGGTGGCGACTTCCACGCGCATCCGGGGCCCGCTGTCGGCGTCGAAGCCCTGACGGCCGCGCTGACGTCCGACGGGCACGTGGCGCAGGGCAACGTCGGCGCCGGGACGGGCGCGATCACCGCGGAGATGAAGGGTGGCATCGGCACGGCGAGCGTTGTGCTGCCCGGTGGGATCGTCGTCGCCGCGCTGGTCGCGATGAACGCGCACGGCTCGGCCGTCGATCCGCGCGACGGCCTGCCGTACGGCCACGCGCTGGGCGAGGGCCTGGAGTTCCCGCTGACCCCGCCGGACGCCGACGAGGTGCTCGCCGGGCGCGCGCGGCTCGAGGAGACAGCGCGCAGCCGCACCACCCGCAAGCCGCTGAACACCGTGATCGGCGTGATCGCGACCAACGCCGTGCTGACCCACGCGGAGGCGTTCCGCCTGGCCGGCGCCGCGCAGGACGGTCTGCCACTCGCCATCCAGCCGTCGCACTGCCTCGGCGACGGCGACACGATCTTCGGCGTCGCGACCAGCGCTGTTCCCGGTAAGACCGATCTGGACGCGCTGCTCGCCGCCGCCACCGCGGCCACCGCCCGCGCGGTGGTGCACGGTGTCCTAGCTGCGGAATCCGTCACGACCCCATGGGGTCACATCGCCGCATACCGCGAGCTGTACCCTGGTGCACACCAGGTTCCCAATCCGCGGGACACGCCCGAAGATCGTTGACGGGGCTCGCGTCAGTTGGTTACCTGGTAGTAGCACCACACGGTGGAGTGGCCGAGAGGATAGGCAGAGGCCTGCAAAGCCTCGCACACGGGTTCGAATCCCGTCTTCACCTCACCGCAGGCTAAGGGGACCTTCCGGACGGAAGGTCCCCTTAGTCGTTTCCGGGGGGTCTCGGGCGTTCTTGTCCACCTATTTGTCCTGTGAGACCGAACTGAAATAAACAAGAACACTCGGTCAACTCCCCCAAGCCGCGCATGGTGCGAATTCCCAGCTGACGGCGTCAAACGGGGAGAAAAGTACGACAAGTGATGTTTCCGAGCGTGACCGGCTGTCACCATCCGTGGCCAAATGCCCTGGTAAGGCCGTCTTGACGGCGGCCCGTGGATTGTTTAGTAATACGAGACACACGGCGTTCACGCGCTCGCAACACTCATCCTCGGTCCCCTGGGAGCCATCAATGTCCACATACCCGCACAAGCGGCGTGTCTTGAGTGCTGTTGGTTGTTGTTTGATTGCTGGCTCGGTGTTGGCCGGCTGCTCATCCGGCAAGGACACCGCTCCCGCGCAGCAGGCCGCGCCGAACTCCGGCAAGATCACGCTGTACTACCTGCAGAAGCAGGGTGACCAGCAGTACTTCGTCGAGCAAGCCCAGGGCGCGCAGGAGAAGGCCACGGAGCTCGGCGTCGAACTGAAGGTGGTCAACCTCGGCCAGGACGCGAACAAGGCGATCACCGAACTCGACGCCGCTGTCGCGCAGCAGGCCAACGGCGTCGCGATCGTCGTCCCGGACCAGGCCATCGGCCCGCAGGTGATCGACAAGGCGAAGAGCGCCGGTATCCCGATCATCGCTTCGGACGACGTCATCAAGGACGGCAGCGGCAAGAGCGCGGCGTTCGTCGGCTTCAACGGCTCCGCGATGGGCACCGAGGTCGGCAAGGAAGCCGCGCGCCTGTTCAAGGCCGCGGGCTGGAACGCCGCCGACACCAAGATCCTCAGCGCGTACAAGCAGGACCTGTCGGTCTGCGTAGACCGGGTCACCGCCGCGAAGAAGGCGTTCGACGCCGACGCGGGCGCGCAGATCCCGGTCGTCGAGGTCGGTACGGACAACTCCTCGGTCGACGCGCAGAACCGCACAGGCGCGGTGCTCAGCGCGAACCCGGGTGTCAAGCACTGGGTCGTGTGGGGCTGCAACGACGAGAACGAGACCGGCTCGGTCACCGCGCTGGCGAACGCCGGCATCCCGGCAGCCGACACCATCGGCGTCGGCCTCGGCGCATACCTGACCTGCAAGGACTGGGCCGCCGGCAAGGAAACCGGCAACAAGGCGGCGCTGTTCATCTCCGGCGCCGAGGTCGGCCGCACCGCGATCGACCTGCTGGTGAAGAAGGTCCGCGGCGGCACCGACCTGCCGGCCGAGACGATCGCCAAGACCACGATCGTCAACAAGGACAACTACAAGCAGTCCGGCGTCAACTGCAGCTGATCCCCACTCGTGAGTGTTTCGCGGGGGTAGAACCCCGCGAAACACTCACGAGCCACCCTGCCAACGGAAGGCGGCGCTCCCATGTCCGCACCCGCCCCGGTGCCGGTGCTGACCGTCGAGGGGATCGGCAAGCGATTCTCCGGCGTGACGGCCCTCGACCAGGTCACCCTCGACTTCCGCTCCGGCGAAGTGCTCGCGCTCATGGGCGAGAACGGCGCCGGGAAGTCCACGCTGCTGCGCGTGCTCTCCGGCGACCACGCCCCGGACGACGGCACCCTCGCGATCGACGGCGAACCCGTCACCTTCGACAGCCCGCGTGCCGCGATGGCCGCCGGGATCCGTGTCATCTACCAGGAACCCGAGATCATCCCCCATGTTTCGGTGGCGGAGAACGTCTTCGTCGGCGAGCTGCCCACCCGCGGCCGCGTGTTCAACCGCCGCGCGCTGATCACGGCGACCCGGGCCGCGCTGAAGGAGTACGGCTTCGAGGGCGTCCTCAATCCCACAACCCTCGGCGGCAAGCTTTCCCCGGCACAGCGCCAAGTCGTCGAGATCCTTCGCGTGCTCACGGCGAAAACGCCGCCGAAGGTGATCGCCTTCGACGAGCCGACGTCGTCGTTGTCCGAGCACGAAGTCGAGGCGCTGTTCCGGCTCATCAGGCGGCTGCGCGAATCCGGCGTCGGCGTGGTCTACGTGTCGCACCGGATGAACGAGATCTTCCAGCTCGCCGACCGGATCGCGGTGCTGCGCGACGGAAAGCTCGTCGGCGTCCAGAACGCGGCGGACACCGACGACAACGCGCTCGTCCGGATGATGATCGGCCGCGACCTCTCGCAGCTGGTGCGGCGCACCGAAACCGGCGCCGAGGGCGACGTCATGCTCAAGCTCGACAACGTCAGCACCGACGACGTCTCGGACATCTCGTTCGAGGTCCGCTCCGGTGAGGTCGTCTGCCTGGCCGGGCTCGTCGGCGCCGGGCGCTCCGAGCTCGCCCGCGCGATCAGCGGGGACGTCCCGCTGCGCGCCGGCAGCATGGAGCTCGACGGAAAGCCTTTGAAGCCAAGGAATCCCGGTGACGCCGTACGCGCGGGGATCGGACTGGCGCCGGAGGAGCGCAAGACCGACGCCTTGCTGATGCAGCGTTCGGTGCGCGACAACGTGTCCATCGCGGTGCTCGACCGGATCAGCAAGTTCCGCGTGGTGCGCCGGTCCAAGGAACGCGCGCTGGTCGAGGAGTACATCCGCGAGCTGCGCGTACGGACGCCGTCGATGGAACAGGAAGTCCGCAAGCTTTCCGGCGGCAACCAGCAGAAGACCGTGCTCGCGCGCTGGCTCGCGAGGCGGCCGAAGCTGCTGATCCTCGACGAGCCGACGCGCGGTGTCGACGTCGGCGCGAAGGCGGAGATCTACCGGATCATCGACGGCCTCGCCGCGGAAGGTATGGCATTGCTGGTGATCTCGTCCGATCTGCCCGAGGTGCTCGGCCTGGCCGACCGGATCGTCGTCATGCGCGGTGGCCGAGTCGCCGGTGAACTCCTGCGCGAGGACGCCACTGAAGAACGGGTGCTCACCCTCGCCATCCCCGAAGTGACCGAGGTGGCTTCATGAGCCTCGAAACCCAGAAACCCAGCCAGGAGAACCCGATGTCCGCAGAGCCCGTTGCCGAGACGAGCCGCGTCTCCCCGTTCCGGCGGGTACTGAACGCCGTCGGCGTGCAGAACAGCAGCCTGATCATCGCGCTGGTCGTGCTCGTGCTGATCATCGGCAGCCAGAACAGCAACTTCTTCCTTACCAACAACCTGCTGCTGATCGGCAGCGCGGTCACCATCATGGGGCTGCTGGCATTGGTCCAGACCCTGGTGATCATCCTGGGCGCGCTGGACATCTCGGTCGGCTCGATGGCCGGGCTCGCGTCGGTCGCCTCGGCGATGGTGTTCCAGGCGACGGGTGGCAACGCCGGGATCGGCATGCTCGCCGCGCTCGGCATCGGCCTGGTGTGCGGGCTGGTCAACGGGATGATCATCATCTTCGGCCGGGTGAACCCCGTGGTCGCCACACTCGGCACGCTCGCCGCGTACAAGGGTCTCGCGCAGCTGATCTCGAACGGCAAGTCGCAGGGCTACACCGGCGCGGACGACTTCTTCATCTTCCTCGCCAAGGGCTCCATCGCGGGCCTGCCGACGCTGGTGTGGGTGTTCCTGATCGTCGCGGCGCTGCTGCACTTCCTGTTGAAGTACACCGACATCGGGCGCAACATCTACGCGATCGGCGGCAACGACACCGCCGCGCGGCTCGCCGGGATCAACATCAACCGCTACATCATCGGTGTCTACGCGCTCGTCGGCGTGGTCGCCGCGATCGCCGGGATCCTGATCACCGCGCGGACCGGCTCCGGTCAGCCGGTGTCCGGCTCCGAAGGCTTGGAACTGCAGGCCGTCACCGGCGCCGCGCTCGGTGGCTGCATGCTCAAGGGCGGCAAGGGATCCATCGTCGGGACCGTGCTCGCGGTGTTCATCCTCGGGGTGCTGGACAACGGGATGAGCCTGCTCGGCATCAACCCGTTCTGGCAGAACATCGCACGAGGCGTGCTCCTCGTCGTCGCCGTGGTCCTGCAACAGCTCCGCAGCGGTGAACGCCGCGTCGGCCTGCCGACGTAACCGGCCGAGGCGACAAGGGATCCCGATGGCCTCCCCACGGGCAGGCGGTCGCAATCTGCGTAATCTGCATGCCCGGATCGTCGACGAACTCGGCAGGCTCATCGTCGAAGGTGTTTACGGAGCCGAACAGCCGATCGTCCCCGAGGACGTCGGCCGCCGGTTCCAGGCTTCCCGGACGGTTGTCCGGGAAGCCTTGCGGGTACTGGAATCCAAGGGCATGGTCACCGCGCGGCCGCGCGTCGGGACGTGGACGTTGCCACCGGAGAAGTGGGACGCGATCGACCCGGACGTCATCGCCTGGCGCGTGCAAGGCCCGGACGGCGCGCACCATCTGCGGGAACTCCTCGAGCTGCGGCTGACGATCGAGCCGCAGGCCGCGCGGATGGCCGCGCAGCACCGCCGGCCCGACGAGCTGGCGACCATGGCCGCCGCGTACGAATTGATGGCGGACGCCGTCGAGCGGCAAGACAGAATCGCGTTCGAAAAAGCGGATTGCGTATTCCATGCCGCTTTGGTGCGGGCGTCCGGAAACGCGCTGATCGCCCAATTGGAAGGGCCGGTCGTCTCCGCGTTGCGGGCACGCGCCGATCTGACCGAAGTGTCCGATCACGTGTCTGAACACGCGTTGGTCCTGCACTCGCGGCTGCTCACGATGGTGCTGGCGAAAAACGCCGACGGCGCCGAATCAGCGTGCCACCGTTTGCTGGAAACGGTGTCGCCGTACCACTCACCGGCATCTTGATTGACACGGCAAACTCGGGCGGACCATAGTCGATCATTCCCTAATCGTCCCGGGAGGACGTCACAATGCCGGTTAAAGGATTGCGCGGCGTCACCGTGCTCGCCGTCGGACTGGTCACGAGCAGTCTGCTGGTCACCGGTGAAGCGGCGGCGGCGGATTGCACGATGGCCCAGTCGATGATCTCGGCCGGTGACTACTGGGTGGCCAACGGGCCGGACCAGGCGCCGAACAACTGGCAGAACGCGACTTTCCACGTCGGCAACCTGGCACTGGTCCGGACCACGGGCGTCTCGAACCACAAGACGCTGCCCTGGGCGGACGCCGCGAAGTACCAGCTGCAGCCCGGCTCGTCACCCGACGCCCTCGCGGCGGGCGAGGCGTATCTCGACCTCTTCACCTACTTCCACCCGGAACAACCGTCCGACATCGCCGCACTGCGCGCCCGGGTCGCCGAAGACGTCACTTCGGTGCGGCAAGGGAAAACGGATTCCTGGGACTACGTCGAAGCGTTGAACCGGGCCATGCCGTCGTTCGCCCGATTGGGCGTACTGGACAAGAGCGAAGCCGATCTCGACGCGATGCAGAAACAATTCCACTACACCGAAAAGGTCGCCGGCGGCCACGGCTTGTTCAACGAGCTCACCGGTTTGTGGCGGCGCGACGCGAAGTCCACGACATTCTGGTCCCGCGGAAACGGCGAGGCGCTTTCGGCGTTGACCAAGGTCCTGCAGGTGCTGCCCGAGAACGACTCGCGGCGCGCGGAGTACGTGCGGGTGTTCAAGAAGATGGCGTTCACCCTGAAGCTGGTGCAGCGCAGGGACGGGTTCTGGAACACCGACCTGATCAACCCGTTCAACGCCGGTGGCCCGGAAAGCAGTGGTACCGCGTACTTCACCTACGGCATCGCCTGGGGCATCAACGCCGGGATCCTCGACGCCGGTCAGTACCAGCCGGTGGTCGACAAGGGCTGGCGGGCGCTCTCAACGAAGGCGTTGCAGCCCAACGGTTTGCTCGGCTACGTGCAGCCGGAAGGCACCAAGCCCGCGGCGGCCAAGGCCACGGACACCGCGGCTTACGGTGTCGGCGCGTTCCTCTTGGCCGGTCAGCAAGTCGCAGCGCTTACGCCCGGCTGCTCAGCGTAATAAGACTGGGTGTAGCCGGCCGTTTCCGACCGGCTACACCGCCGCTGGTCGCCCCCAGACGACCATTCCCCCAGTCCAAGCCCCCGGTTTCCCCAAACCGGCGGCCCGCCCGACCTCTCCCCCCTCAAGGGAAGCCGGGAGCGTGCGGTGAAAGTGTTGCGGCCAAAAGGTTTGTGATCTCGGTTCGCGAGGCGGTGGTGAGATCCGCTGCCTTTGGGAACACCAGTTTGTGCCCGAAGTCTCACGCTGGCAATACACCTTGAGGAAGACTTAACGTTTGCTTAGGCAGAACTTAGGCGCCGCTCAGGATTTCGCTCGAACAATACACGGAGTACTCGTTCCGGCACAC
>Ga0193717_1002099_pt1 | contig 11705 bp, 10 predicted proteins | sample U2c2metaG_FD_145900 | JGI IMG/M metagenome (GOLD analysis project Ga0193717, IMG submission 145900) | Soil microbial communities from a riparian zone of the East river system, Colorado, United States - U2c2 | ecosystem: Environmental > Terrestrial > Soil > Riparian zone | place: USA: East River...
ATACTGGTTGATCCGCATTTTCAGGCTTTATTCAATCGGATACGCGAACGGGTTCTAAGCGGTAGTGTAAGCTTTAAAATGGATAACAACCAGGCCCTGGTATTTGTACTGGGTAAGTTTGACAGTGTAAAATCGTTTGAGGTGAGCTACGAGGGCAAAACAGAAGAACTGCCTTTATTTAATGTAGCCGGTATGATCCCCGGCAAAACCAAACCGGATGAGTATGTTGTTTTTTCGGGCCATTATGACCACCTGGGTATCATCAAACCTATGGAGGGCGATAGTATTGCCAACGGCGCCGATGATGACGCATCGGGCACAACAGCGGTGATCTCTTTAGCCAAATATTACAAGCAGCTAAACAATAATACCCGCACGCTCATATTTGTAGCCTTTACTGCCGAAGAGATTGGCGAGTATGGTTCACAATACTTTGCTACCAAAGTTGATCCTGATAAAGTTGTGGCCATGTTTAATATCGAAATGATAGGCAAGGCATCAAAATTTGGGGAAAACTCGGCTTTTATAACCGGTTTTGAGCGCTCAAACTTTGGCACCATACTGCAAAATAACCTGCAGGGAACCGTCTTTAAGTTTCACCCTGACCCTTATCCTGAGCAGGACCTGTTTTACCGCAGTGATAATGCCTCATTAGCCGAAAAGGGTGTGCCCGCGCATACCATATCAACAGATCAAATTGATATTGATAAGCTTTACCACACCGTAAAAGACGAATTTAGTTCGCTTGATGTGAGCAATATTACCTCAACCATCAGAGCCATAGCATTAAGCTCGCGCAGTATAGTTTCGGGTAAGGATACGCCGACACGGGTGCCTAAGCTGGAAAAATAAAGATAAAATTTGTACGAGTTATGGCACACCGGCTAAGACTCACCCCGGCATCGCTGCGCTCGCTCTTCGCCTTCGGCGGAAAGAGGATTTCAAAAACAATCATGCTAAACAATGTGAAACATCTATTAACCGATTGAAAAGTTTACGAATAGATCATTTGCCGTGCTTAGGATGACAAATTTAAAGATACCTAGCCACCCCCTCTTTCCGCCGAAGGCGAAGAGCGGGTGGTCGAGCGAAGCAACGACCGGGTGAGTCAATTCTTTGCTCATAAAATTCCTCCACCATGAAAAACATACTCAAAATAGCGGTAGTAGGACCAGAGTCAACTGGAAAATCAACCATGTCTGATTACCTGGCTGCGCATTATCATACCATCGCTGTACCCGAGTATGCAAGAGGGTATTGCGAAAAATTAACCCAACCCTGCACCTGGCAGGACGAGATTAATATGTTTTACGGGCAACTGGCGCTCGAGGCAGAGCTGCTGCCTCGAGCCAATAAGATCCTGATCTGCGATACCACTTTCATCACCGTAAAAATATGGAGCGACCAGATGTTTGGCAAAGCGCCCCGGGAAGTGCTGGATGAATTGCCCAAACACCCCTATGATCTTTACTTGCTGTTAAATATCGATTTACCCTGGCAGGATGACCCGCTGCGTAATTTCCCCACCCTGCGCGAACATTTTATGAATGTTTGGTACAAAGAACTGGATGCATTGCAGGCGCGGTACGTACTCATATCAGGCACCGGTACCGATAGGTATGACAACGCTGTAAAAGCTATTGATGATTTTTTGACCGCTGATATTGTTTGAACCGGGATATTTTAGGATTAAAGGATTATTACGATCTTCCATGTGAAAATCCGGGTAATCCTTTAAGCTGTTTAATCCGAGTTCAGATAAAATCGCGGTTCAGGCAATAATTGGCGGTTCGGCAATATGTCCGGACAAAAAATTCTAAGTTCCAACAAATTATTTTTCACAATGATGCAACGTTGTAAAAACTGGTGCGTCATTTAACCTGAAGCTTAACATAATTTGGAAGCCATATATATTGACAAACATTACAACCTGGTGGTTGAGTGCAAGCAGGGAAGTAAAAAAGCCTGTTACGAATTGTACCGTTTATATTCAAAAGCGATGTTGAACGTCGCCTTTAGGATAGTGGGCAATATTGGCGAAGCTGAAGATGTTTTGCAGGAAGCTTTTCTGGACGCTTTTAACAAGCTTAAAGATTTTAGACAGGAAACCACTTTTGGTTTGTGGCTTAAGCAAATTGTGGTTAACCGCTCCATAAACCTGCTGCGAAAACGCAAGCTGGAACTAATAGGGCTGGAAGGCGATCATCTGGAAAATATACCCGAAGAGGAAAGTGAGGATGAAGAAGAGGTACAATACCAGGTGGCCATGGTTAAAGAGGCCATGAAACAACTGCCCGATGGTTATAGGGTAGTACTATCGCTTTATCTGCTTGAAGGTTATGACCACGAAGAAATAAGTCAAATATTGAACATATCAGAAAACACCTCGAGAACCCAGTTTTTGAGAGCTAAAAGAAAATTAATGGAAATTTTAAAAAGAAAAGGAACAGTATCATGAGCAAGCGATTTGAAGATTTCATTAAAAAGAACAGGGAGGAGTTTGACGAGGTTGAACCATCGGCAGATTTGTGGAGCAAAATTGAGCAAAGCTTAAATTTGCAGGAGGAACTGCCAAAAAAGCCGGCAACAAAAACTTTTTCTCTTGCTTTCGTGCTTCAGGTCGCGGCATCGGTAATCCTGATCATGGGAATAGGTTTCGGTATATACCTGCAAAGCCAAAAAGGCGTAAAAGGAATTGACCTTGCAGCCATTAACCCTGAATATGCTAGGCAGCAATTGCATTATGCATCGCTTGTTGAAACTAAGCTTACCGAACTTAAATCAATTGCCAAAGCCGACCCGCAACTATACAAAGAGTTTAGTGCCGAAATAGCTAAAATGGATTCTACCTATAAAAGACTCAATAATGATTTGGCCACCAGCCCCAACCAGGAGCGTGTTTTACGTGCAATGATCCGGAACTTGCAAATACAAACAGAGGTGCTTAATCAACAATTAAGTGTAATAGAGCAATTCAATCAAATGAAAAAAGATCAAAAAAATGAAATCAAAAATATTTAAACAGTCCCTGCTGACTGTTGTGGTTTTATTGACCATTAGCACAACCTGCTTTGCACAGGAATTACCTGTTGCACCTCCGGCCCCACCTGAACCGCCTAAACTGGCTTTGGTACAGGAAATGTCTCCATTGAACGATGCTGATTTTCAGTTAAAAATGAAAGATATTAAAGTGAAAATGAAGGACATACAATTTAAAATGAGTAAAATTCAAATGCCAAAATTCAAGTATCAGATGAAGTTGAACATGAAGAATTTTGACAAGCAATTTAAGCATCTTAACAAAAACCTGGTTTATAAGCTGGACAGCTTAAAAACCTTTAAGCATACATTTAAATTTAACGATAGCCTGAACTTTGCCTATGAATTTACAAACATAACACCTCAAATTGCCTATGGATTTAAAGACTTCGACACAAATTTTAGCTTTAACTACACCGACGATAACGACCAGAAGAGTGATGATGGAGTTGAAAAGACTAAAAACTACAGCAAAAGCTATACAGTTGATGGTAACGATGTAATAAACATTGATAACCGTTTTGGGAAAATAACCGTAAATACCTGGGCCAAAAACGAAGTAAAAGTTGATGTACAGATAAAGGTAGCGGCAAATGATGATGATAAAGCACAAAAGCTATTGGATAACGTCGCCATCAGGGATAGTAAAGACGGGGCAGGCGTTTATTTCAAGACCAGTATTAATGCCAATAATGACAATGATAACTCCTGGTCGATATTTGGTGGCAAACATAATAATGTGCGAAAAATGGAGGTAAATTATACCGTGTACATGCCTGTAAAAAACCCGCTGAACATAAGCAACAAATATGGCAGTACTGACCTGCCCGATCTGGAAGGTAAATTAACCATTAATAACAGCTACGGAAGCCTTGTGGCCAAAGCCCTGAGCAACCCCGGTAACCAGATCACTGTAAAATACGGCAGCGCCACCATCGGCGCGCTTAATGGCAGCGATCTGGATGTTGCTTATGGCAGCTTAAATCTGGGCGAATGCAATAAACTTAATGCCGATATTAGCTACGGTTCGGCAAAAATTGGCCGGATAACTACTTCTGGAAACATCAATGTAAAATTCAGCGGCGCTTTAAACATAGGCGATGTGGATAAAAACGTGAAAAACTTAGCTGTAAACGCCTCCTATTCAAGTGTTAAGCTCGGCCTCAGCGGCGATCAAAATGCTGACTTTGATGTAACCGTACGTTATGGCAGCTTTAATTATGGGGGTAATGATGTTAGCATCACCAGCAAAACCCCTTCAGATAGTGAAAGAGGATTTAACCCTACAAAGAATTACAAAGGCCATTTAGGTAAAGGCGGAACAGACAGAACCATAACCATTAATTCGAGCTATGGCAGCGTAAGCTTTAATTAAACGCTATATATTTAACACTAATTCGTTAACCCCTGTCATTTTCGGCCGGGGTTTTGTTATTTTAGGGCGAAATAAATCTCAACCCTATGGAAATATTTGCCCATGCCGAATCATGGATCTCGCTAATTACCCTTACCTTATTGGAGATAGTTTTAGGGATCGATAATGTGATCTTTATATCTATTTTGTCTGATAAACTCCCGGCAAAGCAACAGGCTAAAGGGCGCAGGATTGGTTTAGCAATGGCCATGATCACCCGCGTTTTGCTGCTGCTATCTATAAGCTGGGTAATGACACTTACTGCTCCCATTTTTAGCCTGGGGCACCTTTTCAATATAACAGATGCCGACTGGGCCGAAAAATTAGCCATTTCGGGCCGCGATTTGATCCTAATCATTGGCGGGCTGTTCCTGATATATAAAAGTACGGCCGAGATACACCATAAAATTGAAGGCGACGACGAAAACCCTGAAATCGTAAAGCCACACAGTTTTTGGGGTACCATTGTTCAGATCATGTTGCTGGATATCGTTTTCTCGCTCGATTCTGTGATCACCGCCGTGGGTATGGCCAAGCATGTTGAGATCATGATCATTGCCGTAGTAATTGCCGTAGGTATTATGATGTGGGCATCAAACGGTGTGGCCGGGTTCGTAAACAAGCACCCTACCGTAAAAATGCTGGCATTATCTTTTTTACTGCTGATCGGTGTATCGCTTTTAGCCGAAGCCTTTGAACAGCATATCCCCAAAGGATACATTTATTTCGCCATGGCATTTTCCGTACTGGTTGAAATGCTGAACCTGAAAATGAAAGCGAAGAAAGAAGTAAAAGTTAAGAAATAAGCGATAAGAAACTAGATTGAAAAATTTGTCATCCTGAACTTGTTTCAGGATCTCACAGGATGAGCAGTCGACATCATGTTCACATTGCATATGGGATGCCGAAATAAATTCGGCATGACTTCCGGGAACCAAAAATCTTGTCTCTAAAAGTCCTGACTCTCTCCCCCTCTTAAAATACCCTGCAAAGCAACCCTTTCAAATATTCACCTTCCGGGAATGATGCCCTTACTGGGTGATCTTCGGGTTGATGGAACTGGTAAATGAATTGCACCTGTTTACCCGCATCCAGCGCGGCCCAGGCAATTACCTGCTTAAAGGTTTCCATATCCATAGCTCCCGAGCAGGAATAAGTGGCCAGCAGCCCCCCATCATTCAATAACAGCATACCTAAGCGGTTCAGGTCTTTATAAGCACGGGATGCTCGTGTTAGTGCTGAGCGGGATGGCGCGTACTTGGGTGGGTCGAGCACAATGATGTCAAACTTTTCGCCGTCATCCCTGAATTTGCGTAGTTGCGCATTTACGTCAGATTTGATGGAGGTATGGCTTGTTGCATCCAGTTTATTTAACTGGATATTTTCCTTTAATGTTTCAATAGCCAGTGCCGAGCTATCCACACTGGTTACAGACGCGGCGCCATTTTTTAAGCTGTTTAGCGTAAAGCCGCCAGTATAACAAAAGCAATCCAGTACCTTTTTTCCCTGGGTGTATGATGCCAATATATGCCGGTTATCGCGCTGATCACAATAAAAGCCTGATTTTTGACCCTCAGTGATATTGATGCCGTAAACAATATTGTTTTCCAATACTTCTACTATTTCGGGTGGCGGGTTACCGGCAAGTATTTTATTCTCCGTTTCCGGCAAACCTTCGTGTGCCCTGGAGGCGGCATCACTTTTATCAGATATGCTTTCGGGATTTAACAGCTTTTGCAACGCATCAATAATTACCGGCATCATCCGCTCCATGCCAGAGGTAAGTACCTGCACAGCCAGGTGAGCTGCATATTTATCAACTATTAAACCGGGCAAATAATCAGATTCACTAAAAACCAGTCGGCAGGTATTAGTTCCGCTCTCCAGTACATTGGCACGGCTTTTTACCGCTGTAGCTAATTTATTGCGGAACCAGTCGTCATTAATTTCAACTGCTTCGTTCCATTCCAGGAGCCTTAAAGCCACCCGCGATTGATCGTTATAAAAACCATAGGCCATAAAATCGCCTTTTGAGTTGAGCAGGCGCACCACATCGCCATTGACCGGTTTTCCTTTTACCTTTTCAATGGCTCCCGAAAATACCCAGGGATGTTTTTGCAAAACAGCTTTTTCTTTCCCTTTATTTAAAACAACATCAATCATAGCTGCAAAGGTAATAAGCCGGGGCAAATCATCACTTTTTAATTTTAACTGTAATTTAATGGTGACAAACACCGTTCTAACTTTGCATGGTTAAACTTTTACAAAATTTATTGTTCCAACACAATATTTCCCGATTAAAAACATTTGGTATCTTAGTATCGAAAACATAAACATGAGAAAAACTTACTTATTTTTAGTTACCATGCTATTGGCATGTGTAAGCTATAAAAGCTACGCGCAGGTACCCCGCATACCTGAGGCAAGTTCAACCCAAACTATAATTCAGGACTTTGGATTAGGCAAAATTACAGTCACTTATTCCAGGCCTAATGTTAAGGATCGCAAAATATTCGGCAGCATAATACCTTACGGAGAAGTTTGGAGAACCGGCGCCAACGCGGCTACCACTATTACCTTTACCGAAAGAGTAGTTATTGAGGGCAATCCTGTACCGGCTGGCACCTATTCGCTTTTCAGCATTCCTGAAAAAAACGAGTGGACCATTATCCTGAACAAAACCGTTAAGCAATGGGGCGCATACAGTTACAAACAGGCCGATGATTTTTTACGATTTAAAATAAAACCCATCCGCGTAAGCGAAAAAAGAGAAACACTTACTATGGCGTTTGCAAACTCAAATACCAAATCAACTGATCTGTATTTAGTATGGGACCACACAGCTGCCGCAATACATATGGAGACTGATGATGATGCCAAGATCACAGCCAACATTGAGGAGCTGATGAAAGGCGACCGCAAGCCATATTACTTTAACGCCATACAGTACTATTACGAAAACAACAAAGATGTTGACAAAGCTTTAGGCTGGGTAGCCGAGGCCGAGAAAATAGATCCCAAAGGCCCGTGGTATAAATTGTGGGAATCGCGCCTGTTGTTAAAGAAAGGCAATAAAGCTGGCGCTGTAGCAGCCGCCCAAGCCGGACTTCAGCTTGCCAAAGACAGTAAAGATGATGAATACGCTAGGCTTAACCAGGAAGCATTGGATCACGCTAAAAGCTATTAAGATATATTAAAGAATTACAGGCCCGGTTCCGTTTGAACCGGGCTTTTTTGTGGAATTACTTTGTTAAATATATATGCCAGTATAATTAACAATATGCACCCAACTGCGTTAAGCCACAAATAAGCTATCGCATCAAGATACCCCAAAATGCATATCACTGCTTCGGTTATTATCGCGGCTATAAAAACAGCATTTCCTCTTATTTTTTTAAGGTAGAAAGCCACAATAAACACCCCTAAAATAGTTCCGTATATATATGAACCTAACTGGTTCACCGCCTCAAGCAGGTTGCCAATGCGGCTTGCATAAAGCGCCATGCCGATACAAACCACCCCCCAAAATACAGTAGCCAACCGCGATGCATTTAAGTAATTTTGTTCTGATGCATTAGGGTTCACAATGCGTTTATAAATATCGACCACGCTGGTTGATGCCAGGGAATTTAAAGCGCTGGCTGTTGAACCCATAGAGGCCAGGAAAATAATGGCAACCAGCAAGCCGATAAGCCCTTTAGGCAGGTACTGGGTAACAAAGGTGAGGAATACATAGTTGGTATCATTGCCATCGGCCCCGGCGCTGCTTTTTTTCATTAAGGCAATGGCATCCTGCCTGATGATGCGGGATTGCATATCGGCTACTTTTAAAGCATCCTGAGCATGATCTATTTGTTCTTTATCTTTACTGTCGATAGCCTTGATCAGGTTATTGGTCTTAACTTTCTTTTGCTCAAAGGCCTGGGTATATTGCTGGTCGAGGTAATTATATTGGGTGGCGTAACTGCTTTGTTTAACCTTATTTACCTCGTAATTATTAAAAAACATAGGCGGCCTGTTAAACTGGTAAAAGGCAAAAACCAATACCCCTATTAACAGGATCATGAACTGCATGGGTATTTTTATCAAACCGTTCATGATAAGCCCTAACCGGCTTTGCCCTATCGAGCTGCCTGTTAAATACCGGCCTACCTGGCTTTGGTCGGTACCAAAATAAGATAACTGCAAAAAGAAACCACCTATAAGCCCGCTCCATATATTATACCTGTTGTTTGGATCAAACTTCCAATCGATAACGTTCATTCGACCCAGCTTACCCGCCATTTTAAGTGCATGTGTAAAGCCAACCCCAGCCGGTAATAAGCTTACCACCAGAATACCGGCCAAAAACATCCCCGAAAAAATAATGCTCATTTGTAGTAGTTGGGTGTACGATACCGCTTTACTGCCGCCATAAACCGTATAAAATATAACCAGCCCGCCAATAAACAAGGTGGTATAAACTGTATTAATGTTGAGTATGGTTGATAAGATAATGGATGGTGCGTAAATAGTTATCCCGGTTGAAAGCCCGCGCTGAACAAGGAACAAAAATGCAGTAAATGCCCGTGTCTTCAGATCAAATCGCTGTTCCAGGAACTCGTAAGCTGTATATACTTTAAGGCGATGAAATATAGGTACAAAGGTGATGCAAAGTACGATCATGGCCAGCGGCAGCCCAAAGTAAAACTGCACAAACCGCATACCATCTGAGTAAGCCTGTCCCGGAGCTGATAAAAAGGTGATGGCACTGGCCTGGGTGGCCATAACCGAAAGCCCTACGTGGTACCAGGGTAATGACCGGTTACCCATTAAAAACTGATCGATGTTTTTATTGCTGCCGCTTTTCCATACTCCGTAAAGTACTATGGCAAATAGCGTTGAACCTAAAACTATCCAATCAGTTAAACTCATTCAAAAAACTTTGTAATGAGCCAAAATAACAAAATTAAAAAACCCAGCCAGGCGACCACAATGCCGTAAAACTGGTTCCAATTACTTATAAATGAGGGCAGATCAGGATCACGCCTTTTCACCACGGCCCTTAACCAAAACGGTTATAAAGAAAGAGGCGGTTAATAAGCCCAAAACACCACCAACAAATATCCATGTAAATCCTTTATCAATTATTGCTCCTACAAAAAGGCCGGATACCAGTCCTACCAGGTAGTATACAAAATCCAAGCTTTTTTCTTCTTCTTCGTGATGTTTCATATTACTGTTTTTATAATTGGAACAAAAATAAGTGATTAATTGATTTTTACCAAAAAAACTAATTGGTGTACTTAAACTGTTACTTTTTAGATTTGCACTGCTAGGCCAACCGAAGCATAACGGGCAAAGGCATCTTAACGCAAGTCTTCAACGGGCTCAAACTGACTTGTCCTTTTTTTATATGGAGCCCTTCGGTTTGCTTAGCAAATTAATAAACAAACGGTAAGCCCCCGGCACGCCAGCAGGCAATTCCCTAAAGAAAGCCAGCGAGGTATAAACAAAACGGCCCTTCCCATAATCGGCAACTATCAGTGCGCCGTTATTAGGCTGCTCACCTTTATCATTCATCTGTAAAATGGCTTTATATTGCGGATCGATATCGTTTACAAAGTATAGGCCACGTTCCTGTATCCAACCTTTAAAATCATCCTGTGTAATTTTATTAGGATAATTCAGCACCGGGTTTTGCTTATCTAAAACAGTAATCTCGGCATCCTCGTCGGTAACCCTTTGGTTAACCACCTTGAAAGGATATGGGCCAATTTGCTTTACAACCAACCCGGCATTATTATTATACTGTACCAATAAATTACCGCCATTTTTTACATAATCCATTAAACGCGATTGCTCAAAGGCCAGTCTTTCATTTACATTATAGGCACGTACCCCGGTAATTATGGCATCATATACCGATAGATCGGCATTCATGATCTCATTTTCTGATAGCTGCCGTACATCATACCCAACCTGGCGCAAAGCCTCGGGCATCAGATCGCCGGCACCGGCAATATAGCCTATTTTTTTACCCGCAATTTTCATATTGAGGTTCACCAGTTTTGTTTCTGACGGCGGAAACAAAGTAATAGCAGGTACATGATCATACCTGATGCGTCGCAGGGCCAGCGAAAAAGGTTTTTCGTTAGCGGTTACAACAAACTGTAAAGAATCTGTCCGGGGTTTACTATCAGTAGGCACTACTGTGAAAGCCACGGCCCATTCATCGTTTTTGGTTTTACCGGCAAAATCAATTTTCTCGGGACTTATTTTCCAGCCGGCAATCGGTTTTAAACTGATACTTCCGCTGGCATTGGTAAAACTTTTTAATTTTATCTGAACCACCTGCGGCTGCTGGGCATTAAAAATATAATCCTGGCTTTCAACATTGGCTGTAACCGGCGGGGTTATTTCCAACGGCTGGTAAACTTCGCCCCTAACCGGGTCAACATACTTATATAGTAACCTGCGTTCAAAACGTACAGGCTTACCTTCAATGATAAATTCAAAATCCACCTTGGGCAGGTCTGGATTCTCCGGGTTGCCGGCAAGGGTATCGTCAGGAATGTTATATGAACCTATAGGATGCGGCACCTGCAGCCAGTAAGGCTGTGTAATTTTACCGGCAATACATGTTTGCTCAAATGTTTGTAATTGATTGGCAGGAATCACTTTACTATCCAAATTTGAGGCATTGCCCTGACAACTAATGCTGTTTATTTTTACGCGGTTGCTATACCTGTTTACCACCTGCGAGCGGATCCGGATCTGCTCACCCAATGCATAAGTTGGCTCGGCGGTGTAAGCCTCAAACCATAGCCCTGCACAGGCAGCTATCAGGTTGCTTAGTTCTTTTGTTTTTTGTGTACGCCAATAGCTATCTGATATTTTTTCAATGCGGCCAAGTAACTGTACAAGCGCCGGCACCGATTTTTCAGGAGCTTCAGCGTTAAAATCCCTGTTAATGATGCCTATACCTGCCCCGATGGTTTCACCATCCTTTACCCTTTTCCAGGTAGTATTTATACCATCCATCAGGTCATTTTGCGGAGCATCACCCAAAATGGTTTTAAAATATTCATAAAATTCCCCACGTTGCTTAGCCGACCCAAAGCCCTGTGTTTTATGATTGCTGCGGCTTTCGGCAGCTATTTCGCCGTAACCTTTACCCAAAACCGGGTTGTAAACACCTACGTTTATTTTAAATTGATCAGCGGCAGTAGTATTTACACTTCCAAAACTGAAAGTGTTCCATAACAAACGT
>Ga0193717_1002100_pt1 | contig 11700 bp, 10 predicted proteins | sample U2c2metaG_FD_145900 | JGI IMG/M metagenome (GOLD analysis project Ga0193717, IMG submission 145900) | Soil microbial communities from a riparian zone of the East river system, Colorado, United States - U2c2 | ecosystem: Environmental > Terrestrial > Soil > Riparian zone | place: USA: East River...
TCTCTGTTCTCATTTCCACCAGAATCTCCTCGTCATTTCCGAAAGATTCGGTCCAACGGCGCACTTCCAGATACAACTTAATCTAAGAGAGATGGTTTACTGAGGGGCATGTACGCTATCACAGGAATTACTGGCAAAGTTGGTGGTGCTCTCGCTCGCACGCTTCTGGCATCCGGACAATCGGTCCGTGCCGTCGTGCGCAACGCCGAGAAGGGCCGATCATGGGCTGAAAAGGGTTGCGAGGTTGCGATTGCGGAAATGGAAGATGCGACGACTCTCGCCGCCGCTTTCAAAGAAGTCGACGGCGTCTTCGTACTGCCACCTTCCGAATTCGATCCCGCACCCGGATTCCCTGAGGCTCGCGCCGTCATCAACGCAGTCAAGACTGCACTCGAAGCAAAACAGCCCAGGAGGGTTGTCTGTCTTTCGACAATAGGAGCGCAGGCGACGAAGCCCAACTTGCTCACGCAAAGGACGCTGATGGAGCAGGAGCTACGTGGGCTGACGATTCCAGTGACTTTTCTGCGGCCTGCATGGTTCATGGAAAACTTCGCATGGGATGTAGCTTCGGCGGGCGACAGCGGCGTCATTACGAGCTTCCTGCAACCGGTCAACAAGCCGGTCCCGATGATCGCGACAGCGGACGTCGGCCGCGTAGCTGCGGAACTCATCCAGAAGGACTGGCATGGCTATCGTATTGTCGAGCTGGAAGCCGCTCATCGCATCACTCCGAATGAAGTCGCCGCCACCTTTGCCAGGATCCTGGGCCACCCGGTCCGAGTCGATGTAGTCCCGCGCGAGACGTGGGGCAGTTTGTTCAAGTCGCAAGGAATGAAGAATCCCATGCCACGTATTCAAATGCTCGATGGCTTTAATGAGGGCTGGATCGAGTTCGAGCGCGGAGAGTCAGGTTCAATGAAAGGAAAGGTCAGCTTGGAAACGGTGCTGAGGGGACTGATCGAAGCCCGGGAATGAGAGAAGCACTGCGTCCACTACTGGCTATACGCGGCGTAGGGTCCGCGTCTTGACACGGTACTTATTACTCCTTCGGAGTATCTGCCTTTCGATTTAGGTGAACGCATAGGAGGAAGAAAACATGGAAAATGTGAAGTCTGAAAGTAACGACACCAGAGATGTGAGACCACGTGCAATATCCGTTTGAACGCTGTAAGCGGCATCTACAACATCCGCATTCAAGCTCACAGCCGTATATGACATGGGGATTGAGTTTGGGCGGGCTGACGCGCGAAGGAAGCATCAATGGATAGACGACGGAATTTGTTAATCGGAGTTTTTGCGGGTGTTCTAATTGTAGGAGCGTCAATTTACGCTACCGGTTTCACAAGGCGATTGTTGAGTCCTTTTCGGGCCTACTCTGCATATAAAAGTTCGGGATCTGCTACTGCTCCGGAGCTAAGCCCCGGTGATTGGATAAACTCCCAACCGCTAACCCTCAAGGATCTGCGCGGTCGCATCGTGCTAATCGATTTCTGGACCTTCGGCTGCTATAACTGTCGTAACACGTTGCCGTTCGTCAAACGCTGGGATGATCGCTACCGCGAGAAAGGCCTTACCGTCATTGGGGTGCACTCGCCTGAATTTGATGACGAAAGAGAAGTCGAAAATCTTCGCCGCCAGGTTGCTTCACTGGGGATTCGTTATCCGGTAGTCACGGATAACGATTACCGAACATGGGACGCCTACAATGTCGCAGCGTGGCCAACCATCTTTCTCTTGGATAAGCAAGGACGAATTCGCTGGAGGCACGTTGGCGAAGGGGCCTATGACGAGGCCGAGCGAATAATTCAGAAACTACTCGCGGAAAAAGAAACAGAGCCTGAAGACTAAGCGCGGTCCCTCCCTAACGCGTATCAGCCCCTCACAAATTACCACGATCGTGTTAGCTCGCGATTGAGCCTAAAGTTGTAGCAAAAAAGCATTCGATCTCGTGATCCTTCCTTAAACGAAACTCCTCATAATACATATCATCGACTTATACGGTGGATATCAAACTCGAGGTTTGAGGGTGGAAATGAATAAGGAAATCAGAATCATCAAGCGAGCTGCACGAGATCTGTTGCAAGCCGAAAGAGTGGAAACGCCGGTAACGCCAGGTCGCTATGAACCAAATGAAGCCTCGTCTCTACAAATTATGAGAACAGTTAAGGAATGGGTGAGTGCCAACAACAAGAGAAACAACGAAAAGCTGTTAGCGGCCCAATCATTAAGGCGACTCGTCTTTTAGTGGGCCTCGATTGAATTCGGCGCAACCTTTGTCGTCTTCTCCCTCTCGGGTGCTCAAACACAGACTAAAAAAGAAACGCGCCGCAAAGAATCGGAATGCGCTGGGAAAAACGCCAATCGGGTTACAGCCAAATTCCAAACTGGCAAAGCTCGGGGTTGACATTGTAGGATAACGGCCAGTTATCAACCGTGGTTTCCGACTCTGTCCGACCCAATTCAATTTCGCTTTAATCAACGCGAATCGAGTTGGCGAAGCCCAAGGATGAAGTAGCATGAAGTGGTCTCGACCGAAGGCCCGCTGTGGGTGGATTCCGGCGTTAGCTTTAGGCTCCCTTCCATTTTTGCTGAGTGACTGCGCTCAGCGCCAACCGATCAGCAAGCCATCCATTGAGTTCAGCATCATCCCTCAGGCAGAGGAAGGTGGACCTGATAAGACCGCGCCTATTGCAGGGCAGGTGATTGGCGCCCGTACCGGCCAACAGATCGTTCTGTTTGCAAGGTCCGGAATTTGGTGGGTGCAGCCGACTGCCGATGAGCCCTTCACCGTTATCAAACCCGACTCCACGTGGACCACTTCAACTCATCTCGGCACCGAGTATGCTGCTCTGCTGGTTGAGGCTGGCTATCGTCCGCCTCCAACAGTCGAAAAGTTGCCGTCAGAAGGTGGTGATGTAGTCGCGGTAAAGAGTGTTCCCGGAAAAAAGTGGGAACAAGCCGTTGCCGGAACACTTCAGTTTAGTGGGTATGAATGGCACGTTCGTAACGTTGAGAGCAATCGTGGTGGCAGGCGGAATGAGTACGCTTCGACTAACGCATGGACAGATGCCAACGGCTTCCTGCATTTACGAATCGCGAATAATGCGGGCCAGTGGTCCTGTGCGGAGGTCAAGCTCTTACGGAGTTTGGGTTACGGGTTATACCGCTTTGTGGTGCGTGACGTTTCACAGCTTGAGCCGGCGGCAGTCTTAAGTCTGTTCACCTGGGATGACGCTGACGCGGGCCAGAACCACCGGGAGATGAATATTGAACTAGCGAAGTGGGGTGATGCCGACAACAAGAATGCACAGTATGTGGTCCAGCCTTACTACGTACCCGCAAACGTTGTCCGCTTCAATGTGCCAGCCGGAGTTTTAACGCACTCGTTTCGCTGGGAACCAGGTCGGGTAGCCTTCAAAACAGTTCGTGGCTCGGTAGCGGATGGACCAGGTGTGGTCACCGACCACGTCTTCACATCGGGTGTACCGGCTCCGGGAGGCGAATCTATTCACCTGGACTTGTATATTTTCGGAAACGCAAAAGATCCATTGCAAAAAGACCTCGAGGTTGTAATTGAAAAATTCGAGTACTTGCCGTGATAACAGCAGATTGAGTTGGCTATTTGCAAGCCTCGTCTTGCTGTGCCTGGCGCCCGCAGCCTCTGCGATCGATTCCAGTCGCGAGCTGTCGCAGTACGTCCGCGACCAGTGGGGAAGTTCAAAGGGATTTCCGGGTGGCCAGGTTTACGCGATCACGCAAACGAGTGACGGCTATTTATGGATGGGCGCTGAAAAAGGTTTGGTGCGTTTCGATGGTCTGAACTTCCACCTTTTTCAGCATGCAAACACGCCTGTGATTCCGCTTGGGCCAATTCGGGCCCTCGTGGCCGACGCCGAAGGTGGATTATGGATCCACCTGGGAGGACCACGGATACTTCGTTACGCTAACGGCAGGTTTGAAGATGTTGCTTACTTACTCCCACAATCTGAACCGGCTTTCACTGCGATGGGCCGCGGCGCGAATGGAGAGGTTCTGGTCTCCTCACTTGTAAACGGCACACTCCGATATAGCGATGGCAAATTCATCAAGCTAGCAGGTCCGACTAGTCTCCCGAATTTTCTGGTGATTTCCCTCGCCGAATCGGCCGACGGAAAGATTTGGATTGGTACTCGGGATTTGGGACTCTTCTACGCGACCGAGGGAAATATTGCCAATCTGGGTAAGCCCTTGCCCGATCGAAAAATCAATTGTCTCTTACCAATCACTAACCAGGAGTTGTGGATCGGTACCGACAATGGAGTTGTGCGCTGGAATGGTGTCGAAGTTACAACTGCGGGTTTGTCTGCGTCTCTGACTCATGTTCAAGCGTTGACGATGATCAGAGATCGCGACGCAAACCTCTGGATCGGGACCAGCAACGGACTCATAAGGGTAAGCCCTCAGGGCACCGTAGCTTTTGCGAAGCGCGATAGCGACCCTGTGCCAGTGACTGCGCTGTTTGAGGATCGCGAAGGCAATCTCTGGGCAGGAACATCTCAAGGTATTGAACGTCTGCGAGAAAGCGTCTTTGTTACCTATTCGACCGCTGAAGGCATTCCAGCGGGGAACAATGGACCAATTCACGTCGACGCGGAAAATCGCGTCTGGTTTGGTCCCGCAGCCGGAGGACTGTTTTGGCTTAAAGGTGGACAAGTCGAACGAGTGACCAGTGCTGGACTTAGTGACGATGTCATCTACTCGATCACAGGAGACAAGACCGGGTTGTGGATCGGCAGACAAAAGGGTGGGCTCACGCACCTGAGCTACAAAGATGGATCTTACAAGACTGAGACATACACCGAGGCACAAGGACTTGCTCAAAACAGCGTCTACGCGGTTAATCAGAATCGCGACGGCTCTGTGTGGGCCGGAACTCTGAGCGGCGGCGCTAGTCAGTTCAGCGCTGGCAAATTTAGAAACTACACAACCAGAAACGGCTTAGCGTCGAATACAATTGATGCCATCCTCGAAAGCGTAGACGGCACAATGTGGTTCGCCACACCCAACGGGCTCAGTGCTCTATCAAAAGATCGCTGGCAGACTTTTCTGGTCAAAGATGGCTTACCCGCCGATCGGGTGAACTGTTTGCTTGAAGATTCCGCTGGCGTACTCTGGGTAGGAACCGATGATGGTTTAGCCTTTTTAGATGCCGGCCGATTCCACGTTCCAGCAACAGTGCCGGCGTCGCTGCACGATCAAATCCTCGGCATAGCTGTTGATGGCACTCAGTCACTTTGGATCGCGACGGCAACTCATGTGCTGCGAGTGGCGCGCGATAATCTACTGACTGGCACTCTTACTGCTACATCCACAAGTGAGTTTGGCATAGCCGACGGTTTACACGGGACCGAAGGTGTACGACGGAGCCGATCAGTAGCAGCAGATCAGACGGGAATGATCTGGTTTTCTTTAAGCAGTGCAGTTTCAGTTGTGGATCCTGGTAGGTTAAGAAGAAGTTCGGTTCCAGCCATCATTCACATAAAGTCGGTCGCTGTCGATGGCAGTCCTATCGAATTAGGCAGAGATATTCTTATCCCAGCCGGTCGGCAGCGCATCGCGTTCAGTTTTGTAGGTCTTAGTCTGGCAATACCGGAGCGAGTGAAGTACCGCTACAGGCTCGATGGTTTCGATCACGAGTGGAGCAATCCAGTTTCAGCAGGCGAAGCAATCTATACCAACTTAGGTCCTGGTTCGTATCGCTTTCGTGTGATGGCTAGTAACAGTGACGGGACTTGGAACAGTGCGGAGCAGGTGCTCGGATTCGGAATCGCTCCTGCCTTCTGGCAAACATGGTGGTTCAGGTTGTCGGTCGTGCTCGCTTTTGGGTTGATGGTGCTGGCTATCTACCGCATCCACTTGATGCAAGTCACGAGGCAGTTGAATGTGCGTTTCGAAGAACGACTCGCCGAACGCACACTGATCGCACAGGAGTTGCACGATACCCTTCTGCAGGGCTTTCTTAGTGCGTCGATGCAACTGGACGTTGCTGTAGACCAATTGCCCGAAGCGTCGCCGACTAAGTCGCGTCTGGTGAGGGTTCTTGCTCTAATGAGACAAGTTACTGAGGAAGGACGCAACGCTCTGCGAGGCCTGCGGTTGTCTAACAATGGTTCACAAGACATCGCGCTCGCACTTTCCAGTATCCATCAGGAACTAAAGGGCGCCGAAGACGCAACATTTAGAGTAATCGTTGAAGGTTCATCCAGGCCCTTGCATCCGATTGTGCGTGACGAAGTTTATCGGATAGGCCGTGAAGCCGTAGTCAACGCTTTTCGCCACTCGCGGGCAAAGAACATTACTGTGGAAGTGTCCTATCTGGAGAATCAGCTGCGCCTTTTGATCACTGACGATGGTTGCGGGATCAACTCTGAAGTATTGCAGTCGGGGCGCGAAGGTCACTGGGGATTATCTGGAATGCGTGAGAGAGCCGAGAGAATTAAGGCGCGTCTCAAGGTGCGTAGCCGTGTCGGATCAGGCACCGAAGTGGAATTGTCTGTCCCCAGCAAGGTCGCTTTCGAGATTCAGCCTTCAAATGGACCACTGAAGTGGTTTGGCAAATTGTCAGACCGCAAAGCACCAGCAACCTCCACGGAAAGGAGTAAAGGGACGAAATAATGAGCGAGCAAAGTCGCATACGTATTCTCAGTGTCGATGATCATCCGCTGCTGCGACAGGGGATTGCCGTAATTATCGAGAATCAGCCGGACATGGTTTTGGCAGCTCAGGCAGTCTCGGGTCATGAAGCCATCCAACAGTTTCGTCAGCACCAGCCTGACGTCACCCTCATGGATCTAAGACTTCCGGACATCAGCGGCATCGATGCGCTGATCGCCATCCGCACGGAATACCCAGAGGCTTGCGTTGTGATGCTAACTACTTTCGAAGGGGACGTGGAAATCCAACGCGCGCTGGAAGCTGGCGCGCGCGGCTATTTGCTCAAGACCACTCCTGCGAAGGATCTCGTTGAGGTCATCCGGCAGGCGCACGCGGGCAAAAAACGCATCTCCGCAGATGTGGCAGCCCATCTTGCCGAATATATGGGTGAAGATGCGCTGACTCCTCGTGAAGTAGAAGTGCTGCGTCATCTCGCTGGAGGAAACCGAAATAAAGACATCGGCGATCAGCTCTTCATCTCAGAAGAGACTGTCAAAGTACACATCAAGCATATCATGGAGAAACTCGGTGCCAGCGACCGGACTCAGGCGGTCGCCATCGGCGTCCGTCGCGGAATCATCCAACTCTGAACTCCGCTCACATCCGCCAATTCGCGTACCACCAAAGAGGTAGTGAAAGTTACCTTGATCTACGGATTCATTCTATCGCTTCATCAAGTACCTTGCTCCTGCGGTTCCTAAGAACGTTTAGGTAACGAAGGAGAGTCGTCTGCGAAAGCTATTTTCCACGTTTCCCAGCGAATGGCCTGGTATTGGACTGCTACTCCTGCGAGCGCTGGTGGGTTGTTTATTACTTGTCCAGGGAATGGCTTATGTTCAATCGCCGAATCGCAGTGCAGCGATGTGGGGCGTTGCAGCTCTGACGTTCACCAGCGGCGCTTTGCTGTGGGTTGGTCTGATGACTCCTCTCGTGGCTGTCTTAGTGGCAACAGGTGGTATCGGCATCGCGCTTTCGTGGGTTCCTCTACCTGGCCAGGGTTTATTCGACAGCTATCTCGCCACAATCAATCTGATCGTTCTATCTATAGCGATAGCTCTTCTGGGCCCGGGTGCTTTCTCGCTTGATGCGCGCATGTTCGGCAGGCGTGAAATCACCATACCCTCGAATAGCCATGCGTCAAGACCATGAAAGATTCTCGCCTCAGTGGTTGGCTTTTGTCGCTAGAAGTCGATCCTTAGAATACGGCCGTCGGTTCCGACCAACCAGCCGGTCTTCCGGCTTCCGAAAGCGACGCCCCAGTAGCCGGTTACGCCGGGTAGGGTGAACCACCTGTTACCCTCATCAGGTGTCCAAGCCGAGCCACCAGGACCGGTGACCACCACTCTCCGGTTCTCATCACCGTGATCGCCGTCATCGTCGTCGTCATCGTTTCCGCGCCCCATGACAACGGCCTCATTGTGGTCGCCGGCTTCATGGCCGTCCTCGAGGCCAGCTTTACCTGCGTAGGCCAACCCGAACACCGTACCAATGTTCGGCTGCTGTCGCGTGAGGGTCCAGGTCCTGCCGCCATCTCTGGAGGTCGCAGTCTGATCAAACGGCGGGGCTGCGGGATCAAGATCTCCGCCGCCAATTATCCCGTGCCGCGCATCTCGGAAAGCCACGCTGAATATTCCCGCGCTCGGCGATCCACGCAGCGGTGAAGCGTAGGCGTTCCATGTCTCGCCTCGATCATCCGTAGCCAGAACTCTCGACGGAGACGCACCCCCGGTTACGATCCACCCATTCTTCTTGCCTTGTGCCGCGACGCATGTACCGCTCGAAGCGAACGAAAATTCGCCATCTAGCGCCGGCGGCAGGTTGTTGCCAATGTCCACCCAGGTCCGCCCATCAGTCGTGCGGATCACCGGAAAGCGCCCGTTCACCGGGTCACTCTGCGCAAGTCCACGCTTCGACGTCCAGAACGCGAAGCAGTCGTAGAACGCGGCGGGATCCTGGTTCTGGAACTGCAGCCTCCACGTCAAACCACCATTAGTCGTCTTGTAGATTCGGGAATCGGTGCCGTTCCCAATCGACAACAGATACGCAGTCTTGTCGCTGACTCCCTGTACATCTCGGAATTGCAGCGTCTCGGCTCCGGGTACGACACCGGCCCTCCAGGTCTGCCCACCGTCAATCGTGACAACAAACGTGCCGCCGCGCCCGCTCGCCCAGACCACGCGAGAGTTCACCGGACTCACAGCGATCAGCCCCTGTAGCGTTCCGCTGTTTTGCAGCGTGAGTGTTGGTTGTCGCGGGTGAGGATTATCTTTCGCGAAGATCAGGATCGCTGATGCGAAGAGAGCAAACAGAAAAACAGCCAGTGAACGTTTGGACATGGCAATCTCTCCTGAAGGAATTTTGTCGGTGGAGGTGCAGTATAGGACTCGCCCTGAGGCGTGTCAAAGGAACGGTGGAGTGTTAAAAGGAGATGCAATCTTAGCGCGGATTAACGCGGATAACACCGATCGAAACAGAAGGATCAGCGTGCGTAATGTCACTAAGTGCCGGCCGCATCTTGAGAATTTAGCGTCGATGCACCGTTGAGAAGGTCACTGCATCCATCAATCCCTAGCACGTCAACCCCAACTCCGCTACAATTGCCGCCTTACCTGTGCTGGGGGCTCTCGAAATACAGGGTTCGTTCCAGCAGGCAGCCAGGACATTAGGAAGGCGGCGAGTAAGCATACTGGTTTCCCTAGGCGCTAGACCAGGCCGCTACGAAATCCGCTCCCAGAGTGGCGCGGGGCGGAATGGTGAGGTGTATCTGGCGCAGGACACAAAGCCTGATCGCAAGGTTGCTTTGAAGGTTCTGCCCGCTGACCTGGCTGCAAACCACGACCGCATGACCTTTTTTGGCGTAGGCAGGATCACAGCACGTTGTTAGTAGATCTCCGTGTGGAATTTCCATTCGCTTCGCTTCACGACGACTCGCGCTTTAGTGATCTGCGGAAACGTATGGGTATGCCCGAATAGATTGAAGTCAGAAGTCTTTCACGCTCGTTGCATGCTTCCGCATGTTCCGCAAGCTAACTGCCTAATCCAAAAGGACTCCAAACATGGCCAAACCCTCGAAATTCACGCACGTGGTCTATAGCACACGCCACTTTGATGAAATGATTGACTGGTATCAAAGAGTCTTCGAAGCGAATGTGGTCTATCAAAATCCGGTGTTCGCGTTTCTGACTTACGACGACGAACATCATCGTTTCGCGTTTGCCAATTTGTCGGTTCTTATGCCTGACAGCGTGGCGAGCGAGACGCGGGACAACGCGGGTGTAAATCACGTAGCGTACACCTACGCCAACCTGGGTGACTTGCTTGCTACATACGAGCGTCTCAAACAGATGGGTGTCACACCATATTGGCGCATTCATCATGGCATTACACTTTCGCTTTACTACCGGGATCCCGATGGCAATCGAATGGAGTTTCAGGTGGACTGCGGGACGGTCGAAGAGGCCAACGCCTACATGCAGACTGATGCCTTCGCCGCGAATCCGGCCGGGGTAGAAATTGATCCGGAAAGTCTGCTGGCCCAGTACCGCAGCGGTGTACCGGAGCATCAACTGCTGACGATGCCTGAAGGTCCGATGTCTCCAATACCACGCGAGCACGGCATGTCTTAACAAGTTGTTTTTCACAAAGTAAGAAGCGAGGTGCTTCCGAAATGTTGAAATAGCGCCATCCAGCTCTTTCAATTGATAACCAGATGACGCATTCGCTCCGAGCACCTGAATCTGCCGGAATGATTTTGAATAGTAACCCCTACATTTAGGAGGAGAATCAAATATGGCTACCGCTTTTGCACCGATCCCAGGAATCCCCGAAGCGTTGCACCGGGCGGAGAAAGATCTGCCCTTTGTCGAATACCAAGAGGGCGTAGTTTTCCAGTTGCTGCAAGCTGATGTCGCCGCGGGGCTTTGGGTGATCCGAGTCCGTTTCCAGCCGGGCGTCACGATCCAACCGCATAGGCATACCGGCGAGGTCTTCGCTTTCACGCTTCAGGGTTCGTGGAAGTACCTGGAATATCCTCAAGTCAACCTCGCTGGCTCATATTTGTACGAGCCCCCCGGATCGATCCATACGCTGCATGTGCCGGATACGAATAAAGAGGTGACAGATGTGTGGTTCGCCATTCGCGGAGCGAACCTCAACCTGGACGAGGCAGGAAACGTCGAAAGCGTGCTCGACGCTGGAGCTGTGGTGGAGATTTACAGGGCTGTGTGTGAAAAGAGCGGACATGCGCATCCGGACGTGATTGGCGCGTAGGTGCTGGCCTGTGATCAAGACAACTAAACCAACAAGGAGAAACGTTCATGCAAGCAGCAGAAAAGATCATTAGTAACGCATCGACCGGGTTGAGTGAGTACGACGCGATTACCAGAACGGTTGAGACGTACATCAATGGCGGCAAGTCGGGACGAGGCGCCGACATGAAGCCCGCCTTCCATCCGGATGCGACGATCTTTGGCTACATCGGTCCTGATTTGTTCGCCGGACCAATCCAAGGTCTCTTTGATTGGAATGATCAGAATGGTCCAGCACCAGATCTCAAGGGCCGTATTACCAGCATCGATATCATCGAGACGGTTGCCACGGTGCGATTGGAACTCGGCAACTGGACCGGACATCGGTTCACCGACCTGTTTACGCTGCTCAAGGTCGATGGAGAATGGAAAATCATGAACAAGGTCTTCCATCTTCATCCCTGAGAAAAAAAAGGAGCGAACCATGAGAATGAACTCGGCTGCAAGACTGTCTGCGGCCTGCACCCTTGCCGCGGTCTTCGCTGTCGGCGCACACGCCCAGCAAAAGCCTTGCGTGACCGCTTCCAAATTCGGGCCCGACGATCAGATCGGCAACCTTAACCATGTGACACCGGCGAAAACGCTTGCGGCTTCAAAGCTGGTAACGCGCGGCAAGGCTTATCGACTCGGGATCGAAACAAACAAGAACACGCCGGCATTCGGGACGCGCACTTTCGCGATGACGGTGTTGCAGCCGGGC
>Ga0193717_1002101_pt1 | contig 11696 bp, 13 predicted proteins | sample U2c2metaG_FD_145900 | JGI IMG/M metagenome (GOLD analysis project Ga0193717, IMG submission 145900) | Soil microbial communities from a riparian zone of the East river system, Colorado, United States - U2c2 | ecosystem: Environmental > Terrestrial > Soil > Riparian zone | place: USA: East River...
CGCCCGATCGCCCCACCGTTCCCGGACGGTCTGCGGACGGCGGTCTTCGGCATGGGTTGCTTCTGGGGTGCGGAGCGCCTCTTCTGGCAGACCGAGGGCGTGTGGACAACGGCCGTCGGCTACGCGGGCGGCCACACGCAGAACCCGACGTACGAAGAGGTGTGCAGCGGCGGCACCGGCCACGCCGAGGTGGTCCTCGTGGTCTACGACCCGTCGGTCATCAGCTACGACGGCGTGCTGAAGGTGTTCTGGGAGGGCCACGACCCGACGCAAGGCAATCGCCAGGGCAACGACCTCGGCACCCAGTACCGCTCGACGGCGTACTACACGGACGAGGCGCAGAAGAAGACCCTCGAGGAGAGCCGCGCCGCGTACGACGCGGCGCTCCAGCGCGGCGGGCACGGGCAGATCACCACGGAGGTGGCGCGACTCGGCGAGTTCTACTACGCGGAGCAGTACCACCAGCAGTACCTTTCGGACGCCAAGAACCCGAACGGCTACTGCGGCCTCGGCGGCACAGGAGTCAGCTGCCCGATCGGCATCCTTCCGACGGACAGCTAGTCACCCGTGGTTAACAACGTGCCATGAGGGCGTCGGCCGCTTTTGGCTGGTGATGACGACATGAAGAAGCCCCAGGCGCTTGCATCAGAGGCGACACTGGGGCGTTCGTCACTAACGGTAGCATCCCGGCATGCCGCCCGTCGAGGTCGATGAGTCCGTGGTGTGGAACCTGCTGTCTGAGCCTCGGATGGGCCCGTACCTTGATGGTGCCGCTGGTAACAAGGCTGCGGCGCTTGGTTTGTACGAGTGGAGTGCTCGAACGTCGTCTGCGGCTTTCGAGATCGTCGGACACCTAGAGGTGTTGCTTCGCAACACTCTCGATCGTTGCCTTCGTCGGCACTTCCGTGAGGATCAAAGCGGGATTCCGTGGTTCCTGTTGCCGACTCCTGGCGGAGAACATGTTGAAAATGCGGTGACCACCGTTCGTGAACGACTTCGGCCACAGCGGAAGGAATCCCGACACCAGATCATCGCAGGACTGAGCTTCGGATTCTGGTCGGGTCTCCTTGGTCCGAAGTACGAGGAGCTCTGGCGCGACTGTCTCCATGAGGCTTTTCCGAACTCGTCGGGAAAGCGCAAGCAGGTTGCCGTAGCGGTCGAGCGGGTCCGCAAGTTCAGGAACCGCCTTGCTCACCATGATTCAACGATCAATGTCGATGTTCCCTTTGAGGTTCGGCAGATCTTTGAACTTGCCGCGTACATCGACGTCAATGCGGCCCGTACCTGTGTCAGCCAGGACGCGCGTTCAGGCCGATCGAGCGTGTTGCGTTCTATGCTGACCGGGAGATTAAAGTCGAGATCCCTGCTGTGCTTCACCGTCGCGATAACGTCGAGTGGACCCCTGAGGAGTCTGCTCGGCTGCGTGTTTCAGACGACCGATTCGATCGGAAAATCGCCAGTATCATCGACGCGTCAGTCGCAACCTGGGCGGATGGGCGATATCAGGTGTTCTTGCTGACCGGTCCTGGCCATCCAGACCATCGTCAGTTGTGTGATGTGCTGCCGCACCTCGCAACCGGGCGTGGCTCAGCGTTCGTACAGTCACAACGGTACGTTTCACTTCACTCGCTTGAGACTGCGGCAACGACAGCGGACTTGTAGCAGGGCCATGAAGACCAGGCGGCACGGAGTGAGCTGCCGATCAGACTCGGCGTCGAGGGGGACATCGCGTGACGAAGACCGAGGGCTGGTTCGACCGAACCCAGGTCACGGACACCGAACAGGCACGGCACGACGCGGAGGACTGCGGTCGTCTCGTCGAGGTGTCCCGTCTCGAGAAGGGCTGGACCCGCGCGCGGCTCGCGACGGCCGCCGGCGTGACCGAGACCGACGTCGAGCAGTTCGAGTCGGGCCGGACGTCACCGGTGGAGCCGATGCTGTCGCAGTGTCTGCGGGCGATGGGCCACATCTCCTGACCAGCAACTAGCACGTGACTACCGGCGATTTCGCTAACGAAGTCCGCTCGGTGATCCATCAGGAGGTTGAGACGCGTCGATCAAGTCGCGCCCCGACCGACTGAGGAGTCCGATGTCGGCTGGCGCGATCACCCGGTCCGATGGTGGGATGTCCCGACTTGATGGCGGGGTGAAGGGAAACCGGGCGATGACGTGGTTCCGGGCGGTGGACGTGACCGAGGCCGAACTGGCGCGGTGGGACGCGGCGGACTCCGGTCGGCTCGTGCAGACCATGCGTGAGGACCGCGACTGGAGCCGGAACCGGCTGGCGGAGCTCGCCGGCACGTCACACGCCGAGCTGGCCAGCTTCGAGATGGGCCGGACGGTGCCGGCTCAGCCGATGCTGGTCCGGTACCTCCAGGCCATGGGCTACCACGCCTAGAGCGCGTCAAAATAAGAGAGCGGACGACGAGATTCGAACTCGCGACCCTCACCTTGGCAAGGTGATGCGCTACCAGCTGCGCCACGTCCGCATTGCTCACCGGAAGTCTAGCCGACCCGTCATGCGGGCCGAGCGGGGCCGTCGCTTCCAGTGGTGACTCGGGGTGAGAACGGAGCGCGGATGCGACCACAGAGCGGTACGAACTGGTCTGAATGGCTTAATACCTTCGTCGGTATCGCCTTAACGTTCTTAACACTTGCCGTCCACTCGAAACTGACGTGTGGCATGTTGAGCCAGCATCCCGTGGCGGTCGGGAGGAGGTGTCGGGCTCTATGACCAGCGAAGCTCTACAAGCTGCTGATGAGGGCGCGGCAGAGGATCGGGCATTGCTCGAGCGGCTGCGTTCTGGTGAGGACGCGGCGTTCGGCGAGCTTTTCTCCCGGCACTCGGCTGCGGTGTTTCGGCTCGCGCTCGGACTGGCGCATGACCGGTCCGAGGCCGACGACCTCACGGCGGAGGCGTTCTTCCGGGTGCTGCAGGCGATCCGTCGCGGCTCCGGTCCGGTCGACAACGTACGCGGCTACCTGTTGATCGTCGCGCGGCGCGTGGCGTGGGAGTGGAGCATGCGCCGCAAGGACGTGCCGGTCTCCGACGAGGAGCTGACCCATCGCGCGCCCTCCAACCCGGACACCTCGGGGCAGTTCACCGAGCGCAACCTGATCCGTCGCGCGTTCACCAGTCTTCCCGAGCGGTGGCGCCGCGTCCTCTGGAAGATGGAGGTCGAGGGTGAGCGGCCCGCGGCCGTCGCCACGAACTTCGGACTGAGCCCCAATGCCACGGCCGCACTGGCCCGCCGCGCGCGCCAGGGACTGCGTGCGGCCTACCTGCAGGCCCACCTCGCCTCCGAGCGCAGCGCCACCGGCTGCCGGTCGGTGCTGGAGAAGCTCGGCGCGTACACCGCCGGCACCACCTCGGGCATCGAGCGCCGCCGGATCCGCGCGCACCTGTCGACGTGCACGGCCTGCGCGGCCATGTACGCCGAGCTGCGCGACGTCTGCTCCGGCCTGCGTGCCCACGCCGGACTGATGGCGGCGCCGGTCGTCGCGGCCGCCGGCTGGCAGTTGGCCGCGACCATCAAGGGCGTGTTCGCGAGCACGAAGGTCCAGGCCGCGCTGGCGGCGACGTCCGCGGCCACGATCGGTCTGCTCGGGTTCGTCGTCGCGCCGTGGAGCAGCGGCGGCGGCGACGCCACACCGCTCGACCTGGCTGGCAAGCGCGCGGTCGAGATGCACATCGCCGCCCACCCGGCCCAGCCGCCGATGGTGATCGACTTGCGGAGCGGCTCCCTCGACGGCGCCATCACGAAGCAGCCCGCGCAGAAGAAGGACCGCGAGTACTCCGACGGCGTCGACCAGGCCGCACCGACGTCCCCGCAGCCACCGGCCGCCGGCACGCCCGCGATCGGTGGCGAGGTGCCCACTCTGGACGGCGGCCGCAGCGACGCGCCGATGTCGAGCGAGGTCAAGCCGTTCGACGAGACCGCGCCGATCATCTACCGCGAGACGACGATCGAGACCTACACGACCGAGTACGAGGACTACACGTTCATCCGCGAGACGACCACGGTCACCGAGGTGAACATGCTGGACCAGACGCGGACGAGCACCGAGACCACCAGCTACACAAAGCCACGGGAGCCGGCGCCGACGAGCGACCCGGCACCCTCGATCGCGACAGAACCCGCGCCAACCACCTGACCGGGCCCTGACAACGACCCCCGGCGTAGGCCATCATTGAAGTTGATGTTGCCGGCCCGCCGGGAGGCGATCGAATGACGCGCGTTGTGCGCGGCGCGGATGGACGCAAGTGGATCCTGCGCGGCCAGATGGAATGGCGCACGCCGGCCACCGCCGATGACTTCGAGCACGACGTGAGCGTGGGAAACACGGCCGCGTTCGTGATGCTCGCCCTCGTCGTCGTGCTGGGCGTGGTGTTGGTGGTGTCGATCCCGGAGGACGTGGTCGCGCCGTGGAGCAGCAAGATGCTGTGGCTGGGACTGCTGATCGTGCTCGCGATCCTGTTCTTCCCGGCCCGGTGGGCGCTGCGCAGGCCGTGGACCGTGGTCGCCGAGACCGATGAAGACGGCGACGAACTGGCCGAGAAGTGGGTCGGCACCGTGCGGGGTGTGTTCACTGTGCGTCAGCAGGTGAACCGGGTGGCGAAGAACATCGCCACCGACTCGCAGCCCGGACTGGAGGGACCGCTACAACCCGTGGCGTAACCGCGGGATTCGGGCAAGACTGGGGTCGTGCCTGAACTACCCGAGGTGGAGGCGCTCGCCCAGTACATCCGCGAGCACGGTGTCGGCCGCACCGTGGCGCGGGTGGATGTCGCCTCGCTGTCCGTGCTGAAGACCGTCAGCCCGCCGTGGACCGAGCTCCACGGCAGGCAGTTGACCGCCACCGGCCGGCACGGCAAGTTCCTCGACGTCGACATCGACGGTCTGCACCTGGTGATCCACCTGGCCCGCGCGGGCTGGCTGCGCTGGGCGGACACGCTGTCGGTGGCGCCACCGAAACCGGGCAGGGGGCCGCTGGCGCTGCGGGTGCACCTCGGCCCGCCTGGGCAGGGCCCCGGGTTCGACCTGACCGAGGCGGGCACGAAGAAGGGCCTCGCGGCGTGGATCGTGGCCGATCCGCAGGAGGTGCCCGGCATCGCGGCGCTCGGCCCGGACGCGCTCGCCGTCACCCGTGACGAGTTCGCCGAGGTGCTGTCCGGGCGGACCGAGCGGCTGAAGAACGCGCTGACCACGCAGCGGATCCTCGCGGGCGTCGGCAACGCGTACTCGGACGAGATCCTGCACATGGCGAAGCTGTCGCCGTTCGCGACCGCCGGCAAGCTGCCCGACGACCAGCTCGACCGGCTGTACGAGTCGCTGCGGACGATCCTGACCAGCGCCGTCGAGCGGTCCGTCGGCCAGCACGCGGCCCGGCTCAAGGGCGAGAAGCGATCCGGGCTGCGGGTGCACGCCCGCACCGGCATGCCGTGCCCGGTGTGTGGCGATACCGTGCGCGAGGTGTCTTTCGCGGACAAGGCGTTCCAGTACTGCGCGACCTGCCAGACCGGCGGGAAACCGCTGGCCGACCGGCGGTTGTCGAGGCTGCTCAAATGATCTTGCCCTTGCCACGGGGCGCTACAGAGTCGAGCATTGACTGGTGACCGACCTGTTGAACGAGCGCGCCGCGGTCGGTGCGCTCGCCATGCTCGTCGTCGCGGGCCTGTTCGCCATCTGGATCCGGTCGCGTAAGACCGACAACTCGGTCGACGACGCGGTGCTGGACGCGGTGCAACGGCTGTCGAAAGCGGCGCCCGCGATGCGCAGCGGGCTGACCGAGGAGGCGGCGGACCAGGCGGCGAAACACCTGGTGGAGATGCTGAAGTGTGTCGCCATCGGCATCACCGACGCGTCCGGCCACCTGCTGTCGTGGGACGGTGGCGCCAACGAGCACTACGCGGACCTGACCGGCGCCATCGACCTCGCGGTCCGCAACGGCCAACGCGCGCACATCCACCACACGAACCTGAGCTGTGACCACCGCGGCCGCTGCCCCATGCGCACCGCGGTCATCGTCCCGCTGATCCCGGACGGCCAGGTCGAGGGCACGCTGATCGTGGTCGGCGGCGTCAACTCGAAGAGACTCATCCGCGCCGCCGACGAGGTCGCGAAGTTCGTCTGCATCCAGCTCGAGCTGGCGAAGCTGGACGAGTCGAAACAGCAGCTCGCCAAGGCCGAGGTGCGGATGCTGCGCGCGCAGATCTCGCCGCACTTCCTGTACAACGCGCTGAACTCGATCAGCTCACTCATCCGCACCGACCCGGAGCGGGCCCGCGACCTGCTGCAGGAGTTCGCGGACTTCACCAGGTACTCGTTCCGGACGTCCGGCCAGTTCACGACGCTGGCCGAGGAGCTGCGCAACATCGACAGGTACCTGACGATCCAGAGCCAGCGCTACGCCGACCGCCTCAACGTGCGCATCAAGATCGCGCCGGAGGTGCTGTCGGTGGTGGTCCCGTTCCTGGTGCTCCAGCCGCTGGTGGAGAACGCGGTGCAGCACGGCCTCGCGTCGAAGCCAGGCGGCGGCACCGTCACCGTCATCGCGAAGGACAACGGCAACGAGGCGCTGATCAGCGTCGAGGACGACGGCGTTGGCATGGACGCGGACCGCCTGTTCGCCGACCTGCGCGACGCCCACAAGACCGGCTCCCACGTCGGCATCGGCAACATCAACCAACGCATGCGCTCCGTCTTCGGCGACGAGTACGCGCTGATGGCGGAAACCGCACCGGGCGCCGGCATGAAAGTGATCCTGCGAGTGCCGAAGTTCTTCCCAGGCGTCCGCCCGGACTTCCCGAAGTTCGGCCCCCAGTCGGAGACGCAGGACCCCCAAACCCCCACGTCGACCCAACCCGCCAGCTAGCCTCGCGCCGAGCGAAAGTCCCACTCGCCCGGACAACATGCCCGAAGTTATCCACAACCCGCTCGCGACCCGTGTTTTGTCGGTACCCCCCGATAGAATGGGATCACGGGGTGCCCCGGAGAGGGTCAGGGTCCCGGCAAAGTCATGTGATGGCTGGTGAAGCTCGTCCGCCGGGGTTACGTGGTGATGGGCGTTTGGGGGACGGTGGTAATGCCTTCGGGGCGTGCCGGATGCCCCTAACCTGGCGACCCGCGCCCGCGTACGTGCTGTGAAAGGCGCGTTGACGGCGCTGGGTGCCCTGAACGGCGCCTTTGACAACATGGTTGTGGGGTTATCGGTGGCTTCGGGGTGAACCGACTTTGCCGGGGCCCTGCCCTCTCCGGGGGCAGGCTGTGGATAAGTGGTCGAGTTGTGGATAACTCAACTGGTGTCTGTCAGGCGGGTTGCGCACGCGTTCAGGTACTGCTGTTCCGGGACGCTCATGGTCAGGCGTGCGGCTTTGCGGTAGCCGGTCACCGCTGCCTCGTGGTCGCCGGCCATCTCCAGTAGGTGGGCTCTTACCGCGTGCAGGCGGTGGTGCTCGGCGAGCTGCTCTTCCAGGGGTTTCAGCGCCGCCAGGGCCGCGACGGGGCCGTGGACCATCGCCACCGCGACTGCCTCGTTGAGGGTCACCATCGGGCTCGGGTCGAAGTCCTCCAGTAGGCGGTACAGGCCGAGGATCTGCAGCCAGTCCGTGTCCGCCGCGCGAACGGCCTCCGCGTGGACGGCGGCGATCGCGGCCTGTAGTTGGTACGGGCCCAGCCGCGCCTTCGGCAGTGTCTCGCTGATCAACGCGATGCCCTCGGCGATCGACTCGCGGCGCCACAGTGTGCGGTCCTGTTCGGCCAGCGGGACGAGGCTGCCGTCGGGCCTGGTGCGGGCCGCCCTGCGGGCCTCGATCAGCAACATCAGCGCCAGCAGCCCTGTTACCTCGCCGTCGTCGGGCAGTAGGGCGTGCACAGTCCTGGTCAGGCGGATCGCCTCGCCGGTCAGCTCCGCGCGGTGCAGGTCCGGGCCGGAACTGGCCGTGTAGCCCTCGTTGAAGATCAGGTACAGCACGTGCAGGACGGCGCGCATGCGTTCCGCCGAGGGCCGCGACTGGAACTCCGCGCCCTTGATGCGTTGCTTCGCCCTGCTGATGCGTTGCGCCATGGTCGACTCCGGCACCAGGAACGCCTTCGCGATCTCCACCGTCGTCAGGCCGCCCACCGCGCGCAGCGTCAGCGCGATCTGCGACGGCGGCGTCAGGCTCGGGTGACAACAGAGCAACAGCAGCGTGAGTGTGTCGTCCTCCCCCACCGCGGGCCCGACCGCCACGTCCTGCGCCGCCATGCGTTCCTCGCGGCGCCGGCTCGCCTGCTCGCTGCGGAACTGGTCGGTCAGCTTGCGGGACGCTACCGTGATCAGCCAGCCGTCGGGGCGCTCCGGCAGCCCGCGCTCCGGCCACTGCTGCGCGGCGACCAACAACGCTTCCTGGACCGCGTCCTCCGCCGCCTCGAAGTCGCCGTAGCGTCGGACGAGCGCCGCGAGGACCTGCGGCGCCAGCCGGCGCAGCAGGTCCTCGATGTCGCCGGCGGTCACATCTCCTGACCGGACATGTCCATGATCGGCCGCACCTCGACGGCACCCAGCCGCGCGTCGGGGAACCGGGACGCGATCTCGGCGGCCCGCTCCGGTGTCTCGCAGTCAACGACGAAGTAGCCGGCGAGCTGCTCCTTCGACTCCAGGTAGGGCCCGTCGGTGATCGCCGGGACACCGTCGCGCGGCCGCGCGGTCCTGGTGTGCACCGGGTCGGCCAGCGCCACACCCTCGACGAACTCGCCCGACTCGGCCAGTTCCGCGAACAGGTCGTCGCCCTGCTTGGTCAGCCTCTCGCGCTCCGCCTCCGGCAGCGCGAGGAACTTCGGGTCCCGCAGGTAGATGGGGTGTTCCCATGTGTCCGGGTTGCTGTAGATCATGATCAGGTACTTCATCGCGTCTCTCCCGCCACACCGATCAGGTTGCCCTCGGGGTCCCAGTCGAACAGGTCCGCGTAGTAGCCGCGGAGCGTCGCCGCGTCGCTGCCGATGATCTCGAAGTGCACCACGTGCTGTGCCATGTCGCGTCCTCTCGTTCGTCGCTTGCACAGCGGAGGACGGAGCGGCCGGCCGGGTCTCGACGTCGCCCGGCGACAGAGTTATCAGCGACGGGACGGGGTCGCGCGCACCTCACGCAGAGCCGGCTCCGGGCGCCCGCCACGCGGAGGACCCGGCATGAACCGGACGCTGCTCGGGTTGACCGGCGCGAGCAGCGTGGACAGGCGACGCACCACGAGCGCCGTCAGCACCGCCACCGCGGCCGCCGACAGGTCGGTCACCGCGCTCAGCAGAACCCCGTCGGCGTGCGCCTGCACGCTGGTCCGGAACCGCCACACCACGGTCACCGCGAACAGCAGCCCGGCGACCACCCACACGACCCACCACACCCGCACGGCGCGGGTCGGGTTCGGCCGCTCGTCGGCCGACCTGCGCAGCACCTGGTGTTCCAGCTCGGCCAGCACGACGCCGCCCATCGCCAGGTTCACGCCCGGGACCAGCAGATACACGAGCACCTGCCAGTCGGCGCGGCCCACCCGCTGACCGACGACGTCCGCGGCCGCGTGCCGCGCGAGGTGCAGCCACCACAACGTCACGACACCGGCCAGCACCGTGAACGCGATCGTCAGCACCGCGGCGACCGTGACGACCGCGTCGGAGGTCGCGACGAGCCGCTCGGACAACGCGCCCGTCCGGCTGCTCAGCAGCAGCACGTACCGCCACACCTCACCGCCGGCGGCGATCACCGCGAGCCCGGCCAGCGCCCACAGCATCGCGGCCGCGTGACCCGCGACGGAGCGGACACGGTCGACGGTCACCGGCTCGTCGGCGACCGTCCCGGGGACGGTGGTCGGCCAGCGCCACGCCAGCGCCGGGAAGCCCCAGCGGGGTGGCCGGCCGTAGGCGGGCGGGCCGAGGTAGGGCAGGCGTCGCCGCGCGCGGGGACTGCGCGGGGCGCCCTGCGGCACCGACGCTACCCAGCGCTGGCGAGGCTGCGACATCCTCAGATGACCTCGGGTGCGCCGCTGTCGGCCGCCATCGGGCGACCGGCGGCGTGCCAGGACTGCATGCCGCCGTCGACGTTCTTGGCGTCCCAGCCGTTGTCGTTGAGGAACGCGGTGACCCGCGCGGAGCGACCGCCGCTGCGGCAAACCACGTACACCTCGTTGTCGGCGGGCAGGTCGTCGAGCCGGCCGGCGAGGTCACCCATGGGGATGTGCACGGCGTCCGGCGCGTGGCCGGCCACCCACTCGTCGGGTTCCCGAACGTCGAGCAACGTCACGCCCTCGGGCAGCTCAGCCGGGAGGTCCGGCACGGTCACGGTGGGCACCTGCTGTGGCATCACGGGACGATGCTGCCACGCCGGTGCGTAGAACGCGTGTGAGCCCTGGTCAGTGCAGCTTGGCCACCAGTTCGAGCGCGACCGCCGCGAGCTGGGTGTCGTCGGTCGGGAGCCGCCCGCGGCCACTCGTGCTCGCGCCACCCGCGGCGCTCACGTCCTCTTGGCCGTACCCGGCGGCGGTCACGATGTACTGGTGGCCGCCCGGCGTGTAGATCGCCAGCGGCTGATGCGGCTGGAGCGGGTCGCTGCGGTCGGCCGGGTAGAGCTGCAACACGGTGCCGTCGGCGAGCACGCGCCGCATCGGCCGGTCGCAGTTGCCGTACGCGACGACGCTCGCGTCGGCGGCCTGTGTCGGGGTGCCGCCGTACCGATCCACCTCGAGCTGGAGCTGGCCGTTGCCGTCGCCCATGCCGATCTCGACCGCGACGTACCCGTGCGGGCCCATCGCCTTCTCCGAATAGCCTTCCCAGCTCACCATGGTGATCGTCGGCGCGTCGCCGGTCACCGTGCCGACGGCGCCGGTGAACGCGGTGGACACCCGGTTCTGCGACAGCAGGCTGACGTCGGCCGGCTGGGGCAGGCCCGAGTCGTGGCGCGGCTGGCAGCTGGTGCCGTCGGTGTTCAGCTCCGGCAGCTCGACGAGCTGCCAGCCGGGCAGCACCGCGACCTTGTCCGACGGTGGGGCCGTGGTCGTGGTGCCGGCGACCTGAACGCCGTCCGGTCCGTCGCCGGGTCGCAGCAGCACCGCGCCGGCGCCGATGGCGGCCACGACCGCCATCACGCCCGCGACGGAGGCCACGCGCTGGCCGAGCACCCGGCGGCGGCCCCTGCGGAACACCTCGTCGAGGGTGGTCGAGACCGGGGGCGCCGGTTCGTCGTTGAGCGTCCCGAGGGCGCGTCGCGCCGCGTCTTCGTTCATCTCACGCTCCTCGCGTCTCTACGTTGACTTCGCCCTGGTGGTAGGCGGCCCGCAGGGCGGTGAGGCCGCGCGCGGTCTGGCTCTTGACGGTGCCGGTCGAGCAACCGAGCGTCTTGGCGACCTGCTCGACGGACAGGTCCGCGACGAACCGCAGCACCAGCACCGCGCGCTGTCCCGGCGGCACGGTCAGCAGCGCGGACCGCAGCGCCATCCGCTCGTCGGGCCCGGTGTCGGCGGGCGCCGCGCTGTCCGGCAGGTCGGCGACGGTGTGCTCACGGGCCCGGCCGCGCCGCTTGGTGTCGAGGAACACCCTGGTCAGGACCGTGCGCAGGTAGGCGTCGACGGTGTCGATGCGGACCTTCGCCCAGCGGGCGTACATCTTCACGAACGCCGTCTGCGCGATCTCCTCCGCGTCCGGCCACGAGCCGCACATGGCGAACGCGATC
>Ga0193717_1002102_pt1 | contig 11693 bp, 10 predicted proteins | sample U2c2metaG_FD_145900 | JGI IMG/M metagenome (GOLD analysis project Ga0193717, IMG submission 145900) | Soil microbial communities from a riparian zone of the East river system, Colorado, United States - U2c2 | ecosystem: Environmental > Terrestrial > Soil > Riparian zone | place: USA: East River...
ACTCCGGCATCCCCGATTACCGCGGGCCGGACTCTCCGCCGAGCAACCCGATGACCATCCGGCAGTTCACCTCGGACCCCGTGTTCCGGCAGCGATACTGGGCGCGCAACCACGTCGGCTGGCGCCACATGGACGCGACGATGCCCAACGCCGGTCACCGGGCGCTGGCGATGCTCGAACACGCGGGTGTCGTCACCGGCGTGATCACCCAGAACGTCGACCTGTTGCACACCAAGGCGGGCAGCCAGACGGTGATCGACCTGCACGGCACGTATGCGCGGGTGGCGTGCCTGGCATGTGGCCACACCATGACGCGAGCAACACTGGCAGAGCGGCTGGAGGCGCTCAACCCCGGCTTCGTCGAGCGGGCCGAGAAGGTCGGCGGCATCGCCGTTGCACCCGACGCCGACGCGATGGTCACCGAGACCGCGTCGTTCCGGTACGTGGACTGCCCGCGTTGCGGGGGAATGCTCAAACCCGACATCGTCTACTTCGGCGAGAACGTGCCGAAGGAACGTGTCGCCCAGGCAATTTCGCTCGTCAACGCCGCGGACGCCCTGCTGGTCGCCGGTTCGTCGCTGACCGTGTTCTCCGGGCTGAGGTTCGTCAGGCACGCCGCAGCCAAGGGCAAACCCGTCGCGATCATCAACCGCGGACCCACCCGCGGTGATCACCTGGCCAGCGTCAAGGTCGACGGCGGCTGCTCGGAGCTACTGGCGCTACTTGCCGACGAACTCTCCGCGATCCCGGCGCGTTAGAAGGTGACCGGCATCGAGCGGATGCCGTGAATGAAGTTGCCAGGCACGTACGCCGGCTCGCCCGCCTGGATGGTCGGCAGCTCGGTGAGCAGCTCTCCGAAGATCGCGCGCAGCTGAGCCCGTGCGACGTGCGCGCCGAGGCAGAAGTGCCGCCCGCCACCACCAAACCCGAGGTGCGGGTTGGGCTTTCGGCTCAGGTCGAAGCGTTCGGGCGCATCGAATGCGTCGGTGTCGTAGTTGCCCGACGAGTAGAACATGACGACCTTCTCGCCTGCCCGAACAGACTGGCCACCGACCTCACAATCGATGGCCGCCGTGCGACGGAACGTCATCACCGGAGTGGCCCACCGGACGAACTCCTCGGTGGCGCTGCCGATGCGGTCGTCGAAGTCCGCGGCCAGCCACGCTCTCTGGTCACCGAAGTCGGTCAGCGCCTTCATGGCGTGGCTCGTGGTCTGGCGGGTGGTGTCGTTGCCCGCCACGGCGAGCAACACGAAGAAGGCGGCCACCTCTGCGTCGGTGAGCCGGTCGCCGTCCACCTCCGCATGGACGAGGCTGCTGATCAGGTCGTCGCCGGGATGATCCCGACGATCAGCCGCCAGCGCACCCGCCACCTGGTGGAGGTACATCTGGCTGGTGACCAAAACCTCCAGCGCGTTTCGGCCGTTGAGGAACTCCGGATCACCAAGGGACACCATGGCATCCGCGGCCTCCGCCACTTGGACCCGTTCGGACTCGGGGATCCCGACCATGTCCGACAGCGTGCGGATGGGCAGCTCCTTTGCGCAGTGCTCGACGAAGTCGGCACCGCTGCCCGCCTCGCGCAATTCACCGACGATGGCGTGCGCATTCGCCTTGATCGAATCCTCGATGCGGCGGACCTGGCGCGGGGTGAATGCGGCGTGCACCACCTTGCGGATCATGGTGTGCCGCGGCGCGTCCATCGCCAGGAAGGACTGCGAACCCTCCAGCAGTTCCTCGGGCACGTTCTCGAAGAGCACGCCCTTGCCGGACAAGAACGTCTCGCTGTCGCGGCTGATGGTGACGATGTCGGCGTGCCGGGTCACCGCCCAGTGGCCGAGGTCGTTGGGATCGTGCATCAGGGCGTCGTCGACGGCCGGTTGCCAAGTGACCGGGCGCTCGGCCCGCAGCACGGCGAAGGCCTTCTCCCGCTCGGCGGCAGTGGTCGACCAGAACGCCCTGGACGAGAGGTTGATCGGATCGTACGGATGCGGCGAAGTCGGTGTGAGCAGCGACACAGTCATACCCGAGACAATAAGACTAGACACTATGTCTAGTCAAGGAGTACATGCACGCGTTACGCTGCCTGACATGCCGTCGGTGACACGAAGGCCGCAGGCCAATCGACAGGAGCGGCGCGAGCGGATCGAGCGCCAACTGCTCGACGCCACCGAGCGCCTGATGGCCGATGGAACCAGCTTCACCGAGCTCAGCGTCGACCGGCTGGCGACGGAGGCGGGTATCTCCCGGGCCAGCTTCTACATCTACTTCGAGGACAAGGGTCACCTGCTGCGTAGCCTGACCGGTCAGGTGTTCGGTGACCTCGCCGACGCAGGCGAGCGCTGGTGGAGCGTCGCGCAACGACGTGACCCTCGCGACGTCCTGGCCGCCATGAGCGGCATCGTCGCCGGCTACCGGCAGCACCAACCGTTGCTCGTCGCGCTCAACGAGATGGCCGGCTACGACCCGCAGGTCGGCGCCACCTACCGGGAGATTCTCACCGCCATTTCGGCGCGCGTGGCCACGGTCATCGAAGAGGGCCAGGCCGACGGATACGTTCGCCGCGAGCTGGAGTCGGCGACGGCGGCAGCCGCGCTCACCTGGATGGTCGAGCGGACGTGCCACCAGAACCTGCCGGGCAGGCCACCGTCCTACGATGCCGAGTTGGCTGCCAATTTGACCCAGATCGTCTGGGGCGCTCTGTATCTCGAGGCACCCTAGATGGCGACCAGATCGTCGGCGTGGACGGCCGGGCGGCGCATCTCCGCGGGCAGGTCCGACGTCGAGCGACCGAGCATGGTGGTCAGTTCCGCCGCGTCGTAGGCCACGACACCACGGGCCACGGCGGTGCCGTTGGACCCATGAAGTTCGATCACGTCGCCACCGTGAAACCGACCGGAGACCGCGGTGATCCCCGCGGGCAGCAGCGACCGCCGTTGCCGGACGACAGCGCGAACGGCACCGTCGTCGAGGGTCAGCGAACCCGCCGACTCCGCGGCGTAACGCACCCAGAAGCGGCGCGCCGACATCCGTTCACCGCGCGGCGCGAACACCGTTCCCACCGACGCGTCGGCCAGCGCCGCGGCCGCATCGGCTGCCGCGGCGAGCAGCACCGGCACGCCTGCGTCGGCGGCCAGCAGGGCCGACGACAACTTGGAGGCCATGCCACCGGTGCCAAGACGACTCCCGCCGCCTGCCACCACCCCGTCCAGGTCATCGGGCGCGGCGACCTCGTGGATGAAGTGCGCGGGATGCTCCTCCGTCGCCTTGCGGGGATCGCCGTCATACAGGCCGTCGACGTCACTCAACAGCACCAACGCGTCGGCCCCCACCAGGTGCGACACCAACGCCGAGAGTCGGTCGTTGTCGCCGAACCTGATCTCGTTGGTGGCCACGGTGTCGTTCTCGTTGACGATCGCGACGGCGTGCAGCGAACGCAGTCGGTCCAGCGTGCGCTGGGCATTGTTGTGCTGCACCCGCATCGAGATGTCGTGTGCGGTGAGCAGGACCTGGCCGACGGTGCGCTGGTAGCGACCGAACGCCGCACTCCAGGCGTTGACCAGCGCCACCTGCCCGACGCTGGCCGCCGCCTGCTTGGTGGCCAGATCAGTGGGTCGCTTGGTCAAGCCGAGCGGTTCGATGCCCGCGGCGATGGCGCCGGACGACACGATCACGACGTCGGATCCGGCCTTCATCCGCGCCTCGATGGCCTCGACCAGCGTGGCGAGGCGACCGGCGTCGAACACGCCAGAAGGCGTGGTCAGCGCGGTTGTGCCGACCTTGACGACGACGCTGCGTGCGGTGCGCACGGCGTCCCGATGCGCGCTGGTCATTCCCCGTCGCCGGGACGACGACGGTCGCGCCGGGCGGCCTTGCGCTCGTCGGCGCCGACGCGATCGCTCTGTTCCAGTCGAATGTCGGTGCCGCGCTCCGTCATCTGCATTTCGATGCCCGCCGGAGTCTGCGGTTCCCAGTCGAACGTCATGTCGCCGATCGTGACCGCGCAGCCGGGCCGCGCACCCTGTTTGATCAGCTCGTCCTCCACGCCAAGCCGGGCCAACCGGTCGCCCAGATAGCCGACGGCCTCGTCGTTGGTGAAATCCGTTTGACCGACCCAACGGACGGGCCGGGCGCCACGCACCACGAAGCCGCCCTCGCCGTCCGAGGACACGGTGAAACCGCTGTCGTCGACCGGGATCGGCTTGATCACCGGACGGCGCGGCGCGACCGCGGGCTGCGCCTGCCGGTATGTCGACACCAGGTCCCACAACGCGAACGTCAACGGCCGCAGTCCGTCCCTGGTGATGGTCGACACCTCGAACACCGGCCAGCCGTAGCGCTGGGTCACCTCGTCGCGGACGAAGTCGGCCAGTTCGCGCGCATCCGGCACGTCGATCTTGTTGAGCACCACCGCACGTGGCCGCTCGGCGAGGTCGCCCAGTGTCGTATCGCCCTGCAATGTCGGGGTGTACGCGGCCAATTCGGCCTCGAGCGCGTCGATGTCGGAGATCGGGTCACGGCCCGGCTCCAGTGTCGCGCAATCGACTACGTGCACCAGCACGGCGCAGCGCTCGATGTGGCGCAGGAAGTCCAAGCCGAGGCCGCGGCCCTCGGAAGCCCCGGGAATCAAGCCGGGAACGTCGGCGACGGTGAAGGTGTGCTCCCCCGACGACACCACACCCAAGTTCGGCGCCAGCGTCGTGAAGGGGTAATCGGCGATCTTCGGCTTGGCCGCCGAGATCACCGACACCAGCGACGACTTGCCCGCTGAGGGGAAGCCGACCAGTCCGACGTCGGCGACCGTCTTCAGTTCGAGGGTGAAGTCGCGGGCCTGCCCCTTCTCGCCGAGCAGCGCGAAACCCGGTGCCCTGCGGGCGCGCGACGCCAACGCGGCGTTGCCAAGGCCGCCACGGCCGCCGGCCGCAGCTTCGAAACGCGTGCCTTCACCCACAAGATCGGCGAGCAAGCGGCCGTCCTCGTCGAGGACGACGGTGCCGTCGGGAACCCTCAGTTCGAGGTCGCCACCGTTGGCGCCATCGCGGTTGTTGCCCGCACCCTGCTTGCCGGACGGGGCGTCGACATGCGGATGGAAGTGGAAGTCGAGCAGGGTGTGCACCTGCGGGTCGACGACGAGCACGATGCTGCCGCCGCGACCACCGCTGCCGCCGTCGGGACCGCCGAGCGGCTTGAACTTCTCCCGGTGTACCGAGGCGCAGCCTCTACCGCCGTTGCCCGCATGGGCGTGGATGACGACGCGGTCGACGAACCGAGGCATCGAACTTCCTTTCCGTGACGAGATCTACGTTCTGCAGACGAAGTGCGAGAGCCCTCCCGCAAAACGTCGATCTCGACGTTGGAAGAGGGGTTGTTTAGGCCTCTGGTCGCACGGTGCGGACGATGTTGACCGTCTTGCGCCCACGCTTTACACCGAACTCCACGGCGCCTGGCGCGGTGGCGAACAGGGTGTCGTCATCGCCACGGCCGACGTTGACGCCGGGGTGGAAGTGCGTGCCGCGCTGGCGGACGATGATCTCGCCGGCCTTGACGACCTGCCCGCCGAAGCGCTTGACGCCGAGCCGCTGGGCGTTGGAGTCGCGACCGTTGCGTGAGCTGGAAGCGCCCTTCTTGTGTGCCATTGGTTCGCTCCCTCTACTACTTGATTCCGGTGACCTTGACGACCGTCAGTGGCTGACGGTGGCCTTGGCGCTTGTGGTAGCCGGTCTTGTTCTTGAACTTGTGGATGCGGATCTTCGGGCCCTTGGTGTGCTCGAGGATCTCGCCGGTGACCGCGACCTTCGCCAGTTCCTTGGCGTCGGTCGTGACCTTGGCGCCGTCGACGACGAGCGCGACGGGCAGCGAGACGGACGCGCCGGCCTCGAGCTCCAGCTTCTCGACCTTCACGATGTCTCCAACGGCGACCTTGTACTGCTTGCCGCCGGTCTTGACGATTGCGTACGTCGGTTTGTCGGCTGCCATCGTTTACTACCTCTGCTTCACTGTGCGGGCGCGCGCTACCCGAGGGTGCGTGCGCAGGTCTGGGGGTGCGGGGTCTCGGTGGTTCCCTCGCAAACCGATGCTGTCACCGGCTCAGTTGGTCACGGAGCCAGAAGACAGCTGCTCAAGGTTACGTGACCAGCGGGTAAAGGGTCAAACTGCGTCTCCATACGTCATGAGGCCGGCGGTCCTGCCGGCCGAGCGGCCGCGCGGCGGCGGCGAGGTCGTGACGTGGCAGCGACGAGCGACTCGTCGTCCTCATCATCGTCTTCGTCGTCTTCGTCCTCGTCATCATCGTCGTCGACGTCTTCATCGTCCTCGTCGTCGTCCGAGTCGTCGTCGTCTTCGTCGTCCTCGTCCTCGTCGTCATCATCGTCGTCCGAGTCGTCGCCGATGACCTCGATGTCGTCGTCATCGATGTCCTCGTCCTCGTCGTCGGCAGCCAGATCGACGTCCTCATCATCCGAGTCATCGTCCGAGTCCTCATCAGAGTCCTCGTCATCGGTGTCGGTCGAGTCCTCGTCCACGTCGCCATTCAACTGGCCGTGGTGGACGTGCTCGGCGGTGTCGTCCACCAGGTCGGACTCGGCGATTGCGTCCTCCGACGACTCGTCGTCGGCCTCGTCCTCGGGGCGACCGTTCGCGGCGGCCATCGCCTTGAACATCGGATGCTCGCTAGCGCCGTGCGATGGCACCTTGGCCACCTGGACGTCCTCGGTCTCGGCTTTGCCGCCCTTCTTGCCGCGCTTGCCGCGCCTACCGCCGCTGCCCGACTCGGGACCGCGACTGGTCGACGACGCCGTGTCGACGGGGTCGGCGTGCAGCACGATCCCGCGCCCCGCGCAGTGGGTGCAGTTCGTGGAGAACGCCTCGATAAGGCCGGTGCCCAAGCGCTTTCGGGTCAGCTGGACCAGTCCGAGCGATGTCACCTCCGACACTTGGTGACGGGTGCGGTCCCGGCCGAGCGCTTCGGTCAGACGACGCAGCACCAGATCGCGATTGGCCTCGAGCACCATGTCGATGAAGTCGATGACGACCATGCCGCCGATGTCGCGCAGCCGCAGCTGGCGGACGGTCTCCTCGGCGGCTTCCAGATTGTTGCGCGTGACGGTCTGCTCGAGGTTTCCGCCGGATCCGGTGAACTTGCCGGTGTTGACGTCGACCACGGTCATCGCCTCGGTGCGGTCGATCACCAGGGTGCCGCCCGACGGCAGCCACACCTTGCGGTCCAGCGCCTTGGTCAGCTGTTCGTCGATGCGGTGCACCGCGAACACGTCCGGGCCACCGGGTGAGGTGGGCTCGTACTTGCTCATCCGCGGAACCAGTTCCGGCGCAACGGAGTTGACGTAGTCGTCGATCGTCTTCCATGCGTCGTCGCCGGACACGATGAGCCCGGAGAAGTCCTCGTTGAACAGGTCGCGGATCACCTTGACGAGAACGTCGGGCTCTTCGTAGAGCGCGATCGCGGCGCCTGCGGCCTTCTTCTTGGTCTCCTCCGCCTTGGCTTCGACCTCGGTCCACCGCTCCTGCAGCCGATTCACGTCGGTGCGGATGTCGTCTTCCTTGACGCCCTCCGACGCGGTGCGGATGATCACGCCCGCGTCACTGGGCACCACGTCGCGCAGGATCTCCTTGAGCCGTTGCCGTTCGGTGTCGGGCAGCTTGCGGCTGATCCCGGTCGACGACGCTCCTGGCACGTACACCAGGTACCGCCCCGCCAGCGACACCTGCGTGGTGAGGCGCGCGCCCTTGTGTCCGACGGGGTCCTTGCTGACCTGGACGACGACGTAGTCGCCGGGCTTGAGAGCCTGTTCGATCTTGCGACTGGCGCCGCCGAGTCCGGCGGCCTCCCAGTTCACCTCACCGGCGTAGAGCACGCCGTTGCGGCCGCGGCCGATGTCGACGAACGCCGCCTCCATGGAGGGCAGCACGTTCTGCACGATGCCGAGATAGATGTTGCCGACCAGCGACGCCGACGCCGCGGACGTGACGAAGTGCTCGACGAGGACGCCGTCCTCGAGCACCGCGATCTGGGTGTAGCGGGCGCCCTCGTGCGGCGGCTCGGTGCGGACCTTGTCGCGCACCACCATGACGCGTTCGACGGCCTCGCGGCGGGCCAGGAACTCGGCCTCGCTCAGGATCGGTGGACGGCGCCGTCCCGCGTCGCGTCCGTCCCTGCGGCGCTGCCGCTTGGCCTCCAGGCGGGTGGACCCGCTGATGCCCTGGATCTCGTTGTTGACGGGCTTGGCCGCCTTCTCGCGGGGCGGCCGTTCGTGCACGACCGTGTTCGGCGGATCGTCGGGCGAAACGGCCTCGTCCCCGTCACCCGCGCCGGACTTGCGACGCCTGCGCCTGCGGCGACGGCGGTTGCCGCCCTCGCCGGACCCGTTCTCGTCGTCGGCGCCCTCGTCGTCCGAGTCGTCGTCTGTGTCGCTCTGGTCGGCGGCTTCGTCGTCGTTGCCGTCATCGTCGGTCGGGTCATCGGGGTTCTGCTCACCACGACCACGTCCTCGGCCACGACGCCCTCGCCGACGCCGACGGGCCGCCGCGGGGCGGTCCCCCTGGTCGTCATCGGTGTCGCCCGACTCATCGTCGGCGTCATCGTCGTCGTCGTCATCATCGTCATCGTCGTCATCAACTGCGACGACGACGGGCGGTGCCGGTGCGCGGAACGTAACGGGTTGCGGCGCGACGAACAACGGCATGTACGCCGCAGGCTCGGCGGGCGTCGGGGCGGCGGCCGGAGGGGCCTCCAGCATCAGCCGCGATTCGGGCTCGTCGTCCTCGATCGGCTCGTCGGGTGCCACCTCGTCGACAACCTCGACGGGCTCCGAGACGGGGTCTACGAGGACGGGCTCGGGGACCACCGCATCGTCGAACACCACCACGATGGGGGGTGCGTCATCCTCGCTCAGCTGCTCAGCCAGCGGTTCCTGTCCCGGCTGTGTGTCTTCGGATAGGTCTTGGGTATGGGCATCTTCGGCCACGAATTCTCCTCAAGCCCCCGGGCGCGTCGTATCGACGCGGCCACGCGAGGGCTTCCGCTATGGGCTCGGGCAACTGCTCCCGAGCTTGTTATGGTCTCGCTCCGAGCTACTCGGGAGAGCACTCGGTGCCTGGCTGAATGATGGCTGGACGGTCGGCGCCGCACTTGGGAACGTCCTAAGTGGTCGCGCTCGTCTAAGTCTTCATCCGGGCGCCCGACCCTGGTTCTGAACCGGTCACCCTGGTCCAGTATCCCACACCGCCGAGCCTTTTCCGACGAGGTGCGGTTGGCACCCCTTCCGGCAGCTAACGGCCGGGGAACCAGAGCTCGATCTCGCGGGCCGCAGATTCCGGCGAATCCGAGCCGTGCACCAGGTTGTCCTGGGTGACGAGGGCCAGGTCACCACGGATGGTGCCGGGCGTTGCCTTCTCGACGGGATCGGTGCCGCCTGCGATCTGACGGAACGCGGCAACGGCCCGCGGCCCCTCGACGATGGCGGCCACCACGGGCCCGGAGGTGATGAATTCCAGCAGCGATCCGAAGAACGGCTTGTCCGCGTGCTCGGCGTAGTGCTGCCGGGCGACGTCGTCGCTGACGGTCTTGAGTTCGAGGGCCGCGATGCTCAGGCCCTTGCGTTCGATTCGGCCGAGAATCTCGCCGACGAGGTGTCGCTTGACGCCGTCGGGCTTGACCAACACCAGAGTCCGCTCAGTCACGTCGCGAGAGCCTACTAGTCAGTAGAAGGGGGCTGCTGACCGGGCAGCAGACCGCGCTCCTGACGGCGCTTGACCTCGGCTTGCAGATAGGCGATCAGCACCCAGACCAGGACGAAGAGCACGCCGATGAAGCCGATCGTGACGTGCACGAACGCCCCTGCGACCAGGACGGCCTGGATGCCGAGGTTGGCCTTGAGCGCCCACGGCTTGCCCTGCACGCCTGCCATCAGGATCAGCACGACGGCCACACCGACGAGGTAAGCAGTGCTCGCGGCGCTCAGGCCGCCGCCAACGACCGAGACCACCGGAAGCGCGAGCAGCACCACGATGGACTCCAGAATCAGCGTGCCCGCCATCACACCGCGGAAGCTCTTCCACGGATCCGGCGCTGCGACGGCGTCCCCGGGTTGTTCAGTGGGCTCCTCTTCTGGGGGCTCCTGGGTCACTGCGGGTCCCGGCCGAACAGGGTGCGCGCGACGCCCGCGGTGACGACGGAGCCAGTGATGACCATGCCCGCGCCGGAGAACCCGTCGTCCTGACCGGACTCCTCGACCAACGCGGTCGCGGTCTCGATGGCATCGGGCAGCGTTGCGGCTCTGATCACGCGGTCCGGCCCGAAGCGCTCCTCGGCGCGCAGCGCCAGTTCCTCCACGTCCATCGCGCGAGGGGACCCGTTGTTGGTCACCACGATCTGATCGAACGCGGGCTCGAGTGCGGCGAGGATGCCGTCCACGTCCTTGTCGGCCATCACCGTTCCGACCCCCAACAGGAAGCGGAAGTCGAATTCGGTCTGCAGCGCAGACGCCAGCGCGGCAGCGCCAGCCGGATTGTGCGCTGCGTCGATGAACACCGTTGGGGCGCTTCGCATTCGTTCCAGGCGACCGGGGCTCGCAACCGTCGCGAACCCGGCCCGCACCGCGTCGACGTCGAGCTGACGCTGAGCGCCCGCACCGAAGAACGCCTCCACCGCTGCCAGTGCCAGTACCGCGTTGTGCGCCTGATGCTCTCCGTGCAGTGGCAAGAAGATGTCGGTGTAGATGCCACTGAGCCCCTGCAGTTCGAGGAGTTGGCCCCCGACCGCGACCTCACGGCGGCGCACGGCGAACTCGGAGTCCTCGCGGGCCACCGCGGCGTCGACGCGGACGGCCTGAGCCATCAACACCTCCATCGCCTCCGGGGTCTGCTGCCCGATCACCGCGACGGTGTCCACGTCCATGCCCGCCGGCACCACGTCGACGTTCTGCTTGGTGATGATGCCGGCCTTCTCCGCGGCGATCTTGGCGATGGTGTCGCCCAGATAGTCGACGTGGTCGATGCCGATGGGGGTGATGACGGCGACGGGCGCGTCGATGACGTTGGTGGCATCCCACTTTCCGCCGAGGCCGACCTCCACCACCGCGACGTCGACGGGCGCGTCGGCGAACGCGGCGAACGCCATTGCGACGAGGACCTCGAACTTGCTCAGCCTCGGGCCGACGGGACCAAGCTCACCGGCCTGCGACTGCGCGTCGACGATCTCGACGAACGGCTCGATCTCGCGGTAGGTCTCGACGTATTGCGCAGGGGTGATGGGCTTTCCGTCGATCGAGATGCGCTCGACGGCGGATTGCAGGTGCGGGCTGGTCGTGCGGCCGGTGCGGCGGTGCAGGGCGGTCAGCAGTGAGTCGATCAACCGCGCCACCGACGTCTTGCCGTTGGTTCCGGCGACGTGGATGCTCGGATACCCGCGCTGCGGCGACCCGAGCAGCTCGAGCAGCGCGGTGATGCGCGTCGTGCTCGGTTCGAGTTTCGTCTCCGGCCACCGCTGGTCGAGCAGGTGCTCGACCTGCAGCAGCGCGGCGATCTCGTCGGGCGTCGGTTCGGTTGGGTTCACGAGAGACCGGCGAGGCGACCGGAGATGCGCTCGACCTCTTCAGAGGCCAACTGCCTGCGGGCCTTGATCTTGTCGACGACGGCTTCTGGCGCCTTGGCCACGAACGCCTCGTTGCCGAGCTTCTC
>Ga0193717_1002103_pt1 | contig 11691 bp, 13 predicted proteins | sample U2c2metaG_FD_145900 | JGI IMG/M metagenome (GOLD analysis project Ga0193717, IMG submission 145900) | Soil microbial communities from a riparian zone of the East river system, Colorado, United States - U2c2 | ecosystem: Environmental > Terrestrial > Soil > Riparian zone | place: USA: East River...
GTGGCACTACCACGACGATGACGTGGCCGGGCCCGATGCGGCCGTCAAACTGAGCATCAAGGGCCTGCGGCGAGGCGCGCCGAAGGTGACGCACTATCGCATCGACCAACAACACAGCAATTCCTATGCGGCATGGCAGCGAATGGGATCGCCGATCGCACCTGACAAGGCTTCCTACGACGCCCTGCGCGCCGCGGCGCAACTGACCGCGCTCGACGCGGCGGAAACCACCGTGCTGCGTGTCGGCGGTTCCGTACAACTGTCTTTTGCGCTTCCCCGGCAAGGCGTGTCGCTGCTGCTGATCCGGTAGCTAGGTGCGCTGCGCCATCGCGCAGAATGCGAGCTATTCGCATTGGCATTCGCATGTCTGACATCCGCTCGCGACTGAACTAGGATGCACACCCAAGCAACAATGAACCGACACGAGGAACGCGCCATGACCGACTCACCACTGGAAGCCGAGCTCACCACAAAGGTAATAGCGAGCTTGAACCACATTCTCGAGCTCGAGCTCGCGGGTGTCGTGCGCTACATGCACTACAGCTTCATGATCTTCGGCCACAATCGCATTCCGATCGTCGCGTGGCTGCGAGACCAGGGGAATGAATCGAATGCGCATGCCGTGATGGCCGGAGAGCACATCACCGCCTTCGGCGGGCATCCGTCGCTCAAGATCGGTTCCCTTCTCGAGACGCACCAGCACGACGTGAACGAGATCCTCATCGAAGCGCACGAACACGAGAAAGAAGGCCTCGATGCGTATTACCAGCTGCTCGCGCTCGTGGAAGGCAAGAGCATCCTGCTCGAGGAATACGCGCGCGACCAGATCGCCGCGGAAGAGATGCATCTCGCGGATATCCGCAAGATGATGCGCAAGCCAGGATCCATCAAGTAGCCGGCTAACTACCGCCGGTCGCCTCGCCGCGCTCGAGGAAGCGCAGCGACCATTCGAGCGGCGTTTCCGCGTCGTGCGCAAAGGCGCGCCGCCACCCCGCGGGTGCGGTTTCGCGCCAGCAGCGCATCGTCGATCCGCCGATCAACACGACGGGACCGGGGTCAAGCTCGAACCCGCGCGCGGCGCGGAAATTATCGACGCTCGACGGACTCCAGAAGCAGTAGCCCAGCGGCGGTGTCGCGTGTGAATCCGGCGCGCGCAATGCCGCCAGTTCCGGCGCGAGATTGTCGGGCGCCACGGTCGAATACACGGCCTGCGTGTGCACGCGCAGGCGCTGCGACAGCGTCGCGACGGCTGCCTGGTGTTCGGGTTGGCGCAGGGCGGCGTCACTCGTGGGGTAGAACACCTCCGCACCGGCCGGAATCGCGGCCGAATCGTTGACCGCCTGGGCCAGCTCGCGCACGCCGCCGGGTGCGGAGAGTCGCACGCGGATGCCGCGCGCCTCGAGCGTCGCCGAGGTCGTCGGAGCAATCGCGGCAACCATGACACCCTGCGGCACGTCGATGCGCGCCGCCGCGGCGCGACTCGTGACGAACAGCAGCGCGGCGCCAGTGGCGCCCATGCGCCGCAGCTCGGGCCAGTCACGCCACTGATGTTCGATGCAGGAAATGGCGAGCGCGCGGAAGCCTTGCCGACGCAGCTGAATGACCAGGCTGTCGGCGTGCGGCTGCGACTTCGTGACGATCCAGGTGTATGCCAACGCGAACTCCGTCATGGATGTTAGCGGCGCGAGACCCACGCCGCCTCTGGCGTGACACACCTGTGACAGTCGACGTGTGTACCCGCCGTACGCTTTCACTTGATTTCAATGGAGTTTATCCACGATGCATTCGCGTGAGCGATTTCTGGCGGCGCTGCGCGGCGATGCGCTCGACCGGCCTCCGGTGTGGCTGATGCGCCAGGCAGGGCGCTACCTCCCGGGCTATCGCGCACTTCGTGCCGAGCACAGCTTCTGGGATGTCTGCCAGAACCCCGAGCTGTCTACCCGCGCCGCGCTCGAGCCGCTCGATCGTTACCAGCTCGACGCCGCCATCGTGTTCTCCGACATCCTCGTGGTGCCGCTCGCCATGGGACTCGGCGTGACTTTCGGTCCCGGCGAAGGTCCGCGCATCGCCAAGCCCTTGCGCAGCGGTGCCGACTACGACGCCTGGCAGCTCGATGGTGTGTTGGATCGTATTGCCTACTTGCCGCGCGCCGTGGCGCATCTGAAAGAGACGCTCAACAACCGTTACGGAATCCTGGGCTTCGCCGGCGCGCCGTTCACGCTATTCGCCTACTGCGTCGAGGGCGGTGGCAGCGAAGACTTTCGTGAAGCCCGCATGCTGATGCATCGCGACCCCGCGCTCGCCCGACGCGCGCTGGCCACGATTGCGGACGTCGTCGCCGATCTGTTGCTGGCACAGGTGGATGCCGGCGCCGACGCCGTGCAGTTGTTCGATTCCTGGGGTGGGCTGCTCGCGCCCGATGAATATCGCGACTTCGCGCTGCCGGCCCTGCAGCGCATCACCGCCAAACTCAATGCCCGCAAGGTTACCACGCTGCTGTTCGTGCGCGGCGGACACCACCTGCTGCCGCTGCTCGGCGAGAGCGGTGTCACCGGCTTCTCGCTCGACTGGCGCACCGAATGGCAGGTGGCGCGTGACCTGTACCCCAAACATCTGCTGCAGGGAAACATCGATCCCGTGCTGTTGTTAGGCAGCGCCGATGTCATCCGCTCGCGAACGCGCGAATTGCTCGAGACCATGAAGAGAACGTCAGGCGGCCGCAGCTGCATCCTCAATCTCGGTCACGGCATCCTGCCCGGTACGCCGCCGGAGACGGTGGCGGCGCTGGTGGAAACCGCCGTGGAATTCAACTGACGCCGCCATGATCCCGCTGGCTCTCGTCGGCATGAGTTATCGCGAGGCGCCCTCGGCGGTGCGCGCAGCGCTGGCCGCGTTCGATTCCGAAACGAGTGGCCCCTCGAAGGAGCTGCTCGATGCCGGTGAGATCACCGGCTTGGTGCGCATCGAAAGCTGCGCGCGAGTCGAATGGCTGCTGGCGTCGGAGCGGCCCTCCTGGGCGGCGGAGCTGTTGAGCGCCGCGCTCATCGGCGCCGCCGAGAATCCCGATCATGTCAGGCCGCGTGTGCGGCATGGCGCTGCGGCGGTCGGCGGCCTGCTGCGCGTCGCCGCCGGTCTCGATTCAGTGGCGCAGGGTGAGCATGCCATCGGGCGCCAGGTTCTTCGCGCCTTCGAACGCGCGCACGAAGCGGGCACGGTGTGCCGAAGTCTGCATGTGGCATGGCGCGGCGCGGGTGACCTGCTGAACCGTGCGCGCCGCATCCTTCCGCAAGGCCGCACGGGCGGTGTGCAGGCGCTGGTCTTGCAGCGGCTGGCGACCGTACCGCGAGACGCGCCGATCGCCGTGTTCGGGCTAGGCGAAATCGGGCAGGCCATGCTGCGGGCACTGGCGGATACGGGATTCACGGCTGTCGAAAGCTTCAATCGCGCGAGCATGCGCGCCTTCGAAAGCGCCGTGCCGCGTTCGGACACGGTCATCATCTGTTCCGGCGCTCCCCACGCCTGGCTCACGCTGCCGGCGGCGTCGCCGGGCAGGCATTTGTTCGATCTCGGCAGCCCGCTGCAGGTGGTCGCTGCGCCGGGTTGGCAGCTGACTGTGCTCGACGAGTTGCTGGACGCTCACGGCGCGGTATTGCCCGAAGCGGAGTTCGCGGCGCTCGAAATGGAATGCGCCGCTGGCGCGGAGAAGATCTGTCAGACATTGCTCGCGCCGCCGCCGAGCGACACACTCGCGGCGATGACCGCCATGCGTACCGATTTCATGCAAAACAAACTACCCGCGTTGCTCGAAGGCATGCCGCCGCAGCGCGCGCGCAAGGTGACCTCCGAGGTCAATGCGATGCTCCATCAGTTCATCTCGGCCGCGAGGCGCGACGCGCAATGACTCCCCGCAACATCGGCAGCCGTGGCAGCGATCTGGCGCTGTGGCAATCACGCACGGTCCTCGCGTCGCTGCGGGCCGCGGCGCCCGCGCCCGCCTGGCAGACGGAGATCACGGTCATCGCCACGCGGGGCGATCTCGATCAGTCGCCGTTGCTGGTCGGCAAGATGGAGAAGGGCTTCTTCACGCGCGAGCTGGAGCTCGCGTTGCTCGAACGTCGCATCGACCTCGTGGTGCACTCGCTCAAGGACCTGCCCACCGCCGAGCCCGAAGGGCTTTCGAATCGCACGATATTGCCGCGCGCCACGGCGGCCGACTGGCTGCTGGTGCGGCACGAATTTTATGCGGAGCGCGACGATGGCCTGCTGCCGCTCACGTCCGGTGCCCGCGTCGGTGCTTCGTCACTGCGTCGTGGCGCATTGTTAGGCCGTTTCGCGCCGCAGGCGGTCTCGGTACCGTTGCGCGGCAATGTGCCGACGCGCCTGCGCAAACTCGCCGAAGGGCAAAACGTCGATGCCATCGTGCTGGCGGCCGCCGGCCTCACGCGCCTGCAGCTCGATCTGTCCGCGTTCGCGGTGATCGAGTTGCCGCCCGAGTGGTGGATTCCCGGGCCGGGTCAGGGAGCGCTGGCGGCGCAATGCCGGGCCGGCGACCACGAAATCGAAAGCCACGTCGCCATGCTGGCCGATGCGGACTGCGTCCGGGCGACGTGTTGGGAACGGGAATTCCTGCGCGTCATCGAGGGTGGCTGTTCGACGCCATTCGGTTGCTTCGTGGCTGGCGATCGCGCGCATCTGGGAATTGCCACCGAGCGCGGCTGGGCTGCGCACAGTATCGACCTTCCAAAAGACTCGCCAAAAGACTTATTAGAGGATTCGCAACGTGACTCATTCATCCGCAGAGCCGTCGCCGACTGCCAGCCACACATCATTAACGCTCGCGCGCTCGGCCGAACTCTACGCGCGCGCTGAGGCGCTGATTCCAGCGGGCGTTTCTAGCCCGGTTCGTGCCTTTCGCAAGGTCGGTGGCACGCCGGTGTTCTTCCGTCAGGCGCAAGGCGCCCATGTCACCGACGAGGACGGAAATCGCTATCTCGATTTCTGCATGGCGTGGGGGCCGCTGATCCTGGGGCACGCGCATCCGCGCGTGGTCGAGGCGGTGCAGCGCGCCGCGGCTGACGGTCTCGCATTCGGCACCGCGCATCGCGCGGAAGGCGATCTCGCTGAACGCGTGCTCGCGGCGTTTCCGTACGCGAAGCTCGTGCGCTTCGTGGTCAGCGGAACCGAGGCGGTTGCCACCGCCGTGCGCATCGCGCGCGCCTCCAACGGCCGGCGGCGAATCCTCAAGTTCGACGGCTGCTATCACGGGCACGTGGACTCGCTCATGGTGAAAGCGGGCAGCGGCGTCATCACGCAGGGTCTCGCCGACAGCGCCGGTGTGCCGGCGCAGGTGGCCGCCGACACGCTGGTCATTCCGCTCGGCGACATCGCCGCGCTCGAACAGGCCTTCAAGGAGCAGGGCAAAGACATCGCCGCGGCCATCATCGAACCGCTGCCGGCCAACAATGGCCTGTTGCAACAGTCACGCGAATATCTGCAACGCCTGCGCGAACTCACGCGCGCGCACGGCGCCGTGCTCATATTCGATGAGGTGATCACTGGCTTCCGTTTCGGCTATCACGGCTACGACAAGTTGTTAGGGATCGAACCGGATCTCACCACGCTGGGCAAGATCGTCGGCGGTGGATTGCCGGTGGCCGCGGTGCTGGGGCGTCGCGAGCTGCTGGCGCAACTTGCGCCGTTGGGGCCGGTGTACCAGGCGGGCACCATGGCGGGCAATCCGGTGTGCCTGGCGGCCGGCATCGCGACGCTTGCGGAACTGGCCGAAGGCGGCGCCTACCGGCACATCGAGATGTTAGGCAAGTACCTGGATGCCGCCTTCGCACGGCATGCGGTCCGGAAACAGGCGAAGCTGCCCCGCATGGGCCCAATTGTCTGGCCGTACTTCGACGCGTCGGCGGCGCTGCCCGTGGCGGCCTCTTCCATCACCTCGAAGGCCGTCGACGAGTATCACCGGCGCTATCGCGGCTGGCTGACACGCGGTGTCTATCTGCCGCCCTCGGCGTACGAAGTGTGTTTCCTCTCCGCGGCTAACACCACGGCCGATGTGGATAAACTGCTGGATGTGCTGGAACTAGCCTGATGCGATCCCCGTTTCGACTCTGGCTTGCGGAACGCGCCGAGCTCATCGTGCTCGGCCTGACGCTGGTCGCCACCGCGTCGCTGGTCGTCTGGTGGACCATCCTGTTGCGCGGCGAGATGCGCAACAACGAGTCCCTCGAGCGCGCATTGCTTGCGAGGGAGCAGGGGTTGAGCTCGCAGGCAGTGCTGGAACGTCAGATCGCGATCGCCGCGCGTCACGACCGCCGCAACGTCATGCTCGTCGGTGAATCCACGTTGCTGGCGCTGATGCTCTCCGGCAGCCTGGTCGTGTTGTTTCTGCTGGCGCAGCGTCGCAAACAGCAGCGCGAAGACATGGAAAAGCTGCTCCAGTTCACCAGTCACGAATTCAAGACGCCCGTGGCCGGCGTGAAGGGCCTGTTGCAGAGCCTTGCGCTCGGCAGCATTCCCGAAGCGCAGCGCGCGGAGCTGATCAAGCTGGGACAGATCGAGTGCGACCGGCTCGAACACCTGGCCGAGACCATTCTCGCGTATCAGCGCGCCATGTCGCGCGAGCCGCGCGAGGGCGCGCAGCGCATCGACGCGGCGCGGTTCATCGGCGACCTCCTGGCACATCGCGCGCGCACCTCGAGCGGCGGCGAAGTCGAGGTGGCGGAAATTGACGCCGTGCACGTTCTGGGCGATCGCGACGGACTGCGCGTGATCCTGGAAAACTTGCTGGACAACGCCAACAAATATGGCGGCGGCCGCGTGCGCATCGCGGCCGAAGTTCGCGATGGACACTGGCGCCTCGACATCAGCGACCATGGCCGCGGCTTCGAGCCTGCCGCCGCGGAGAAACTGTTCGATCTGCACAATCGCGGCAGTGGTGAAGGCGTCACTCATGGCGCGGGTCTCGGCCTCGCGATCGCCCGGCAACTCGCGCGCCGCATGGGTGGCAACGTGGTCGCGCACAGCGCGGGACCGGGCCAGGGTGCGGTGTTCACGGTGCAGCTTCCGCTGGCACCGCCGACGCTGACCGTGCCGGCAGAGGGTATGCGCCATGGCTGAGCGCATCGCCATTGTCGAAGACGAGCGCCTGGTGCGCGAGCTCGTGGCGGTCAACCTGCGTCATGCGGGCTACGAGATCGTGACCGCGGAGAACTTCGCCGACGGCAGGCAATTGCTCGCCGGCGGTGAGTTTCAGCTTGCCATTCTCGATGTGATGCTCCCCGGCGGTGACGGATTTGCGCTGACGCGCTACGCGCGCGATCTCGGCGTGACTGCGCCCATTCTCATGCTCACCGCGCGCAGTGACACCACGTCGAAGGTGCGCGGGCTCGACGCCGGCGCCGATGACTATCTACCCAAGCCGTTCGACGTGAACGAACTACTGGCTCGCGTGCGCGCGCTGTTGCGCCGCGCGAGCGGCCGTCCCGCGACGGCGCCGCCACGGCTGGCGTTCGCCAACTTCTGGGTGCGCTTCGACACGGGCCAGGCTTTCACCAACGAGGGTGAAGTGTCGCTGTCCGACAAGGAGCTGCGGCTCATGGAAGTGTTCTCCGCGAACGAAAATCGCGCACTGACTCGCACCGACCTGCTCGAAGAGGTCTGGGGCATGGATCAGTTCCCGACCGATCGCACGGTGGACAATTTCATCCTGCGACTGCGCAAGCTGTTCGAGCCCGATCCCGAAAATCCGGTGCACATCGTCACGCTGCGGGGACGTGGTTATCTCTTCCGGAGCGCGCCGTGAGCGTCACGCCGATCGGCGCCGCTGAAATCGACGCGGCGCGCGACTACTTTGTCGGCCTGCATACGCGGCTGACCGATGCGTGGAAATCGCTCGACGCGGCAAGCGAACAGCGCCGTGACGAGTGGCAGCGACCCGCGGGCGATGCGCTGAGCGGCAGCGGTCGGCTGTCGCTCATCGAGAACGGAGTCACCTTCGATCGCGCCGGCGTGGCGTTCAGCGACGTCAGCGGCGCGCGACTGCCAGCGGCGGCGAGTGAGCGCCATACGGAGCTCGCCGGTCAGCCGTTTCGCGCCATGGGCACGAGCTGCGTGGTCCATCCCGTCAATCCTTATGCGCCGACGTCGCACGCCAACGTGCGCCTTTTCACGGCGCGTGGCGGTGAGGTCTGGTGGTTTGGTGGCGGATTCGACCTGACGCCCGTGTATCCATTCGCGGATGACGCGCGCACCTGGCACGTGGCGGCTCGTGCTGCCTGTGATCCCGCGGGGCCGCGAGCCTACGCGCTGCTCAAAGACGCCTGCGACAAGTATTTCTACCTGCCGCATCGTGGTGAAACGCGCGGTATCGGCGGACTGTTCGCCGATGATCTCAATGACACCTCGGCGGAGATCGGCGGGAACTTCGAGCATTGCTTCGCGCTCATTCGCCGCATCGGCGACGCCTATCTGGACACCTACATCAAGATCGTCGCGCTGCGCGCGCTCACTCCTTTTGGGGCGCGAGAACAGGACTTCCAGCGCCTGCGCCGCGGACGTTACGTGGAATTCAATCTCGCCTTCGATCGCGGCACGCGTTTCGGGCTGCAATCGCAGGCGCGGACCGAATCGCTGCTCATGTCGATGCCGCCTCGCGCGGAGTGGCGGTACGACTATCACCCGGCGCCCGGCTCACCCGAAGCGGCGCTCGCTGAATACCTGAAGCCGCGCGACTGGGTGTCATGAGCCCCCTTGTCACGAGAACACCGTCATGAAATGGGGCGTGCTACTGGTCAATTCCGGCACGCCGGCGTCACTCGCCACTCGCGACGTGCGTGCATTCCTTGCGGGATTGTTAGGCGATCCGCGCGTGGTCGAGCTGCCACGCCTGCTTTGGTGGCCGATACTCCATGGAATCATCCTGCGGATTCGTCCGCGCGCCAGCGCGAAGAAGTACGCGGCGATCTGGACACCGGACGGTTCGCCGCTTGCGATCGAGAGTGAAGCGCTGCGTTGCGCGCTCGATGATTCGCTGCGTGCGCAGGGCACGCCGGTAGCGCTCGCCATGCTCTACACGGGCGGCATCAGCGTGCCCGATGCCATCGCCTCGCTGCGCAAAGCCGGCGCCGAAGGAATTCTCGTCATCCCGATGTTTCCGCAATACTGCGGCGCGTCGACCGGCGCCGTGTTCGACCAGGTCAGCGCCGCGCTTCGCGCCGCGCGCCACGTTCCGTCACTTCGATTTGTCGCGAGCTATCACGACGATGCGGCATACATCGCGGCGTTGGCCGGCAGCGTTCAGGAACATCGTCGCGCGTTCGGCGCCACGAGCCACCTGCTCATATCGTTTCACGGGGTACCTGAGCGCTTCGTCTCGCAGGGCGATCCTTACCGCGATCAATGCCAGCGTACGGCCAGCCTGCTGGCGCAGCAGCTCGAGCTCGCCGCCGGAGAGTGGAGCGTGTCCTTCCAGTCACGCTTCGGCCGTGCGCGCTGGCTGCAGCCCTACACGAGCGAGGTGCTCGCCGGCATGCCTGACCGTGGCGTGAAATCCGTCAGCGTCATCTGCCCGGGATTCGTGGCCGATTGCCTCGAGACACTCGAGGAAATCGGCATGGAAAATCGAGCCGTGTTCCTGGCGGCGGGCGGCGAAAAATATCACTACATCGCGGCGCTCAATGCACGGCCGGATCACGTCGCCGCGCTCAGCGCCCTGATTTCCCGCGAGCTGAACGCACCGGCGAATCCGATGGGCGCAAAGGTATCTGCCGCATGCTCTGGTTGAAGGCTTTTCACATCATCGGCGTGGTGAGCTGGTTCGCGGCCTTGCTGTATCTGCCACGCCTGTTCGTGTATCACGCACAAATCCAGGGCGCCTCCATCGACGATGACGCGGGCAACGCGCGCTTCAAAGTCATGGAGCGCAAGCTGTTCATGATCATGACGATAGGTGCCGTCGTGGCGATCGGCTTCGGCGTGGCCATGCTCGCGGCCGCACCTGACTATCTACTCATGCGCTGGCTGCAAGTGAAGCTGGCATTGGTTCTGCTGCTGGTGGGTTATCACGGCGCGTGCCTGGCGCTGTTGCAGCAGTTTGCCGCCGACCGCAATTCGCGCTCCGAACGCTGGTACCGGCTGTTCAATGAGCTGCCCGCGCTGCTGCTCATCGCCATCGTCATCCTGGTCGTCGTGAAGCCGTTCTGACTTGACCGTGGGCGCCTCGCGTCCGTAACTCATTGTTTCAATGAGTGCTTGCAATGTCACCGGACCGGTTCTATTCTTTGCCGCAAATGAGAAGCGTTCTTATTTGAGGTCTCGAATGCGTCCGACTCATATAGAAGGTTCGCCCCCAACGCCCGCGCAGCCTCCTGCGCCACGGCCAGCGCCCGACCGCATCGTGTCCGCCAAAGATCTGCTCGGTGGGGCACACCGCGTCTGGATCGAGCACGCCACCGAGCGCTACCTGTTGCAGGTCACGCGCAGCGGCAAACTCATCCTGACCAAGTAAGACCCGCAAACTAACTACTTTCACTTCCCGGTCAGCCACCCCGGCACCGCCGAGCGTCCGCTCGCAGTGGTTCCCAGGCAGCCAACCCCAAGCACGCGTCGCGTGGCTTCCGAGGTTGGCATGAACATATCCGTCAAAGTTTCCCGCGGTGCGCTGCTCACATCGCCATCGCAGCATCTGGACGACGCACGCAGTGCGGTCTCGCGCAGTTCGCTCCGATTGCGCCTGGACTCCAACGACGCCGACGCCTGGCATGTACTCGGAACCGCTCTCGCTGCGCTGGGGGATCGAGTCGGCGCGTTCACCGCGCTGCGGAATGCGGTACTACTGGACGGTAGCCGGGCCAGTACGCATCTCGCTCTCGGCAAGCTCCTGTTCGACACCGGTCGGCTCGACGATGCGCTGCGCTGCTTCGAATCCGCGGCGGCCCGCGACCCCGCATATTCCATGGGGTGACACGTGAATCTCCACTACGATCCGCCTCAATCAAACCTATGAGGAGATCGAGAATGCGCACTACCGTGTCTTTTGCGGCCACCGGTCTGATTGTCGCGGCGCTGCTGACGGGTTGTTCGCGCAAATCCGATGAGAAGCCAGTGGAGGCGGCACCCCCCGCGGGCGCGGCCAAGGCAGATGCGGGCTGGCCTGCATTCGTCGATTCCTTCATAGAGGCGCGATTCAAGGCGGACCCGTATTTTGCCGTACAGGCGGGCCGTCACGAGTTCGACGGCAAGATGCCGGATTGGAGCCGCGCCGCCCTGGACGCAGATGTCGGCGAGCTCCGCAAATTCGCCGGCGAACTCGCGAAGCGGGATCCGGCGGTGCTGACTGCCGCGCAACGCTTCGAGCATGACTACCTGCAGTGGGTCATTGATTCGCAGCTCTTCTGGCTCACCGAAGCCGAAGCGCCCTTCCGCAATCCGGCCTGGTACATCGAAAAGCTCGATCCGTCGATGTACCTCACGCGCGAATACGCGCCGCTGCCGAAACGCCTCGAGGGTTTTCTGGGTTACGCACGTTCGGTGCCGGCGCTTGCCGCGAATATCCGCGCCAACCTTCGCACCCCGCTACCGAAAGCGTTCATCGATCGCGGCGCCGCGGGTTTCGGCGGATACGCCACGTTCTTCCGCTCCGAGATGCCGGCCATCTTCGCGCAGATTGCCGATGAGAAGCTG
>Ga0193717_1002104_pt1 | contig 11688 bp, 21 predicted proteins | sample U2c2metaG_FD_145900 | JGI IMG/M metagenome (GOLD analysis project Ga0193717, IMG submission 145900) | Soil microbial communities from a riparian zone of the East river system, Colorado, United States - U2c2 | ecosystem: Environmental > Terrestrial > Soil > Riparian zone | place: USA: East River...
TTTTGAGGTGGTGGGGGGTCAGACGTCTTCGGGGGCGGTGAGCACCCAGGGGCCGTCTTCGGTGATCGCGACGGTGTGCTCCCAGTGCGCGGCACGGGAGCCGTCGGCGGTGACCACTGTCCAGCCGTCGTCGAGCTCGAGGGTTTCGCCGCCGCCACCGGTCAGCATCGGCTCGATCGCCAGTGCCATTCCGACCTTGAGCCGCGGGCCCTTGCCGGGCTTGCCGACGTTCGGCAGGAACGGGTCCATGTGCATTTCCGTGCCGATGCCGTGGCCGCCGTATTCGAGGATCATCCCGTACTCGATGCCGTCGGCGAGGCTCGTGGCCTCCGCGGACGTCTGCACCGCGTGGGAAATGTCCGTGAGCCGTCCGCCGGCTTTCACCGCTTCGACGCCGGCCCACATCGCGGCCTTGGTGGCCTCGGACAACGCGAGATCGGCCGCCGAAACAGTGCCGATCGCCAGCGTCACCGCGGAGTCGCCGTGCCAGCCGTCGAGGATCGCGCCACAGTCGACCGAGATGATGTCGCCGTCGGCGAGCACCTGGGACGGTGCCGGGATCCCGTGCACGATCTGCTCGTTGACCGAGGCACAGATCGACGCCGGGAAACCGTGATAGCCCTTGAAGGACGGCACGGCACCGGCATCGCGGATCGTCTGCTCGGCGATTTCGTCAAGCTCGGCGGTACTCGTACCGGCCTTCGCCGCCTCGGCGACAGCGGCAAGGGTGCGTGCGACCACCAAACCGGCCGCACGCATCGCCTGCAACTCACCGGGCGTCTTGATTTCGATCATGCGCCCACGACGGAGCACTTGCAGAACACGCAATCCTCCGAGATTCACGAGTGGTCGCGCAGCGCTTCCAGCACCCGCGCGGCTACCTCGTCAACTTCACCGACTCCGTCGACAGTGATCAAGATGTCGGCGTAGTACTCGAGCAGCGGGGCCGTCTCCGACATGTAGATCTGCTGACGGCGACGGATGACCTCTTCGTTGTCGTCCGCGCGACCCCGAGCGAGCAGGCGGTTGACGACGACGTCCTCGGCCACCTTCAGCTGGATCACCGCGTCGAGACCGAGTTCGTTCTCGGCCAGGATCTGCCCGAGAACCTCGGCCTGCTTCGTGTTGCGGGGAAAGCCATCGAGCAGGAATCCGGACTTGGCGTCCGGCTCGCTGAGTCGCTCGCGGACCATCTCGTTCGTCACCGAGTCCGGCACGAGCTCGCCGGAGTCCATGTAGCGCTTGGCTTCCTGACCCAGCGGGGTCTGCTCCCCGACGTGTGCCCGGAACAGGTCACCCGTCGAGATGTGCGGAATACCGAGACGCTCGGACAGCGTGATGGCCTGCGTACCTTTGCCTGCGCCGGGTGGACCGACGAGAACAAGGCGCGTCACTTCAAGAACCCTTCGTAGTTACGCTGCATCAGCTGGCTTTCGATCTGCTTGACGGTGTCGAGACCGACACCGACCATGATCAGCACAGCCGTGCCACCGAACGGGAAGTTCTGGTTGTTCCCCCCACCGGTGATGGACAGGAAGAAGTTCGGCAGAATCGCGATGATGCCCAAGTAGATCGAGCCCGGCAGGGTGATCCGGCCGAGGACATAGCTCAGGTACTCCGCGGTGGGACGCCCTGGCCTGATGCCCGGGATGAAGCCACCGAACTTCTTCATCTCTTCCGCACGCTCGTCCACGTTGAACGTGATCGTGATGTAGAAGTACGTGAAGAAGATGATCAACGCGAAGTACAGCAGGACATGCACCCAGCTGGACTGGTTGACCACGTAGTTCGCGAGGAAGACCTGCCAGCCGGAGCTGCTGTTCGGGTCCCCGACCAGACGACTGATCAGGTCCGGCAGGTAGAGCAGCGACGAGGCGAAGATGACCGGGATGACACCGGCCTGGTTCACCTTGATCGGCAGGTAAGTCGACGTGCCGCCGTACATCCGGCGGCCGATCATGCGCTTGGCGTACTGCACCGGGATCCGGCGCTGCCCTTGCTCGACGAAGATGACGCTGGCGATGATGACCAGGCCGAACAAACAGATCAGGAAGAAGACGAGCGGGCCGGAGCTGCTCCAGATGTTCGCGCCCTCGTGCGGGATCCGGGCGGCGATGTTCAGGAAGATCAGCACGGACATGCCGTTACCGATACCGCGTTCCGTGATCAGCTCACCGAGCCACATCATGACGGCGGTACCGGCGGTCATCGTGATGACGATGAGCGCGAGCGAGTACACGCTGCCGTCAGGGATGACCTCGCAGTCAGGGAAGAGCTGCTTGCGGTCGGCCAGCGCCACGACACCGGTCGCCTGCAGGATCGCGAGCGCGATCGTCAGGTACCGCGTGTACTGCGTGAGCTTGCCCTGGCCGGACTGGCCTTCCTTCTTGAGCTCCTCGAACCGAGGAATCACGACGGTCAGCAGCTGAACAATGATGCTCGCCGTGATGTACGGCATGATGCCGGTCGAGAAAATTGAGAGCTGGAGAAGGGCGCCACCACTGAACAGGTTCAGCAGGGAGTAGATCCCCTGCTCCTGTACCTGGGCTTGGCAGCCCTGCACGGCGACATAGGAGACCCCCGGCGCTGGAGTGATCGCGCCGATTCGGTAGACGGCAACGATGGCCAGCGTGAACAGGATCTTCTTACGTAGATCCGGCGTCGCGAGAGCCGAGCGGAAGGCGCTGAGCACGCGGGGGACCTCCTCGGCGTCGCCGGTCATCGAACCGGCGATCGGCTTAGCCGGCACTAGTCCGGCGGGAACACAAACTCACTGGCAGGCAAGCCAGGAACGCTTCAGGACAGACTCGTCCCGAAGCGTGTCGCCGACTCTAACAGCTTCACGGGGAGTGTCCGCAGTGTGTGTGCGTTTTCCCGACCTAGGTCGGGAATCCACGCTCTGCGGGCCTCGCGCCGTTGGCCTGCGAGTGCGTCGATGATATGGGCTTTTCCTGACGTCAGAAGCATGTTGGGGTTTCGCGCTCGGCGTATTTCCGGTTTTTCGGCGGATTGGATCTTGCTTTTTCCGACCGTGTGCGGTGACTCCGGAGCGTCGATGTCGCGCGGTCACGAACACCCCTCAGCGGTGAGCTCCGCCGCCCTCTCCGTCACACCCCTCCCCGACCTGCGGCGCGACGTTTAGCCCGCGAAACGCAAATTTGGGCCCCGGGCGGCCTCGAACCTGGCGCGAGCGCGTTTAGCCCGCTAAACGCGCGTGAGGGGGGTGCGTGAGGGGCGCCAGGCTCAAGAAGGGCGGAGAAGGGGCCGCGGGCGGGGCGCGTTTGCGTTTAGCGGGCTAAACGTCGCGGGGTGGGGTGGGTGGGGACGTGAAAAGGCCCGCCTGGTCGGGTGAGACCGGGCGGGCCGTTTCGGGTAGAGCGGGTACTGAGGCGGTTAGGCGTCAGTTGATGGTGGCGGAGCCACCGACCGCGGAGAGCTTCTCCTTGGCAGAAGCGGAGAAACCGTCGGCGGTGATGTCGAGCTTCACGTTGTTCAGGTCGCCGTTCGCGAGGACCTTGACGAGCTTGCCCTTGCGCACAAGGCCCTTCTCGACGAGGTCCTCGTTGCCGACCTTGCCACCGTCCGGGAACACGCGGGCGATGTCGCCCAGGTTCACCGGCTGGTACTCGGTACGGAAACGGTTCTTGAACCCACGCAGCTTCGGCAGCCGCATGTGGATGGGCATCTGCCCACCCTCGAAACCGGCGGGCACGTTCTTCCGGGCCTTGGTGCCCTTGGTACCGCGACCGGCGGTCTTGCCCTTCGAGCCCTCACCACGGCCGACTCGCATCTTGTCGCGCTTGGCGCCAGGAGCGGGACGAAGGTGGTGGATCTTGATGGCCGTCATTCTTTGACCTCCTCAACAACCACGAGGTGCCGGACGGCCTTGATCAGGCCGCGGACCTCGGGGGTGTCTTCACGCACTGTCGACTGCCGGATCTTGCGCAGCCCGAGGGTGCGCAGCGATTCGCGGTGGTTGCGCTTGGCGCCGATCTTGCTCTTGACCTGGGTGACCTTCAGCTTTGCCATGTCAGACTCCCTGACCAGCGCGCTGACGCAGCATCCGGGCGGGAGCGACGTCCTCGAGCGGCAGGCCGCGGCGGGCCGCGACCTCCTCGGGACGCTGCAAGCCCTTCAGCGCGGCGACGGTCGCGTGCACGATGTTGATGGCGTTGTCGCTACCCAGCGACTTCGACAGCACGTCGTGGACACCCGCGCACTCCAGCACGGCACGCACCGGGCCACCGGCGATAACACCGGTACCGGCGGAAGCCGGGCGAAGCAGCACCACTCCGGCCGAGGCCTCACCCTGGATCGGGTGGGGAATCGTGCCGGCGACGCGGGGGACGCGGAAGAAGTTCTTCTTCGCTTCCTCTACGCCCTTGGCGATGGCCGCGGGGACCTCTTTGGCCTTGCCGTAGCCGACACCGACCTGGCCGTCGCCGTCTCCGACGACCACCAGCGCGGTGAAGCTGAACCGACGACCACCCTTGACGACCTTGGCGACACGGTTGATCGCCACGACCTTCTCGAGGTGCGGGGTCTTCTCCTGGCCGGCTCCACGGCCACTGTCGCGACGATCGCGGCCGCCACCACGACGGTCATTGCGGTCGTTGCCGCCCTGACCACCCTGGCCCGGGGGGCCGCCCTGACCGCCGCCGAATTGCCGTGTACGTCCCGGCATCAGGCTTTCCTTCCGTTCACAAGCTTCTGCATCGTCAGAACACCAACCCGGCTTCGCGGGCGGCGTCGGCAAGAGCGGCGATCCGGCCCTGGTAGGCGTTGCCACCACGGTCGAACACCACGGCCGAGATACCGGCGTCCTTCGCACGAGCCGCAAGCAGCTCGCCGACCTTCGCGGCCTTGGCCTTCTTGTCGCCGTCCATCGCACGGACATCGGCTTCCAGCGTGGAAGCCGAGGCCAGGGTGTGGCCGACCAGGTCGTCGATGAGCTGAACCGCGATGTGCCGCGAGGACCGCTTGACGACCAAGCGCGGACGCTGGTCGGTGCCGCTGATCTTCTTGCGCAGGCGGAAGTGGCGACGAGCCTTGGCAACGCGGCGGCGGGTCGAGATGTCCCGGCCGACCGTCTTGCGCTTCGTAGTAGTCGTGTCGCTCATGATCACTTACCCGTCTTTCCGACCTTGCGGCGGATCTTCTCACCCTCGTAGCGCAGACCCTTACCCTTGTACGGGTCGGGCTTCCGCAGCCTACGAATGACAGCAGCGATCTGGCCGACCTTCTGCTTGTCGATGCCGGAGACCGAGAAGCGCGTCGGCGTCTCGACCTTGAAGGTGATGCCTTCCGGCGCGGCGATCTTGACCGGGTGGCTGTAGCCGAGCGCGAACTCGAGGTCCGAACCCTTCGCAGCGACACGGTAACCAACGCCGTGGATTTCCATCTTCTTCTCGTAGCCCTGGGTAACCCCGACGATGAGGTTGTCTACGAGGGTACGGGTCAGACCGTGGAGTGCACGGCTCGTGCGCTCCTCGTTGGGGCGCTTGACGAGCAGCGTGCCCTCTTCGCGCTCGACCGAAATCGGCTCCGCGATGGTGTGCTCGAGGGTGCCCTTGGGACCCTTGACCTGAATGTGCTGACCGTTGATGGTCACCTCGACCCCGGCAGGGACGGTGACCGGCAGCTTTCCGATGCGTGACATGCCTAAGCCCCCTTCCTTACCAGACGTAGGCGAGGACTTCGCCGCCCACGCTGTTGCGCTTGGCCTGACGATCGGTCTGGAGGCCGGAGGACGTCGAAATGATCGCGACGCCAAGGCCACCGAGAACGTTCGGCAGTTCGGTCGATTTTGCGTAGACCCGCAGACCCGGCTTGGAGACGCGCCGGAGGCCGGCGATGCTCCGCTCACGGTTGGGGCCGTACTTCAGCTCAACGACGAGGTTCTTGTGCTTCTCGCCCGGCTCGTCGCGGTAGCCCGCGATGTAGCCTTCGCGCTTCAAGATCTCGGCGATGTTCGCCTTGATCTTGGAGTGGGGAAGCACGACCTCGTCGTGGTACGCCGAGTTCGCGTTACGCAGACGAGTCAAGAAGTCTGCGATGGGGTCGGTCATCGTCATGGTGACCTGTCAACCTTTCTCGCCTGGTTCCCCGCCGTAAAGTGGGGCGGGGCCTGTGGCGAAGTGGGAGTTTAAGAAGCTTTACCAGCTGGACTTGCGCACACCGGGAAGTTCGCCTGCATGTGCCATCTCGCGAAGGCAGATCCGGCAAAGCCCGAACTTGCGGAAGACGGCGTGCGGACGTCCGCAACGCTGGCAGCGTGTGTAGCCGCGAACCTTGAACTTCGGCGTCTTCGCGGCCTTGTGGACCAGTGCTTTCTTGGCCATCGGCTTAGTTCTCCTTGAACGGGAAGCCGAGCTTGCGAAGCAGCGCGCGGCCCTCGTCGTCGGTGGTGGCGGTGGTGACGACAGTGACGTCCATACCGCGCGGGCGGTCGATGGCGTCCGGGTCGATCTCGTGGAACATCGACTGCTCGTTGAGACCGAAGGTGTAGTTGCCGTTGCCGTCGAACTGCTTGGGCGAAAGTCCGCGGAAGTCGCGGATACGCGGCAGTGCGATGGTCACGAGCCGGTCGAGGAACTCCCACATGCGGTCGTTGCGCAGCGTGACGCGCGCACCGATCGGCTGGCCTTCGCGAAGCTTGAACTGCGCGATGGACTTGCGGGCCTTGCGGACCTCGGGCTTCTGGCCGGTGATCGCGGCCAGGTCCCGAACGGCACCCTCGATCAGCTTGCTGTCGCGAGCGGCGTCACCGACACCCATGTTCACGACGACCTTGACGACACCCGGGATCTGGTGGACGTTCTCGAAGGAGAACTCCTCCTGGAGCTGTCCCTTGATCTCGTCGCGGTAGCGAACCTTCAACCGCGGGATGATCTTCTCTGCGGTGGTCATCAGATGTCCTTACCGTTCCTGCGCGAGACGCGAACCTTCTTGCCGTCCTCGCCGATGCGGTAGCCCACGCGGGCCGGCTTGCCGTCGGAGTCGACCACCTGCACGTTGGAAACGTGGATCGGGGCCTCCTGCGTGACGATGCCACCGGACTGCGCGCCGCGCTGGGTCTGGGTGATCGCGGTGTGCTTCTTGATCCGGTTCACACCTTCGACCAGCACGCGCTCGCGCTCGGGGTAGGCCACAATGACCTTGCCCTTGGCGCCCTTGTCCTTGCCGGCGATAACGACGACCGTGTCGCCCTTCTTCACCTTCATGCTCTACAACACCTCCGGCGCGAGCGAAATGATCTTCATGAACTTTCGGTCGCGCAGCTCGCGGCCGACGGGTCCGAAGATGCGAGTGCCTCGGGGCTCATTGTCGTTCTTGATGAGCACAGCGGCGTTCTCGTCGAACCGGATGTACGAACCGTCCGGACGACGACGCTCCTTGACCGTGCGGACGATGACAGCCTTGACGACGTCGCCCTTCTTCACCCCGGCAGCCGGGATGGCGTCCTTCACGGTGGCGACGATGATGTCGCCGATACCCGCGTAGCGCCGCCCCGAGCCACCGAGCACGCGGATGCAAAGGATTTCCTTCGCGCCCGTGTTGTCGGCAACCCGTAGCCGCGACTCCTGCTGGATCACGTCAACTCCTGTATGTCGCGCTGGTTCTCGGCTGTTGAAACCCAACCAAGCCGAGCCTTGCGGAACTGAGGGGGCTCGAAACCCCTAATTACTGCCTAGCGTCCGCTCGTCCCCGAAGGGCCGGTCGGAACTACTTGGCCTTCTCCACGATCTTGACCAAACGCCAGCGCTTGGTGGCCGACAGCGGACGGGTCTCCATCAGGGAGACCCGGTCGCCCACGCCAGCCTCGTTGTTCTCGTCGTGCACCTTGACCTTGCTGGTGCTGCGAAGAACCTTGGCGTAGCGGTGATGCTTCTTGCGGTCCTCGAGCTCGACCACGATCGTCTTGTTCATCTTGTCCGAGACGACCAGGCCCTCGCGGGTCTTACGGTCGTTGCGGGACTTCACGTCCTGCGCCTCGTTGAGCTCTTCGCTCATGCCGCACCTTCACTTTCGGCCTCGGGAGAAACGGACAACCCGAGTTCACGCTCACGCATAACCGTGTAGATCCGCGCGATGTCCGTGCGAACCGTGCGCAGGCGGCGGTTGTTGTCCAGCTGCCCGGTGGCCATCTGGAACCGGAGGTTGAACAGCTCCTCCTTGAATTCCTTCAAGCGCAACACGAGCTCTTCTGCTGTGAGCTCACGAAGTTCTGACGCGTCAACTGCTCCAGCTTTGCTCGCCATCAGAACTCACCACCTTCACGGGTCACGATTCGGCATTTCATCGGCAGTTTGTGGATCGCGCGGCGGAGTGCCTCGCGAGCCGTCTCCTCGTTCGGGTAACTGATCTCGAACATCACCCGGCCGGGCTTGACGTTGGCGACCCACCACTCGGGCGAACCCTTACCGGAACCCATGCGGGTTTCGGCGGGCTTCTTGGTGAGGGGGCGATCCGGGAAGATCGTCGTCCACACCTTGCCGCCACGCTTGATGTGCCGCGTCATGGCAATACGAGCGGACTCGATCTGCCTGTTGGTCACGTAGCTGTGCTCAAGTGCCTGGATGCCGTACTCACCGAACGTCACCTTGGTACCGCCCTTGGCGGCACCGGCGCGCTTCGGAGAGTGCTGCTTCCGGTGCTTGACCCTGCGTGGGATGAGCACGTCAGCCCTCCGTCTTCTCTGGCGCACCCGTCGACGCGTCAGGCGTCGGGTTGGTGGCGACCTCGGGGGTCTGCGCACCATCCTGTGCTGCTGCGGCGGCCCGACCGGCTTCGGTCGAAGTCGCGGTGGTGCCCGACGCACCGGAACGGCGCGGGCGGGCGGGACGGTCTCCACGGTCGCGACGCGGTGCACGCTCGGCGGCCGCGGCGGCGTCACGCGCCTCCTTGGCCTTGAGCCCACCGACGATCTCGCCCTTGTAGATCCACACCTTCACGCCGATGCGACCGAACGTCGTCTTGGCCTCGAAGAAGCCGTAGTCGATGTCGGCGCGCAGCGTGTGCAGGGGGACACGGCCGTCGTGGTAGTGCTCGGAACGGGACATCTCGGCACCGCCGAGACGACCGCCGCACTGCACGCGGATGCCCTTGACCTGCGGCGAACGCATGGACGTCTGAAGCGCCTTCCGCATCGCGCGGCGGAACGCCACGCGGTTGGACAGCTGCTCCGCGACACCCTGTGCAACGAGCTGGGCGTCGGCCTCGGGGTTCTTGACCTCGAGGATGTTCAGCTGGACCTGCTTCTTGGTCAGCTTCTCCAGTGCGCCACGGATCCGGTCGGCCTCCGCGCCGCGGCGGCCGATGACAATGCCCGGCCGGGCGGTGTGGATGTCGACGCGGACGCGGTCACGGGTGCGCTCGATCTCGACCTTGGAGATGCCGGCGCGTTCCATGCCCGTGGACAGCAGCTTGCGGATCTTGACGTCTTCGCCAACGTATTCCGCGTACTGCTTGTCGGCGTACCAGCGGGACTTCCAGTCGGTGGTGATTCCCAGCCGGAAGCCGTGCGGGTTGATTTTCTGGCCCACTACCGGCCACCTGCCTTCTTCTTGCCTTGGGCCTTCTTCGGCTCGGCCTTGGGCCGAGACTCGACCTCCACGGTCACGTGGCTGGTCCGCTTACGGATCCGGTACGCACGGCCCTGTGCACGCGGCCTGATGCGCTTGAGGGTCGGGCCCTCGTCGGCGTAAGCGTTCTTGACCCAGAGCGTGTCCGGGTCCAGATCGAGGTTGTTCTCGGCATTGGCCACGGCGCTGGCAAGCACCTTCGCCACAGTCTCGCTAGCCGCCTGCGGCGCGAACCGGAGCACGGCCAAGGCGTCAGTGGCGCTACGACCCTTAATGAGCTCGATTACCCGGCGCACCTTCATGGGCGAGTCCCGGACGAAGCGAGCCCGAGCAAAAGCCACGGGCAGAGCATCTGCCGTCGCTGTTGCGTCGTTACGGGCGTTCATCGCTGTTCCCTTGCTTCCGTTGTCTCGTGCCCGCTCAGCGGCGGCGCGACTTGCGGTCGTCCTTGATGTGGCCCTTGAAGGTCCGAGTCGGAGCGAATTCGCCCAACTTGTGACCCACCATCGCCTCGGTCACGAAGACCGGAACGTGCTTGCGTCCGTCGTGGACCGCGATCGTGTGACCCAGGAAATCCGGGATGATCGTGGAGCGGCGGGACCAGGTCTTGATGACCGTCTTCTTGTTGGCCTCGTTGAGAACGTCCACCTTCTTGAGCAGGTGGTCATCCACGAAGGGGCCTTTTTTAAGGCTGCGTGGCATATTTGTCTACCTCCCTGCTCAGCGCTTCTTGCCGGTACGCCGGCGGCGGACGATCATTTGGTCCGAGGCCTTGCGGCGACGGGTGCGACCCTCGGGCTTACCGTTCGGGTTCACCGGGTGACGCCCACCGGAGGTCTTACCCTCACCACCACCATGCGGGTGGTCGACCGGGTTCATCACGACACCACGAACGGTGGGGCGCTTGCCCCGCCAGCGGTTACGTCCGGCCTTGCCCCAGTTGATGTTGGAGTGGTCGGAGTTGCCGACCTCACCGATGGTGGCGCGGTTGCGCACGTCCACGTTCCGGATTTCACCGGAAGGCAGGCGCAGCTGGGCGTAAGGCCCGTCCTTGGCCACCAGCTGCACCTTCGCGCCGGCCGACCGCGCCATCTTCGCGCCGCCACCGGGGCGGAGCTCGATCGCGTGGATCACGGTACCGACGGGGATGTTGCGCAGCGGCAGGTTGTTGCCCGGCTTGATGTCGGCCCGGGGGCCGTTCTCAATCAGGTCGCCCTGCTTCAGCTTCTCCGGCGCGATGATGTAGCGCTTCTCGCCATCGGCGTAGTGCAGAAGCGCGATACGCGCGGAACGGTTGGGGTCGTACTCGATGTGCGCGACCTTGGCCGGCACGCCGTCCTTGTCGTTCCGGCGGAAGTCGATGACCCGGTAGGCGCGCTTGTGACCGCCACCCTTGTGCCGGGTCGTGATCTTGCCGGAGGAGTTACGACCGCCCTTGCCGTGCAGCGGACGCAGCAGCGACTTCTCCGGCGTCGACCGAGTGATCTCGGCGAAGTCGGAAACACTCGAGCCACGCCGGCCCGGCGTTGTCGGCTTGTACTTGCGGATGCCCATGTCTGCTCAGTCCTTTACGCGGCTGGTCCGCCGAAGATCTCAATCGGCTTGCTCTCAGCCGAAAGAGTCACGATGGCGCGCTTGGTGTTCTTGCGCTTGCCGAAGCCCGCACGAGTGCGCTTCCGCTTGCCCTGGCGGTTAAGCGTGTTGACACTGACCACCTTGACGCCGAAGACCTGCTCGACCGCGATCTTGATCTGGGTCTTGTTGGAATCCGGGCGAACCACGAACGTGTACTTGTGCTCCTCGAGAAGCCCGTAGGACTTCTCGGAGATGACCGGTGCGAGCAAAATGTCGCGGTGGTCTGGAATGGCGACCGAACTCACTGCTCGTCACTCCCTTCCGTAACCTCGCTCGACCTTGCGCTCGCCTTCGCGCCCTTGCCCCTGACGGGACCGGCGACGAAGACGTCATACGCGGCCTTCGTGAACACCACGTCGTCGTTGACCAGCACGTCGTACGTGTTGAGCTGGTCCGGCGTGATGAGGTGGATCTCGTTCAGGTTCTGCGCGGAACGCCAGGTCTGGACGTCGTCGCGGTGCAGCACCAC
>Ga0193717_1002105_pt1 | contig 11684 bp, 9 predicted proteins | sample U2c2metaG_FD_145900 | JGI IMG/M metagenome (GOLD analysis project Ga0193717, IMG submission 145900) | Soil microbial communities from a riparian zone of the East river system, Colorado, United States - U2c2 | ecosystem: Environmental > Terrestrial > Soil > Riparian zone | place: USA: East River...
AACGCGAGCGACGATCCGCGGATGGCTTCCCATGCCGCCCGTGCCCGTACCTGGGCGCGATAGGCCTTCGGCGAGCTGCCGTAGGCCTTGCGGAAGCCACGGCTGACCGACTCCACGCGCAAACCCATGTCCCGCGCCCACTGGGTCAGGCTGATGTCCGGCTGCTCGCGGAGGCGCCGGGCCAGCAGGTCCGGCCAGTCCTGATGGCCCGAGTCATCGGCGATGAACGCCTCGGCAAATGCCGGCCAGGCCTCATCGGGTGAACGTTCCGCAATGTGCGCCAGGGCATCGGCGTCGCGCACGCGGCCGCGGACGGGCAATCGCGCCCCGCTCGGCATGGGAATGATCAGTACATTCGCGCCTCGCGCGGAAAAACAGTCCAGATGCGACTCGAAGGGGCGGTGCACCAGCACATCGCCGGCCTGCACGGTATATCGGCCCTCATCGCCGGCTTCCAGATAGCAGCCGTCCAGGAGCACCGTGGCAAAGGCGGTGTCATGGCAATGGCGCTCCAGGCAATGGCTCGGCGCGTGGCGCTGCCGGCCGGCGGGTGCCTGGGCGTAGGGATGGGAGCAGACGTGCATCGGGTGGGTCGTCCGCCCATGGCGGAGGACTGGGGTTCCATTGATCGGCAGTTGAACCGATGATCGGCGTGTTGGCCGTGGACGTCCATGGGACTACTGGGATAGACGATGATCCTGCTTCGCTGCCTTTTTGCCTGCGCCGCGGTGGCCCTGGCTGGGTCTGCCTCCGCCCAGACGCTGTACCAGTACAAGCCGCAGAAGACCGGTTGGCTCAGCCCGGAAAATCGTAACGGTGAGCCAGGCCGCGGTGCGCTGGAGAACCACGGCGCCAAGGGCCACGCCTTCGATTCCATCGCTGCCGGCGGCGAGCTGGAGCTCGGCCGCATCGAGGGTGAAGGCGTTATCCGCCGGATCTGGATGACGGTAGATGACCGCTCGCCGCGGATGCTGCGCGCCTTGCGGTTGCAGATGTACTGGGATGGTGCCGCCACGCCCGCGGTGGATGTTCCGCTGGGTGATTTCTTCGGCGTTGCGCTGGAGGCGCCGCACCGGTTCGAGAATGCCCTGTTCGCCAGTCCCGAGGGCCGCTCGTTCATCGCCACCGTGCCCATGCCGTTCCGTCTCGGCGCGCGCGTGGTGCTGCGCAACGAGGGTGGCGTGCCGTTGAAGATGGTGTTCTACGACATCGACTTCACCCGCGAAACCATGCCCGCCGATGCCTTGTACTTCCATGCCAGCTGGCGCCGCGAGAACCCGACGAAGCTCGGCCAGGACATGCGCCTGATGCCGCGGGTGACCGGCCGCGGACGCTTCCTTGGCACGTCGGTCGCCGTGCTGGGCAATCCGGCTTACCAGGACACCTGGTGGGGCGAGGGCGAGGTGAAGGTATTCCTGGACGGCGATACCGACCATCCCACGCTTGCCGGTACCGGCAGCGAGGACTACCTCGGTTCCGGCTGGGGCCTGGGCCCGTACGTCCAGCGATACCAGGGGGCGCCGATTGCCGACAAGAGAACGAACCGCTGGCTGTTCTACCGGCTGCACGTACCCGACCCGATCATGTTCGAGCGCGAGTGCGAAGTGCGCCTGCAGCAGATCGGCGGCGGACCGCGCAAGCAGGTGATGGCGTTGAAGAAGGCCGGTGTGCCGTTACAGCCGGTGACGCTGGCCCCGGGCGGCCGGGAGCATTTCATCAAGCTGCTGGAGGACGGCAAGATCGATCCGGCTGCTGCGAATGCGCCCGATGGCTGGCTCAATTACTACCGGCAGGACGACATCGCGGCGACGGCGTACTACTACCTGGATTCGCCCGGGCAGGCTGCCGGCACCACGCTGGCACCGGTGGCCGAGCGCGTGGCGGGGATGAGCGCGGCCAAGCCGTGAACCTGTGGCCTGGCCTCGACGGTGGTTGCTAGTGCACCCACTCGCCGCTGCGCTGGCGAGGCGGGGCCGGATCGTCGTCGTCTGGATGGGGCGCGGCGGCCAGTTCCTCTTCGGTAGGCGTTTTCTGCCGCCAGTACTGGTTGACCGCGGCGAGCACCATCGGCACCTGCGACAGGCATTCGTCGTATTCGTCGTCGGTGAGTTTCTCGAACTCCGCATCGGCGGTGAGGATGCCCTCGTCCACCGCCAGGGCCATCACCGGGCCGAGCAGTTCCATCAGCTGCGGATCACCGGCCAGACGGGTTTCCCAGAGGCTGGCACGTATGTCGATGCCGCGGCTGAAGCCCTCGCACCAGCCCGCGGCCGATAGCACCGGGCCTGCGTCCAGGTCGATCTCGCCCAGGATCGGCTCGTAGGCATCCACCTCGAGCTCGGCCAGGATCGAGTCGTTGAGCTTGGCCAGGAGCGCCAGCACGCGATTGCCCTCGTCTTCGTCGTCGAAGGCGTCATGCAGCACTTCGGGCAGCCACTCGGTGGGCGTGACCGGGACCGGGCCGACGGCGATGGCCGACAACATGCCGTGGACGCCATCGAGCAGGAGATCGCCGTCGCCGCAGTGGGCGCGCAGGTAGCGATCGAGCTCCTCGAGTTCGGCATCATCCAGCGAGCTGGGCCAATCGGTTGGGGTATTCATCTAGACGTTCAACTCCAGGACCACCGGGGTGTGGTCGGACGGGCGCTCCCACGTGCGCGGGGTACGTTCGATGGCAGCGGCCGATGCCAGTGATTTGAGAGCATCGCTGATCAAGATCAAGTCGATGCGCAGGCCCATGTTGCGCCGGAACGCAGCCTGGCGGTAGTCCCACCAGCTGAAATGTCCCGCATCTTCTTCGAAAATCCGGAAACTGTCGGTTAATCCGAGGTCCGTGATGGCCTTCAGTGCGGCACGCTCGGGCGGCGAGGCGAGGATGTCCTCGCCCCACGCCACCGGGTCGTAGAGGTCACGGGCGTCGGGCGCGATGTTGAAGTCGCCCAGCACCACCAGCTTCGGATGACGCGTCAATTCGGCGGACAGGAAATCGCGCATCCGGGCCAGCCAGTCCAGTTTGTAGCTGTACTTCTCATCGCCGACGGCCTTGCCGTTCACCACGTAAAGGTTGACCACCCGGATGCCATCGATGGTGCCGGCCAGGATGCGTCGCTGGGGATCGTCGTGGCCGCTCATGTCGGTCACGACGTCCGTGATCTCGCCGCGGGCCAGGATCGCCACGCCGTTGTAGGTTTTCTGGCCCGAGCACACGCTGCGGTAGCCCAGGGCTGCGATCTCGTCCACCGGGAACTTGCTGTCTTCGAGCTTGGTTTCCTGAAGCGCGACGATGTCCGGCTGGCTTTCGCCTAGCCACTGCTGCAGGTGGGGCAGGCGGACCTTGAGCGAGTTGACGTTCCAGGAGGCGATCTTCATGGCCGCATTGTAGCGGCCGTGTATGGCAACTCGGACGGGTCAGGTAACGCGGATCAGCGCGCCAAGCACCAGCAACAGCACCACCATGGAACCCAGGCCCGTGGCGCCGCCGCGGAAGGCGCCGCGCAACCAGCGCTCGCGCGGATTGCCCAGCAGGCCAATGGCAACCCCCAGCGCGGTAGGCGCAAGCAGGATGAAGGCGAGCAGCCCCACGGCAAAGCCGCGGATGATGGAGCCTTGCGTCGGGGTTGCCGCGTGCACCATGGGCACGATGAGGGCCAGCGCTACCAGCGTGGCCGCGCGTGACAGGTTTCTTGCCATGACACCCCTCCTTGACCCGCCGCGGTGCGCACGGTGTCGGCGCCAAAAGTACGCCGTACCAGATGAAAGGGCGGTGCAAAATCGGCAGCGAAGCGCCTTCACCGACGCAGGTGGGGGTCAGCAGGTGGGGGGTCAGAGTCATGACTCTGACCCCCTAACGTGCCTAACGTGCTCGAGTCCCCGCCGGAGGGTTTTCAGGTCAGGCCGTAACTGGCCAGCAAGGCATCGGGCCTGGGCTCACGCCCGCGGAACGCCACGAACGATTCCAGCGCCGGGCGGGATGCGCCCACGGCCAGCACCTCGCGCCGGAAGGCATCGCCGCTGGCGCGGTCCACCACGCCGGCTTCCTCGAATTTGCTGAAGGCGTCGGCCGAGAGCACCTCGGCCCAGAGGTAGCTGTAGTACCCGGCCGCATAGCCCCCTGCGAAGATATGCGTGAACGCGTGCGGGAAGCGCTGCCAGGCCGGCGGATGCAGCACGGCGACCTCCTGGCGCACTTTTTCCAGCACGTTCATCGGCTGCGCGCCGTGGCCGGGGTCGTAGTTCAGGTGCAGCAGGAAATCGAACAGGGCGAACTCGAGCTGGCGCACCAGGAACAGGCCGGCATGGAAGTGCCGGGCGGCCAGCATGCGCTCGTAGAGTTCGTCCGGCAGCGGTTCGTTCGTCTGGTAATGGCGGGCGAACAGGTTCAGCGCCTCGCGGTTCCAGCCGAAGTTCTCCATGAACTGGCTGGGCAGTTCCACCGCGTCCCATTCCACGCCGTCGATGCCGCCGATCGACGGGATGTCGATCTCGGTCAGGAGGTGGTGCAGGCCATGGCCGAATTCATGGAACAGGGTGAGGACGTCGTCGTGGGTGAGCAATGCCGGCATGTCGCCGGTAGGCGGCGGGAAATTGCAGGTGAGGTAGGCCACCGGCAGGTGGAACTGGTCGCCGTCCCGGAAGCGTGCCCGGCAGACATCCATCCACGCGCCGCCCCGCTTGCCCGAGCGGGCATACAGGTCGACATAGACGCCGGCGAACACCGCGCCGTCGGCGTCGAGCACGTCGAAATAGCGCACGTCGTCATGCCACTTGGGTGCGTTTTCGTTGGGGGCCAGCGAGATGCCATACAGCTGGCCAGCCAGGCGGAACAGGCCGTCGATCACCGCGGGCAGGGCGAAGTAAGGTTTCAACTGTTCTTCATCCAGCGCGTAGCGCTGCTGGCGCAGTTTCTCCGCAGCGTAAGCCACGTCCCAGGGTTCCAGGCCGTCCAGGCGCAGGCTTTGGGTGGCGAATTCACGTAGCTGTACCAGTTCCTTCTGGGCCACGGGCTTGGCGCGGGCGGCAAGGTCGCGCAGGAAGTCGAGCACCACCTTCGGAGAGTCCGCCATCTTCGTGGCCAGCGATTCCTCCGCGGCGTTGGCAAAGCCAAGCAGTTGGGCCGCCTCGTGACGCAGCTGCAGGATCCGTTCGATGCGCTGCGTATTGTCGAACTTGCCCGCGTTCGGCCCCTGGTCCGATGCCCGCGTCTGGTAGGCCCAATACACCTGCTCGCGAAGCTCGCGCTTGTCGGCGTAGGTCATCACCGCCTGCACGCTGGGCTGCTTGAGGGTGACCAGGTAGCCGTCGAGCTTGGCCTCCTGGGCGTACTGGCGCAGCACCGCCACGCCCGACGGCGGGATGCCGGCGAGGTCGCGCTCGTCGTTGACATGTTTCTGCCAGGCCTCGGAGGCATCGAGCACCGCATTGGAGAACTCGGTGGTGATCTTCGACAGCTCCACGCCGATCTCGCGGAAGCGTGAACGGGCCGGTTCCTCAAGGGCAACGCCTGAAAGGTGGAAATCGCGCAGCGCGTGTTCCACGGCGGCGCGCTGCGGACGCGGCAGGCCGGCAAAATCGCTGCGCGCGGCCACCGCCTGCACGGCGGCGAAGAGCTCGCGGTTCTGACCCAGCTCAATGGCGTGGTCGGTGAGTTTTTCTTCCGCGCGGCCATGGGCCTCGCGCAGGGCTTCGGTGTCGGCCACCGAATGCAGGTGGCTCACCGGCGACCAGGCCCGCCCAAGGCGCTGCTCCAGGCGCTCCTGCGGCAGCATGACGGCCTGGAAGCTGCCGCCGCCGGCCAGCACCAGCGCATCGATGGCCTGGCGGTACTCGGCCAGCAGGGTATCGATGGCGGGCTCCACGTGCTCGGGCCGGATGGCCGGGAAGGGCGGCAGTGCTTCGTCGCTGAGCAGGGGATTTTCCGTCGTCATGCCTTGGGTTTCCGGTCCGTGGGGCGCACCGTGCGCCCGAACAGCCAGCGTGGCGACCGCAGGCTGCGAAATCAAGCGCCACGGCGGCGGTAGAATGCCCCGATGAACCATCTCCGCAGCTACCGCGGCATCTATCCGCGCCTGGGCGAACGCGTCTACGTGGATCCTGCCGCCACCGTGATCGGCGACGTCGAACTGGGCGACGACGCTTCGGTATGGCCCGGCGCCGTGCTGCGGGGCGATGTCCACCACATCCGGGTCGGCGCCCGCAGCAATATCCAGGACGGCGCCATCGTCCATGTCACCCACGATGGCCCCTACACCCCGGGCGGCTTCCCCACCATCATCGGGCATGACGTCACCATCGGCCATGCCGCCGTGATCCACGCCTGCACCATCGGCGATTTCGCCCTGGTCGGCATGCACGCCACCGTCCTGGACGGGGCGTCGGTCGGCGACTACGGGTTCCTCGCCGCCGGTGCGGTGCTTTCGCCCGGCAAGGCGGTGGGCAAGGGCGAATTGTGGGTGGGCAACCCGGCGCGCTTCGTGCGGCTGCTCACCGAAAAACAGGTGGAGATGCTGGTTTACTCCGCGGCCAATTACGTCAGGCTCAAGGACGACTACCTGGCCGGTTGAAGAGGGTCAGGCCTGGCGCGGTCGGCGGGCGGCCTTGACCGGTGTCTTGCGCGGCGCTGGTGCAAGGGCGGCATTGGCTCCGGGGCGAGCCGACGGCGCACCGCGACTGGCGGCAGCCTTGGCGCTGGCGGGATCGTAGCTTCCGTAGTCGCGTTTGCTCTTCATCGGCAGGGCCTGAAACCTTGGGAAGATTTTTCGTCGACGGCGTGGCATGTGCCGCGAACACGGTGTGAGGGTATCTTCACGCTGTCCGGAGCATCGAACCCTTGACTTGACCTGAGCGAGTAGGCTGGAACGATGAGCCAACCTTCCCTTTTTGCCGGCGGTTCCGAGGCGCTGCTTGACGACGCCTCGGGCTTCATCGTGCACGCACTGGATGTCATTCCAGCGACAACCGCCGCGGACTGGTTCGCAAGGCTGCGCGATGGCGTGCCCTGGCAGGCCGACCGGCGCCTGATGTACGACCATGAGGTGGACGTCCCCCGGCTGCGCGCGGAATACCGGCTCGACGTGCGCGACACGCCGGGCCTGCTGCTTGAGGCGGCTGCAGCCGTCCGCACGGTGGTTGACGCGCCATACGACAGTGCGGGGCTTAATTATTACCGGGACGAAAAAGACAGCGTGGCGCCGCACAACGACAAGCTTGGATTCATCCGCGAAGGCGAGCCCATCGCGCTGCTGTCACTGGGCGCCACGCGCCGCATGGTGATCCGGGCCAAGCTACCGCCCCGCCGGGTACTTCAGGTGGATATGGTGCCAGGTTCGGTACTGGTCATGAGCTACGCCACGCAGCTGCATTACGACCACGGCATTCCCAAGCAAACCACGGCAAGTGGGCCGCGCATCAGCGTGGCCTTGCGCGTGCGTGGCCCTGATGGCGTCAACCGCCGGAAAAGTCAAAGCCCCGCCTGAAACCAGGCGGGGCTTTGGCGAACCAGTTCTGACCAGCGCCTAGAACTTGTACGTCGCCTCAAGGTAATACGCACGGCCGTAAGGGTCGTACAGGAATTCGTTGTACGGCGCGCCACTGGTGCCCGGGTAGCTGTGGTCCGGCGGCGGCATCTTGTTGGCGACGTTGTTCACGTTCAACGATAGCGCCCAGTCGTCCGTCGGATTGAACTGCACGCTGGTATTGAACAGGATCCACGGCTTCAGCCGGCCGGCACCGTCCTCGGCAAAGCCATAGGTGCTTGCCAGGTAGTTGGGCGAACTGCCGTAGCGCGTGCCGTACAGGGCGACGCCCCAGCGGTGGCTGGAGGAATTCCAGGTGATCGAGCCGTTGACCTTCGACTTGAAATCGCCGATCGACTGAGTCGGGTCGCGCAGCAGGTCGATCATCTCGTCGCCTGGGAATGGGCGGTACTTGTGGGTGAGAATATCGCTGTAGGACAACCTGAAGCCGAGCGAGCCGTACGCATCAAGCGGCTGCAGGTAGGCTGCGTCGGCCGTGATGGCGTTGACGATCTCATTGGAGACGTTCACCTTCGGCGTGTAGATGTCGGTGATGAAGCCCTGCCCGTCGCGCGTGATCTGCGAAAGCGCCTCCACGCACAGTGGTGAGCCGATATCCAACTCGCCCAGCCGGCAGCGCGCTTCATTCTGCGAAAGCAAGTCGGCGCTCTGCGTGTTGACCTCGTTCTTGATGCTGTAGTGGTAGTAGTCGACGCTGAACGAGGTGCGTACCCAGGGCGACCAGACCACGCCGTAGTTCCATACCTTGGCGGTAATCGGCTTGAGCTTCGTGTTACCCGATTGCGTGCCGAAGAACTGGGTGTCGTTGTAGGGCGCCGGGCAGTCGGAGATGTTCGAGCCCCTGAAGCCGCGCAGCGCGCACTGGTAGTAGTCGGTGACACCGGAGAAATAGCCAGATGCACCCTGGAATTCATCGCTGAGGGTGGGCGCCTTGAATGCGGTGCCGTAGCGGCCACGCAGCAGCAGGCTTTCGAAGGGACGGAATTCCAGGCCGATGTTGTAGGTGGCCTTGTCCACCGACTGCTCTTCCACCTTGTATTTGTCGTAGCGGCCGGAAACATCCACGGTAAGCATGGAGAACACCGGCAGGCGCAGTTCCGTGGTGGCGGCGTAGCGGTTGCGATGGCCCGCACCCTGGACGTCGGTGGTGCCCCAGACACCGCCGTTCAAAAGCCTCGCGTCCGGTACGTATGACCAGCCCTGGTTGCCGCCTTCGGCCACCAGCGCGATACCCGCATCGCCGCCCGGGAGCGTGAACAGGCTGGCGTCGGTAACCTGCCCGCGCAGCATGTTGTCCCAGGTTTTTGCATGGGTGGTGGTGTAACCGCTGAATGCGGCGAAATCCGCGGGAGAAATCGGGTTGTACAGCGCGGCATAGTTGGGCTCGAAGATCGGATAACCGTCGTCTGTGACGCCCTCCTGCTCGCCCAGCACGTGGCTGGCGAAGTAGGCCTCGATCGGATCGGTGAAACGCTGCCAGTCACGCGTAATCAGTTTCTGTTCGGTGTGGGTAACGGCAACGTCGTAATCCCAGTTCGACTCGCCGAAAGAGCCCTTGCCGCCGAAGGTACCGCGCCAGGCGTTGGTGGTCTGTTTGTTCTGGATCGATTTATAGCCGCCCTGGCCGATGTCCTCGGGGGCGAAGGCGCGCTGCAACGTGTAGTAGTCGTCGTAGCGCGGATCGTAGATGTAACCGTAGCTTACGCCGGTGGACCAGAACGTATAGTTCGATCCGGTGGCGAATCGGGTTTCATCGTAGTTGTAGAGAAAATCGCCGTACAGCTGGTTGTGGTCGTTGATGTCAAACGTGCCGTGGGCATACGCCTGGGCGTTTTCGCTGTTGTTCTTGAGCGTGCGATAGCCCGGCGAGAGGAAGGAGCCACAGTATTCTCCGCTGCCCGGACGGAACTGCTTGGCCTCGCTGCCGCCGAAAAGATTGGAGACGTTGGCGCAGTTGTTGGGATCGAAGAACTGATAGCCGTTGCCGGTGGCGCTGGACACCAGTACGTCCCGGCCGGCCACCGGCGCGCTGGTGCCGTTGGCGTAGTAGTGGGATGTGATACCGCGGTCGAAGCCCCAGATGGCGTCCTGCTTTTCATACTGCAGGCCCACGAGAAGGTTGAAGCGGCCGATGGTGAAGCTGTCGGCGAGCGTTACGCGGCGGCTCGGGCCGCCGCCACGCTGGTAGAAGCCGTAGCGCACATCGATCGACGGACGGTCGAGCTTCTTCTTTAGCACGATGTTGATCACGCCGGCGATCGCGTCCGAGCCGTACAAAGACGACTGGCCGCCGGGCAGGATGTCGATGCGCTCGACCAGTTCAGCGGGAATGCCGCTGATACTGTTGAAGGTGTCGCTGCCGTTGTACAGCGCCGGGAAGTCCGACATGGGACGCCCGTCGATCAGGTATTTGACGTAGCTGGGTGAAAGGCCGAACAGGCTCAGCGTTTGCGCTCCCGGCGTAAAGCCGCCGGTGAACTGCGCGCCTTGCACGCCGCCGGTGGCGAAAGAGGATTGCTGGAGCGCATCGGCTACGGTAGCGAAGCCGCGTATCTTCATGTCTTCCGCGGTAATGGTGGTAATCGGCGTTGCGGTTTCGATTTCAGACTGCGGGATCAGCGAGCCGGTAACGGTGACGGCTTCAAGTCGCTTGGCGGCCTTGATCTCCTTGCTGTTGGCGGCTGCAGGCGTATCTTGCGACTGCGTGGAGGTGTCTTGGGCCAGGACAGCGGCGCCATGCACCGATAGGTATCCCACCGCCAGTGCAGCAAGCACGGCGGATCTCAGTTTTGAATTAAGCATTTGGCTTCCCTAGTGCATGGCGCTGCCAGCCCCCTGGCAGCGACAACACCGCTTCGCGGTCCATCGCGTGGTTCTATGCTCCCCGCTCCCCAGCGGTGTCACCAAACTTTAATAACATTCTCTTGCGAACAAGTGCAAGAAAAACCACGTGTGGCCGCAACTTCTTGCGGTGCCGCGCGCGGGATCAGCCGTATGTTTGGCGAAGCTCCGTATAAACAGGATCAGTATCCGGCCGCTTGCCGTGCCAGCGTTCGAACGCATCGGCTGCCGTCTCGACCAGCATCCCCAAGCCGTCGAAGGCGTAGCGGGCACCTGCGCCACGAGCCCAGCCGACGAATCCCGCGGCGGACTTTCCATAGGACAGGTCGTAACAAAGGGCGCGGGAACCGATGATCGATACCGGCAGGTCCAGGCCGCCGCCCAGGGTGCCGGCGGAGGTGGCGTTGACGATCAGGTCGAAGCTGCCGATGTCGTGGAGGTCTTCCCAATACCGCGTATGCGCGCGCGCCGGATCGCCGATGGCGTCGGCCAGGTTATCGGCGGCCACCGGGTTGCGGTTGACGATGGTTAGCGTACCCACGCCGGCATCCAGGAGATGCCATGCCACGCCGCGGGCCGCGCCACCGGCACCCAGTAGCAGGGTGGTATGGCCGCGCAAATCCATCGCGTGTCGTTCGGTGATGTCGCGGACCATGCCGTCGCCATCGGTGTTGTGTGCCTCAAGCCTGCCATCGGGCAGTCGCGTGAGCACGTTGGCGGTACCGGCGCGCGTGGCGGTGGCCGTGGCGATATCAGCCATGGCGAACGCCGCGGCCTTGTGCGGCAGGGTGACGTTGGCGCCGCGGCCCTCGACGAAGAAGGCGTGCACGGCTTCGGGGAAGCCTTCGGGATGCGCGTCGATCGCCTCGTAGGTGAGGTCGATGCCGAACTGGCGGGCGAAATCGGCATGGATGCGCGGCGACAGGCTATGGGTAATGGGATGGCCGAAGACGGCGAAGCGCTGGCGCGGGGGCATCGAGGGGTTCCAGGCGGCAAGAATCGACCGGGAAGTGTAACGGCTCGCACCCGTCGCGGTCCGTGAGACGACGGCAGGGGAGGATCGGCCCATGCCACACCGCCTCCTGAGGGGACTTGCCATGAACACCGATCTTTCCCAGCTCTCACCTGCCGGCCGCCGGGCCGCCATCGCCCTGGCCTGGCTGGTGGGCGGCTGCCTGCTGCTCGCCTTCACACCGTTGTCGTCGCGTAGCGCAGCCCTGGGCTGGACACCGGCGTTCTGGCTGGTTTTCGCGCCGATGAGCGTGCTGCTTGCCCTTAGGCCCACCCTGCCCCTTCGTTTGCTGGCGGCAG
>Ga0193717_1002106_pt1 | contig 11680 bp, 8 predicted proteins | sample U2c2metaG_FD_145900 | JGI IMG/M metagenome (GOLD analysis project Ga0193717, IMG submission 145900) | Soil microbial communities from a riparian zone of the East river system, Colorado, United States - U2c2 | ecosystem: Environmental > Terrestrial > Soil > Riparian zone | place: USA: East River...
AACCGGTTTTCCCTCGGGACAGGCGCAGAGCGTTTGCCCGGAGATCATGCTCAAATAAAAGGTTTAGAGCGGATGACGATTCGAAGATAAGTCATCCCCTCTAATGCGCCCGTGCTCGGCACGGGCGCCCGCTACCAGACAACGACATCAAACAAATCAAATGACAAAAAAACACAACGGGGGAAGCGATGACGGAGAATACAGCCGCTAATTCTGCAGCCCCGCGCCTGCGCGTCATTCTCGCGGCCTGCATCGGCTCGGCACTCGAATGGTACGACTTCTTCCTATACGGCACCGCGGCGGCGCTGGTGTTCGGCGAGCTGTTTTTTCCGAAGAGCGATCCGCTGGTCGGCACGCTGCTCTCGTTCCTCACCTTCGGCGTCGGCTTCGTAGTGCGCCCGCTCGGCGGCATCCTGTTCGGCATCATGGGTGACAAGTTCGGGCGCAAGCCGGTGCTGGTGGCAACGCTGCTGATGATCGGCATCGGCACCACCGCGATCGGCTTCTTGCCGACCTACGCCCAGGTCGGTTACTGGGCGCCGGTGCTGCTGGTCGCGATGCGCGTGGTGCAGGGATTGGGGGCCGGCGCCGAATATGGCGGCGCGGTGATCTTCCTGGTCGAGAATGCTCCCCCGGGCCATCGCGGCTTCTGGGGCGGCTTCGCGCCGCTGGGCGTGTCCATCGGCAATCTGCTGGCTGCCGCGGCGTTCGCGCTGGTGACCATGCTGCCGCGCGAGGATCTGATGTCATGGGGCTGGCGGCTGCCGTTCCTGGCCAGCTTCCTGCTCATCATCGTCGGTATCTTCGTGCGCCTGCGGGTGGCGGAAACCCCGGTGTTTACCGAAGCGGTGCTCGCGCGCGGCAAGGTCGAGCGCAATCCGGCCTTGCAGGCCTTGCGCCGGCATCCGCGCAATTTCTTCGTCGTGCTCGGCGCCCGGATGGCCGAGAACGGTCTCGGCTATTTCTTCCCGGTGTTCGGCCTGAGCTATGTGATCACGACGCTGGGCGTGCCTAAATCCGATGCGCTGAGTGCGCTGATGCTGGCCTTCGTGATCGAATTGTTCGCGATCCTCGGCTTTGCGGCCCTCTCCGACCGCATCGGCCGGCGGCCGGTGTACATGTTCGGTGCGCTGACCGGGATCGCTTTTGCCTATCCGTTCTTCTGGATGGTCGGCACCAAGGAATGGATCTGGATCGCGCTCGCCTTCATCATTGCGCGCGCGGTGGTGACGGCGGCGATGTTCGGCCCGCAAGCTGCCTACTTTGCCGAACTGTTCCCGCCGCAGCGGCGATTTGCCGGCTTTGCCTTTGCGCGCGAGTTGGGCTCGATCCTGGCCGGCGGTCCGGCGCCGTTTGTCGCGACCGCGCTGGTGGCATGGTCCGGAAGCTGGTGGCCGGTCGCCTGCTACGCCGCGTTGCTTTCGGCGATCACCGCGTTTGCGATCTGGTGCGGTCCTGAAACTTACGAGGAAAACATCACGATCGACAACACCTCCGACGGCGCATTGCACCCGGCCGTCGCCATGCCGCTGCAAGCGTAGAGCATGGCGCAGCAACTCCGGATCCTGCAGTCGCTCTGGGCGATGGAGCGGCGGCTGGCCGATGAGCCGGAGTGGCCGCTGCAGACCCAGTTGGCGATGATCCGCGATGCCGGCTTCGATGGCGCCGGCGTCCGCTTCATCGATCCGGATTTTGCCCGCGAAGTCACTTCCTTCCTGCGCGACCACGGCATGATCTGGCAGGCGCAGTGCTATCCGACCTCGGTCGATGATCTCAACCCCGTACTGGAGCTGGTGGCGCGGCTGGGCGCCGATCACGTCAACCTGCAGCCGAACGTGCGGCCGCACCGGATCGAGCCGTGCATTCCCCTGCTCGAAGGCTGGCGGCGGCTGGCGGACCAGGCCGGCGTCGCGGTGCATGTCGAAACCCACCGCGACCGCATGACCACCGACCTGTTCTTCACCTTGCAACTGCTGGATTGCTTTCCCGACCTGCGGCTGACCGCTGATATCTCGCATTATCTGGTCGGCCGTGAATTCGCCTGGCCGGTCGATGAGGCCAACCACGCGATGATCCATCGCATTCTCGACCATAGCTGGGGCATCCACGGCCGTATCGCCAGCCGCGAACAGGTGCAGATCTCGCTCGGCTTTCCGCAGCATCGAGGCTGGGTCGAGCTGTTCATGGGCTGGTGGGAATACGCCATCCGCTCCTGGCGCAAGCGTGCAAAGCCCGACGCCGTGCTGACCTTCCTGTGCGAATTAGGGCCGGCGCCTTACGCCATCACCGGGCCTGACGGCCACGAGCTGTCCGACCGCTGGGCCGACGCGCTGGTCATGAAGGATATGATCCAGGCCTTATGGCAACGCATCGCGGACGAGGACGCGCGCTAACGCGTGCCCCGGAGTGCGGCCATTTTGTGGTTCCCCTCTCCGCGCTTCCTCCGCTACATTCCTTCCAGAGCTGCAAAAGCAGCACGTCCGGGAGGACAGACGCATGCGCAAGGGACGCGTGGTATTCGGCGCCATGGACGAGGTGGTGTTCGGCGTGCCCGCCGCCACCGCCATCCCGGAGCAATTGGACCGGTTGGGCGCGACGCGCGCGTTTCTCATGGTCAGCGGCACGCTGAACCGCACGACCGACGAGATCGAGAAAATCCGCGAGGCGCTTGGGCCGCGGTGCGCCGGAACCTTCGACGCGATGCCGCCGCATACGCCGCGCGAGGCCGTGATTGCCGCCACCGAGCAAGCCCGCATCGCCAACGCCGATATCATCGTCACCGTCGGTGGCGGCTCGATCACCGACGGCGCCAAAGCGGTGCAGATCTGCCTCGCCAATCATATCAATAGCGTCGACGGGATCGAGGCGGTTCGGACGCGCAAAGGCAACGCACCGGCGATGAAGGCGCCGACCGTGCGCCAGATCAGCGTGCCCACGACCATCGCCGGGGGCGAATTCAGCGCCGCCGCCGGCGTGACCAACCAGCGCATTCACGTCAAGGAAATGCTGCGCCACGAACTGACGATCCCGCGCGCGGTGATCCTCGATCCCGCCATCACGGTGCACACGCCGCTTTGGCTGTGGCTTTCGACCGGCATTCGCGCGGTCGATCACTGCGTCGAAGGCTTCTGCTCTCTCGAAGCACATCCTTATGCCGACGCACATGCGCTCAAGGGGCTGTCGATGCTGGCACAGGGGTTGCCGCGCGTGAAGGCAAACCCTGATGATCTCGATGCCCGGCTGGATTGCCAGATCGGCACCTGGCTCTCGATGGGCCCTTCGGCCGCCGGTGTGCCGATGGGCGCAAGCCATGGCATCGGCTACGTGCTCGGCGCCGCGTTCAACGTGCCGCACGGCTATACGTCCTGCGTGATGTTGCCATCGGTCATGCGCTGGAACAAGCCCGCGAACGGCGATCGGCAGGCGCTGGTATCCGAGGCGATGGGGCATCCCGGCAAGGACGCCGCCGATGTGCTCGATGATTTCATCCGCGGCCTCGGCATGCCGCGCAGCCTGCAGGACGTTCGCGTCGGCCCCGAGCATTTCGATACGATTGCGGCACAGGCGATGCGCACGCCGTGGGTTCCGCGCAATCCGCGCAAGATCGATGGCCCGGCGCAGGTGCGCGAGATCCTGCTTCTGGCCGCTTAAATTAGGTGGAGAGACGATGTACACCCGCAAGCACGCTTATCTCCGTCCGCTGCAGCCCGCCTTCATCATGGCTGGTACCGGCGAGGCGGTGACTTACGCCGAGCTGGAGGTGCGCAGCAATCGGCTGGCGCATTTGTTTCGCAACCGCGGCCTGAAGCGGCTCGACCACTATGCGATCTTCATGGAGAACAATAGCCGCTATCTGGAATCCTGCGGCGCCGGCGAACGATCCGGCCTGTATTTCACCTGCGTGAATTCGTACCTCACGGCCAGTGAACTCGCCTACATCGTCACCAACAGCGAGTCGCGCATCCTGATCACGTCGATGGCAAAGCTCGACATCGCGCGCGAAGCGTTGCAGCAATGCCCCAAGGTCGAGCTCTGCATCGTGGTCGATGGCCCTGGCGAGAGCGAACGTATCATCGGCTTGCAGGAAGCGACGGCCGGACTGCCGAAAACGCCGGTCTCCGATGAAAGCATCGGCACCGCCATGCTGTATTCGTCAGGCACCACCGGCCGGCCCAAGGGCATCCTGCGCCCGCTGCCGGAACAGCCGCCGACCCAGCAGATGCCGTTGTTCGATTTCCTGCAAAAGCTCTGGCAATACCGCGAGGGCATGATCTATCTCTCGCCGGCGCCGCTCTATCATTCGGCGCCGCAGGCCGCGGTCAATCTCACGATCCGGATGGGCGGCACGGTCATCATCATGGAGAGCTTCGATCCCGAACGCTATCTGGAACTGATCGAGAAATGGGGCGTGACCCACAGCCAGCTGGTGCCGACGATGTTCTCGCGCTTGCTGAAATTGCCGGAGGCCGTGCGACACCGCTACGATCTGTCATCGCTCGAAATCGCGATCCATGCCGCAGCACCCTGTCCGGCGATGGTCAAGGACGACATCATCAAATGGTGGGGGCCGATCGTCCACGAATATTACGGCGCCACCGAAGGCCTCGGCTTCACCGCCTGCAACAGCGCCGAATGGCTCGCGCATCGCGGGACGGTCGGCAAGGTGCTGTTCGGCGATCTGCATATTCTCGATGAGGATATGAAGCCTTGCGCCAAGGGCACCCCGGGCACGGTATGGTTCAAGACCGCCTCGCCGTTTGAATATTTCAACGATCCGAACAAGACCCGGGAGGCCCGTTCGCCCGACGGCAGCATGAGCACGGTCGGCGATGTCGGCTATGTCGACGACGACGGCTTTCTCTATCTGACCGATCGCGCCACCTTCATGATCATCTCCGGCGGCGTGAACATCTATCCGCAGGAATGCGAGAATTTGCTGATCACCCATCCCAAGATCGCCGACGCTGCCGTATTCGGCGTTCCGAACGCCGATCTCGGTGAGGAAGTAAAAGCCGTGGTGCAGCCGATGCCGGGGATCGCACCGGGGCCCGATCTCGCCGATGAGCTGATCGCCTTTTGCGGCCAGGCGCTGTCACGCCAGAAGGTCCCGCGCTCGATCGACTTCGAGGCGGAGTTGCCGCGGCTGCCGACCGGCAAGCTCTACAAACGGCTGTTGCGCGACCGCTATTGGGGCAACAAGACATCGCGGATCGTCTGAGGCCGATCCGCGGCCGGTGCGACGCCGTTCACCTATCGTTAACCATATTGCCGCCGATTGAGGAGGGGGCGCAATGTGATGTTATCGTCCCGTAAAGCACAACGTGCCTAACGTCGGTCCATCGTTCTTCGACTTAGCGCCCCGTCAATGCCGGATCAGAGTTCCTCAACCAGCGCATCATTGAGCCGGCACATCGCACCGACCGCGATCGTTATCCTTTTTGCGTTGGTGATGAGTGCATGCGTCCTCGGGATTGTGATCTGGAAAGTACTGGAAGCCAAAGCCACCACGCTCGATCGCGGCCAGACAGGGACGCAGAATCTGGCGCACTCGCTCGCCGAACACGCCTCGCACACCATTCAGGCGGCGGACATCAGCATGACTGGTATCGTCGAATTCCTGAAATACCAGACCCCGGCGCCGGAACGCTTTAACCGCTATCTCGCCAACATCATCGACGCCCTGCCGCAGATTCGTGAAATCGGCGTCCTCAACGCCGACGGTGCATGGCAATATTCCTCGCTGCCGGAATTGCCGAAATACAGCAATGCCGATCGCGACTACTTCATCTATCATCGCGACACGGTCGGCCCCTCGCTTCGGATCAGCGCGCCACTGCAATCACGCCTGACCGGCCGCACCACCATCATCCTCTCGAAGCGCATCAGCAAGCAGGACGGCAGCTTCGCAGGCGTTCTGACCGCCGCGATCGACAGCGATTACTTCAACTCGTTCTACAACCGGTTCCAGCTTGGCAATGGCGGCGCCATTTGCCTGATACGGAGCGACGGGATTGTCCTGACCCGCTGGCCTTCAGCGAAGTTCGGCGCGGATATTTCGAAGACGGAGATGTTTGCCCGTCAGCTCAAGCTCAGCTCGGTCGGATACTTCAAGACGGTCTCGCCGTTTGACGGAGACACCAAATATCTCGGCTATGAGGAAGCCTCGCAATATCCGCTCGTGGTGACCGTTGCCCGATCTGAGGGAGAGCTGCTGGCAAACTGGCGGAAGACATTGCGCACCGATGCGATGGTCGGCGTCGTGCTATTGTGCGTGATCGTTCTTTTGGCCGCGGTGCTGTCGGCGCAACTTCATTTCCGCCTGAAAACCGAACGCGCGCTTCACGAACGTGAAGCGCGTTATCGCCTGCTGGCGGACAACATCGCCGATATCGTGATCCTGCTCGATGGCCGCGGAACGCTGCTGTATGTCTCGCCCTCGGTCGAGCCGGTGCTCGGCCTGCGCGGCAGCGATCTGATCGGGAAGTCGTGCTTCGATCTTGTTCACTCCGACGACAAGGAGCGTATTCTCGCTACCACCGCTCAGCTATCGAGCCCAGATTCGACCAGTACCGTCGCGTTCCGGATTGCGCGCGCCGACGGCTCGGTGGCCTGGGTCGAGATCAATTTCAAACTGGCATCGGAACGAAACGACGACGAAAGGACAAAATTCGTCGGCGTGCTGAGGGACGTCACCCAGCGCAAGATGATGGAAGACGAGTTGAATTCACTGAACAGCCGTCTCGCCCAGCTCGCGACCACCGATGGACTGACCGGCCTTTCCAACCGGCGCACCTTTGACGGATTCCTGCACCATGCCTATTCCGAACAGGACACCCTGTCGGTGCTGCTGTTCGATATCGACCACTTCAAGGGCTATAACGACACCTTCGGACACCAGGCTGGCGACGAGTGCCTGAAGGCGGTTGCAAAAGCCATCGCGGACGCGACGTCCAATACGTCGGGCATGTCGGCGCGATACGGCGGCGAAGAGTTTGCCATCGTGCTCCCCAACGTGTCCGAAGCGAACGCTTTAAAGGTTGCCGAGGCCGTCAGGCTGACGGTGAGGTCGCTTGGCATTCCCAACCCCACGGCCCGGCGCGGCTATGTGACGGTCAGTGTCGGCGTTTCCACCAGGACCGCGGCAACGCTCGGCGAAGCGATGCTGGTCGGCGATGCCGATCTGGCGCTCTATGAGGCCAAGCGGCAGGGCCGCAATCAAAGCGTCGCCGCCAGCGCCCTCAAACACACCCTCGTCGAATCGGGCCCGCTGCAGTTCTCGCTCGAGTCCTGAACGCCTGGTTTATCCGAGCATCTGGGTATCGCCGCAAATCGAAATCGCCTGGCCGGAAATGGTCTTGCCGCGCGGGCTGCACATGAACAGGATCTGGTCGGCAATCTGCTCCGGCGTCACGTAGTCCTTGATCGAGGTGTAGGAAAATGCCGTGCGCTCCATCTCGGCGTAGGAGATGCCGCGCTGCTGCGCCTTGGCTTCCAGCACCCGGCGCTGCCGGTCGCCGGCAACAAGACCCGGCAGGATCGCATTGACGCGGATGTTATCGGGCCCAAGCTCGATCGAGAGCGACTTGGAAAAGCCGATCACGCCCCATTTTGCCGCCGCATACGGTGAGCGCATCGCAAAGCCGAGCCGGCCCGCGGCGGACGAGATATTGACGATCGAGGCGTTCTTGCTCTGGCGCAAATGCGGCACCGCCAGCCGCGTACAGTTGAATTGTCCGGTCAGGCAAATCTCCAGGCAGCGATCCCAGTCTTCCGGATTCATCTCCTCGACCTTGGCGGTCGGCCCCGCGACGCCCGCATTGTTGACAAGCACGTCGAGGCCACCGAGTTTTGTCATGGCATCCGCGAACAGCTGTTGCACGGCCGCTCGATTCGAGACATCGCAGGGGCTCAACGTGATCGCGGGGTCGGAGGATGCGAGCTCGGCCAACGCCGTCCCGTCGACATCGCAGGTGTGAACCCTGGCGCCTTCGCCAACGAAACGGCGCGCGATCGCGCGCCCGATGCCATTGGCGCCGGCAGTGACCAGCACGCGCAAACCCTTGATGTCGAGATCCATGATCACTCCGAGATGTCGTTGAAAACACTGTCAGCGGCACGCGCATAAGCAAGCGATGTCGCGCGGGCTCGTCCGATCGAGCGCGGCAACTCTCCCATGCGGCGGGAATTTCAAGAGAGGAATCGACAACGGCCCGGTCTTTTGCAAGTCTAACGGTGACGAATAATCCCGGCAAGCAGAACAAGCTGACACGCAACAGCCTATGCAAGTGGTGTCGGCGATGAGGAAGAAATGAACAAGGACAATCGAGACGTCGCGATCGTCGGCGTCGGGCTGGTCGGACGCGCCTGGGCCGCGATCTTTGCCCGCGCCGGATGGAACGTTCGCCTGACCGATCCGCACGCGCAGACGCTTGCAGCCGCACCCGGACTGATTCGTGACGAATTGCGCGCGCTCGCCCGGCATGGCCTGGCGGACGATCCGGACGGCGCCGCCGCCCGGATTACCGCTGCGAAGGGCGTGAAAGAAGCGCTCGACGGCGTCGCCTTCGTGCAGGAAAGCGGTCCGGAACTGGTCGAGCAGAAGAAAATCATCTGGGCTGAATTGGACAAACTGGCGCCGGCTGACGCGGTACTGGCGTCCTCGACCTCGGCGATCACGGCATCGCGCTTTACCGAGGCGCTGCCGGGCCGTGCGCGTTGCCTGGTCGGACATCCCGTCAATCCGCCGCATCTGGTGCCGCTGGTCGAACTCTGTGGCGCGCCCTGGACATCCGCTGAAACCATCGATCGCGCGCGAAATGTCTATCGCGAGATCGGACAGGTTCCGGTCACCATCAACCGCGAGATCAACGGCTTCGTATTGAATCGATTGCAGGGCGCGCTGTTGGCCGAAGCGTTCCGGCTGGTCGGCGAGGGCTACATCTCGGCGGAAGACCTCGATCACACCGTCAAGGCTGGCCTGGGATTGCGGTGGTCGTTCCTCGGCCCGTTCGAGACCATCGAACTCAACGCGCCCGGCGGCATTCCGGACTATTGCGCGCGCTACACCGGCTTCTACAAGGAGCTTGCGGCGTCCGCCGCAGGCCCCGAGGTCTATCAAAGCCCAAACGTGGATCGCGTGATCGCGGCATGGCCGCAGCAAGCCTCGCCCGAGCGGATCGCGAAACTGACGCAGCGGCGCAATGAACGGCTGGCGGCGCTGGCCGCGCACAAACGAACTCAAAACGACTGATCCTTCCCAATTCGACCCGCAGAAGAAAAGGCAACATCATGAGTCGCAAAGTCATCATCACCTGCGCCGTTACCGGCGCCATTCATACCCCTTCGATGTCGAAAGCCCTGCCGGTGACCCCGCAGGAAATCGCCGACGCCGCGGTGGATGCCGCCGAGGCGGGTGCGGCCATCGTGCATCTGCATGCGCGTAACCCGAAGACCGGCCAACCGGATCAGAGCCCCGAGGCTTTCGCGCCGTTCCTCAAGATCATCAAGCAGCGCTCCAACGCGGTGATCAACCTCACCACCGGCGGCGCGCCGACCATGACCGTCGACGAGCGGGTGCGTCCCGCGGCGGTCTACAAACCGGAGGTCGCCTCGCTCAACATGGGATCGATGAATTTCGCATTCTTCGGCATGCTCAACCGCTTCAAGAAGTTCGAGCATGAATGGGAGCGCAAGCATCTCGAGAACAAGGACATCGTGTTCCGCAACACCTTCCAGGACATCGAATATGTGCTGAAGACCTTGTCCGAAACCGGCACGCGTTTCGAATTCGAATGCTATGACACCGCGCATCTCTACAACCTGAACTATTTCCTCGAGCAGGGCATGGTGAAACCGCCGCTGTTCGTGCAGACGGTGTTCGGCCTGCAAGGCGGCACCGGCGCGCATCCCGAAGACGTGCTGCACATGAAGCGTACCGCCGAGCGGCTGTTCGGCGACAAATTCGTCTGGTCGGTGCTCGGCGCCGGCCGCAACCAGTTACCGATCGCGGCGATGGCCGCCGCGATGGGCGGCAATATCCGCGTCGGGCTTGAAGATTCGCTATGGGCCGCGCCCGGCCGAATGGCCGCGTCGAACGCCGAGCAGGTGCTGCTCGCCCGCAAGATCGTCGAAGGTCTCGGCCTTGAAGTGGCGACGCCGGACGAAGCCCGCGAAATCCTCGACCTGAAAGGCGGCGACAAGCTGGAAGTTTGACGGTTCGACGACGACGGTGGGCCGCGCGTCTCGCACCGGCCTGCCAGAATGTCGCACTTCCGGGCAGCGGTGTATTAAGCCGAAGTGCCAATGCCGGTTGCGGCCCTTGCCGGTTGCCTGCCCGGCTTGCCATGCTATCCTTTGGCATCAACGGCCCACAATGAGGCCGGGATGCCAAGGGAGGGGAACCATGCGAAGCGTGAAAACGCTTGCTGCCGCCATCGTATGCTTGCTGTCGGCGTTGGGCCCCTCGCTCGCCGCTGAAAAGCAGGGCGGCATCCTCCGGATGTATCACCGCGACAGCCCCGGCAGCGCGTCGATCCATGAAGGCGCGACCTACTCGCTCAACGTCCCCTTCATGCCGGTCTTCAACAACCTCGTGGTCTACAATCAGAAGATCGCGCAAAACAGCATGGACTCCATCGTCCCGGATCTCGCGGACAGCTGGGCCTGGAGCAGCGACAACAAGACCCTGACCTTCAAGCTTCATCAGGGCGTCACATGGCATGACGGCAAGCCGTTCACGTCGGCCGACGTCAAATGCACGTTCGACATGCTGATGGGCAAGTCGCCGCAGAAGTTTCGGCAGAATCCACGCAAATCCTGGTACGACCAGGTCGAAGAAGTAACAACAAACGGCGATTACGAAGCCTCGTTCCGCCTCAAGCGGCCGCAGCCGGCGCTGCTGGCGCTGCTCGCCTCCGGCTACACGCCGGTTTATCCCTGCCACGTTTCGCCAGCGGAAATGCGCACCCATCCGATCGGCACCGGCCCGTTCAAGTTCGTCGAGTTCAAGGCCAACGAATCGATCAAGCTGGTCCGCAACGAGAACTACTTCAAGAAGGGCCTGCCGCACCTCGACGGCATCGAATTCACCATCATCCCGAACCGCTCGACGGCCATCCTTGGCTTCGTCTCCGGCAAATTCGACATGACCTTCCCGACCGAGGTGTCGATTCCGCTGTTGAAGGACGTCAAGTCGCAGGCGCCGAACGCGGTGTGCGTGGTCGAGCCGAACAACGTCGCCACCAACATCATCATCAATTCGTCCTCGCCGCCGTTCGACAATCTCGACGTCCGCCGCGCGCTGGCGCTGGCGCTGGACCGCAAGGAATTCATCTCGATCATGTTCGAGGGCCAGGGCGACATCGGCGGCACCATGGAGCCGGCCCCGGACGGCCTGTGGGCGATGCCGAAAGACATGATGGAATCGATCCCGGGCTACGGCCCCGACATCAAGGCCAACCGTGAAGCGGCACGCAAGCTGATGCAGAAGGCCGGCTACGGTCCCGACAAACATCTCGCCGTCAAGGTATCGACCCGCAACATCGCGGTTTACCGCGATCCGGCCGTGATCCTGATCGACCAGATCAAGAGCATTTATATCGACGCGGAGCTCGATGTCGTCGACACCGCGCAATGGTTCCCGAAGATCGCGCGCAAGGATTATGCGCTGGGCCTCAACCTC
>Ga0193717_1002107_pt1 | contig 11679 bp, 10 predicted proteins | sample U2c2metaG_FD_145900 | JGI IMG/M metagenome (GOLD analysis project Ga0193717, IMG submission 145900) | Soil microbial communities from a riparian zone of the East river system, Colorado, United States - U2c2 | ecosystem: Environmental > Terrestrial > Soil > Riparian zone | place: USA: East River...
AATCATGAGATGGTGCGCCGGCGTTGGCATCTGGCCCATTCGCGCCGGAGGGGGGAAGCCGTTGGACCGTCATTTCTGAGTCAGGGATTGCTCGACCCGTGGATAAAGATGTGCCTGTTGTGGTACGTGCAGCGGAAGCCTGTTTTCTCCCTTCGCGACGAATTCGAGAGTTATATTCCCGACTAAGTTCTTTCGTGGCGAAAGCAGAGCAAGTTTTCTGGCTAAATGTACGGAGCATCTTACCGAGGGAGGTGGTTGCTTCTTCCATAATAGCAAGGGTCAGGTCATTGTGCATGCGCAATTTTGCCATTGAGTGCCAATGGGCCAAGACAAACAGCAATTTTGTAACTGTCCGGTTATGGGGCTCTGGCAAAAGTCCGTCAAAAACTGTAATTGCACACTGGGGGTATTGTAAGCTTGGCGCGACTACCAAGACAATGTTCACACCTGTAATAGGTTTTCAAAGTCGCGAGCCGCCAACTTTTTCATTTCAGAACAGTTGGCCGCGAACCGCCGAATGGTATCTCGTCCAAATGAAGGTATTTCCCGATAGCTATTCCATCAATTATTCAGATCATAATTATAATTTTCAATGAATGACTTACCGCCGATCCAGCTCTATAAGAAGATTCCCATCGACTGATTCCAGAATTCGCAGGAGATGGATAAAAAGTGCTCTCCAAATTCCCAGTTCAACCTCGTGCATCACATCTGGGAGCAGCATCTTGAAAAGATTGAATCCCAGAGGAGACAGTCTGTCCGAGAAAGCATTCTGCATTGCCTGCGATGAGCTAATAACATGACAAATAAACATTTTCGGCTGCATACCACATTTGGGACCCAAGATTCTTCACGAAGCAAATTTTCAACTGCTGTACCGTTCACCTGGTAATTCTTCTCGTATATAATTCTCCTGGCAGCAGCAATCTTGCTGCGCCGATGATTGTCGTCTACTCGGGCAAGTGTCTTTCGCTGACTCATATCCCTGATCATTCCGAGATTGTGCACGCGATCGAGTGGAATCAAACACCGCGGACACGGGCACAGCCCAAGGTTTCGAATACTTGCAATAAGAATCCTATTACATACAAAAATCAGCAAAAACGTAGCTGTATTCGGCTGGCCGGGTTACGCACTTTTCGGGGTAATCTGCTGAATACACGAATATCCGTGGATAGAATCGTCTTTTGATTCCGTCGCAGCAGACGATCACAATTCCATGCTTCCATGCTTCCATAAATTCGTCATCCAAAAGTACCATCCATTGAGCATGGAAAAACTCGCGATGGCAATGAGTTATGAATGCAGGGCTGGGAGCTTTCCCTCCAGCAGTCTGTGCACTAGCGAACTCCTTGAAACTGTCTGGCAGCTATCACATACCAAAGATGACAAGCTGGTTAGCAATTTCAAAATGTAGCCATTGAAAGTCAGCTGACCAGCTTGTCATCTTTGACATGCTCGCAAAGGTGGCATGATGGCTTACACCGGTAATATTTCGAGTCATTGCCAAAAAATGCGTAAAGAGGCCATAGTTTGGCGTTGCCAAACGAGGTGAGTTGTGTGGCGTCGGACCAGAACATAAGCGCAGCAACCACACGCAGAAGATCGCATCCCGGCTCTCCAGGTAAGTCCTGTAATTCTCGGTGGGCACTGATGAAGGCGGGCGAGGTATACAGCTCGCCTTGGACTTGGACTGGATCAACATTGGGATTCCGTTGCCAAATTAGTTTATACGGCTCAAAATGAAATTGATGGCCATCAGTAAGCCCCGATATCTTCTCCCGAATGATTGAAATCAAGCTCCGATGGTAGAAATCATCAACAGTGAAGTTCCGCGGACCAGCACCAGCCTCTGAAGGAATTCCACGACGGGATTGATATGGGACTGATATAGTGACTGGCGTTCTAGTCCAGCCAGCGTCATCATCCAGCCACTCCTTGTCGTCGTCATCCGTGCCAAGCTCCTTGTTGATTTGAGCCCAGTTGACATTTTGGACATCTGCTGGCTGAAATTGAGGGTCGCCAATAATATCCAACAGTTTATTGAAGCCGGACTGTGATTTTTGTGCTCCGCCGTTCCAGAACCAGTCACCCAAAGCAAAAGCGGTGCCATTCGGGTAGGGATAGAACCCCTTAGATTCTGGGGCATTAGCTGAGGTATGTATATTTGACAAATCTTGAGATGAAATATGCTCCTCGGGATCGTAAGATGGCAGGTCTGTTGCCTCGTACTGACGCGAGAGCCCAAAGATGTTGCCTGGAGTCCTAAAAATGCGACGTATATGGGAACCAACGCGTGCAGTTATTGATGAGCTCTGGGGGGGTTCTGATTGGCTAGAATTGGAACCTATGGGTGCAGTCTGTTGGAGATGTGCTGAAGGCGGAGGCTGTGGAACATCGTCCCTGAACCGCAAAGGAAGTTGCCTATTCTCCCTTCGGGTCCATGGCATACGTTCCATCATTGTTAAGTGGGAATCGTCCGCAATTTCTGGCAGGTCATTGGTTGACGCTTCAACCTTTGTTATTTATTTTTGAGTCAGTTCCGTACCGCAAGTATCAACATATTTGGTAGAAACATGAATCTACCTCATTTGATACTGGAGATGGTGCGCGCGTAAGCCCAGGTAGTGACCGTGATGGTCCAGACAATAACAAGGGGTTGCCGTTATCGAGCTTTCGCTTCTTCCTTCCAGCCCATGCTTCCTTTGCCTTATCCAAAGCGCTAGTTAAACGCTTCTTGGATTTTTTGCACGTTCGCTGGTGCTTGCTTAAAGCACTCTGTTGCGTAAATGATCTACCGCAGAGGCAGATCAGACCGTCATTGTCAAGCTCTTTAGAGCCTGCCTGTATGCTTTCAGCCAGTGGGGTAAAACTCTTATCACTGAAGGCCACAGTTGCCAAAGGACAGGGATGGTGGGGTTAAGTTTTCAAGCCAGTGACGAGTAGTGACTATAGTAGAATCGCAGGACGTCTTCCCGCGGCACGAAACTCACCTCTCATCCCGGTAAGTACTATGTGACTGTCACTTACTTCTGCCCGTGTCACGTCACGCAGCCCAAGTTATGTCTCGGAATAAATTCAACACGCGCTCTTAGAATATGGATCTCAGTTCCCTGGCACCGTGCTGGCCCTTCGACTTCAATCAAACCTGGGCGTGGGGTACGTAGTAATCCGGTGGAAGTTCTCATTTACTCACCCAGATATCCAAAATCAGCCGTGTATTCTGGAAAGCCAAAGTCTGCTCATGCCAGCCCTCGACTTCGACTGCAGTTCATGAAACTGCTTATTTTGGTTTGGACCACAGGTTCCATCATAGGAACATGTATTAGGCATAATACGCTAGGAGGAGACGGCGGGCGTAGCTAGAGAATCAAGGGACAAAACCAAAAAGAGAGCCGCATGGATGGTCGCAAGCCCGATGGCCTGCCTAAAGTTTGGACACTTGTGGTATGGTTGCTGATAAATAGGTAAGTCGAAGAAACTTAATACCCCATTGCTACTCACCAGCTATAGCGCCTTGCTATTTAAATGTTGGCTTTCATGATACAAGCACGGTGAGTGATTACTGGCCAGACCACAGCTACCCTGCAGGAAACAGATACAACAGGCTAGAATTCGATTGTACAACATGGCTATCAGTACATGCTTACTCGATAAACGTATTTACTAACCAGCCTCGCTAATCGCCATGATTGGAAGCAGCAGAACTGGAAACTCCAGAATAATCTGAAGCACAGAACGCACCATAGGCATGATTAGCGCAACCATCAGAACTCCGGGATACATTAGCTGGAGAAGGCGCCCGCTGAATAAAATCCCACAACATATCTAGACTGCTCTCCACCTGCTGAAGATCTCTGTCCGCTTCTAATAATTCATTTCGCAGCGCTTCCAAGTGCTCTTCGCATAAGCGCACCCGGTGTCCAGCAGCATGTTTTCTGGCAAATCGTTCTGCCTTCAAGTCCATGATACTGATGAAGTTCTGATTTGTGCGTATGTCGTCCGGAAAATGCAACAAACGATCCGTCCAATATTCTGTCGACCGGTCCTGTCAACAATGATGTTAGCGCAAAGAAATTCCAATAGGGGAGTAAATGTCAATGGTATGCTCCATACCTGCCGATCGCCCTCTCGCGAGTAGCTCTCCACCCCGTGCTTCTGTGAGACAGCATCTGACACCAACTTGGAATTAACTGTGCACCCTGAGTGATGCATAAATACCTTGATGAAGTGCTCTTAGCATTGGGGGGCTAGGATTGATAACTGTGGGGTCGGTGGTGTGCGGTATTACTCCCCCAACTAAAGGGTTGGATGCGTTGACATCAGTTGCAGAAGAATTTTGGGGAGAGTGCAGGGTATGTTTAAGGAAGAGGTTTCCAGCAGAGACAAAAAACAACCGAAGTTTGGAAAATGGGGAAGGATGGGGCATGGTGGTTAAGGAAACGACACAATAGTATTTGTGGATGTTTGGTATAAGATATACTACTATCATAGGTCATTCTCTGTAAAAACGAGAATTCATGTAAAAGTCAGGTTTAGTCAAGTTCCTGTCATTTAAACGGTATTTTTCCTGTAGTAAAATTAGTCAGGTAGACCCAAATCACGAGCTTCTTTTGGACAAAAATAGCAATGGGCAGTTGGCAAGGGATAGTCGAGGGATGGTGGAACGGTATGTTAAAGTCAGCCAAAAAGTTCAAATACCATTTTAATGACAAGAGCCTGACTTTCACATGAATTCTCATTTTTACAGAGGGTCATTTCCCATCGTACTCAGGGATGGCATTAATGATATGGTTGCTGCAACGGGCCCAGGTCCAATTGGCAGGTGCCGGGCCAGGGAGGGCCAGGGAGTGGGATATGGCGTGCATGAGAGTGGTGAATTTGTGATAGAATGAGCTGGAGAAGACACTGAGAGTTGGATTCACCGCGTTTCGAGCAAAATCTTTCCTGGGGATTATATAGCGGCCAATATGTTACCAAATATTGATCATATTTCTATAACAATAATGTCCGGCAGAGAATTAACCACTATTCCACGTTCTAGTCAAGTTGGAAATATTTTATCCTGCTGACTAATCCGTCCCCGTTCCGATAGAGCTTCAAGTCCGATGCTCGAACCATCCGACTAATATTCAACAGACTGCCACAAGAACTTACTCTTGCATGTGATGCTTAGAAGGTTTTCCATATGTTCTACGTGTCCGAGGACTTTATCATAGGCTACATAAAAATTGTCAAAATATTTATGCACAATCAAAAAAAATTAATAAAAAAAAAAAAAAAAAAAAAAAAAAGCTTACTGCTCGAACGGTCATTATCTTCCATGAGTGCTACTGACGAAGAAGAACTAGGGGTTGCTGGACTATATGAAGATAACGGCCTAGGACCAGATGAAGAAGAAGCAGAAGTAGAGGACGGTGTCGATGGGATAGGCCTTGCAGCGTTAAGTCTGCCATGTCGCTGAATACCTTCAAACAGTTGTCAGGAGTAATCAGATTGTTGAAAAAGACAAATACTTACGCAACGAAGGGGAAGAGGATGTGCTAGCACGGGACCTATATCTTCAGTTTCGGTTATGGGGACGAATGTCTGTTTGATAAAGTCAAGATGGAGCTGAATGTAAACAATATCAAATTGTACCCACCGAGGTCCCTCAAGATATAATCAAGGCTGTGAGGAATGTCCGGTATGTTAACTGAGATTTAATATAAGTTAGCCTGCAGATTGTACTGGTATTCTTGAAGCAGCTCACCCATAAATTCGCACCCGTGGCTGGCTTGAAAAGCCCAAGTAACTTTACCATGATCAGTCTTACGATGCACGTGCATCTCACAGCCCATTCGAAAACCGTTTGCAGCGTGGGGGCACAAAGGCCGAACAAGATCTTCAAAGGACTCAAGGCCACTGGCAGCCACTGGTCTAGTGCTACCGATCAGAAAACGACGAACTGGTCTTGCCATTGTATTAGTAAAAATTGACATAGGCATGATCATCAGACGTATCTTTGCCATTCCACCCATGTCCGAGTGAGTACATCGAAAGTCACCATTCTCCCAAGAATATTGGTGATCTCCAAATCTTCACTCAACTCCCGCAAACGTGCTAGGGGCAAGTCAGGTGAAGCTATTTCCACATAATTACACTCGTAGGATTAATCCGTCTTGCGATACGAATGCCGGTATGACGAGCCTGCCATGACTTCTTGCTGCGACAGACGGCCTTGAGGAAAGGAAGGAGCGAGGGTATGCCAAGCGCAGATGCTACAACCGAGAATGCACGAGCCGTGGTGTTGCGTACATACTCATCCGCGTGGTCAATATCTGGTCGCATCGTCGAGATCATGTGAGCAAGACCGGCGGCTTTCGACAAGTTTGAAATGATCTCGCGGCCTTCGACACGCGCGTAGTAATCCTCGTCAATAAGCAAAGGTTCAATGACGACAAGGATTTTGTGGACGTAGGGACGAACGAGGTCGTCAAGCTTGTAGAGTACTCGGTCAATGACTTTGACGAGTAGATAACGCTCTTGGTCCTCCAGTGTGCGTTCCATCAGCAACGGGAGAATTTTGTCGAATAATGGGCCTGCACCAAACTCTCGAGCTTAGTCGGTTATCTGTCTGAGTGCCGTCTTACGAACGGGAGGGGTGCCGTTCTTGATCCTCAGAAGGAGTCGCATAATCTGGCGCTCCTTCATCTCGTCGACTGAGAGCTCTGTCTCCTCCTCCTTCAAAATCTTGGCAAAATATTGCGCATCTTCTGGTTTGAAGAAGGCAAGGTTTCTAACATCTGGAATCTCGGTTGGCAATCTGGAAACCACCGACCTTTGTGATGGGAGTGGCCATGAGTTTCTGCAGTGGGGCGACCATAGGAGCATATTTGGGAGGAGGTGTGACGATCGAGTAACCAGACGAGGGAAGGACAGCGTTGAGTTCTTCGTCAGTCAGGTAGCAATTATGCTTGTCCTCTTGCATGAACCCGGGAGCATTCATCATGATAGGTGTCATCGGAACATCGGTCATTCCACTGGACGAGATAGGTGTTTTATCCCATCGAGAACACTTAGGAGTCTCGCCAACACCGGCGTCCGCAGGTGTAGCATCCCAGCGAGAAGTGACGTTTCTTCGGAGCAGAAGCCTCGAGGGCTTCCTTCGACCACTCGCCTGAGTCCTGCTTGTTGGGATCAGCATTTTCGTCGGTTGGTTCTGAGACATCCCAACGACGTTTGCGCTTTGTCCTAGATGACGGCTCTTTCAGCGACTGCTTGGCAGCAGCTAGATCCTTCGCAGCAGCCTCAATCTCAGCAGCAGGTGGTGTCTTATCCAAGTCCATTTTCATATTTCCTTCTTCCCTGTCCCTTCTCTCCTTCTCCTCGATGGCCCGCTTTACCCTGGTTTCCTCGTTCTCCAAACGTGCCAATCTCATCGCATCTTTATACCCTCCCTCCACTTCTTTCCCATCCTCTATCTGCTTGAAAGCATCTGCACTCTCCTGAGCGACCCGACTGTACTTGCGGTTATGTTATTCGGACTGCCGTGACGCAATTTGCCGCTGCGATTTCGTCTCAGCAAATGGATCGCCGACGTTTTCTTCCTCTGCGAGATCTGCAAACTTCTGAAGAACGTCTTTGGGTGCCATAAATGAGTCTTTCAACCTAATTAACAGCCTGAGGATGATTAGGACACATACCAAGGCTTGATGAGCAATGAGGAGGGTCTGCAACGCTTGCGATCGCCTGCGTTTAGCGATCAACAAACGTGTGACTTGTCCAAATCGAGAAGAAAGTCATGGTGAGTCGTCGTTGTGCACCAACACACCTTTCATATACAGCCTCATGCCTGGCTCCACAATCATCCAACTCGCTTGCGCTCGTGGTATGTGTCTCGTGTCTCATATCCATACACCCCAATCCACCACTTTCGACTTCATTTTCTGTCCCGTGGTGCGTGTTGACTCTGCTGAGCGATGCTTTGTTCTGTTTTAAAAGCAACTTGCACTCCGTGGTCTCCCCAATATACTCACTATGCCTCCTCGTGTCCGTGCAACACGCTCTCGTGCAAATGCAGTGAAGTCAGTTAAATGTTCGAAAAACGGGAATTCAGTCGACCTTGAGTCAAGTCGTAGAGACACACAAATAACCTCCGAAAGTCAAGAGACTTGACTAAAATCCCATTTTTGTCAGAGCGCGTGACATGTGGCAAAGTCATTTGGTGGTGGTGTGACTGGTGGTAAGTTTATTCCGGGGAGGTCCCATTCAGGAACGACCGTATCCATACTAAGTACATGAAATTATACCCTGATTTTTATAAGCGATTTGTGCCAAATAATGCTGGGCAGAAGGAAAAGTTTGTGCGCGTGTCAACTAGTAAGAGTTTGGACCAGCGAGACAAAATCAGATAAGACTCGGGGATATTACCAAATAAAGGGTATTGACAATGGCAAAACATTGCAAAACGGACCCTATATAAACCGATATTTCGAATGAGCTGCAATTTTCAAACGGCGCGACATACATATACTTTATGACCGTAAGTTTATTATGTTATAATAATCGTCTACCCGAATATCACAGCTGCGTAAACACACTTTTGAACCTGGACTTATGGCGTTAGTTGTCTAAAAGTGCCACCACGTGGACAAGTGGCGTTTGTTTGTTCGTGTGGATTTTTGGCACGCGCGCTTAAATTGTCGTTGCAGAGACCTTGTGAAGCAAGGTGTCGTACATATTACCATATTGGGGTACAAACCCCTGTCGGCCAATTTTGCCTTGAATGTAATTTTATAACTCCCTCAGTTTTTGAGTAAATAAAAATCTCTCTGACAGAAACATTCCTATGCCCAAAAGGATGCTTTTTGTCCGAGGAATAAGAAATTGGTCAAGATTTGACCTTCTTATTTCGGCTGTACAAAAGTCGTGGTGACTAAGTGAACTGCATCATAGTAGTAGCTTCGTGAGAACCAACTTGAATGGTGTGGGAATCGAGTTTATAACGAGTTGATGTTATCAAGAGCCGCGATTCCCCGAGAGGGGCTCCCCTGAAAGAGGTCAAGCTAAAAACGGGAACTGTATTGCCATAATTGGAGTGAATGAACAAGTAGAAACCCTTCTCCATTCTCCCTCTCCCTCTCCGTCCTTTGGCTCCTGCTAATTATATGCGGAGACGTTCTCAAAACCGACGACTTCAGGATTCACCCGGCCCCTAGGGCCAGTGGGGATCTCAACCCTGTACCCAACGGGGTACTATGCGAGTCGTCAATACGTCGCAGCTCGAAACAAATAGAATACTGACCGTAACGCCCTTGGAGTACCTAGTTTCAACCCATCTGAACGTTCCTATATGATTGACCCCCTTATGCTCGACGCGGACGATCTGCCCTGGCTAATAACGAACGTTCGCGCGTACGACATACGACGAGTAAAAACGACGCTTACTGTATAAATCGATAGTTCTTCGATTCTTTTGGCAGCTCCCTCTGCCCGAATTTCCTTTGCCGACTTTTTGGCACGGGATGCCTTGGGGGCGCGCGTAGACTTCGTTTTAGTTGTTGAGCGTACGAATAAATCAGCAGCTGTATTATACTTACCTTGGGCATTGCTGAGGCTCAGAGTAAGTTAGATAGCTGACGTTTAGAAAATAGATGACAAAAGGATGAATAGATTGTATGTGGCAGCGCTCGCGGGAACGAATCCAACCTGGAATTGGGCGCCTATTCTTCCGCCTATTCTTCCCTACTATGAATCGTTTCCTTCAAATAATGTAGATCTTCTCTCATATTCTTGCGTGAAAATTACATTCGTACGTTGATGATTGTATTCTACATTGGTGACTATTAAGATTCGCACAGCCCTCCGTACGACTCGGAATGGAGAGATATTTAATGCCAGCCCGGCACTAATGAATTTGGCTCGGATGTCGTTATCAACTGTTTGGTTGATGTAACTCTTGATGAGAAATGTATGCGAATATTAACGAAAACATTGACTCAGACGCCCATTCCTAGTAAGCGCCCAAATACACTTGACAGAAGTCCCTTTTTTGGCAAAGCGGGTGGCGCCCACTGCCTCAACCATGTAGAAAATCAAAACTATTATACATACTTGCGCAAAGAGGGCCGGTGCTTTGCACGGCAAACACGAGTCCTCTACATATTTATTTATACTTTTTGAATGTTGTGCCATTCACACTCATTCATATCATGCGTAGTATTATCTGGGATGAGGGGGACTGTGTCAGCAAACAAGGTCTATGCTCATCGGCCGATGAGTTTTGGGACACATTCCACTTTTTTTGAGCTCAATATCATATTTTTCTGTGTAAAGTTGCGTCAGAGCCTTAGAGCTATAAATTTCAGGTGTGTCTTGTGTTTTCCGTCACCAATCACCTACTATTTCTAACATGTCCTCCCAAAAACAACAGTCCCACATCCCATACTACTTTCGTTCTCAGCTCAGACCTGTCCGCAGGCCTGTCTTCATCTCACAACTTGGCTCTGGCCATGAGACTCCACATCGCAATCAGCAAAACCTTGAAATAGCAGGAACTTCAGTTGGTCGGATTGATCCTTTTCTAAATTTGGAAGAGCACTTGGATCGATCCTTCCCTTGACCATTGATTCCGTATTCTCATTTGTATGCAGAAAAATCCAATCCAATCCAATCTAATCCAATTCAAAATAATTTGCATGCTAAGGGACTCGAACTCGAGAGCATGTGCACTGTTCCACCACGCTGCGCTGCTGACCACTGAGCAATTCTGCCATAATACAGATTCCTTTTGGCACAAATATATTGCATGGCTCCTAAAGAGGCAAAGGACTTGCCAAATGAAAACAAGAAACAAGTTTTGTCGTGTCTGCACTACAGGTGCTTGTGTAAATAATTTCCTGAAGTTTTCCAATCAAATATACATGTCTGTTGATCTGGAACAAACTCTAACTTGGTGACTCAAAAGGGAATCCTGCCATTACTAAGCACCATGAAGTTCCCTGGCAGATATTTTGTTGGGAAGTCCTAGGAAAGAGAACCAGGTATCCAAATAAAGATACCTGCAACTAGCATTTTAAAGTTTATTTTAACCTCTTATCTGTGGTTACTTTGAATGAATTTCCAATTAATGGGACTCTGACAATGTCATGTGCAAGTCCACATGCACAAAGGCAAGGGTGGAGGGGAGGGAAGCTCCACAGGAGCATGCAGATATTTATATTTGATTGGGAAACTTCAGATTATTTACAAAAGCACCTGTAGTGCAGACACAACAAAATTTTTCATTTGGCAAGTCCTTTGCCTTTTTAGGAACCATGCAATATATTTGTGCCACAGGGAATCTGTATTATGGCAGAATGGCTCAGTGGTCAGCAGCGCAGCGTGGTGGAACAGTGCAGATGCTCTCGATCGCAATCATGATGGGCTGTGCAGTTTTGCCTCATTTACGGAACCTCGTGAATTGTATTGTGCATGGTCCATCTGATGAGCAGCAGAAGGTGCGGACGATGACCGCTCTCGGGTTGGCAGCACATAATGTCCGTGGCGTGATTTTTCTCAAGGGACACGGGAGTTGATGTGTAATTACTCGGAGATTAATACTACTATTAATTAACTACATGTGGCAAACCATGCAATTGCTGACCACCTTGAGTGTCCTTCTTATAGTCGTCACCCCCCCCCCACATTCCACGTCTC
>Ga0193717_1002108_pt1 | contig 11657 bp, 9 predicted proteins | sample U2c2metaG_FD_145900 | JGI IMG/M metagenome (GOLD analysis project Ga0193717, IMG submission 145900) | Soil microbial communities from a riparian zone of the East river system, Colorado, United States - U2c2 | ecosystem: Environmental > Terrestrial > Soil > Riparian zone | place: USA: East River...
TCGGCACGGCCGGGTCGATCGGGCACGGGTTCCTGGTGTTCCTGGTGGCCACGGTCCTCGGCGTCGGCGTGGGGCTGCTCGCGGGCGTGCTGGTCGGGTTCGTCCGCCGCAAGCTCGACGATCCACTGATGGAGTCGACCTTCGGCATCATCCTGCCGTTCGGCGTCTACGTGACCGCGGAGCACCTGCACCCGTTCTCCCCCGCCTTCAGCGGATCCGGGGTGCTGGCGGTGGTCGCGGCGGGGCTCTACCTTGGGCGCAAGTCGTTGTACGCCGGCCCGGCGACCCGGGTACAGGACTCACAGGTCTGGGCGACGTTCGACGTGATCCTCGAGGCACTCGTGTTCGCGCTCATCGGGCTGCAACTGCCGTTCGTGCTGGACGGTGCGCTCGGCGCCAGCCGGGACAACGGGACCCTTTTCCTGGTCGCGGCGATCGTGCTACTGGTCACGATGGGCATCCGAATACCGTACGTCTTCCTCCTCGCCGTTCTCCCCCAGACGTTGCGCTTGTTCGGCAAGGAACAGGACAGACCGGCTTGGCGCCAGCTGGCGGTGGTTTCGTGGACGGGGATGCGCGGGGTGATCACGCTCGCGGCCGCGACCGGTATCCCGACGGAAACCCCTGGCCGGGAGGAAATCCAGCTCTTCGCGTTCACCGTAGCTATTGGCACCCTGCTCATTCAGGGCCTGACCCTGCCGGTGCTGATCAAAGCGTTCAAGGTGCAGGACCCCGACGAAGCCTCGCGCGACGAAGCCGAGGAACTCGAAGCACGCAAAGCCGCTATGGAAGCAGCCAAGAAACGGCTGGACGAGATCATGTCCACCACACTGTCCTCTTTGGATATTCCGGAGGATCGGCTCGTCAAGCTCAAGAAACGGCTGAACGCCCTAGTCGACACCAGGTATCGCGGCGCGGTGGCGGCGATTTCCCTTTCTTCCGAGGAAAGGGCTTCGAGCCCGCACGCCGCTTTCGCCAAGGCTCGGCGGGAACTGCTGATGACACAGCGGCAAACCCTCCTGGAGGAGCACGCCGCCGGCAGGCTCGACGACGACGTGCTCCGCAAGGTGTTGCGGGAACTGGATCTCGAGGAAATGGCACTGTCGGAGACTTTGACCTCACGCCTTAGCTGAGGGGCGTACTCATCGGCTCGGTCTGTTCCGTTCGCCATTCGCCAGTCATCTCACCCGATCGTCGCAATTGCGAAGTCGTACCACGATCCACCGTATGGGCGTTGCAGCGTCCGGGCCGGAGGCCCAAAATCAGGGAGGACAGATCAGGCACCAAAATTGAATTCAGGCGCGCGAGGAGTGACCATCAAGCAGGGGGACAGAGAGCAAGCCATCTGCGAGGCTTTCGTGAGCCTCGCCGACACAGCCGTCGGCACTTGCGACGTCAACGACTTGATGTGGCGGCTGACGAAGCACTGTATCCAGTTGCTTCCCGTGGACGCGGGGGAGTTTTTGTTGCCAGGTCAACACTTGGAGCTTTTCCCTCCCGACTTCGAGGACGGCCCGTGCCTGGCTTCGTTCACCACCGGCCGCCCGATCACCGTGGCGAACCTGCTGACCGTGGCCCAGCGATGGCCGCGGTTCGCTGCACGTGCCGATGCGGAAGGCTTTCGTTCCGCGCACGCCGTCCCACTCCGGTTGCGCGACGAAACAATCGGCGCGGTCGCTTTGCTCAGTACCCGGATCGGCCTGCTGCCGGTCAGCGATTTGCGGCTATTCCAAGCACTTGCGGACGCGACGGCCATTTGCCTCGTGCAGCAGCGCGAGATCCGCCATCACACCGTCCTCGCCGGACAACTGCAAACAGCGCTCGACAGCCGCGTGATCATCGAACAGGCCAAGGGAATCCTCGCCGAACGCGGCAGGCTCGACATGTCGGAGGCCTTCGCCCGGCTGCGGACCCACGCCCGCAACACCAATCAGCGCCTGAACAAGATCGCGCACGGCGTGGTCGACGGGACAGTGCCCGCCGACGAACTACTCGAAGCCGCTGCCGACCGTCCATAATGGACTGTCAGCCGTCAACGCGCTATGAACGGACCTTTCCTGGCGAGACGTGCAAGGAAAGGTCCGTTCATAGCGCTTTAGGGCCTAGATGAAGTCGTGCCGCACGATGGTCTCCTCGCGGCCCGGGCCGACGCCGATCGCCGAGACGCGGGCGCCCGAGAGTTCCTCGATGCGCTCGACGTACGCCCGCGCGTTGGCGGGCAGCTCGTCGTAGGTGCGGCAGGCGGAGATGTCCTCGAACCAGCCAGGCATCTCTTCGTAGATCGGGACGGCGTGGTGCACGTCGGTCTGGGTCATCGGCATGTCGTTGGTACGGAAGCCGTCGACCTCGTACGCGACGCAGATCGGCACCTTTTCGAGGCTGGACAGCACGTCCAGCTTGGTGAGGAAGTAGTCGGTGATGCCGTTGACGCGGGTGGCGTAGCGCGCGATGACGGCGTCGAACCAGCCGGTGCGCCGGTTGCGGCCGGTGGTCACGCCGACCTCGCCGCCGGTCTTGCGCAGGTACTCGCCCGAGTCGTCGTTCAGCTCGGTCGGGAACGGGCCGGAGCCGACGCGCGTGGTGTACGCCTTCAGGATGCCGAGCACGGTGGTGATGCGGCCGGGGCCGATGCCCGAGCCCGCGCTGGCGCCACCCGCCGTCGGGTTGGACGAGGTGACGAACGGGTACGTGCCGTGGTCGACGTCGAGCAGCGTGCCCTGCGAACCTTCGAGCAGCACGGTCTCGCCGCGCTCGAGGGCCTGGTTGAGCTGCAGCCGGGTGTCGGCGATGCGGTGCGCGAACTTCTCGCCCGCCGCGAGCACCTCGTCGGCGACCTGCTCGGCCTCCAGCGCCTTGCGGTTGTAGACCTTCACCAGCACCTGGTTCTTGAACTCCAGTGCGGCTTCGACCTTCTGGCGGAAGATCTTCTCGTCGAGCAGGTCCTGCACGCGGACGCCGACGCGGGCGATCTTGTCCTGGTAGCAGGGGCCGATGCCTCGGCCGGTGGTGCCGATTTTCTTCGCGCCGAGGTAACGCTCGGTGACCTTATCGATCTCGACGTGGTACGGCATGATCAAATGCGCGTCGGCGGAGATCAACAGGCGGCTGGTGTCGACGTCGCGGGCTTCCAGCCCGGCGAGCTCGTCGAGCAGGACACCCGGGTCGATCACCACACCGTTGCCGATGACGTTGGTGACCCCTGGGCTCAGGATGCCGGAAGGGATGAGGTGCAACGCGAAGTTCTGGCCGTCCGGAAGAACCACGGTATGGCCGGCGTTGTTGCCACCCTGATAGCGAACGATCCACTGGACACGGTCGCCGAGCAGGTCGGTGGCCTTGCCCTTGCCTTCATCGCCCCATTGGGCACCGATCAGCACGATGGCCGGCATGTGAGACTCCATAACTATCAGTTGCTTGGTCTTAAGTGTGCGCAGTGCAGTGACAAGGTGTCCATGGAGGACACTAATGGCGCTGGTAAATGCCGGTGCATGAGCGTAACGGAGGAAACGGTCGTGCGTGGACTGGTGCTGGCTTGCGGGCCGGATTCACCGAATTTCCCGGATGTCGACGGGCTGCGCGTGGAGCACGTCCCGGCCACTCCTGGCAAGGCGGATGTGGACCCCTTGCTGGGCGAAAGCGACCATTTCATCGTAGCGGGAACGGACGCGGACCTCGCGGCGGTGGTGGTCCGACTGTTACGCAAAGAACAGTTGGCTGGCGTGTCGGTCGGCTACGTCCCGAGCTCGCCGGACTCCGCGGTCGCGGCGCTGTGGCGGCTGCCGACCAACCCGCTGCGCGCGCTGGCACTCGCCGTGAGGGGGGACGTCGACCCGGTTCCGCTCATCCGTGACGACTCCGGTGGCGTTTTGGTCGGGCGCGGCACCTTCCGCACGGTGCGCGGTGTCGCGTACTGCGACGAACAGCTCGCGCTGCGTGGTCCCGCGCGGACGATCGAGGTCGAGCCGGATGAGTCGGGCGGGCCGGGGCTGGCGGTGCGGGTGGTCAAGGGCGCCTTCTTCAAGCGGTCGACGGACTTCTACTCGCGGGCGTTCCAGCTGGGCTGCGTCCCGAACCGGCCGATCCTCGACGGCGTCTCCTTCCCCCGCCCGGTCAGCAAATGGACCTGGTACCGGCACACCGAGGACCTGCGGCTGGTCCGCGGCGTCGGATAGTCACGTTGCGTTAACCGACCATCGTCGGTTAATAACCCACAAGTGTTGTGTTGGCCACTTTCGTGAGTCAAGGTCTCGGGTGTCCCCGCCACCGACACGAAGGCAGCCGCCATGCCAACGTTTCGCCGTACGTTCGTGACCCTCGGGATCGCCACCATCCTGACCGCGAGCCTGGTCGGAGTCGCCGAAGCGACCCCGCCGGGCATCCCGTCGGCAGCCACCGCCAAATCCGAACTCACCACCCTGCGCGTCGCCGCCGACGGCTCCCAGGCCGGCTACAGCCGCGACCTGTTCCCGCACTGGATCGACCAGGGCAGCAGCTGCAACACCCGTGAAGTCGTCCTCAAACGCGACGGCACGAACGTCAAAACCGGCTCCGACTGCGCGCCGACGTCCGGCAGCTGGTTCAGCCCCTACGACGGCGCTACCTGGACCGCGGCCAGTGACGTGGACATCGATCACGTCGTGCCGCTCGCGGCCGCCTGGCGCACCGGAGCGTCCTCGTGGACGACCGCGCAACGCCAGGCCTACGCGAACGACCTGAGCGACCCGCAGCTCATCGCCGTCACCGACAACGTCAACCAGTCCAAAGGGGACAAGTCCCCGGACCAGTGGAAGCCGCCGACCCAGGGCTACTGGTGCACCTACGCGAGGATGTGGGTCGCGGTGAAGTACAAGTTCAAGCTCACCGTCAACTCCGCGGAAAAGACCTCGCTGACGGACATGCTCAACCGTTGCTAAATCCGAGGCGGGGAAAGCCGTTGAGCCACTAGGCTTTCCCGCGGGTCGGGGGATTCACGAGGGGACCCCCATGTCTGAACCACCCGTCACGCCACCGCCGTCGCCCTTGGGCCCGAGCTATCAGGACGCCCCTCAGCCCAAGGCGACGGCTCCACCCGGCGTCAACGCTTTCGCCGTGGCAGCACTGGTTTTCGGGCTACTCGGCGGTCTTCTGGGCGTCATCTTCGGCATCCTCGCGTTCCGGCAGATCGGCCGTACCGGCCAACGGGGCAAAGGACTGGCCGCGGTCGGCCTGATGGCGGCCGTCGTCTGGGCGTTCGTCGGGTTCGAGACCATCCGCGGCACCAGCCCCGACGAAGCCGCGTTGTACGACAGCATGGCCGGAGGGGACCTGATCCCCGCCGCCTACCTGAACGTGAAGGACTGCTTCACCCCGCCGCCGGGAGAAGCGCTGCGCGGAGTCGAGCTGAGGGACTGCGGCAACCTCCACACCGGCGAAGTCTTCGCGAAGCCGCCACTGACCGGCGCCGATTACCCGGGAATCGACTACGCCAGGTCGTTCGGGCAGGAACAGTGCCCACTGCTGCTGGAAAAGTACCTGGACCCAAAGAAGGACTACCCCAGTCTGGAAATCCGGTTCCTCTATCCCGACGAGGAGGCCTGGATGCGGCATGAACGCGAGATCACCTGCGTGTTGCTGAGCACGACCGGCGAGGTTTCGGGCCCGGCGAGCCAACACGGCGTCGCCTACCCCTGAGCCCCGAAGTGCCACCATGGTGGCACTTCCGATGGGACTCGGGAACTACTGCGAGCGTACGACTCTAGGTTTCGCCAATCTCCTCGTCGTCCTCCATCACATCAAACATGCGTCCCATGGCTTCAGCTCGCAGGCGATCGCAACCACCTAGAGCATTACACTTCGCGGCGAATCGATCCCGGTTCGCAAATCCGAGTTGAATGGCGACCGCATGTACGGTCCTGGGGTCGGGTCGCCTTCTTGATTCTTCGTCAACCTGGATGGTCCGTACTGGTTCAGGGTGATCACAGATCACCGGCCAAACTCGGTCAGGCCTGTAGCTTTTGCATGGGTACCCGTTTCGCAACCGAAAGCCATCGACATACCGAACAGCTACCCAGGAACGCTTCGAGCTCATGACGACCCCACGACGCCAACCTGCCTCCCATGCCCAGATCGGGTCCTCGTCATCATAGTCCGTCGCTGGCAAATAGGATCCGACATGCGTGAGACCAGGCATGGTGGCGTTCGGAAATTGTCTTGCCCCGCCTAGGACTTCAAACTGTTCAGGTGTCATGAAAGGTTCGATCGCATAGGGATCCCAGTCGGGATCCGACGCTATGAGGCGGAGATCGCTAACTCCAGCAAGCAGGTAAATCGGAGTTCCAGCGGGAATCACCCTAGTCCCAGATATGATCCCCGCACTGTGGAGACTCGTCGCCACCTTAAACCAAAAATGATCTCTAGTGCGCCGAGCAACTTTGACTATGCGACCAGGGGCCCACGGCCCGGACCCCCAACTGCGGATCATCACTTTGTCGCCTACACAGAAATTGCTACCACTAACAACGGTCACGGTCCGCCCCTTCTGAACGAGGTACCAACGCGCCAGACCACGTCTCTAGCGCGAAGCAGACACTAATCCCAACATCATTAAAGCACGTACTGTGAGATATAGGTACCGAGTGCTATCGAACGGAATAATGACTGGCCAGAGGCTAGAAAGCAGTCCGCAGACCAGTCCATTACTCATCCCACGATCCGCAGCAGCTAAGATCGGTCACCGGTCTGTCCTGGAGTAGTCACGCACAGTGCTCGAACCGGTCGCCGCAGACGCCATTCCGGTGGTACGCAAGGACTCCCGGAATCCGCATGGTCTGGACCATGACCTCGATCATGAGAAAAGGACTCACCGCGCTGTTCGCGGTCGTCCTGGTCACGCTGATGGGAGCCGCACCGGCCTCGGCCGCCGGCGGCAAGAGAGTCGTTGTCTACTACCAGACCCAGTATTCGAACGGCAGCAGCGGAACCTACGTTTCGCCGCTCGCCCTGACGCAGAACAACACCGGCGTCACGGACGTGATCGTCGGGGCGATCCATCTCAACGCCAACAGTGTCGTGCACCTCAACGACGATCCGCCGAACGCGGCCAAGTTCACGCAGATGTGGAAGGACCTCGCGACCATGCGAGGCCAGGGCGTACACGTGCTCGCGTTCGTCGGCGGCGCCGCGCAGGGCAGCTTCCAGCGACTGGAGAACGAGTTCACCACGTACTACCCGCTGCTGAAGAAGCTCATCCAGGACTACCAGCTCAGCGGCATCGACCTGGACGTCGAAGAACGGATGTCGAACGGCGCGGTGAACCGGCTGATCGACGCGCTGCGGACGGACTTCGGCGCGAACTTCCTGATCACGCTCGCGCCGGTGGCGACCGAGCTGAGTGGCGGCGGCGGGCTGTCGGGGATGAACTACGACCAGCTGTATCGCGACCGCGGCAGCAAGATCTCGTGGTTCAACGCCCAGTTCTACTGCGGCTGGGGCAGCCTGGCCAACACCACGGGCTATGACAACGTCATCAAGCGCGGGGTCATCCCGGCGAACAAGGTCGTCGCCGGGACGGTCACGAACCCGGCCAACTGCAGCGGCTACGTGAGCATGCCGACGCTGAAGACGACCATCGGCCAGCTCAAGGCGAAGTACCCGGACTTCGGCGGCATCGACGGCTGGGAGTACTTCAACTCGCTGCCCGGCGGCACGGCCAAGCCGTGGCAGTGGGTCAGCGAAGTCTCCGCCGCCGTAAAGAGCTAGCGGCGCGTTGAGCACATGGCTCATGGCGTGCCCGCGGGATGCCATGAACGACGCGTTCAGGTCATTGAGCCTGGATCCACCGGTGGTTTTGGTGGTGTGACGAGAGTCGTAGACGCGCAAATGCCCTCTGACTTGGGATGATTGTTCTTGCGACGGAACAACAACCCCACAGAGAGAGGGCACCTGCTAGATGCGATCTTCTCACACCACCAACGCGGTATCAGCACAGTTCACCGACGACACACTCGTGTCCTGCGCCGGGCTGGTCCCCCTGATCCGGCTGACCGAAAACATCGACCTGCCCGACCTGATCAACCAACGCGTCGACCTGGGAATCCCCGTCGGCGCGAACAGCGACGCCAAAGCCCTGTCCATCATCGCGGGCATGGCCGCCGGCGCCGACAGCATCGACGACCTCGACCTCATCCGCCACGGCGCCATGCCACGACTGTTCCACCGACTCCGCGCACCCTCAACCTGCGGATCCTGGCTACGCGGATTCACCCACGGCCACACCCGCCAGCTCACCTCCGTCGCAGGAGAAGCCCTCGTCCGGCTCTCACAGCAGACTCCGCTGCTGCCCGGCGCCGACCAGCTCGCGTTCCTCGACATCGACGCCAAAATCACCGAAATCTACGGCCACCACAAACACGGCGCCGGGTTCGCCTACAACGGAATCCGCAGCCTGAACCACCTCATCGCCACCCTGTCCAGCCCGATCTGCGCCCCGGTGATCCTCACCGCGCAACTACGCAGCGGCAACACCGACTCCCGCCACGGCGCGGTCACCCTGCTACGCGAAGCGATCAACCTCGCCCGCCGCGCCGGCGCGACCGGCATGATCGTCATCCGCGCGGACTCCGCCTTCTTCACCGGCCCCATCATCACCGCGATCCGCACCGCAGGAGCGCATTTCTCCGTCACCGCCCAGAAAAACGCCGCAGTGAACACCGCCATCGCCGCAATCGACGAAGACGCGTGGCGCCACGTCGAATACCGCCACCCCATCCCCGACCCGCAAACCGGGGACCTGATCACCCACGCCGAGATCGCCGAAACCACCCACACCGCGTTCACCAACACCACCGAGAATCCCGGCCGGGCCATCACCGCACGGCTGCTGGTGCGCCGCACCCCCCGATTCACCACCAACGACCAAGGCGAACTGTTCCGCACCTGGATCTACCACGCGGTGTTCACCGACACCGGATTCGACCTAATGACCGCGGATGAACAGCACCGCGGACACGCGATCGTCGAACAGGTCTTCGCCGACCTGCACGACTCCGCGCTGGCACATTTCCCCTCCGGCCGATTCGCCGCCAACCAAGCCTGGCTGACCCTCGCGGTCCTCACCCACAACCTGCTGCGCGCCGCAGGCACCCTCGCCAGCACGTTCCACGCCAAAGCCCGCACCGCGACCCTGCGCCGACATCTGATCACCGTGCCCGCGCGCGTCACCCGCACCGCCCGCCGGATCACCCTGCGACTACCCACGAACTGGCCCTGGCAACACCACTACCAAGGCCTATTCACCGCCACCACCCGAACAGCCTGACCCACCGCCCCTACGACCCGGAGACCACAGTGGACAACCCCGGTGCGACGCCGGGTCACCCACCCACGCCCACACACCCACACAAGATCACCACCACACCAGCAAGACCACCACACAAACCACCGGTGGATCCAGGTTGAGTGACACGAACGCGTCGTTCATGGCATCGCTGGTCGGCTGCCGCGGCGGGGTCGTGAGTGGCAACAAGTGTTATTGATGGGTAAGGGCAAACCTGGCGTCTAGCGGGGGCAGCAACGAAGGCCGTCAGGTCGCGGAGTCGCTAGCGCTCAGCCCCAGGATTTCGCGGGCGACGGCGTCGTTTTGGCGGAACGGGAGTGCGTTCGTCCGGGGCCTGGTGAAGGCGCCGGGCGAGCGTGCGCTCGTGTGCGGGCCGACGGCGAACCGGCTGCGGTGCGGGTCGCCCGCACCGTCGACGAGCCGGGAATCGGTGACCCGGGTATGAATACGTCCTGATGGCAACTTCGCACCCGAAACCAAGTCGGCCACGGTCTCCTCGGCCAGCGCGCCCGCGTCACGCATAGCGCGCAGCAGTTCGTCGGAGACCCGGCGCACGCTCGGCTCCGGCAGTCGCGCTTCGATCAACGTCGACGCCTCCACCGTGCCCGGGTAGCTCGCGCTGCTGCCGACGAAGCGGCCGTCCTCGGTGGCCACGCGCATTTCCTCGCCCAGGAACGAAACGACCCCGGCCTCCTGCAAGGCGAGCAGCTCCTGAAGCCGCCGAGGAGGCGGCCCGCTGGCGAAATAGCTGAAGAAGCCGAACCACCATCCATCCACATCGGACAGTTGCGAGCGCGCGTCAAGTCGTCCGGTGGCCACCAAGGACGGGAACTGGCCGACGACCGACAGCAGGGCCATGAACGCGCCGAGGTCGGCACTGAACTCGACGTCCGCGCGGCGCGCCAGGTCGCCTTCGATGTACTCCCGCAGGTGCTTGCCGAACACCTCGGCCGACTCGAACCGCTCCCCCGCCAACGGCCGGTCGAGCCGCCGCAGATCCAGTTTGTCCACTTCGGACGGTACCGCGCGGTCGAGCAGCGCACGCATTTCCTCAGTGTCCCACGGGATATCGGCGAAGGCGTCGGCGAACACAGCGAAGTCGAGGCGCACGCGCTCGGGATGTCCGGTGAACAGCTCGGTGTAGTAGCCCCAGGCGATTTCCTTCGCCATGTACGGCCAGACGTCGTCGTAGAAGTTCAGCTGTCCCGGCTGGTCGAGCAGCTTCTTGATCGCGTAGGAATCGAAGAATCTGGGCAGCTGTAACGGTTTCCCGCGCAGCCGATACCCGGTTTTGGCGTGGTACGGCACCCCTCGCCGCGAGCCGACGTGCAGGACCGGCTCGGCGCCACTCGGGTGATACCGCAACGCGCCACCCGAAAGCTCCTCGAACCGGCCGCCACGGCCTTCCGTCAGCAACAGCATCAGATCGACGAAGGCGAGCCCGAATCCGCGCACCAGCACGGTTTCGCCCGGCCGCACGGCCGAATAGTCGACGTCGGCGGTGTATCCGGCGGGATAGTAGGCGAGGTCGTGCTCGGCGGCGAACCGCACGAGTTCGTTCTCGCGCTCGTCCGGCACGGCGTCGAGGTGGCCGACGGTCAGCAGCACTGCGTCCACCCGCAACGGCCGCGGATCGCCTTCCAGCCAGACGTCCTGCGGCCCGTCCCCCGACACGTCGACAGCCCGCGCGCGGTGCTCGACGACCTCGATCCCGTCCGGCAGCCCAGCGAGCACGTACCGGTAAACCCAATCCAGGTAAGCACTCTGCAGCCGCCGCGTCGGGAACGACGTGCTGTCCAACGAGTTCAGCTCGTCACGGAGATCCGCGGCGACGTCGACGTCGAGCTTCCCGTCCCGCACCCGCGCGGCCCACTCGGAAAGCGACGGCCCCGGCCACACCGGACCGGCCATCTTCACCGTTTCGTCGGTGAACATGGTGACGTCCTCGGGCATGGAGTTCATCCGCAGCAACGGTGACTGGTCGTAGCGCCACACGCGCCCAGGGCCGGGCGGGAACGGGTCGATGAGATGCACCCGCAGACCACGCTCCCCCAGCAGCTCGGCGGCGTTGGCCGAAAGCCTTTCGAGCACGCAGATCCCGCGCGGGCCGGCGCCCACGATCGCTAGCTCGAACGGACTGTCGGCTGTGGCCACATCTCGAAGTTACGCCGCGAACGCGCTGCTACACGCCCGTTCTCACCCTGCGGACACCGTTGCCGCGCCCCGACCCCAGGCGTAGTTCTCGTGGTGAGGGGAAAGAGAGGGTGGACGGTCATGCCTGTGGAGTTCCTGGGGATCGGCGGCACACACGACGGTTCGGAGACGAGCGCGCGGTCAGGCGGGG
>Ga0193717_1002110_pt1 | contig 11654 bp, 10 predicted proteins | sample U2c2metaG_FD_145900 | JGI IMG/M metagenome (GOLD analysis project Ga0193717, IMG submission 145900) | Soil microbial communities from a riparian zone of the East river system, Colorado, United States - U2c2 | ecosystem: Environmental > Terrestrial > Soil > Riparian zone | place: USA: East River...
CACCAACAAGAAAATCAAGCTGCCCGGTTATGTCGTCCCCATCGAGAGCGACGATCAGGGCCGCATGACCGAGTTCTTCTTCGTGCCCTTCTTCGGCGCCTGCATTCATGTACCGCCGCCGCCGCCCAATCAGATCGTCTACGCGCACCTCGCGACACCGATCAAGACGCCCGAGATCTGGGATCCATACTGGCTGCGCGGCGAGCTGCACGTTGAAACGGTGAAGAACAAGCTGGCGGGATCGGCGTACACGATGGCCGATGCCTCACTCGTGCCTTACGACGGCTAGAGGTTCCTGTTCGGCCAGGAGACGATGTGGCACGTCATGCTGCTACCTCGTCGACGATTTGCGCGCACGCACACGAGGTCTTGGCGAAGAAGGACGGACGGCTGCCGAGCGGCCACGCATATGCCGCAGGAACCATCCGGCAGCGAATGCAACCCCCGCAACCAGAAGCAGCGACTCGGCGGGTCGTTCCTGGATCATCTCGGCGATCGAGCGGCCGGCGCGGTCGCCTTGGGAACGTACGCGATGCGCGAGCGCGCGCATGTAATCGCTGCTGACGTCCTTGGCTTCACGCAGCGATGCGGCGACGTCGTCAGGACCATAGGGAATACGATAACGGCGGATGGATTCCAGTGCGTTATTGAACATCGGCGGTCTCCGGCTGGTTGCTCGCGGGGAATGAGGTTAAGTGGCGGATACTGAACCGGCCCCACCGTCCAGCCTGCGATCCCGCCTTTGTCTGGACGATGAATGATCCGATGAGCAACGGACCGCAAACAGGCTGGTAGCATTGCTCGCATGTCGCTCGGACCCGCATCGCCGCCGCTGACCTCGATCGACTGCGGCGTCGCCATGTTGCGTCCGTGGCGTCCGGCCGATCTCGACAGTCTCGTCGCCAATGCGAACGATTCGAGCGTCTCGCGCAGCCTGCGCGACCGATTCCCGTATCCGTACACGGGCGATGATGGCCGCGCATGGCTGGCGCGTGCGATCGATGAATCGGATCGCAGCTGGGCAATCGACATCGACGGCAATGCGGTCGGCGGCGTCGGCTTGCATGTCGGCCAAGACGTGCATCGCCACTCGGCGGAGCTCGGCTACTGGCTCGGCCAGCGATTCTGGGGGCGAGGCATCATGACGTGCGTGCTTCGCGCGTTCTCCCCAACCGCGATGGACGCATTCCAGCTGCATCGCCTCTACGCGATGGTCTATGAGAACAATCCGGCCTCCGCGCGGGTGCTCGAGAAGGCCGGATTCGGTTGCGAAGGCGTACAGCGTTCGGCGGTGATCAAGCGCGGCGCGCTGCTGGATATCTTTGTCTACGCGCGGGTGCGGCCGTCGCTGAGCGCAGTGAGCCACCGGGATTAGCCCCGGACCGCCAGCCATCGCGATTCCGCTGACGACACGCCGATGCATTCCGGTAGGTTGGGGTGAGCCTGCGAACCCCAACGTGACCTTCCACCGACGTTGGGCATCGCTGCGCTCAGCCCAACCTACGCGTTGGGTGCCAGAACAAAAAAAAAGGCCCCCGCGCGAGGCGGGGGCAGTACCAAACGAGAGTACACAACTCTGACGCCGGTGGAGTGTGGTCCGACGCCACTCACCGACGTGGGGCTTTAGACGGCTATTTCAACCCCGCGGGCCGGTGTAGCTGAACGAGCACCCGCCGGCTCCGATGCATTCCGCCCTTCCTGCAGGCGTTCAGGTAGGCGGCATTCGACATGGGTTATGAATGACGGCGGGCCGCACATCGGCACTGCAGATCCATGACGGCGAACAGTCGAGTCAAGCTGATGTTTTCCGTGGTGCGCGAAGCGACCACGGCATTCATCGAAGACGACGTCCTTACGCTGTGCGCGGCGCTGGCGTTCTATACCCTGCTGTCGTTCGCGCCGCTGATGGTTCTTTCGGTGTGGCTTGCATCGAGCGGAGGTCCGCTCGAGCAGAACTCGTTGCTGGATCAGATCGGCGTACTGGCCGGCGGCGAAGCGCGGTCCGCGGCAAAAGTGGTGATCGACAGCGCCGCCACACGACCGGCGCTGGGAAGTCTCGCCGGATTCTTCGGCCTGCTGGTCATGATCGCAGGCGCGACCACCGTCTTCGCGCAGCTGCAGTCTTCGTTGAACATCATCTTCGACGTCGTCGCCAAGCCGAACAACGCGATATGGATGTGGTTGCGTCGGCGGCTCCTCTCCGTCGGGATCATCGCGGCGTTTGCATTTGTCCTCGTCGTTTCCCTGATCGTCAGCGCGTTTCTCGGAGTGCTTCTGCACAGGAACGGCGTGGTCTGGGATATCACCAACCAGATCGCTACGACCGCGGTATTCACTTTTCTGTTCGGTGCGATGTTCCGCTATCTGCCCGACGCGAGAATTCCCTGGCGATTCGCCGTGGGCGGCGGCCTGGTCACCGCCATCCTGTTCGCCCTCGGCAAATGGGCGATCGGCTTCTACCTCGCACGTGGCGACGTCGGCGGTGCCTATGGCGCCGCGGGTTCGTTGGCCGTGCTGCTGGTATGGGTCTACTACTCCGGTGTGATCTTCTTCGTCGGCGCGGAGTTGACGAAAGCATGGCTCGACCAGGCCGGCGTCCCCGCAGCACCAACGAGCTTCGGAGAGCGTCGGACCGGCAAGCACAAAAGTGTCTGAAGAGCGCTGAATGAGCGCACGCAAGACCGGTACGACGATGCATTTCGCCGGAATGGCCGCTTATAGGGTGGGCCTTGGCCCACCGTTGTCGTGGTGGGCCAAGGCGCACCCTATAAGACTCTCGATCGCCGCATTGCGCCGCCTGCTAAGACATCCCTTGCGCGACGGTCGCAACCCAGGCAACGAGCACATCCGACATCTCCGCGATGACTTGCGAATCCTTGCGCCCCGTCCGCGCCGGCACGTGAAACGAATGGTCGGCGTCCGCGAACAGCTTGAGCGTCGCAGGCGCGCCGAGGCGTTCGACGAGCGGTTGCAACAGTTGCAAATCGGCGAGATCGTCGCGCGTGCCCTGCAGGAACAGCATCGGAATCCGCACGTCGAACAGATGTGCCGCCCGCTCATCGGAGGGCTTGCCGGCCGGATGCAGCGGAAAGCCGGTGAACACGAGGCCGTGCACGCCGGCAAGCGGCGACACTGCCTGCGCCTGCGAGGTCATGCGGCCGCCGAAGGACTTGCCACCGGCGACGAGCGCGAGCCCCGGCAGCAGACGCGATGCCTCGGCGACGGCGGCGCGCACGGCGGCATGCGCAACGCGGGGAACATCCGGCCGTTTCGAGCCTTGCTCCATGTACGGAAACTGATAGCGCAGTGTCGCGATGCCGCGTTCGGCGAGCGCGTCGGCGACCGCGGCCATGAACGGGTGCGTCATGCCGGCGCCGGCGCCGTGCGCGAACACGTAGCACGCGCGCGCGTCGTGCGGAGCCTGCAGCAGAGCGGAGACGCGACGCTCGTCGTCGACGGTTATCGTCACGGCCTGTGCGCGTGCGGACATCATGCGTTCTGCGCAGACGCGAATCGCAACAGCGTCTGCGCATATCCCGGCGCGGTCGGTTCATGCATGAAGTACACATAGATCTCACGCCATCCGGTGGCCGCCAGCCGGTCCGCCCATCGCCGCAGATCGTCGTCGGAATACTCTTCGAGCCGAAGGCGGACGTAGCCGACCGGCGCGGTTTCCACCAACGGCGGCGGCGCGTTGTCTTCGCGTTCGGAAAGGCACAAGGCCGCGCCGGCCTGTTTCAGTGTTTCGTAGACATCGTCGGCAAACCAGCTGTCGTTGCGGAATTCGAAGGCCGCCTTATGCCCCTCGGGCAGCAGGCTCAGAAACTCCACAAGGCGCGGCAGATCCTTCTTCAGGAACGGCGGCAGCTGGAACAGCACCGGACCGCGCTTGGCGCCGAGCGATGCCAGCGTCCGATAGAGAAATCCGACCGAGTCCGCCGCCGCATCCGCCTTGAGCCGCGCATCATGCGTGATCCGCCGCGATGCCTTGATCGCGAAACGGAAGTGCTCCGGCGTCGCGTTCGCCCAGGTCTCGAGCACGGCCGTCTTCGGCATCTGATAGAAGGTGTTGTTGATCTCGACCGTGGGCAGGCGTTCGCCGTACCAGGCCAGCATCGCATCCGGCTTGATCTTGTCCGGATAGAAACTGCCCTTCCACTCCTTGAACGAGTAGCCGCTGGCACCTGCAATCAGTCTTGAACCAGTCACTGCGAAGGCCTCCGAACTCTTAGAATCGCCGCATGGCAAAAGGCAAGCTCAGCGAATATTCCGCCAAGCGGGCCTTCGATGCCACGCCCGAGCCTGCGGGCGTCGTCGACGACAGCCGCGCCGGTCCGCTGTTGTTCGTCGTCCAGCAGCACTCCGCGCGAAACATGCACTACGACTTCCGCCTCGAATGCGACGGCGTGCTCAGATCCTGGGCCGTCCCGCGCGGTCCATCGCTGGATCGCAACGAAAAGCGCCTGGCCGTGCTGACCGAAGACCATCCTTACGACTACGGCTCGTTCGAAGGCGTGATTCCGCGCGGACAGTACGGCGCCGGCGAAGTGATCGTCTGGGATTGCGGCGTCTACAGCCCGGACGAAGGCGGCACCTGGTTCCACGATCGCGAAGAAGCGGAGCGCCGCATCAGGGAGGGCCTGGACAAGGGCAAGCTCAGCTTTCTGCTGCGCGGCGAGAAACTCAAAGGCTCGTTTGCGCTGGTGCGCACCAAGGAAGCGAAGACGTGGCTGATCATCAAGCACAAGGATCGTTTCGTCAGCGCGGCGGATATGACGTTGCAGAACCGTTCCGTGCTCTCCGGCGCGGCGGTCGAGGATCTGAAGATCGTTCCCGCGCATCGCATTCCCGCAGCGCAGCTGGTGCCGGCCGGCGAGATCGCGGCTATGCCGGCCAAGCTCGAGCCGATGCAGGCAGAGATCGGCGATGCGCCGTTCAATGATGCGGACTGGATGTGGGAGCCCAAGCTCGACGGCTACCGCGTGCTCGCGTTCATCGACGAACGCGGCGTCCGGCTGCGTTCGCGCCGCGGTCTTGAGCTCGCCAGCGCATTCCCCAGGCTCGTCGCTGAGCTCGGCCAGCAATCCGTCAATGGCATGATCCTCGACGGCGAGATCGTCGCCTTCGATGCGAACGGCAAGCCCTCGTTCGCCGCGCTGCAGAATCGCGTGCAGCTGAAGAGCGATCGCGAGACCGCGGCGGCCGACCAGAACACGCCGGTGATCTTCTATTGCTTCGATCTTTTGTATTTCGCCGGAATCGACCTGCGTCGAGCGCCCTATCGCGACCGGCGCCGTTATCTTGCACAGTGCCTGTTGCCCTCGCCGCTCGTGCAACTGGTGCACGCGCAGGACGACGGCGTCGCGCTGCACGCCGCGGCGCTGGCGAGCGGGCTCGAGGGCGTGATCGGCAAGCGCAAGGACAGTCGTTACGAGTCCGGAAAGCGCTCGTCCTCGTGGCTGAAGGTCAAGCCGACGCACAGCGCGGATTTCGTCATCGGCGGATATACGCGCGGCAAGGGTTCGCGCGCGACGCTCGGCTCGCTGCTCATCGGCTATTGGGACCACGGCAAGCTGCGTTACGCATCGCACGTCGGCTCCGGTTTCGACGACCGCTCGCTCGCGCAGGTCAAGGCGCGGCTGGAACCACTGCGCACGACGACCTGTCCGTTCGCCGGGAAACCCGAGGTCAACGGCCCGGTGACCTGGGTCAAGCCCGAAGTCGTCGCCGAAGTGAATTTCCAGAACTGGACCGAGGACGCGTCGTTGCGCGCGCCGATCTTCCTGCGCCTGCGCGACGATATCGAGGCGAAGGCCGTGCGCCGCGTCGAATCTTCCGCTGCGCCGAAAGCCGCGAAGAAAGCTGACGACCCGGCCGCCGATATCCTGACGCAACTCGACACGATGAAAGCGGCGTTCACGCTCGCCGTCGGTCCGCACCAGATCCGCCTGACCCATCTCGATCGTGCGTACTGGCCCGAGGATCCGGCGCTGCAGCAGCCGGCGCTGACCAAGCGCGACCTGCTGCGCTACCTCGCGCAGGTGTCGCCGCTGATGCTGCCGCATCTGGCCGATCGTCCGCTGACGATGATCCGCATGCCCGACGGCATCCACAAACAGCGCTTTTTCCAGAAACACTGGGAGCAGGAGCGCCCGGATTTCGTCGACACGATCACCGTGTATTCGGAGCACCGCGACGAAAGCCACGATTACCTGATGTGCAACAACCTGCCGACGCTGCTGTGGCTCGCACAGTCCGGCACGCTCGAGTTCCACGTCTGGCATTCGCGCGCGCGGCCGGGGCCGGACGCGACATCGAAGGGCACCGACTACGCCAGCTCGCCGGAATCGCTCGAGGCATCGGTGCTCAATTACCCGGATTACGTCGTCTTCGACATCGATCCGTACATTTATTCGGGCAAGGAGAAAGCGGGCGCGGAGCCCGAGCTCAACACGGTCGCGTTCGAAAAAGGCAAGGAAGTCGCGTTCTGGCTGCGCGAGCTGCTGCTAAGCATGTCGCTCGAGCCAATAGTGAAAACCTCGGGCAAGACCGGCCTGCACGTGTTCGTACCAATCCGGCGCACGATCGATTTCGACACCGCGCGCCACGTCTCCGAGATGGTCGGCCGGCACCTGATGCGCCAGCACCCGAAGGACATCACGCTGGAATGGAGCGTGCCCAAGCGGACCGGCAAGATCTTCATGGATTACAATATGAACGTGCGTGGAAAAACGCTGAACGTCGCCTATTCTCCGCGCGGCGAAGCGGGGGCGCCGGTGTCGATGCCGCTCACCTGGGAGGAGCTGGCAAACGCCCACCCCCTCGACTTCCGCCTCAATAATGTGGTACAGCGCTTGGCCGCGACGGGCGACCGCTGGAAGGACGCCCTCAAACGCAAACAGAATCTCGAGCGCGCTTTGGCTGGCGCCCGCACTTGACGGAGTCGGAGACAGACCATGACTGCACGCTCGATCGGTAGTTTGACGATTTCGTTCGGACTGGTGGCGATACCGGTCAAGCTCTACTCGGCCACCGAAGCCAGCCGGCAGATCTCGTTCAATCTGCTGCACAAGGACTGCGGATCGCGCCTCAAGCAGCAGTACATCTGCGCCAAGGAAGAAGTGCAGGTCGGCCGCGAGGACATGGTCAAGGGCTACGAATTCGCCAAGGACCAGTACGTGATGTTCAGCCCCGAAGAGCTGAAGGCGCTGGAGGAAGTCGGCACGCAGACCGCCGACATCAGCGAGTTCGTGCCGATCTCGGCGATCGACCCGGTCTATTTCGACAAGGCCTATTACATCGCGCCCGACAAGGGCGGCGCCAAGCCCTATGCCCTGTTCGCCAAGGCGCTGCGCGAATCCAAGCGCTGCGCGCTCGGCCGCTGGGCCGCACGCGGCAAGCAGTACATCGTGATGATCCGGCCGGTCGACGACGGGCTGGTCATGCAGCAGTTGTTATATGCCGGCGAAGTGCGCTCGATCAGCGACATCGACATCCCGAAGATGGACGTCAAGGACGCCGAACTGAAACTTGCCAAACAGCTGATCGAGCAGTCGACCAGCGCGAAATTCGATCCGAGCGAATACACCGACGAGGTCAGCGCGCGCATCGAAGCCGCCGTGCAGAGGAAAGTCGAGGGCCAGGAGATCACGATGGCCGAGGCGCCCGAAACCGGCGGCGCGCAGATCATCGACCTCATGGAAGCACTGCGCGCGAGCCTCGAGAGGAAATCGGGCAAGCCGTCGGCGAAGACGCGCGAGCAGCCGGCCGCCGCACGGAAGCCTGCCAAGCGCGTGGAAGCGGAGCCACAGGCCGCTCCGCGCAAGCGCGCCAAGAAATAAGCGGGGACATGCATCAATACAGTGTGCGCGACGTCGAAAAACTGCTGGGCCTGCCGCGCAGGACGATCCGCGCGCTGATCACAGCCGGTTTCGTCACGCCCGGGCGCGGCGCGCGCAATGCGTGGCTGTTTTCGTTCCAGGATCTGATCGTACTGCGCACGGCGCAGGCGCTTGCCGACGCCAACGTGCCGCACCGGCGCATCACCCGATCGCTGAAGGAACTGCGCCGGCGTCTTCCCGAATCGATGCCGATGTCCGGACTGCGCATCGGCACGCTCGCCGACCGCGTCGTCGTCAAGGAAGGCGCCAACCGCTGGCAGGCGGACAGCGGACAATACGTGCTCGCGTTCGAAGGCGATCCGGCCGAAGGTTCGTTGAGCGTGATCGAGCGCGAGCCCGCGCCGCCGCCAGCGCCCGAGCAGTCGTTCGACGACGCCGTCGAGCTCGAGCAGGACGACACCGAGGCCGCGATACGCTCGTATGAGCGCGCCATCGCCGCCGAACCGAAACATCTCGAAGCGCGCATCAATCTCGGCCGCCTGCTGCACGAAGCCGGCCGCCTGGCCAAGGCCGAGCAGGTCTATCGCGATGCGATGAAGACGTGCGGCAACGACGCGCTGCTGCTGTACAACTTCGGCGTGCTGCTCGACGACATGGACCGCAAGCCCGAAGCGATGGCGGCCTACGAACTGGCCCTGCGCGACGATCCGCGCATGGCCGACTGCCACTACAACCTCGCGCTGCTGTGCGAAGCGCTCGAGCGACCGAAGGACGCCATCCGCCACATGTCGCAGTATCGCCGGCTGGTGGGGACGCGAACGGACTAGCTGTCGACCGCTCGATTCATTGCTGACTGCATCGGGGACGGCAGAGCGGTGGGCTGAAGCCCACCTTGTGAGCCGATTGAATTCGTCGCGATGTTGAACAGCATCGTGTCGGTATCTGGCCCCGGGCGCTGGCGCTTTCCGTGGATTGAGGAAACCAGGGAGGTTTTCCGATGTCCAGAACACGCGCCGCCATGCCGCGAATCATCGCATTCGCTGTCGTGGCACTGACCGGCCTGTCGATTTCGACCGCAACCGCGGCGACGTTCGACGTCACCCGCGCCGACGATCCCGCTGCGAATGGATGCATCGCCGCCGATTGCTCGCTGCGTGAAGCGATCGAAGCAGCGGCGGTCACCGGCGAGGCCGACCTGATCCGCCTCGCGGCGGGCCAGTATCGCGTCACGCAGGGCGAGCTGGTCGTCGAAGGAAGCGTCGAGATCGCCGGCCTCGGCAGCGAAAGCACCAGCCTCGTCGGCATCGGCGAATTCACGTTGCTCCGCGTTTCGACATTCAGCGATTTGATCTTGACCGATATGGAGCTTTCTGCGGTGGAAGGCATATCCGTCGGCGTCGACGACCGTGCCGCCGCGACGCTGCGCTTCGTGAATGTCACGGACGGCCTGGTCGGAACGATCGCGAACGTGCCGACCAGCGGCAGCGCGGATGTCCGCATCGAGCACTCGCAGATCACGGCGCTCGTCGGTTTCGCGCTCAGCCATGGCGCGCTGCGCATAACCGACAGTTCCATCTATTCGGTCATCGTCTACGGCAATATCGATCTCGACCTGCAGCGCGTCGTGGTCGATGGTGATCTGGGCGTCACCGTGTACGGCCTCGGCCCGATATCGATCAGCGACAGCACAATCCGCAACTCGTCGAGTCCGATCAATCTCGGCCAGCCGGCTGGCGATGCGGCCGACGTGCACGTGCGCCGCACGCGTTTCATCGACAACCACGGTCCGTTGCTCTCCAGTCGTGCCGCGGGCATCTATCTCGACGACGTCGAGTTTCGCGACAATTCGGTCGACGCCGAGCACATGGACGAGCCTTCGGTGCTGCGTGCCGCCGCCGGTTCGGCCTGGCGCATCAACCGCGCGCTGTTCGCCGGCAATCGCGGCGGCGGCGGCCTCGACGGCGCCACCATCCGCGCGCTGTCGGGAGGCAACGTCGTGATCACCAACTCCACGTTCGTCGACAACACGTTCCATGACGACGTCGCAAGTGGCTACAGCGACACGATCGGCGTCTACACGAACCAGAACCTGCCGACGTTGCTGTGGCTGGTCCACGTGACGATGCGCCGTGCCGCGTCGATCCCGGAAGATGCGCCGGCTTCGCTGCTCACGGTGCGCGGGCCGTTCGCGCAGGTCAGCGTGTTCAACAGCGTGCTGCACGGAACCTGCGGCTTCGGCGGCGGCGGTGCGCTGGACATGGCATTCGGCAACATCGAATCGGCCGGCGATACCTGCGGCATGGATGAGGCGACGAATCGCGTGGACATGAATCCGATCCTCCTCGAGCTCGGCCAGCTCGCCGATCACGGCGGGTTCACCGAGACGTTCATGCCGAATCGTGCCAGCGCGTTGCTCAACTCGGCAAATCCAGGCATTTGCCTGCCGGTGGATCAGCGTGGCTATCTGCGGCCGCAAGACCAGACCGAGTGCGATGTAGGCGCGACCGAAGCAGGAGGTTTCGACGACCTGATTTTCGCCAACGATTTCGAGTAGCGATCCGCCCGATCGCAGCCTTATAGGGTGGGCCTTGGCCCACCATGGCAAAACGGTGGGCCAAGGCCCACCCTATGAAGCGGATGGCGCGGGGTTCATGCCGTCCCGCTCCTCAGCTCGACACCGAGCCTGTCGAGCAACGCACGCGTTCCTTTCTCGCGGCCGGCGGGATCCTCGAGACCTTCCAGGCACACCATCTGCTCGGTGAAAACGAGGCGCGTGCCCGCGCCTTCCCGCCTGAACTCCACCGTCGCCAGCGAAACCGATATGCGCTGCTCGTCGACCTGCATTTCGTAGGCGTAGATGATGCGCTGCTCGGGGACGATGTCGTGGTAGTGCGCAAGGAAATCGGATGAGCGCCCGCCGTCCCAGACGCCTCTGAGGCGTTCGCGTCCGCCGACGCGGAAATCCATTTCGCGGATGTCCTCGTTCCATCCTTCCGGTCCTCTGAACCAGCGCGCCTTCGCTGCCGGAGTCGCCCACGCCTTGAAGACCCGCGCGGGCGACGGCTGATAACTGCGCTCGATGACGAACATGCTGTGGCGCACCGATTGGTTGCTCATGCTTTCTTCCCGTTGCCTCCCGGCATTATGAGGCGGCCGGTTCGACGCTGTCCGGCGCCAGTGCGCTCTTCGTGCGGAACCAGATGGCGCCGATCGCCGCGGCCGACGCCGCGAACAACGCGCCGATCAGGAACGCGATCCGGTAGCCGCCGCTGACCGCGACGAAGTGATCGGCACCGGCAGCCGCCAGAGTGCCCGTGCGCGATGCGGCAATGCTGGCGAGGATCGCGAGCCCGAGCGCGCCGCCCATCATGAACGACGTGTTGACCACGCCCGATGCGAGGCCGGATTCGGTCGGCGCGACTTCACTCATCGCCGCCAGCAGCAGCGGATTGAACGCGATGCCGGCGCCGAGCCCGAGCAGCGTCATGCCCGGCAGCACGTCGACGAGGAATTGTCCGTCGACCGGTGCGCGCGCGAACAGCAGCAGTCCGATCGCAGCCAGTCCGAGCCCCGCGGCGAGCGGCACGCGGATGCCGAAGCGCATGACCAGCTTGGCCGAAAGACCGAGCGAGAATGCCGCCATGATCAGGTTCGACGGCAGGAAGGCCAGGCCCACCTGCATCGGCGTGTACTGCAGCACCAGCTGCAGATACAGCGCGGACAGGAAGAACCAGGCGAACATCGCCGCCGCCCACAGCACGCCGACGATGTTCGCGGTGGCGACGTTGCGCAGCCGGAACAGTCCGAGCGGCA
>Ga0193717_1002111_pt1 | contig 11653 bp, 7 predicted proteins | sample U2c2metaG_FD_145900 | JGI IMG/M metagenome (GOLD analysis project Ga0193717, IMG submission 145900) | Soil microbial communities from a riparian zone of the East river system, Colorado, United States - U2c2 | ecosystem: Environmental > Terrestrial > Soil > Riparian zone | place: USA: East River...
GAAGATGGTACCTATCCCGGTATTACATGGGCTTTTCCTTCTGGAAATGGAAACCCTACTGCAATGTCAAATCCATTAAACATTGCGCATCAGCAATATGGCACCAACCTTAAATATTATGATCACCTTAAACAATTATTCCAAACGGCCTACACACGGAGTAATAGTATTGCGGTGTCTGGCGGATCGGATAAAAGTGATTACGCTTTAAATATTTCCAACAATCATCAGCAAAGTAATATTGTTAGAAATGGGTATAATGACCGGACCAATTTAACTGCTAATATAGGCACCGAATTATTTAAAGGCTTTACATTAAGGTCAATAACGCAGCTGATATATACCAAAAATACGCTAAATCCATCTTTCGGCACGGGCGGAAATGCCATATTCAATGCGCTGAATGCTTCACCTTTTTATGATTTCAATCAAAAATTACCTGATGGAAACTATCCTTACTCCTTAAATTCAGGTACGGTGAGCGTTAATGGTAATAACCCGTTTTATAATTTACAATATGCCAGTAAAAAAGATAACCGGGTAGACATCATCGAAAACATACAGGCCGATTACAAGATCAATAGATTTATTGAGCTGAGTGCAAAATACGGGATAAACTATACCCATCAGGATATCAATTACATTTATCAAAATCAATCTGGTAACGCAAACTCTAATGACCTGGAATCATGGGTTTCTTTAAATAACGGAAGTGATAATACTGGTGAGGTTGATAAACAAAGTAACAATACAACCTTCCAGAATTTTAATGGATCAGCAACGATCAGAACTGACTTTGAAAAAGATTTTGACTTAAATGTTCCTATAACAACCAGTACATTATTACAGTATGATTATAGGAAAAACAATCTTAATCAGTTCTTAACTTATGGGTATAGTCTGCCCAGCTATCCGATTTACAACTTTATTCAAACCAAAACGCAGCAGGTGCTGCAGGATTATACAGAACCCTTTGTAACCTACGGTTATGTAGTTAACCAAAAAATTGATATTGGTGAATATGGTGGTATTGGTGGCGGTTTCAGGAGCGATTATTCATCTGCCTTTGGCCAGGGTTCAAAACCGTTCACATTTCCCAATGCCAACGCCTATATCAGGCCGTCATCGTTTGATTTCTGGAAAAACGGCGGCTTAGGCAACAGGATACCGGAATTTAAATTAAGAGCGGCTTTTGGTAAAGCAGGGATACAGCCTAAACCTTTTGACAGATACCTCACTTTAGATCCTAAAAATGTGGGTAGCTCATTAACATTTGCCTTGTTAAATGCCCAAAAAAATCCGGACCTGAATGTGGAGGTATCAAGGGAATTGGAGATAGGTACAGATATAGGAATCAAAGGATTTAACGGCAACTGGTTAAGCGATATTAATTTAAGCGTAACTTACTGGAACCGCAAAGGTACCAACTCAATTTTTGATGTTAGTATAGCGCCATCTACAGGTCCGCTAACGTTAAAAACAAATGCTATTGATCTGTCGTCAAATGGTATCCAGGCATCGCTGAATATCAGCGTGTTGAAAGCAAAAGATTTTAACTGGAATGTAACTACCAATTTTAGTCACCAAACATCAAAAATTGATAAAGTAAACGGACCAGGGATTATTTTAACGTCGGCAGCCGGGAGCACCCAGGAGGTTTTGATTGCAGGATCAAAAATTGGTCAGATTTATGGTTATAAAGCGCTGACAAGTCTTGACCAGAAAAACCTGGAAGGTGTTCCATATATCCAACCGGCAGATTATGGAAAATATGAAATAGTTGATGGCAGGGTAGTAGATAAAACTACCAAAGGGGTACAGTTTACCAATGAAGTATATTCATTAGGTGATCCAAACCCTAAATTCAATATGTCATTTATCAACAGTTTTAATTACAAACACCTTTCATTTGGTTTCCAGTTTGACTGGGTTCATGGCAGTCATTTATATAATCAAACCAAAGAGTGGATGTACCGCGATGGCATAAGCAGCGATTATGATAAACCAGTAACTATCGACGGCCAAACAGCGGCCTACACCGCCTATTACCGAAGCATATATGCAGATTATTTTGGCGCAAGGAACGGCCCTGCAAGAAATGGAACTAAAGACTATTTTTATGAAGATGCATCTTTCCTCAGATTGAGAAATCTTTCAGTAGGATATGATTTTACGTCATTGATAGCTAACAAAGTCTTTAAAAGGGTATTGTTAACATTTGCCGCCCGTAATATTTTAACCTTCACCAAATACACCGGATTTGATCCTGAAGTTAGTTCAGGTACATCAAACTCTGCATATGACCGGGGAGTGGACAACAGTTCAACGCCTAACAGTAAATCATATCAATTAGGATTAAGCCTTGGATTTTAATTGACCCTTAAATTAAAAAACATGAAAAAGTATAAATATTTATCAATTTGTTTTGCAGCGATTACCCTGTTAGGTGCATCATCCTGCAAGAAAGAGCTGGATGTGAAAAATCCTAACTCTCCAACATTGGACCAGGCCAAGGATGAACCGGGGATAATTTCGCTATCAACTGCAGCTGTTTATCTAAGTGGTTTTAATGGAAATAATCCTACTATTATTGCTAACCAAAATTGGCTTGGCGATAGTTACTTTTCGTTGGGGATTGGTTTCCATGAGCTATTAGGTGATAATATATCGGCCGAGGCATCTAACCAAAACATCAATGTGGTTAATCTGCCTGATTATGTAGTATTAGATGACGGCACAAAAATTACCAATACATCACCCTCCAAAAGTGTAATAAGGATAAGTAATGCCCGTGATAAAAAGCCCGCCAATATGTTTTATTACGAGTGGGCCTATATGTACTCTTTAAATAATGCATGTAACCAGGTATTGGCATTGGTTGATGCGGTAAAATTTACGGGTGATGCGGCAAAAAAAAGAACACCATAAAGGCATGGGCTTATTGGTGGAAAGGCTTTGCATATTCAAAAATTGGATCAATTTATTATGCCGGTATCATTGATAATACTGTAGGGATAGGCAATTCGTCGGCTCTGGTATCAACTTATGTTACAAGCGCGGCCATGATTACAGAGGCGAATAGAAACTTTGATCAGGCAAGCACACTATTAAGTGGTATTACAAGTACTTCAGATTACACTACAGTTTTAGGGAAATTATTGCCGGATTTTGTACAAACAGGCAAGGGTGGCATACTTACGCCGGATATGTGGATCCGTAATATTAATACGATGAAAGCCCGCAATTTATTAGCCAACAAAAGAGTAAGCACAATGACCGCTGCCGATTGGAATGCGGTTTTAACATTAGCTAATACCGGTATTAAATCAAGTGATTTTGTATTCACAGGTCGTACAACAGGTACTAACGGATTTTTCTCTGCGGGTGGCGGATCAGTTGCAGCCATGACAACCGGCTTGCCTAAATCCAGCACTTTTAAAGTTAGTGAAAGGTTAATTCAGGAATATGAACCAGGCGATAAAAGGCTTGCTGTTAATTTTTCTACAAACAAATACATCAACCAGGTTGGGGGATTTACTTTTAGCACCAGGTGGCAATTATTAGATGCTAATGGTGTTGATAAAGGAGGGGTAGCGGTTCTTAGTGATAAAACTCCGGGTAATTATGAGTTATTTATAGCCGGGAGTTACGAAGAAAACGAGCTGATGAAAGCTGAAGCTTTAATAAATACTGGTAATATATCAGCGGGTTTATTGAGTATTAACAATGTTAGAACCTACCAGGGGGCCGGATTGCCTGCTTTAAGTGGATCATTAAGTTTAACGGCTGCTAAAGAAGAATTAAGAAGAGAACGGCGGGTTGCTTTAGTGTTTAGAGGTGTTGCCTTCTATGATGCAAGGCGATTAGGGATTACTGATGACATATCTAAAGGCGGAGGACGTACAAATGCCGTGGTTCTTGGAGCCGACGGCGTTTTAAGTACTCACGCGACTATTAATTACGATTTCCTTGATTACTGGGATGTGCCTGCAGACGAGTTTGTTATCAATCCTCCAGCAGCAGGCAGCGCACCAATCAAAAACCCCAATTGATTTGTTTCGTTCTTTATAATTTCAGTTAATACTGTCAGGGCCGTGCAGACAAATAGCATGGCCCTTTTTTAATATAAATTTTACACCATATGATGATGCTCTATACCGCATCTGATAATGAAGTAAATGTGAAATCCCGTATCCTCATAGGTGGTATTAATGCACTTTGAAATGATTCGCCGCTAACTGTACGCTCTGGTTTTCCTAATGCATCCAGGTTATTTAGCATAATTACCGGGCTCTCATTAAACCTGAAGTTTTTTATCGGGAATTTAATTTGTCCGTTTTCAATGTAAAAAGTACCATCGCGGGTAAGCCCTGTAAAGAGCAGCGTTTGTGGGTCAACGGAACGAATGTACCAAAGCCGCGTAACCAATATCCCTTTTTCAGTTCCTTTTATGAGCTCTTCAAGCGATGCATTGCCACCATCCATAATAATACTATCAGGGCTTGGTATTTGTTTTACACCCTTTTTTTGAGCCCAATAACGCGAATAGGTAAAGTTTTTGATCACTCCTTTTTCAATCCAGCTTCTTTTTTCCTGCGGACTGCCATCGCTTGTCCAACTACTGGTTGGCAGATCGGGATGGGACGGGTCAGAATAAATATTAACCCTTTCATCAACCATTTTTTCGCCCAGCTTCGTTTTACCATCAGGTTTGCTTAAAAACCTGCGGCCTTCATCAGCGCTGCGTGCATCCAAACTACCATACAATTGTTCAAGCAGTACAATACCCGCAGCGGGCTCTAAAATTACGGTATACTTGCCGGGCTCAATGGCTTTAGCGCCTTTTGAACCAGCTGCTTTTTGAGCGGCTATTTTGGTAAATGCAAGCGTATCCAGTTTACTTACGTCATTAAAACCTTTGGTAGAATAACCAGAACCTTGCCCGTCATCTGTGCGTAGCGTTACAGAAAAATTTACATCTGTTGAGGTATTATAGGCAAAAAGTCCGTGCGAGTTCATCATGGATGAAAACCTGGCGCTATTCTGCAAAAAGCCTGCTGCGGTAAGTTTATTGTCTTTAGCTATTTTTAAACTTTGCTCAACCATCGTTGTGCGCTGGTTGGGAGTTATCGCGGCAGTTTCAGGTACAAATGTTTTTGACGGCGGAGCATAGGTTTGCGGTCCTAAAAACGGAACAAATTCCGGGTTTTCGGGTGCAAGCTGTGCCAGTTCCTCTGAAAGGCGTACGGCTTTTTCTATTGATGCATCATCATATTCGTTAGTAGTAGTAACGCCCAGTTTTTTACCAAATGCCGAAGAAATAACCAGGCTGGATTGGCTTAAAACTCCGCTGGTTGAAACCGTATTACGGGCATAACGTATATTTCCGGAATCTGACCCGGTAAAATTAATTTCACATTCGTCGGCTTTTGAATAGCTGAGCGCCTTTTTTAAAATTGCCCGGCAATCATCTTCGCTTAATATGGCCATAATATTCTTAAATTTTTCTTGCTGTATTAATTACATTAACTCCTTTAAAATGCGCGGTTGCCGAACCATGAGACACGGCGCTTGATTGGGCCGGTTGTCCTTTGCCATCAAAAAATGATCCGCCTAAACGATAATCACTTTGATCACATACCGCAGCGCAGGAGTTCCAAAACTCCTGTGTATTTGATTGGTAGGCCACATCATTAAGCATACCCACAATTTTGCCATTCTTTATCTCGTAATAAAGCTGCCCGCTAAACTGAAAGTTATAACGCTGCTGATCAATAGAGAATGAGCTATCACCAATAATATAAATGCCTTTTTCTACATTTTTGATCATATCTGCAGGCGATAAAGGACTTTTACCCGGTTGAAGGGAAATATTAGGCATCCGCTGAAATTGTACATCCTGCCAGCTTTGAGCATAACAACATCCCTGTGATTCTTTTAAGCCGATAATATGGGCCTGATCACGAATGGTCTGGTAATTAACCAATGTGCCATCCTTAATAATATCCCATTTTTTGGCCTCTACCCCTTCATCGTCATAACCCACTGCACCTAATGATCCCGGTTGTGTTTTATCGGCTACAATGTTTACATTTTTACTGCCAAAGTTAAACTTGCCCGACTGCCATTTATCCAATGTGAGGAAGCTGGTACCGGCAAAGTTAGCCTCATAACCCAAAACGCGGTCAAGCTCTGTTGGGTGACCAACTGACTCATGGATAGTTAACCATAAATGACTGGGATCCAACACCAGATCATACTTGCCCGCTTCAACTGACTTTGCCTTAAGCTTTTGCTCTGCCTGGGTGGCTGCGGCCCGGGCATCTTCCAGCATATCATAACGATCACGATAAAGCGTCGCAACCCCTTTTATTTTATCACTTTCGCGTGGTATAAGATATTCGTACCCCATGCCACGTGGTGCGCTCAAGGATTGCCTTGTTTCAAATTTCCCGGTTTTTGAATCAATTTTAGTTACCTCGAATAATGGCCATATGCGGTGTATATCCTGATCAATGTATGAACCATCTGTTGATGCAAAATACTTTTGTTCATTTACTAAAAACAGAATAGAATTTACATAATTAGCCCCGCCTTTCATCGCGGCATCATTTACAGATAATAAAAGGTCCGTTTTATCTTTTATCGGAACTTCGAACGCGTTTTTTTCGATAGGTGTTTTCCAGCTTACTTCACCGAAGCCTTTTTGTGCCACCAGCTGAACCGGATCTGTTTGTATACGCGCATTCTCTTTAGCAATAGCTACGGCAAGTTCGGCTGCTTTGGCAATACTATCGTTATCTAATTTATCGGTTGCGGCAAAACCCCAGCAACCATTAGCAATAACACGGATACCCATACCGTATGATTGGGTATCAACAATGTTTTGTACTTTGTTTTCGCGGGTTACTACAAACTGGTTTAGGTAACGGCCTATGCGCACATCGGTATAAGTAGCTCCCTTTGAACGGGCAGCATTTAATACCACATCGGCCATTTTCTTTTTTAAGGCAACGTCAACCGGTTGCAGGTTTGTTCCGGGTGTAATGGGTGAGCCAAAAACTGGTATCCTGCTTAGCATGGATGCACTGATGCCCATTCCGGTGAGGTAGAGGAAATCTTTTCTTTTCAAGCTGTTAAGTATTATTTCCTAAATATAATAAGTACGGCTTTCAATTTAAAGCAAGGGCAAAAATATAGTTGATTGTTTGCTGAAAATCACCCTAAAAGGGTGACTCCATCAGGAATTAAGGGCGTATATAATAATATTAACGCCAAACTTGGTATTATCCTCGGCCAGGAAACGCTTATTTCTGAAATCGTAATCCCATTCGCAGCCATAATCTTTGCTGCTGTATAAAACGCCAATGCGGCCATTAATTTCAATGGCTTTAAGGTAATCATGTACAAGATCATCGCCCCAGCCATTAAGTTCAAAACTGGTTGTGGGCGGCCCCTTGTCAAAGGAAAAAAAGGAGTGGTATATTTTGTGGTTATTAGGGATCTTTTTTAGTGCGGTTGGTCCAAAAAGCGAAGCCATCTGCGCTTCGAACGATTTGGCAAACAGCCCGTCAATATCGTGGTTGCAGTCATCGGCAAAAACAAAGCCCCCGTTTTCAACATATTTTTTAAAGTTGGCTCTTTCCTTAGTATCAAACTGAACCAGTTTATGCCCGCTCATATAACAAAACGGCGCCGAAAATATATCATCACTGCTTAATGGGATTACTTTTTCTTGCTGTTCAATGGGGATGGTTGTATATTCAAGCAGGGAATTAAGCAGGTTTGATGGCATACGCTGATCGGTATCCCAATCGCCTGAGTGGTAACTTAATCTGGTAAACGTGAATTTTCCGTTAAAAGCCATCTTTGTTTAAAAACCTTAAAAGTAGTACAATATTTTATGCTGAAATCACTTTTGTTTGCACAGCTTGTAATTTTTTGGATACTTTATTTAATTTTTAATAAAAAAACATGGTATTTAGTTAAAAGGGTAATATATTGTGAGTGTACATAATTAAGTAATAAGTTTACTCTTTGTTGCTTGAATGTTATGGTCAAATTAAATTACTAAAAATTGGAACTTACTGAAAATAATGTAAAAGCCTTGCTGGGCAAGTTACCGCAGTTAAAAAGCGAGATACAAAAAGTAATTGTAGGTCAGGATGCCATATTGGATGAATTGCTGGTTGCTTTTTTGGCTGGCGGGCATTGCTTGTTAGAAGGAGTGCCGGGACTGGCCAAAACACTGATCGTTAAAACAATGTCGCAAGCCTTGCATTTATCGTTCAGGCGCATACAGTTTACCCCCGACCTGATGCCTACTGATATTATAGGTACCGAAATATTAGAGGAAGACCATGCTACGGGAAAGCGTTTCTTTAAATTTAATAAGGGTCCGTTGTTCGCTAATATTATACTGGCCGATGAAATTAACCGCACACCTCCCAAAACCCAGGCAGCTTTACTGGAAGCCATGCAAGAGTTTGAGGTAACCTACGGTGGACAAACATATCCTTTGGATAAGCCGTTTTTTATCCTGGCAACACAAAATCCAATTGAACAGGCCGGTACGTATCCCTTGCCGGAAGCCCAGTTAGACAGGTTTTTACTGTTGATAAAAATAGGGTACCCAACCGAGCAGGAAGAATTTGAAGTATTAAACCGTACAACCGGCATAAAAAAAGCTGATGTTAAGCCTGTAATTACCGCCGATGAAATTATACAAGCCCAGGCACTGGTACGGCAGGTAACTATAAGCGAGGATCTGGTAAAATACGTAAGCCAGCTGATCAGAGCCACCCGTCCGGATACTACTTCGGTGAATTATATTAAAGAATGGGTACGCTGGGGCGCGGGGCCGCGGGCAGGGCAGGCCCTGATATTAACAGCCAAAGCCCGTGCTTTACTAAAAGGCAGGTACTCGGTTTTAACAGAAGATATACATGCTATGGCCCCGGCAGTTTTAAGGCACCGCATCCTGATGAACTTTAAGGCCGAGGCAGAAGGTATAACATCAGATAAGGTCACTGCCGAATTAATAAAGGTAGTAGAGCGAACGAAAGCTCTTGTCTGAATATTGTCTGAACCCTGATTTATAGGATTAGGGGATTAATAGGATTTCTTTTATCTGCAACTTCAAAAAGTCAAGGTAATCCTATACATCAAGGTTCAGACAAATAAATAAATCCGAAATCCCAAATCAAAAATATGCTTGATCCTAAAGTATTAATGACCATTAAAGATTTGCCTTTACTCGCCAGAACGGTGATTGATGGCTTTATGAATGGCTTTAATAAAAGCAAGGTAAAAGGACCGGGGCTCGAATTTAGTCAATACCGCAGTTATCAACCTGGTGATGATCTTAGGTGGTTGGATTGGCGCATGTTTGCCCGGTCTGACAGGTATTATATCCGTGAATCGGAAATTGAAACCAGTATTTCAGTAAGGTTTCTGATTGATGCAAGCGCTTCGATGAATCATGAGGATAACGGCATTAAAAAGATAGATTATGCCCGTTTTCTTGCCGCGTCACTGGCCTGGCTATCCAATTTGCAGGGTGATTCTGTAGGCTTATATGTTTTTAGGGATGGTGGTTTATTTTCGCTGGCTTCCAAACCCGATCCGCAGCATTTACAGCGGCTGTTATACCATTTACAGCAGATAAATCCGGCAGGTACTTTTACTAAACCTGTGCACTATAAAGAATTGTTTGCAGGTACAGGCCGCAAGGAGCTTTTGGTATTTATAACAGATATGTATCAGGCCGAAGGGGAGATCAACAGGTTGCTTGATTCATTATCAGCCTTAAAACATGAAGTGGTGGTTTTTCATTTGATGGGTAAAAACGAACTTGATTTTGATTTTAGTAGTTATACAACACTGGAAGATCTTGAAACCGGCGAAACTATTGAAGTTAATACCAATGAGGCTGCCACATATAACCAAAAACTAAAGGATCATTTAGAAAGTATCAGAATGCAGCTATTAGGGAAGCATGTTTTTTATCGTATGATAAGCACATCCCAGCCATTGGACGAGGCCTTACGCGATTTTTTGGTACAGAGAAATAAAGGTAAGTTTTAACCATAACTCAAAGAATGCAGTTTTTAAATCCCATATGGTTGTTTGCAATTGCCGCGTTAATCAACCCGGTAATTATACACCTGTGGAATATAAAACCAGGTAAAACTTTAAAAGTAGGCAGCATTTCACTAATGACATCGGCGGCTCAAAAAAGCAGTCGTAGTTTTAAATTGAACGATGTGCTTTTGTTCCTGCTGCGTTGCCTGCTGCTTACTTTACTTGCATTTTTATTGGCTATGCCTGTATGGCGGCAATACCTTTCGGCTGCCCAAACAAAAGGCTGGCTGCTCATTCCCAAAGAAAGCATTAAGGAGGGTTATAATGAATTTAAACCCACCATTGATTCCCTCACCAAAGCTGGTTATGAATTTCATTACTTTAACAAGGGGTTTATCAAGGCCGACTTAAAACAGGTATTGACCGATGCTGCCACGCAAACCAACCCCGAACCTGTAAATTACTGGAGCTTAATAGCACAATTAAACGACCAGCTTCCGGCTGCTATGCCTGTATATTTATTTACATCACATCAAGCCAGGCATTTTACGGGTAATAAGCCATCTATCGCATCTAATGTACATTGGCAAACCTATACACCTGCCGATTCATTAAGCACCTGGATAGAAAGCGCGTGGTTCACCAATACAAACGCCATCAAGGTTGTTGAAGGTAACAGCAAGCCGTCCGGAACTTATTTTACAAGTTATATTATCCAGTCGGGTGGCGGGGCTAATGCTGTTTTTACCGTAAATATAAACAACGGCAAGCCCGAAATAAGTTTAAAGAACAGCGATCAGAAAGCTATACCTATTGATACCAATAGCCTGCGCATTGCTATTTTTACCGATAAACACAGTACTGATGCTACTTATTTAAAAGCTGCTTTGGATGCAGTCAGTAATTTTAGCGGACATAAAACAATTATTAAACAATACAGTGATGCCGGGCAAATACCTGCGGCTCAAAACTGGATATTTTGGTTGTCAGAAAAGCCGGTTGATATTAATAGTTTAAAAAAGACTATAAATATCTTGAACTACGAGCCGGGTCAGGTAAACAATACAGTTTCATGGATAAAAACAAATGGTGCATTTTCGGTAGCAGGCCAACAGTGTTTTCCGGCGCTGTACAAATTGGTTAAAGATGGGGCTACCAACCTACAACCCGTTTGGCTTGATGGTTATGGCAATGCGGTTTTAAATATGCAGCAAAACCAGCATACCACCAGCTACCACTTTTATTCCCGCTTTAACCCCGCCTGGAATGAGCTGGTTTGGAGTGATGGGTTTCCGAAGCTATTGTTAAAGCTGATGACAGTTAACCATAATGCTCATCAAATGACGCAGCATGATCGGCGGGTAATGGATCAGCAACAATTGAGGCCTTATGTTATTCCGTCAGTAAAAAACACAGATGCTCATAAAATCACTATCCAAACAGACCTGACACATTATTTCTGGCTTGCATTGGTTTTTGTATTTTTTGTGGAAAGGTCGCTGGCCCATAAAAATAAACTGGTTCCAAAAAATGGCTAAGCAAGGAGGGGTATATAAAATAAGCGCTATAC
>Ga0193717_1002112_pt1 | contig 11651 bp, 6 predicted proteins | sample U2c2metaG_FD_145900 | JGI IMG/M metagenome (GOLD analysis project Ga0193717, IMG submission 145900) | Soil microbial communities from a riparian zone of the East river system, Colorado, United States - U2c2 | ecosystem: Environmental > Terrestrial > Soil > Riparian zone | place: USA: East River...
AATGCCATGGTTAGGATGAGCGAATGAGAACAAGCATGAGGAAGACGCTTCCGAGGGCGAAGGTTTGCTGTCCTTGCCCGACACCCACCTTAAGTGGCAAAGATTCCGGGGAATATTGGCATGCCTGACGCATTCATCGAAGGACGATACTTGTCGCCGACTACGCGGCGACAATTCCTAAAGGGAGTTAGCGCCACTGCTTTGATGACTGGTATGATTTCGAACGATTCCCCATTTATAGCCAGAAGCGAGATTTCGTTCGATTTGCTGCGGGGGCCTTATCAAGATAACGGCGCATCACCGTGGTACACGGTAATACCGTTCGGCTCGGATGACCAAAAGCTTAAATTTTGTTTTGACAGTGGGACCAATTTTAATTGGGTGACGTCGCAGCTGTGTGAGCCAGATGGCTGTAAACATTATGGGGGTGAGCGATTTTATTTTTCCAAGTCAAAGACATTTGAATGGACGGATCCGGAAGGTAAGGTAGCAGATTTCGGACCGTGGGGCACGTTGTTGGTAGCGATGGGCGGTGCAGATTATGCCCGGATGCCGGTTAACTTTTCGCCGCGAGTCCGATCGACAATGTTCCTCGCCGAGAAGTACGACGGAGTGAACTTCGCTCAATTGGATTGGGATGGAGCCTTTGCATTGCCATCCGGAAGTCAATGGGTAATGAATCGATCGTCCTTAGTGATGGCAGATTTCTTGAACGCCGGTGTTCTCAGCGATAGAGATCCGTTTGTAACGTACATAACCAACAATAAGTCCGGAAGGTGTGTATTTGGGAAGCCGCCAAATATTCCTTACGATCGGGCGTCACACGTGTTTCTGCCCTGGGAACCCAATCGCGCGAAGGCGAATTTCGCATGGTCCACGGCTCTTTACGAGTACGCTTTCGGTGGGTTCAAGTTTCTCAATAAACAATTTTGTCTCGACACCGGAGCGTCAGAATTCAAAGGTGACAAAGATGTGATGGAGGCCACTCTTCGGGCACTCAAGATCCGCGACTACGATCTCATGCTAAAGCTCGGGAAGACGGATAATGGTGAAATCGGCGAAATTCGTGTGAGGCCCGCTATGTATAACGTGTATATCGAAGAGGGCCGGAATAAAGGAAAAACAATTAGCCAATTTACCGTAGACGTGCCTGTTCCGGACCTGATTATTGTTGGATCTGTCCTTATGGACAGTTTGCACACCGTTTTCGAATACAAAATATCGTATGACAATGCAAAGAAGGAATACATCCTTGATCCGGTTGGTACGCACATTTACAACAAGGAAAAGGGTGGTCCAATACAAATAGTTCTCTCGCCATAAGAGTCGGGGCGAATAGAGGTCTGATTTGAGACTCGGTTATACAGCTAAGAGTGAACTTGCTGAGCGGGGATGCGCGGAGACCGAAATAATTTTCATCTTTCCTTGTTGATCATGTACATGAGTTCAATACTGGTTAATAAGCTGCGGGCGCAGTTAATTTGTGAATCTCAGCACCGGGCGAATCCTAGATTGAATCGCCCGATGATCCTGCTCGACGATCGGAGGAGACAGCGGAATTTGATCACTTTGCACTTCCAGTGAGGACGTTCGTCAGCTATGGCAGAAAGCTATTTTGGGTCGAACCACTCCCAGTCAAATAACTCCTTGTGAGGTCCATTCGAGTCGAAATACCCTGTCGAGTCAGTGCCTGATCCAGCTCGGATGGATCTACTTCCGAGTGACGATGACGCTATGTTTGGATGGCACGGAGGAATAACAATACCGTTGATGTGTTTATGCAAGTAGCTGTGCGTAGAGCTTCAGCAAACCAATCGATGGAGGGTCACGCAACGTAGGCGTGATTCCTGCTGAAGTGTATACCGCTAGCCACCCAGCGTTCGATGAGAGGATGCTATTTATGTTGATGGACCCGAGCCGCCGCAGTCTACTAAAGCATGTCGGCGCAAGCGTCATGACATCCAAGATAATTGGTAATACTTCGCGTGTGCCGCTACCAGCAGAATCATCACCTCCGCCCTTGGTTCGCCTTTCGTTCAATGAAAACCCGTATGGGCCCTCACCTCACGTCGCTGAGGCAATTCAGCAGGAATTTGATCGTCTGAACCGCTACGCGGATAGCCAGGCAGCACAACTTCTCGCTGAACAGATTGCAACCTACGAACATGTACCCCGTGAACAAGTGGTTCTCGGCGAGATCCTCGGACTTCTGGGTTCGTATCTCGGTACACAAGGAGGATCGGGAGGCGAGTTCATTTACTCAACGCCAGGCTACCTTGCGCTGATCGACGCAGCATCGGGTGTGGGAGGGGTTGGCGTGCCTGTTCCGTTGAATGGACAATATCAGAACGATCTCCCAGCCTTGAGTCGGAAAGTGAATCAGCGGACTCGCGCCATCTATCTTGTGAATCCTCACAATCCCACGGGCACCGTAAATGATGGCGAAGAGTTCAAGGACTTCCTCCGTAACAATTCGCAGAATGCCGTCGTAATCGTGGACGAAGCGTATTTAGAATACGCTGCCGACTTTATGTCTCGTTCAGCCGTCTCTCTGCTGCGTGATGGGGAGAATGTGATGGTCTTTCGGACCTTCGACAAGATCCACGCGCTTGCAGGATTACCGATCGGCTACGTGCTTGCTCCTCGTGCTCTCGCTGATGCTTTACGGAAGCAGGGCGCAGGTGATGCTGAGTCTCTAGGGCGCCTGAACATCGTCGCTGCATCCGTAGCTTTGCGAGATACCGCTCAGATGGACCGAACTCGAAAGGCCATTGCACATGAACGCAGCATTTGGCTCTCCGTACTGCATGACTTGAAACTTCAGCATTCGGAGCCAAATGCAAACTTCATCTTCTTCAACGCACGTATGCCACAACCGAAGCTCGCCGAAGCAATGCTGTCCCACGGCATCGATATTGGTCGGGCGCACCCACCGTACACCAATTGGGCACGCATTACGATAGGGTTGCCTGAAGAGAATCGGCGTGCTCAGGCTGCACTACGACTTTCCTTAGATGGATCTGCTGCGCACAACTACAGCGGCGCAGAATGAATCGACACTTATCCTCCGCCTTTGGTTCGCGGCTACGTTTTTCGAGTAAAGATAGCGCGAGTTCAGCAGATGGGTCAGACTGAGAGGATGGTCCGTAGGAATGATTCTCAAGATTCACGAAGTTGGCAATCCTGTCTTGCGCAAGGCTGCGCGGTCGTTATCTGCGGATGAGATCCGCAGCAGAGACTTCCAGGACTTGATTGGGTACATGCGAGACACGCCAGGGGTGGGCTTGGCGGCGCCGCAGATTGGAGAATCGCTTCAGATCACGGTTATTGAAGATAAGGCTGAATATCAGAAAGGTGTCACCGCCGAACAATTGACCGAGCGCCAGCGAGTGCCGGTCGACTTCCACGCAATCATCAATCCGCAAATAGAGCTGCTCACACCTCCGCATCCGTCATTCTTTGAAGGCTGCCTCAGTATCCCGCGACTGATGGCAATCGTAGCCAGGTCGCGCTCCGTTCGAGTGACCAACGTCGACGAACATGGAGAACAGAGGGTAATCGAAGCGGCCGGCTGGTATGCGTGGATTCTGCAACACGAGATCTACCGTCTCCACGGCCGGCTCTACACCGATATCATGCAGCCCGAGACGCTTACCACCATTGACGAACCACCAGCGCAATAATCGGGCATCGACCTCAGTCAAATAGACGATGGCATGGCCAGTGTATGATCTCTACCGCTCATCGGAGCGGACAAGTCCATCGTCGTCGTGCCAGCTTCACGAGCACACGAGGGGTCTCACAAGCGATGTTCCTGTAGTCGTTTGATCATCGCAATTTCTGTCACCACCCAGAGATCACATTAGGACAATCGACGATCTATTTGCAGGCGACTACACCTTGTCCGTGATTGTTGTGCTGCGAGGACCTGATGTCTGTTCCGATCAAAAACCAACTGAAAAAGAGTCAGGAAGAGGGCCTGCGGTTCGCACAGATAGCAGCAGTACTTCGTGTTTTTATTGTGTTTTATTGTGTTTGTTCGTGGTGAATCGATGCATTAAGGGCGAGGGATCATTCGTTTCAGCGGCTTACGATGTGGCCGTCTATTTGCTTCTGAAGTAAATAGACATTCGCAAAACTTTGTGATTCCATGAGGTGCTCGCTTTGAAAACTCGTCTACTGTTGAAAACCGTGTGGCTGATTTCTTTTCTCTTCTTTTCAATATTGCTGAGCGTACAGCTTTCAGAACTTACTGCGATCGTATTGCCCCTCTTGAACTCAGCTCGTGACTCGAACGTGAGACAAATAGTTACAACTGCGAGTCATGAAAGTCATTCCGCTAAGAGAGTTATCGATAGCGCGGTTGAGCTGCTCTTCAGTTCCCTCTGGGAACTCTTTACGGAGTTAGGAGTGAACTAAAATGCCTTGTGACCACGATCTAGACACCATTGCAAATATCGATGGGCTATACAGCTACGCGCTGGTTCTGACCCACAATCATGCGGAAGCTGAGGACCTGGTGCAGGAGACATATGTTCGCGCCATCCTGGCAATGGACTCGTTGCGGCCGGACAGCAACCTAAAGGCGTGGCTCCTTACAATCCTGCGTAACATCTGGTTGAACCAGTTGAGGAAGGATAAGCTCGGCCCGCAATCGCTTGAAATCGGTCACCGTGATGGAGTTGCGGATTGTCTCACCGAGCCATCCAAAGACGCTCTTGGTATCTACATGAGCAAGGTGGAGGCGACGCACGTGCGCGCTGCGATCGACAAACTGCCTGTCGACTTGCGAGAGATCATTTTGCTTCGGGAATATGAAGAGCTAACTTATAGGCAGATAGCGGGGGTTCTAACCTGTCCCGCAGGGACAGTAATGTCGCGTTTGGCAAGAGCACGTGTAAGACTCCGTACAGTTCTTTCTGAGACGCTGATGCAATCCACGGTATTGTGAGGCATTCAAGTGAATTGTTGCCGCAACTAGTGATGGAGACCTCTACGTTGACCAGGATCTTGAAAGACGCGTCAATTGTTGACGTCTACGCGCATAAGAGTGTAGACCGCGGATTGTAAGAGCCCCACAAATCTGCAAGCGGTGAATCGCAGGCAATACATGCGCGGAGCCCATCGTTGACGATGTGATAGGCCGCCGCGCTCGTGAAATAAGGAAATAGCAATCTGCTATCAGCTGTTTTCTCTAAAGCCGTCGCACGCTGGTGCGGCGAATGTCTTCCGGACTCCCACGATCCCGCGCAAGAATCGGAGTCGGTCGATGCGGATTCTATTTGCACCCTTGGCTAAATCAGGAATAAGCAAGCCTGCAGAGTGTTTTGTATAAACGTGCTCAGTACTGATCGAGCCGGCTCGCCCCTGTGGCGCAGGACATCTGAAATGAGGTTTGCTTTGCCCCCCAATCAAGATCCGAACATCGAGACGCTCCTCTTAGGACCTTCACGAAATAGGTTCCTACTTATCAGTATTCAAGGAACGGCAACACAGACTACAACTCAAGTCTCGACATTGAAGACATCATGCTGTTCGTCAGACTCTCGGAGTCTGACGGGCCTGGCATCGATTGTCTCCCCGTTCACCGAGAAACTTGGGGAAGTTGCAAATGAACGCTCCACCTTACATTTGCGCGTTGAACTAATCGAGATGTTGCGAATATCGCAGCGGACGGTGGACTATGCGACGAAGGCTTACGAGTCGGGACGCCATGAGTATGCACAGCATGCTCGCTTCGGAAGCGACAGGCTGGACTACCTCAGTCGCAAGCTACTAACTGCGACGGCGACGTTCCGGGAGGCACAGAAACGTGATGGCACGAAGTTGGCTTTTAGTGAGTCTCTATGCAAAATTGCCATGGCACTGTTCTTCACATGTCAACATGCTTATGACCTCGCTTTGCGCGCGGCCGAGTGTTCAGCATGCGGTGTGCACAAACCATCGAAAGATCTCGTGACAATGGGCATGCGTGTGAATTCTGCTATGCGGCTATGTGTTGTGGCGCTCATGAAGAAAAGAGTTGAGCCTGCAGAGAAGGCATTGCATCAAATCGATATTTGGCAATGCGACAGAGATCAAATCAATTGGCCACGAGGTTCAATCGCGCCCCCCATGTCTACCCGGGCTAGCTGCGAACAGTCAATCGCGATTAGCTTACTGAAGATCATGGACAATATGCATTCCATAGCATTGGCTTCTACGGATGTGCTTGGCAGGAAATTGTGACTTCAGTGGTTTACCTCCAAAGTCATCTTGGTGCAACTATCTTGCGAATAATCGCACATATCGAATCTACCAAACGATCAATCGCGACCTCGATGGCGGCCATTATCCCAAAGCAAATTCGGCCGCCGAGTGCGGCCGGTAAATCAGTAATCGAAAAGAACAAGGGTCGCGAACAAGATGTTCGATGTTCTTCTCCTAAACCGCTGAACATAAGGACATTGCCGGGTCCTTCAGGGAATTGTTGCGTACTTTACAAGATGACAGAATTGTGGCACTACACATCAGAAACTATTTGGGATGATGGGGTGTTTGTCCTATCCCAAACGAAAACTACGGACGGAAAGGCTTCGATCCTGGTCGTTAGTGCGGCGCGTGCTCACCCAATTCCGAGCATCATTGCTCAGCTTGAGCACGCGTACTCGTTGCGATGTGATTTAGACAGCGCTTGGGCCGCATGTCCCTTGGAATTGATTCATCATCGGGGAAGGCCAGCACTGCTGATGGAACATCCCGGGGGTGAAGTTCTTGCCACATTGCTGGGTGAGGCATGGGAACTAACTCGGTTCCTGCACGTCGCCATAGGTATCGCCGTTTCACTGGGACGCCTCCATCAGCAGTGTCTCGTTCACAAAGACATCAAACCGGCGAACATCCTAGTAAACAAACAGACAGGCGAAGCGTGGTTGACGGGTTTTGGGATTGCATCGCGCCTCATGCGTGAGAGGCAGGACCCGGGGCCTCCTTTGATCATCGCGGGAACACTTCCTTACATGGCACCTGAGCAAACCGGCCGCATGAATCGGTCGATCGATTCGCGAAGCGATCTGTATTCGTTCGGCATAACTCTGTATGAGATGCTCACGGGCGCGCTGCCATTTACGGCCACTGATCCGATGGAATGGATCCACTGTCACGTTGCAAGGCCTCCGGTGCCAGTAAGCGAGAGAGTAGAGGGAATCCCAGTTGCCGTCTCTGCGATCATCTCGAAGCTCATGTCCAAGAATGCTGAGGACCGATATCAGACCGCCGCCGGTATCGAGCAGGATCTGCGGAGATGTCTAGCCGAATGGGAGTCACGGGGACAGGTTGACTCTTTTCCGCTTGCCGAGCATGACGCTTCGCGCCGACTGTTTATTCCGGAAAAGCTCTACGGCCGCGCGGCAGAGGTAGATCGATTGGTCCGGGCTTTTGAACTCGTTGTGGATTCCGGGGCACCAGGACTCATACTTGTCTCCGGATATTCCGGGATCGGCAAAACCTCGCTGGTGAACGAACTACACAAAGCGTTGATTCTACCTCAGGGCCTCTTTGCATCTGGAAAAGCTGACCAATTCAAACGCGACATGCCCTATGCCGCTCTGGGCCAGGCATTTCGTGGCCTTGTTCTCCGGATCCTGAGCCAGAGCGATATGGAACTTACCCACTGGCGCGCCTTGCTTCAGGAAGCGATGGGAACGAATGGTCAACTCATCGTGAATCTTATTCCTGAAATTGAACTCATCATTGGAAAACAACCACCCATTCGCGACCTCCAACTTAGAGATTCGCAGAATCGCTTCAAGATGGTATTCCGCCGCTTCCTTTGTGCGTTTGCCCGGCACGATCATCCTCTGGTGCTTTTCCTTGACGATCTGCAATGGTTGGATTCGGCGACCCTTGAGTTACTGGAGTCTCTATTGAAGGACCCGGATGTCCGATCTTTCCTGCTGATTGGAGCTTATCGGAGCAATGAAGTAGGTTCCGCGCACCCACTTAGGGGGATGCTGGAGGCGATCCGCAAGGCTGACGTCCCGGTAGACGAGATCGTGTTGACACCTCTTCATGCCGACGAAATAGGTACGATGATTGTGGAGACATTGCACTGCAGATGTGAACAGGCTAAACCGTTGGCGGCGCTCGTATACGAGAAGACCGGCGGCAATCCATTCTTTGCCATGCAGTTTGTTAGTGCCTTGGCCGAGGAAAAACTTATTGTGTTTGATCCGAAGCTGACGGCCTGGACCTGGGATCTCGAACGCATACAGACTAAAGGGTATACGGACAACGTTGCCGATCTGATGATCGGCAAATTGAACCGCCTGCCTGTGACAACAAGGGAAGTGCTGAAAAAGCTCGCCTGTCTGGAAACCGGTGCAGAGACCATAACGCTAGCGGTTGTTCACGAAGTATCGGAGGATGAGATCCATTCCTCATTGTGGGAGGCCGTGAATGTGGGGCTTGCCTCCCGCCGAGATAGTTCTTATGCCTTCCTGCACGACCGAATCCACGAGGCGGCGTATGCGCTCATCCCTGAAGGCGACCGAGCCGCAGTCCATCTTGGGATTGGCAGGCTACTTACAGCAAATACACCGAGTGAAAGGCGCGAGGAAAGAATCTTTGAGATTGTGAATCAACTCAATCGCGGCATTGCGCTGATCACATCGGCAGAGGAGCGTGAGCAGGTGGCCGGATTCAACCTGGTCGCGGGCAATTGCGCCAAGACAGGGACGGCTTATGCCGCATCGCTCATTCACCTCTTAGCAGGTAAGGCACTATTGCCAGAGGATTGTTGGGAGAGATGCTACCCGCTTGCTTTTGCAATGGACCTCAGCCGTGCCGAATGTGAATTCCTGACCGGAGAGCTGACCGACGCAGAAGAACGACTGTCGATGTTGGCGGCTCGTGCAGCAACCCTGCACGACAGAGCCGCCGTTACCCGTTTGCGCGTGGCTCTCTATACGACGTTAGACCGATCCGATTGTGCTGTGGAGGTTGGTCTCGAGTACCTGCGGCATGTTGGCATCGGGTGGTCACCGAATCCGACGGACGAAGAAGTCCAAAGGGAATGTGAGCGGATGTGGCAACTGCTTGGAAACCGGCCGATTGAAGAGTTGATAGATTTGCCATTGATGACCGATCCAGACTGGCGAACCACGATGGATGTCCTAGTAGAAATCGCTCCTCCGGCGCGGTTCATTGGCGGGAATCTACATCATCTGCTTTTTCTTCGGATGGCGAATCTCAGCCTGGAGCACGGCAACTGCGACGGATCATGTTATGCCTATGCCTCTCTCAGTATCGTTCTAGGGGACCGCTTCGACAACTTTCAAACAGGATTCAGCTTTGGCAAGCTCGGTGTCGACCTGGTAGATGAGCTGGGGCTGGATCGCTTCAGAGCGCGTGTTTACATGTGCTTCGGCATACTGATGCCATGGACGAAGCATTCGTTATCAGGCCAGGCGTGGATTCGGCGTGGCTTTGAGACTGCGAATGCGATGGGTGACCTCACCCACGCGACATACAGCGCCAAGAACTTGATCACGAATCTTTTTGTCTCTGGAGTTCCATTAGGCGAGGTGCAGCAGGAAGCTGAGAATGGTCTCGCATTCTCCCGGAAGGCACAGTTCGGGCTTATCGTCGACTGTTTCATTGGACAGCTTGCGCTGATCCGCTCCCTTCGTGGATTGGCACCAAAATTCGCTTTCAACAACGACGACGACGGAGACGAGGTTGGGTTCGAACAGCACCTGGCAGAAAAGCCGCACCTGTCGTTTCCGGCCTGTGGCTATTGGATTCACAAGTTGCAAGCTCTCTTCTTTGCAGGAGATTACGCAGCTGCGGTCCAAGCGGCAATTAAAGCGCGCGATCTTCTCTGGGTGATGAACGGAATTTTAGAGACTGCGGAATATCATTTCTATGCCGCTCTGGCACGTGCAGCGTTGGCCTCTGACACAGCGCTGGCCGATCGACATCAGGAGCACATCGACGCACTCCTTCATCATTACAGGAAGATTGTGGTGTGGGCGGAGAACTGCCCCGAAACTTTCGCAAACCGCGCTACGCTCGTTGCTGCCGAGCTCGCACGTCTGGAACGGCGCGAGTTGGACGCCATGCACCTCTACGAAGGGGCGATTCGGCTGGCGCGCGAGCAGGGTTTCATCCAGAACGAGGGCCTGGCCAACGAACTCGCCGCACGGTTTTGTACCGGACATGGCTTCGAAACAAGCGCTCATGCTTATCTGCGGAGCGCGCGGCAGTGCTATCTCCGCTGGGGTGCTGATGGCAAAGTTCAGCAACTCGACCGGCTTCATTCACACCTCCGAGAGGAATTGAACGTGCTCGGTTCCACATTCATGATCGGAGCGCCGGTCGAGCACCTGGATCTTGCAACTGTCGTCAGAGTATCCCAGGCAATCTCTGGAGAAATCGTCCTCGAGAGATTGATCCAAACGCTTATGAGCGTTGTCGTCGAACATGCCGGAGCAGAGCGAGCTGTTTTGATTCTTCCGCAATTCGATGAACAGCGGATCGAGGCAGAGGCAACGACCGGCCGTGAGGGGATAACGGTCCGTTTCGTAGGAAGGACCCTAACTTCTTCGGACCTCCCCGAATCCGCGCTCAAGTATCTCCTTCGAACCCAAGAGACAGTTATCTTAGATGATGCCTTGGCTCCGAATCTCTTCTCTGCCGACAACTATATTGTGCAGAAGCGTGTCCGCTCCATTCTGTGTCTCCCGCTGGTGAAACAAACCATGATCGTGGGCGTGCTTTATCTCGAAAACGCCACCACATCTTACGCATTCACCTCAGATCGGGTCGAGGGATTGAAATTGTTGGCATCGCAAGCCGCGATTTCGATGGAAAACGCAGGCTTTTATAGGGAGCGCCAGGAATCAGAAGATCGCCTGCGCCTTGTGATCGACACGATCCCCGCGATGGTTTGGAGTAATTCGGCTGACGGATCTGTCGATTTCATCAATCAACGCTTTCTGGAATATACGGGTCTGATTGGCGACTTGGCACTTGGTGACGGATGGCTTGCTGCGATTCATCCTGATGACGTCCCGGGAGTGGTTGAGATCCGACGTGAGGGTCTTGCCACCAGCAAGTCGTATGAGTTTGAGGCTCGCATCCGCCGGGTTGATGGTGAGTATCGATACTTTCTCGTCCGCGTGTTTCCGCTACGAGATGAAACGGGAAAGATCGTGAAATGGTACGGAACCAATGCCGATATCGAAGATCGCAGACGAGTGGAAGAGGCGCTTCAGACCGCCTTTGAAGAGATCAGAGAGCTGAAGGACGAACTTTATAGAGAGAACGTAGCTCTTAAGGAAGAAATCAAGCAATCGTCCATGTTCGAAGAGATTGTGGGGAGTTCTCCGGCGCTGGAAACCGTGCTCCGCCGTGCCTCCAAGGTTGCGCCGACTGATTCCACGGTTCTGATCACAGGAGAGACTGGTACAGGGAAGGAGCTCATCGCCCGCGCCATCCACAAAGCTTCACTTCGGTCCGAACGGCCTTTTGTGAGTGTAAATTGCGCGGCTATCCCACAGTCGCTGATCGCATCGGAACTGTTCGGTCATGAAAAAGGAGCGTTCACAGGAGCGCAGCAGAGGCGGCTGGGGCGCTTCGAGTTGGCGGATGGAGGTACGATCTTCCTCGAT